>Ga0214923_10000372_pt1 | contig 69408 bp, 84 predicted proteins | sample LL1510_MetaG_FD_177993 | JGI IMG/M metagenome (GOLD analysis project Ga0214923, IMG submission 177993) | Freshwater microbial communities from Lake Lanier, Atlanta, Georgia, United States - LL-1510 | ecosystem: Environmental > Aquatic > Freshwater > Lake | place: USA: Georgia | collected...
TAAAGAATTCTCTTTTATTGCATATACTAATAAAATGCCTAATACTACTAAAATTGGATTAACATTGAGAGCACACAAAGTTTGTCTATGTGAAAGCGATATAAAAGATGGATGGCAACGGGTGTATTTTGTGGGTGATTATGGAATATAAATTTGGACTTCATTTCCCGAATAGTATCCTTTATCAATTAATTTTTGGGTATATTTGGGTCCCTTCCAATATTTTGACATTGGATCTGAATATTTATCTTTATTTTTTTGTTCTTCTTTTGGAGATGAAAACCATTTATAAAAATAATTTAAAAAAGGTTTGTATGAATATTTGATATTTGAGTCAAAATATTGACTAGGTTGTTGTTGGGGTAAAGGTTGTTCAGTTGATGTTTGATTGGGTAAAGGTTGTTGAGTGGATGTTTGATTGGGTAAAGGTTGTTGGGGTGAAGATTGATATTTTGATATTAATTTTGAAGGAGGTAATCCGAATTGTGGTTCAAATACGGAAGGTTGTTGTTTGAATTCTTTTTCGCCTTGTGTATTATAAGATTGTTGTAAAAAAAGAACGGGACAATGAAGTCCTTGAGATTTTTGCCATTCCAAGAATTTTGTATAATCATTCAAGTCATCAAAGACAATTGGATTAACACCTGGGACGGTTTTTAGACGTGTATTTAATAAAAGATATTTGGAGTTTTTATAGATTAAAAGATTTGGGCAATTTGTGGGAATATTTTGAAAAGATTCATAAAAATTACTAAAAAATAAAAAATAAATTAATAAAAAAAGAATTAAAATAAAGAGTAATAAATACATATATTTAGTATTTATATTTTTCTTAGAATTGAATCTGCTTTTTTTGCGATTTCAGAATATTTTCTAGTTCCTTTAATGGTTTGAAATTCTCTGGCTCTCATATATGCAGAATAAACTCCTTTTTTATTAATATCACAAGTATTTTTGGTGCAAATTGGAAAAGATTTATTAGGTCCTAAAAAACATTTATTACCACAATTATTAAACATGATTGTTTTTTCAGACTGATTTGGTTTTTCATTTTTCCATCCTTTGACATAATTTTTTTTAGATTTGGATTTGGATTTGGATTTGTGCATATATATATTAAAAGGATGATATTTTTGATTTTTCTGGAATAATTTTCAAGACGCATTTTGTTTTTTTTTTTGAATTATGTAAAGGGATAATGCAACCTTTTTCGGTTTTTTTTCTTGTTTTTTTTGTATTAGGAGAACATTTTGAACGAAAAGATTCATAACGTTCTCGGACTTGTTCAAAAGTAAGATTTGATTTTTTGTTCAACATTTTATTAATTAATTCGTGTAAATTATAAATATAAAGTGAAAATGAATGTCTTGATTCCATGGTTTTAAGATTAATTGGTAATATTTTGAAATTTTTTTTAAGATTAATGCGACAATATTTGCAAGGTAAAATGAATTGTAATTGTTTAATAAAATGAAGATAATGTAATTTATCACTTTTATTGGGATGAACTGGGTAATTAAAACTAATGGTATGTAAAAAATGCCACAAAGGAGGTCCCCAAATTCTTGTAATCATACCTTGTTTACTATTGTAATTTTCCATATATTAAAAGAATAAAAAAGGGTTAAATAAAGTGTATAAAATAATAATTGAAATAAATGACAGAAAGATATGAGATAATGCCTAAAATGAATGAAAAAAGCCAAAGAGGTAAAATAGTTTTATTTTTATAACCAATACCGAATTGTCTGATACTTCCATCTTGATTAAAGAATAAATAAAATTGATGGTAATATACGATAAAGAAAATGAAAAGAAAGATGAGAATAGCCCAAAATGGTTTATTAAAATGTTGTTTCATATTTTGTGAAAATATTTTTAATTTGATTAATTTTTTGATAATATTTCATTAAAAGGTCATTTACGGATTCGGTGATTAAAAAAAGGGCTGAACTAAATACAATTTTTCGGTCAAGGTTAGAAAATTGGACAGTTCTAAGTGGATTAAATCGAATAATTAAAAAGAAACAGACGTATAATTTAACAAAAAAACTAAGGATTGAAAGATATTGAGGTTTAGTTTGTAATAATCCGATTGCTAATGCAAAATAAGTAATATAAGTAATAAGAATAAAATAATCGAAGGATATATTTTGAATTTTTGTAAAATAATCCATAATATATTGATAAATTAAAAAAAAAATAAAATATAAATGGCATCTCAAAGAATAAATGAGATAAACAAAAGAATATATGAAAGAAATATACCATCAAAAACATTGCAACCATATTTAAGTGTTCGTCCAACTCCGACAAAATACGCATTATTTCCGATAATAAATTTAAGAAAAGACAGTAATGTAAATTTTGTTGAATATCCGCCATTTAATGGGGAACAGATATTTAATCCGGGGGACAAATCTCCTTGGTCAGAGTATGCATCAAATATAAATATTAGTTCTGAATTAACAAATAGGTATAATAGGGTTGATAAATGTGGATTAAATGATTATATACCAGATTCAAAATCATCATTATATCATATTTCGGTGGATAAAGGAGGATTTGAGGATAAAAATAAAATAATAATGCCACCAAAAACGTTTTATGAATGGAAAACGAATGAAAGTATATTTATGAATAATACAAGAATAAATCGTGAATAAAATTATATAAATAAATATATGTCAATAAAAAGTTCAACTGAAAATTATATAAGAAATTACAGTGATTTATATAATTCAAAAAAATGCAAAGATTGTAGGGAATATATATCTCAAGTTGGTCCAACTGGATACAGTGGTGAAAATATACAAGGTGCATATGGTCCGACTGGAGATAGTTCGAATACAGGACCAACAGGACCAACAGGTGGAATAGGTCCAACAGGTCCAAAATCATTTATAATTGAACATCCATTGGATAACGAAAAATATTTGGTGCATGGATGTATAGAAAGTAATAAAGTGGATGTGTATTATAGAGGTATAGGAAAGACGGATAAGAATGGGGAAATAAAAATAAGATTACCAAAATATTTTAAAGAATTGTGTAAAATATCAGAGTCAACAGTATTAATAACTGGAATATATCCGAGTATGTCGGCATTTATGGTAAAAAAAATTAAAAAAAATAAAATAATAATAAAAAGTGAAAAACCAGAACAATCATTTAATTGGATGATAAAAAGTGAAAGAAAAGGATGTGAGTTTGAAACAGAAATGAATAAAAACAGTGGCATAAAAATAAAAGGAGATGGTCCATATTTATGGGTTAGCTAAAAATCACTGTAATATATAAATGAAATGGATAACATTTGAGAAAATGTATAAGGAAGAACCAAATAATTATCATTTGTTATCATCTTGTTTTTTTATAAAGGACAAGTATATAAAAACAACTTATGGAAAAGTAAGAGATGAGTCATTAAAAAAACAGAAAATGATAATGAATTGTATAGAAGAACATGCAAAAAAATATGATAATGGTGAATGGGATAATAAAAGTGTAAGATTACGTGTATATTATGATTGGAGTTTAGAAAAAAGTGATTTATGGAAAATAATAAGGGATAAATATTTACATCATCCTTTTTTTCAATGGATAAAATATGAGATAGCTGGTAAAAAGGATTATAATAATCCAGATATTCATATTGGATTAATTGGAACAATTGTAAGATTTCATCCATTATTTACAAAAAATGAAAAAATTAAAGTGATAAGTATTATTGATTTGGATAATATGTATACTGGAGAATGGAAAAAAGAGGTTGATAAATTTGTGGATTCATCGTATAATGTAATGTGTTTTAGTAGTATATTAAATATTCCGTTTTATGGATCAATAATAGGTGGAATATCGGATGATTTGCCATGTGGGTATTGGATTGCTGCTGGATTTTTGACATGTAAAGTGAGATTACCATATGAAAGATGGAATAATATGATGGAATATGTGTATTCAAATTCAATATTATATAAATTACGTTTTTTTGATTCATTCAAGTATGCCATATTTAAAAATGAGGAAGATCGTTTTTTTGAGGATTATGAATATGGGTTGGATGAGATAATAATAAATAATATAATAAATTATTATATAAAAATAGGAAAATTAAGGATGATGGTTGTATTGATAAGAAATAGGCCGAATGTGTCATTTTTTAGAAAAAGGATATTGGATTTTTTGGAATGGAATAATTTAAAAACGGCAAGAATAAATAATTTATTAAACATATACAAAGTAAAAACATTTAATGAATTAAAAAATAAGATTTATAAAATGGAAACATTAAAGGATTTAACGAAATTATTGAATAAAAAGGAAACGATTGATTTATTAAATGGAATGCAATTTGACAAAAGATTGATTTGTATAATAAAAGAATATAATGAAAAAGAAGTAGAAGGATATACAGATTTGAGTGTTTATTTCAAATAAATGGACATTGAAATTAAAAAAACAAAAAAGGAAATAAAAACAATAAATTTATATTTTTTTCTAATAATGTATTTATTATGTTTATAATGAAACTTGGAATAATAATGTCCATAAAAATCATTAAAAGACAATTGAGATTTATTGAGATGTAAATTGACTTTGTTATGTATAAAATGAGTCCATTGCATAAAATGTAATTTAGAGTCAAGAAAAGGTTTAAGTGGATATTTATTTAATAAATTGGTAAAAAAGGTTGAAGATTCATTATGTGGTATAAAAAATGGTAAATTATGAATAAATTCGTAATGTTTTTTTTTGATGGTATCATTTGGAAAATCTGGATAAAAAAAGGAAATGGTATGAATAAAGAACCAAAAATGTGGTCCCCAAACTTCGGGTGGATAATCAATCATTTTAAAATAAATAATTATTTTATTTTGGGATAAAAATAAAAATTAAAATATAATATGGCATTAATAAGTGAATATTTTGATAAATTGGAAATGCATAAAAAGGAATATGGAGAGAATACAATTGTATTGATGCAAGTTGGTGCATTTTATGAAGTATATGGCAATGATAAAATAACTGACATTTATAAGTTTGCGGAAATATGTGATTTAATAGTGGGAACAAAAATAAATTCGGTAAAAATGTCTGGTTTTCGTGATTTTATGTTGGAAAAATATATAAAAAGATTAAATAATAATTCTTTTGTTGTTGTGGTATATGCACAAGATGAGAATAAAATAGGAACAAAAAGAAGTTTATTGGGGATATATTCACCCGGAACATTATTTGAAGAAAAACAGGAAATATTATCAAACAATACGGTTTGTATTTGGATATATACATCATTTTCAATAATATTAAAAAAAGAAATGATGTATATAGGATTATCAGTAATAAATATATACAATGGTTTTGTGTCTGTATATGAAACGGAAGATGAATTGGTGTATATGCCAACAACATTTAATGAAATAGAAAGATGGATGAGTATATATAATCCGAGTGAGATAATAATAGTATCAATGTTGGAGAGGGATAATATAGATAAAATAATTCAGTTGGGAAACATAAGGGGTAAAATAATTCATATTGACAATGAGGAAACAATAAAAATAAAGAATTGTGAGAATCAAGTATATCAGAAATGTATATTGGATAAATTTTATGAAGATAAAAGTGAAATGATAATGAGTGAATTAATAAATACAATGTCAATACAATCATTATGTTATTTATTAAATTTTATGAATGATCATAATCCAAATTTAATAAAAAAATTGGAAATACCATTGATTGAAAATAATATAAAAAGAGTAAGATTGGAGAATTATTCGTTAAGACAATTGAATATAATTGAAGAAGATGGAAAATATGGTTTATTAAGAATGATAATGGATGAATGCAATACGAATATGGGAAAAAGGGAGATGGAATATATATTATTACATCCGATAACAAATGTAAAAGAATTGAATGAATCGTATGATACAATTGAAAGAATAATGATGTATAATAATAATTTAATAGTAGAAAAAATATTGAAAAAGTGTAAAGATTTAAGTAAAATACAGAGACAAATAATGATGAATAAAATAACATTGAGGGAAATAAATAATATTAATGAAGAATTTAAAAGGGGTATAATATTGGATAAATATTGTTGTGGAGTGATTGAAATGAATAAAGAGTTGATTGATAAATTTATGGATTATTTTAAAGAAACGTTTAAGGAGGAGGAAGATGGTCAAATTTATTTCAATAATATAAATGAAAAAACAAAAAAATTGTATGAATATGATGAAATAAATGACGAATGTGTAAAATATGTGTCGGATAAAATGAAAAAATATGAGACAGAATATAATAAAAAGGGTAAAATAGTTGGTGATTATTTAAAATTATCGGAAAATGGATATATAATATCTACCGAAAATAGATGTAAAATATTAAAAGAAAAATTAAAAAATGAGGGAATAAGAGTAATAAAATTGAGTTCAACGGAATCATATATTGAGACTGATGAATTAATGAAAAGATATGAAAAGATATGTGAAACAAGAGAGAAAAAAAAGTGTATAATGGAAGAATTAATAAATGAATGTAGGGAAAAGATAAAAAACGAATATTACGAATCAATAAAATATCTGTGTAAATATTTGATAAAAATAGACATTTATTATACAAAAACAAAAATTGCAATAAAATATGGATACTGCAAACCAAAAATAAAAGAGAATAATAATTCATTTATTGAATGCAAAAAACTAAGACATCCATTGATTGAAAAAATAAATGAAAAAAATATTTATATTGCAAATGATTTAGATTTATCCAGTAATGGAATACTTTTATATGGGACAAATGCAGTAGGTAAAACAAGTTTTATAAAATCAATAGGAATAGGTATAATAATGGCACAATGTGGGTTTTATGTATCGGCGGAGGAATTTATATACAGTCCATATAATAGTATATTTACAAGAATAACGGGAAATGACAATATATTTAAAGGTTTATCGACATTTGCAGTTGAAATGTCAGAATTAAGAACAATATTAAAGATGGCGGATAAAAACAGTTTAATATTGGGAGACGAATTATGTTCTGGGACAGAAATAATGTCTGCAACAAGTATATTTGTGGTAGGAATAGAGGAATTGGTAATAAAGGAATCATCATTTATATTTGCAACACATTTACACGAAATAGTAAATTATGATGAGATAATAAAATTATCGGAAAAGATAAGAATAAAGCACATGTCGGTAATATATAATAAGGAGAAGGATGAATTAATATATGACAGGAGAATAAAGGATGGATGTGGAACAAAAATGTATGGATTGGAGGTGTGTAAGGCGATGCATTTGCCGGATAGTTTTTTAGAAAAGGCGAATAAGATAAGATTAAAATATTATACGGATGATGAAAAAACAGGAATATTGGAATTAAAATCATCTCAATATAATAAAAAAGTATTGAGAGGATTAGTATGTGAGAAATGTGGAAAAAAAAGAGGAGAAGAAATACATCATATAATACCGCAAAAGAATGCGAATAAGAATGGATTAATAAAAAAAAATGGAATATTAATAAATAAAAATCATTTGTCAAATTTAATGAATATTTGTTCTGAATGTCATAAAAATGAGCATAAATCAACAAAGAGTTAATACCATATCTTTAATATATTTACATTGTTCTTTAGAAGTATTATCATAATGATCGGGTCTTTTTACATTGACTAATGATATAAAATAATCAATATCAAAATGTTTGTGTATTTTTGTATACATTAAAAACAATGAAAACAATGCATTACCAACATGAATGACATCATTGTCAATTAATATTCCAGAAGCTATTTTGTTTTTATTTTTTGGTTTTGGTTCGGATTTATCTTTTAAAGTGGCTAAATCTTTTATAATTGAATAAAATTCATTCATTTCAATATTATAAGATATTCCATTAATATAATATCCGACATTAAAATTATCATTATTAGTTTTAAGTTTAAGTTTTAAATAAGTAAATATTTTTACAAATGCAGTATCACGATATTTAACCATTTTTATTTAGTATTTAATAAAAAAATAAATCAATTTTTTATTAAATGGTGATGGAAGATGTCTCATTTTGTCCATTTAACAAAGATAATTTGATGGAGTATTGTCCGATGGCATTGGTTATACTGCCAAAAGATGAACCAGTGTATCCTTTTGAATAAATATTCCAAGATGATTGTGGAGTAGCAGGAACTCCATAATATTGGAAAAGAGAAGTATATCCATTAAAACCGTAACCAGAGGGACAAACAGTGATTGTGGTTGAATTTGGGTTAATATATGGTATTCTGGGTAAAAGAGATGTTCTAACTAATTTTCCGTCAAGATAAATATCAAGAGTTCTTCCATAAACACTAACGATAACATTGACCCATTTTTGTAAAGGAATATTGACAACGGGTGGAGAAATAAAAGTATTTGTGGAAACGGAATTTGTGTTGTCAACAGAAATGGAGGATTGATAAGACATTTCAACAAATAAATTATTTTCATTTTTACCTAAAAATACTTTTGGACAAGGTTCATCATTTGTTCCACGTAAAAATAGAATTTTTTCATTATCAATAGACCAAGAATCAATATAAAACCAAATAGAATAATAAAAGTTGAGTGTTTCTCCTGAGGCAGTAGATGGAGTAACAATAGTTTGAGTGTTTCCGGAAATGACGGTTGTAGTTAAATCGGAATTAGTGGTAGTCATGTATTTGATAAGATAATAAAGGATAAGTAATATAAAAATAATAAAAATAATTTTTTTGGGTTCCATTATATAATTAAGATATAAAAAATTAAGGTTTATTTGAGTATAATTGATTTATTTTGTAAATATTAATGGGATTTTTAAAGAAAATAATGTTTGTAATTTGTCCGATGATGCCATTATTTTGTCCGGATGAAACATTATCTAAAGTATAAGTTGGAATAATATTAATCAATGATTTTTCCAATATTCCATTTATAAAAATATCAAGAATACCCCTATTAAAATTAAGAACAATATGATTCCATTTTTGTAATAAAATATCATTTTTAGTATAAAGTATTTGATTTGAGCCTAATAAAATGATTAATTTATTAAGAAAAGGATTATAACAAATATTTGGATTTCCAGAATTATAATTAAAGATGGAGAATGAATCATTAATTTTAGGAGTATTTGAGTCAATAAAATACCAAAATGAGATACAATTATGATATACTTGTGATTCAGTATTATTTAAAGAATAATAATTGGACAATATGGTTTGAATAGAAAGATTGATTGGATAAGAAGATAATAATATTCCACCATAATTGTTATTTGGGAAATAAAAAAATGAATTATTTGATTTATTTAATTTTAGTCCGATGAGAATGATTGCAATAATTTCAAATATGAGCATAATAAAGGATGATGAAAAATAATTTGTAATTCCTGAAATATTTTTAAATAATCCGTTTAAAAGGTCAAAAAAATAACAGGGAATAAATCCTAAAATGCTAAAAAAGAGTTTTAATTTTGGATTATTGTCATTTTTGTATTTATTTTTAAAAATGTCAAAAATATAGCCAAAAATATAAATAAGAAAAATAAATAGGACAATAAAATTATATGGTTCTTTAATATAAAGAAAAAAGAGAAGAATGAATGTAAAAATAATGACAAGATAAAAAAGAATATTTGATTGTTTAAAGAGTTGAAGGATTCCAAAACAGGAAAAAAGTAAAATGAAAATAATAAAATATTTATAAAAGGAGGAATAAATGGAAGGATAAGACAAAAGAGTGAATAAAATATAAAATAAAATAATGTAAATGAAAAAAATAATGTATTTGAAATAAATATTCATTTTATCATTAAATTTATGAATAATGAAATATAATAATATTGAAAAAACAAAAGTAATAAACAGTGAAAAGAAAATATGATTGGTTAAATTTGAGAATGGAAAAAGGGACATGGATAAAATAATAAAAATAAAAATGTTTGTTAAAAATAGGTAAAAAATTTGGGAAATATATTTTTGAAAAAAAAGGTTTAATGAAATAAATAAAAGATTAATAAAGGAAAATAAAAAAGTAAAATAGTCAATTTTTGATAAGGAAAATGAAAAAACTGAAACAAAAATAAAATAAAAAAGTATAATAGCAATAAAGATAATGAGTGATTTAATGGTATTTGTCAATTTATTATTGAAAAAATAGGAAAAGGAAAATAATAAGGACGATATAATGGGTAAAAAAATGGAAAAAGAAGATAAATTATTTTTGAAAAAAGAAATATTGATAAAGGATAAAGAAATAAGAATAAAAATAGAAATAATAAAAATGGTGAAAAATGAATTATTAAAATCAAAAAAAATATTCCAATCAATGAATTTGGTTGAAATATAAAACAACAAGAGAAAAATAGAAAAAACAAATAAAAAATATTTTTTTTCGAAAATAAGAAATATGGATGCAAAAGCAAGTTGAAAACAAATAAATAAAATAATAAAAAGTGAATAATTATGTTGTTTGGGTTCGTCATCGTCTCCTCCTCCTTGTTTAAAATTATGGTTTGAAAAGAAATCATAATATTTTTTAAAATAAGTGTTTTCTTTGGTAAAAGGAAAAAGTAAGAATGGTAGAAAAAAAATGATAACCATAATAATGGTAAAAATATTGAGTGCATGAACTGCGGATGAATTTTGGTAAGTTAATGTTAAAATAACGACCAAAGGATAGAATAGTGCAACGGAAATAAAAGTTGGAATTAAAAGTAGTCCGATTATTCCGGTAGGGATTTTAAATTTTGAATCACTGTCAAGATTAATATTGATATTTGGATCTTTAAAAATATCGACAAAATTTGAATAAAAATTGGACAAGTAATCTTTGCCAAGAATGCCATAAATAATTAAAAAAATGCAAAATAAAAGAATAAGTGAAAAAGTGATGGAATTAATAATAGAAAATCCGAATAAGATGGAAGAAGTGGCAATTAAAGAAAAAATAAAGAGAAAATAAAGAATATTATTGATATCATTAAATTTAGGCATAAAATCAAAATCTTGGTCAAAATTAAAATCAAATCCTTGAAAGAACGATGATTTTTTTTTTAAATTATTGTCTGGGACAAAGGATTCGCCTAATTTATTAAATGCAGATTTAATATTTTTAGTGAATGAATAATGGTCATTTGTGTTTTGGTTATTGTTATTTGTTGAAAAGGATTTATTATTATTTGGAATAAAATTATTTGTCAATTTATTAAAAATATGTTTAATGTTTTTGGTGAAAAAATCGTCGTCCATATATTATCTGATTACAAATTTTCCAAAGTAGTTTTTTTTCCATGGCATTCTCTACAAAGTGCGACCAAATTATTTACTTCATTAGTGCCACCATGTTCCAATCTAATTTTATGGTCGACTTCAAACCAAGCATTTAATTTATTATTGCATTTTCCACATTTCCAATCTTGATTAGATGCAACATATTTTTTTTTGGTTTCACTGACAACTCTTTTTGTTTTATTGCCAATAATTGGATGACTTCTACCTCCTTGAGATTGAATCATTTTTTTTTGTTGAGAATTTAATTCATACATAAAGGAATCAGAATTATTGGTTAAATCAAAGACAGTAGATAATGCAGTAAAGCCACTAGATTTATCAACTGGTAAATATTTGATAAATTCATTGGTTGATAGTAAAAGATTTTTATTAATTTTATTTTTTTTAATGGAATAATAAAAAATATATGCAATAATAATGATGGAAATTATTTTAATATGTTTTTTCCATTTAATAAATATATTTGAAATTTTATAATCATACCAAGTATTATAAATAAAAAAAAATGAAATAACAATAATTAATAATTCAAGTTTCATATATTATTATATATGTTTTTTAGTTTTTTACAAATTTAAAGGGAATAAATAATAATAATATAATCATATCCACCAAAATTATATTGATCAGTTCATTATAATGTTCAAATTTTATTATTCTTATGTGATTGTTTGCATAATATAGGGTCAATATTTCTATTAAATAAACAATAAACATAATATTATAATCGGAATGATTAATAATTTTATTCATTTTTTTAAATAAATGAGTAATGAAATTTATTTTGGACAAATTTAAAGGGATAAAATAATAATAATAAAACAATTATTAAAATCGTAATATAAATAATAAAAGTCATTATGTTAATATAATAACAAAGTATTACATTTATTAAAAATATAATTATATTAATTATAATTACATTAATATCTTTATTATTATGTTTATATTTTATTATTTTTAAATTATTTTTATAAACCATTTCAGACGTAATTATTAAAGATACCAAAATAATATAATACATGCAACAGCAACAACATATTAATAAATCTAAATCAGATTTTTTGACAATATAAAGATAGTAAATAAAATTCATAATTTTATGATAAAGAAAGTCAATAAGTTTATACATTTTTATAAATAAATGAGTAATGAAAATTATTTTGAACAAAAAAAAACAAGATATTTAGTTTTTAACAAATTCAAAAAGTAATATAAAGGGATAAAATATTGATAATGTAATAATTGTTAAAATTATGGTATAAATAATAAGACTTATTATATTAGTATAAAAAGTGATTATTATATTTATTAAAAATATAATATAGTTTATGGTGTTATTATTATGTCTATATTCTATTATTTTAATATAATCATTTGTATATGACATCATCCATGTTTTAATTAAAGAAACAATAATAATATATTTTATACAACATAATATAAAATCAGAATAACTAATTAAAAACATAATTTTATGATAAAGATGGTTAACAAGTTTATACATTTTTTAAAATAAATGAGTAATAAAAAATTTTATAAATAAATAAGATAAAAATAAAAAATATTATTTTCTTTTAGGATATTATAAGATGGGAGGAGGACTTATGCAGTTAGTAGCTTACGGAGCGCAAGACGTATATTTAACGGGTAATCCACAAATGACATTTTGGAAAGTAACATATAGACGTTATACAAATTTTGCAATTGAATCTATTGAACAAACATTTAATGGCCAAGCAGATTTTGGTAGACGAGTTCAATGTGTAATAAGTAGAAATGGAGATTTAGCAAGTCGAACATATTTACAAGTAACATTACCAGAGATTAATCAATTGATGGGTGTAGCATCTTATTCAACAAATACTGGAAATGGGGTGTATGCAAGATGGTTGGATTTTCCAGGAGAACAATTAATTGCGCAAGTAGAAATTGAAATTGGGGGTCAAAGAATAGACAGACAATATGGAGATTGGATGCATATTTGGAATCAATTAACAATGACAGCAGAACAAGAAAGAGGGTATTATAAAATGGTAGGAAATACTACTCAACTAACATTTATAACAGATCCATCATTTAGTGATGTTGATGGTCCTTGTGACTCTTTAGCACCACGTCAAGTATGTGCGCCAAGAAATGCATTACCAGAAACAACATTATATATTCCATTACAATTCTTTTTCTGTAATAATCCAGGATTAGCATTGCCATTAATTGCATTACAATATCACGAATGTAAAATAAATTTGGATATAAGACCAATTGATGAATGTTTATGGGCAGTAACAACATTAACATGTGCAACACCAAATGTTCCACCAACACAAAATACTCAATATGTTCCAGGAAGACCAGTTCCAGCGTCTATTGCATACAATCAATCATTAGTTGCCGCGTCAATTTATGTTGATTATGTGTTTTTGGATACAGATGAAAGACGAAGATTTGCCCAACAGCCACACGAATATTTAATTGACCAATTACAATTTACAGGAGATGAATCAGTTGGTTCATCTGCAAATAAGATTAAATTAAATTTTAATCATCCAGTATCAGAATTAGTATGGGTGGTTCAACCAGATCAAAATGTGGATTATTGTTCATCATTAACATGTGATGCATTATTATTCAAAGTATTGGGTGCACAACCATTTAATTATACAGATGCAATTGACGCATTACCAAATGCGGTTCATGCATTTGGAGGGCCACAAGAAGTAGCAAGAGACAGTAGATCATATATTGATGCAAGGGGATTATTCAATGACGCAGGAGCATTAGATTATGATATTCCAGCAGGATTTACTGGATATTGGAATGGTGCAAATAATCCTTATGATGAGGCAAATTTAGGAGGACCAAATGTTCCATTTCCATCAAGTTATTTAACAAATGCAACATTGACTGCATTACAAGATATTGGAACAGAAGGGCATACAGCAGGATCAACAGTATCAGATGCCGGAACATTTGTATTAACAGAAACATCTTTATATTTACATTGTTGGGGACAAAATCCAGTAGTAACTGCAAAATTACAATTAAATGGACAAGATCGTTTTTCAGAGCGTGAAGGATCTTATTTCTCTTGGGTCCAACCATATCAATGCCACACAAGAAATCCTGATGAAGGAATCAATGTATATTCATTTGCTTTAAGACCAGAAGAACATCAACCATCTGGAACATGTAATTTTTCAAGAATTGATAATGCAACATTGCAATTAGTTTTGTCAAATGCCACAGTTGAAGGAACAAAAACTGCAAAAGTAAGAATTTATGCAAAAAATTACAATGTTTTAAGAATTATGAGCGGCATGGGGGGATTAGCATACTCAAATTAATTTTCTTTTCTTTTCTTTTCTTTTCTTTTCTTTTTTAAAAAATAAAAAATAAATAAAAATTTTTTTAAATACGACAAATATTTAAAAAAATGGAATAAAAAAAATAAATATGAAAATATAAATATGTATAAAGAATTGATTGATTTTAAAATAAAATCAGTAATAACAAATATATTAAATGCGGTTATTTATCCATTAAAGGATAAAAATGAGATATTAACATATTTAAGGTATATAATAAAGGAAGAAAACATTGATTACAATGTGAATAGGATGATGGATTATATAGCAAATAATGATTATAATTTATATTTAATGAATAAAGATATGGAAAAAAGGGTAAATGAGTGTATAAAAATGGTGACGGACAATAAGGATTTAAAAAATGAGTATCAAATGGAATATAGGATATTAAAGAATTATAGGATATTTTCAAGATATTTTCCAAAAAAAATAATGCAATAAAATTACACATGTTTAAAATGTATTTTAATAAATTTTTTATTTTTTTTAAATATATTTTGATGTGTCAATGTTTTTAATATTAATTCGATTAATATAAATATGCCTTCTAATAAATTATTTATGTTGATAAATTTATGAAAAGGATAAAGTATAAAATTGGTGGATATAATTAAGATAAGTAAATTCCAAATAACAACAACACATAATATTTCATAAATAATATTTCTGAATATTTTTAGCAGAACATTGTCAATAAAGTTTAATTTTATTTTTTTGAATAATAAAATATTTTGACGAATTAAATATCTGTTGTAATCGTCGTAACATTTTAAAAATGGTTTTTTATAATCATATTCAAAATTATAACAAGGAAACAAAGATATAATGGGTATTAATTTTACATTATTATTAAAATTAATGTTTTTATTTGTTTCAAAATAATATTTATTTGATAAATAACTGTCAAATAAATAAACATTGTTGTTTGAAATAAAATTTTCTGTAATATTAGTTACAATTTTATGTATATTTTTTTTATCAAGGGAAACATTTATTTCTGGTAATTGAATTGTTTTTAAATAATATGCCGTAATATTATTAAAGCAAAATAATAATAATACAAAAATAATCATATTTTTTAGCCTATAACATTGAAAAAAATAAATCAATTTTTTAGATAAAATAAGTAATTATATTATCATCATTACAAGTTCCAATAGATAATGATATATCATATATATCACTTTTAACCAAATAAATTTTATTTTCAAATGATTTATAAACTGGTATACATTCATAGTCGTTACCATAATCATAATCACAAGGATTAATCAGTGGATTTTTAAGTTTATATATTTTATTTACGGTATTATTATATTCTAAACCATGTATTTCATAATTCTTTAGATTTGAATAATATTCGTCAACTAATTTACTATTATGTTCGATAAGTGATATTATTTTGTCATTATTTGACTTGTAATTATCAATATTTATTCTTAAAACAATAATAATATCGGGTTCAGGTTGAAAATCATAGAATGCGTTTATCCACGATTGTTTATATTCATTGGATATATAATCATCATCGTTAGGATCATTATCAGGATAATCAAATAATTTATTTGCTTCATCAAGATATTGAATAAAGAGTGTTTTATGGGAATGTTTTGGTTCATTGGATAATTTATTTAAATTATGGATTATTTTTTCAATATTAATTTGTATTTCTTCTTTTTTACTTATTGAAACTTGAATACCATCAATATAAGTAACCAAAACATTGACTAATCTATTCATTCTACCAGTAAAACAATATCCAATTGAATCATATAATTCGGTATGTAATCTGTTTATTAATTCTAATTTTTTTGGATGATGTAAAATAATTTGCCAAACTTTTGATAAAAGTTCATGATAATTTAAATTGAATAAAGAATGTTTTTCTTTTGTTTGAGAATTTAAAAATTTTTTAATTTTTTCGGAATTATTAACCGTTCGTAAAATATCTTCAACATAATTTTCACATTTCGACAAATTATTGTTTATAATATAATTATTTATTATAGATACTGATTTTGTAACTGATTTTGTGATTGATGATAAATGAACTGTTTGACTATTATCTAACAAAACATTTGATTTGGTATTGCCATCAATAATATCTTGAACGATTTCTCTATAACTAATAATTTGTGTTGTATTTCGGATGTATGGTTTATTATAAAAGGGATAAATGATTGGATGATTGTTGGGAAAATCATTATTATTTGCAATAATTTTGGTTGATTTTGGAATTTTTGAATAATCAATATTTTTTATTTTATTGTATGATACATTTAATATTTTAATATTATTTGGAAAATAAGTGTCAATATATGTTAAATTTGATTTAATAATGACTAATTCAATAAGTTTTTCACATTTTTCAATATTTAATGGAATGTCCGATAAATATGAACTTCTTAATATAAATTTTTCAATATTATATTTATCAAATGAAACATTTAGTAATCTTGAATTATTTATTTCAATGAATTTACATGCCTTTGGAAAATCAGTTATTGATTCATTTAAATTTTCAAAAATAACAAATGCTTCAATATCATCATAAGTTAATATTATATTATGTGTTATTTCATATTTATTCAAATAAATATTTATAAGATTTCTGTTAAAAACGTCATAATATGTCGTTCCATCTAAATTATCCTGAATTAATTGATTGCCATGTCGTAAAAGAATAAAATTAACTGGCATAATTTGTTTATTATTTTTATTTTATTTTTATCTATATTTGTTTAATTAAATATAATCGCAAATTTCTGTTTTATTGGAATGAATAATAAAAGGTTTTCCACATCCATAAATTAAATTATTATTGTAAAGATAATCGCAAAATATTTTGTTAGAATGTGGAGGTATTTGTAATCCAAGTTTTTTATGAATTCCATGTCTAAAAATTCCACATTTTATTTCAATAATTTCAATATAATCAAAACAATGTGGACATTGAACAATAACCATATATTATAAAAAAATAATTAATTTATTTAGAGTCATCATAGATAATAAATTTTATTTTTTTATCATTTCCGTCGGTTAATGTAATTGACGGATATTTTTCTTCAATATGAATACATAATCTTTTTTGTTTTGGGATATATCCATATTTTAAATAATAATAAATATTTTGTAATACATCAAATGGTCCAAATATTGCGGATCTTAAATACAATAAACCATAAATAGTTGTTTCATATTTTACAATTGCTAATGTGGAATTTATTTGGTCAGTTAATGTGACATAATTTGGTTGTCTCATTAATCCTACATATGATCCCTTGACCATTCCATAAGTTGCCGACATAATTAATGTATATTTATATACCTTTAATACATTATAAACAAAATGTTTACTCATTTTGTTTTTTTTAATTCTTTTATTATAAAAAACAAATCAATTTTTTTATTTTTTTATGGTATTACAATATTGTTTACAAGATGTCGATGCCCTAAATAATTTAGCGCGACGAACTGCAATTGAATTTCCGCCGACACCAGAACCGGGAACATATTTAGTATTAAAATCAGCAGGTTGATTGACGATGGCTTGAATAGGTAATTTTTTTCTTCCTCCAAATAACAACATATATTGTTTGATTATAAAAAAATTGATTTATTTTTTTATAAAAAATGAAATAAAAACTGAAAAAATGTGTGATATTAGTCAAGAAATTGAACTAAGAAATAAAATAAATGCAATAAATAATAAATTAAATATTATTTATGAAAAAGTAAATAACCTTCCAATAACGTATGCAACAATAATGCATATTAAAAAGAATAATAAAAATATTTTTGACAATATAATTATTGAATTAAAAAATAAAATTAAAAAAGAATTAAATGATAAATTGGAAGAGAATTACAATGAAATAATTTATGTTGATGGAAAAGCAATAATTGATAGTAATCCGGCAAAGAGTGAAATTGACGATATCTTTGACAATATAATTATTGAATTAAAAAATAAAATTAAAAAAGAATTAAATGATAAATTGGAAGATAATTTCAATGAAATAATTCATGTTGATAAAAAAACAGTAATTGATAGTAATCTGGTTGAAATTGATGATATCTTTGACAATATAGTTATTGGATTAAAAAATGAAATAAATAAAATTAAAAAAGAATTAAATGATAAATTGGAAGATAATTTCAATGGAAAAGCGACAATTAAAAATAATTCAGTAAAAAGTGAAATTGACGATCTTATAAAAGAATTAGATTATATTAATAGCAAAGCAGATTTTTATCAGAAAATGTATGCAAAACCGATTATTATAAATGAAAAAAAAATGTGTGAATTTTGTGATTTAATATTAACAAATAATCGTGTTGTAAATTATAATATTAATTCAACAGAAATATTTTTAACATATAATATTGAAACATTTTCTTATATATTTTCAATTGAAAATTGTGAAATGTGTTATATTAATGATAATAAAAATAATGATAGATTTTTTGATTTTATAAATAATAGTTTAAAAAATATAAATAAAGTAACATTTGTATTTAATAAACATAAAAGTCATTATAATATGCAGGATATTAATGTAATAAAAAATCCGATTATTGAAGATAATTTTTATAAAAAAATATTTAATGGTAAAATAGTAAAAATAATTGTTGATAGTATGATTGACAATGATTTAGAAAGATTATTGTCAAAACTAAAAAATTATAGTAATTGTTTAGGAATAGAAATAGTATGTAAAGGATATTTAATAAATAATGATAAATTTCGTTATTTATCCGAATATTTTTCATCAAAAAATATTCCATTTTCAAAAACATATATTTCGCATAAATAAATAAAAAAATTGATTTATTTTTTTATAAAAAATGAAACAAAAACTGAAAAAATGTGTGATATTAGTCAAGAAATTGAACTAAGAAATAAAATAAATGCAATAAATAATAAATTAAATATTATTTATGAAAAAGTAAATAATCTTCCAGAAACATATACAATAATAATACATATTGAAAAGAATAATAAAAATATTTTTAACAATATAATTATTGAATTAAAAAATGAAATAAATAAAATTAAAAAAGAATTAAATAATAAATTGAAAGAGAATTTAAATGAAATTGTTGATGGAAAAGCAATAATTAAAAGTAATCAAGTAAAAATGGAAATTAACAATCTTATAACAGAATTAAATTATATTAATGGCAAATTAAATTTATTTTATGATTATTTACGGTGATAATATTCTAATAAATAAAAAATTAATTTATTTTTTTATAAAAAATGAAATAATAGAATCACAATCTTTTTGAATATTTAAAAATTTAAATGATAGTATTATTAAAAAAAATATGGATGAAAATGAAGAAGATTACGGATAATTATTAAATACTAATATTGTTGTAAAAAATGAAAAAGAGTATTATGAATTAAAACATCCAATATTAACATATGATCGTCTTGTTTTTTTGTGACGTTAATTCAAGGAAAGTAACTTTAATTCATTATATTGAACAAAATTTATTAGTATTTAATGTGGAAAAAGTAAAATATGTGCAATAAATATAAAATATGAAAAAGTAGACAATATTATTCCTTATTTTGTAAATAAAGCATATTAATAAAATAACATTTTGGTTTAGTTGGGATAGTAGTAGGAAGATGTCAGAGGAAATTGTAAGAATGAATAGGGTTAAATAAATTTTATGAAAAAATGATAAACAATAAAATAATTATAATAATGAAATTGAAAAAAGAAATATTATTGATTTTGAATATTTTGTAAATATACTAATGAGAAATAATAATTATGTTAAAATAGAAATTAAAATAATTCGCAAATTAAGTGTGCATTGTCAAATGTATAACAAAAATTTAAGATTATTAATATAATGCATGTTTATACATATCAAGACACTTTTTTTTTTGTTCGGTATAGTCAACAATAGGTTTAGGATAATTAATATTTTTATAATCGGACCATTTAATATCCCATTTTACGACATCTTTAATAGGAACATGAATTAATTCGGGTATCCATTTTTTAATATATTCACAATTAGGATCATAATCGGTAGTTTGTCTCCAAGGATTAAAAATTCTAAAAAAAGGTTGTGAATCAGCGCCACCTCCGGTGATCCATTGCCAATTGCCATTATTGTTTGCGACATCATAATCGGTGAGTTTATTTGCAAAATATTTTTCTCCAAATCTCCAATCAATCAAAAGAGTTTTAACTAAAAAAGAAGCAACAATTAATCTAGTTCTATTATGCATATATCCGGTAATATTCATTTGACGCATTCCAGCATCAACAATTGGAAATCCTGTTTGTCCATTGCACCATTTTTTAAAAAAAGATGGATTATTAATCCAATGAATATTATTATATTTAGATTTTAATAAATTGCCTAATTTATATTCATTTCCATAAAAATGATAAAGAATATTTGCATAAAAATCTCGCCAAAATAATTGACGTATGATGGCATTATTGGAATGAAAATGATGATATACTTCTCGTATTGAAATGCATCCAAATTTAATATAGGCACTTAATTCAGTAGTATTTTTGGTTAAATCATTTCTTGTATTATCATAATTTGGCAATTTATTTTTTAAATGTTCAAGTGCATTTATTCTTCCTCCATGAACTAAAATGTTTTGATTTATTGTGGTAAATTTTTTAATTGCATCATCTAAAGATATAATATATTTTATATGTTTATTATTAAAAGAGAAATTTATTTTTTCTTGTTTTTGTGGTGGACTGATTTTAATTTTTGACGCATTATTATAATATGGGGTATATTTTTGATAAATTTGTCCAGTTTTTGTTTTAATGGATCCAATATCATGTAAATAATAATCATGAGTTAAATAGACTGATATATTTATTTTTTTACATAATTGAATAATTTTATTATCTCTATTTTTTGAATATGGAGTAATATCCATGTTAAATACAATTGATTGAATATTAAATTCTTTAATAACATATTCAATAATTTTATTATTATCTCCATAAAAAAGATAAAGATGTCCATTTTTTTTTTTAATTTCTTCAGATAATTCTTTTAATGATTCAATCATAAATTGAATGGCATTATTTGATTTATAATTATTATTCAATACTTGTTCAGGAGTAAAAATAAAAATAGTGAATAAATTATCACAATGATTTGATAAAAAATTGAGTCCATTATTATCAATAATTCTAAAATCTCTTCTAAAAATAAATAATCCATTTTCAACTTTGTCCATAATATAAATGTATATAAAAAGAATTAACAAATGATATAAAAAAAATTTAAAAATATTTAGAGATTTGAATAATATCTTTGTGAATGATTTGCAAAAAAATTGAAAATCTTTTTTTTTATAAAAATAGATAAAAAAGAATGAATGAAATAGGAATATTGGAGACAAAAATAAAAGGATTGGAAGACAAAATTAAAAAAATGGAGAATAAGAATGTTGACAATATAAATAAAATATTAAATAATGGAATAAAATTAAAAAATGTGGATATTGAAAATTGTAAATATTTACGATTGGTGAATAAAAATAATAAAATATATTTTGGGGATTTATTTTCATTAAATATTACGAAAATAAATATTAAAAAAATAAAAAAATTAATGGAATATTTTGATAATATTGATTATTGTATAATATATGGTGGTAAAATAAATGACATTATAAAAGATGAGATAATTGATAAATATGAAATAATATATAAATAATATATGGAAGAATATGAAAATATGATTATGAAATTAAAAAAAGAGAATAAAGAATTAAAAAATAAAATAAATGAAAAGGATGAAATAATAAAAAGAGTATTGATAGAAATTCAAAATATTTCGGCAAAAATAAAAAAAATTGAAAAAAAATGAAATATTTTTTTATGTGGTTATACGACAAAGTAATGGACAATTTATTAGATATAGATGAAAGTGTTGAAAGTAGAATTAAAAATTTGGAAAATAAAGTGGCGATGTTATCAAATCAAATATTAAATATGCCATTTTTATTAATGGGAGGAAATTATTATACATTAAAATGTAAATATATAAAAATAAAGTTTACGAATCAGAATAATGTTGAAATGTATTTTGAAGAATCATATGTATTGACAATATTGAATATGCATAAAGATTTGGAAAATAATTTAAAAAACTTGATAAATTATTTTGAAAAAATGGAATATGTTGTAATTGAATATGATGATTCTGCTGTATCTGGTTCAACGTATTCATCAAATGTTATTAAAATAATAAAAAATATAATTGATGATAAATTAAAATTTGTTTATTTGATAACAACTTCAACAAATTTTAATAGATTTTGTGATGATATAAAAGAATTATTAGGATCTGTGGAAAAGATAAGGATAAATATAAAAGATCCGATAATGAAATATGCGACATCGGAAGGATATGTATATTTTCATAATAAATTATTGGATGAATTAAAAGAAAAAATAGTGGAATCAAATATTGGAATAGGTAAAAGATTATAGATATAATTTATTTTTTTTATTTGACAATTGGTTTATTATTAATTTCGACAAGATTGATTGAAGATTTGTGTGATAATTCTTTAATAAAATGTCTCATTGAATTTTCGATTGATTCTTTGTATCCGCCCAATGTTTTTGAACAGATTTCATATTCATTATTTGGTGTAATAAAAATGGCGCCCAAATTATTGTTGTTATATTTAAAAACGATAATAAAATCATAAAAATACGGATTATTGGAAATATTATTATAAATATTGCCACAATAAATTAGGTCTTTTTTAAGTGAATTAATATTAAGATTGGCATATTGTTTTTGTCCTTTAAAAAAATGGTATAATGGATTATCGATATTATTGACTTTAACTTTAAGAGATGGAACAATTGAATTATGTTTATTTATTTGAATATTCAAGGGGAAAATATATTTATCAAATGAGTTTGATTTAATTTTGGTAAGATTAAATTTCCCGAAAGATTTAGTAAGATTTTTGTATACTTTGGATAAATTTTCGTTATATTTTGACGATTTACTTTTTGACTTGGATTTGGATTTGGATCTGGTAAAAGAGAGATGTTTGGATTTTTTTGTAAAATATTTTGAACTATTCATATAAATATGATTATAAAAAAAAAGGAATTACAAGATTTTTCTTTTTTTTGTTTTTCTTTTTTTTTTGGTTTGTTTTTTTCTTTTTTTTCCTCCTTGAATAGTATTAGGGTCACTAATAATTTGTTTAAAATATTGATTAGTTGGAACTAATTGTTCATCAATTAAAATAAACATGATAAATTATAATTATATAAAGAAAATAATAAATAGATTTTTATAAAGAAATGAGTAATAATTAAACAGTTGGATAAATAAAGTAGTTTTCTTGTTGATAACATTGATTATTTGGATAATAAATAATATTATCAATGGACCGATGATTTTCAATATTTGGTGGTTTAACCAACAAGTGTCTTTTAATGCCATCATAGGGGTATAATTGAAATTGGATATAAAAATCTTTAACAAAGGTTGGATTATGAAATTGGTCAAGTAGGATATTGGATGTATGATAATTGGAATGGATATCACCATTTACGATGATGGAATAATAATTTTTATCGGAAAAATAATTATAAAAAAGGTTTAATAATTCTGGTGTGCAAATATTTTTAGAATCATCAGTAGTAACAAAATGTAAATGATTATTATAGAGATATTGTAATACAGAATAATAGGAATTAGAATATTCAAGACTTTTGAATAAATTAAAAATAATTTTTTTATCTTTTTTATTGGTATTATTAAAAATAATCATTATATTAAGTAAATATTATATATTTATGACATTATAATTATCGTATGATGTATATTTTTTTTTATATTTTTCGATTAAAATATTTGGTAAAAAAAGTCGTATATGATATTCAATAAAATTATGGTTATTATCTTTATGTAAAAATTCTGTAAAAAGTCCTCTAGGTAATAAAATATCATGGTTATTGATATGAATAAGGGGAATTCCATTATCTAAATGTAGTATGACGCAATAATTTTTGTGATGTTTAGCAAGATTGGGGTCAGTTGTAACATATAAAAATTCTTTTTGAAATCCCAAATGAAGAATATTCATATCATCAATAATATTTGTTTTAAAATCGTATTTATATAAAATGGTATTATTGTTTGATGATGGTGAAAATATAAAAAAATTGTCAATGGAATAAATAATTTTATCAAGGATAAGATTGTCATTATTATTGTGATTCAAGTAATGATTTATTTTTTTAAAAAGTCCATTTGAAAAAGTGGAAATTTTTGATTGAGAAAATTTATGGTTGAATAAAAAATAGACAAATTTATAAAGAAATTGGTCTTGTGGTGACATATTTTTTTTATCAGTTGAATGATTTAATTTAAATGTGGCGTTGATTGTATTAATTTTGTTGAAAGTAAAGAATTTTTTATTGGAATGAAGAATAAGATTTGCGATTTTTTTTGAAATGATGTTATTGGATGCAAAAAATAAATGATATTCATGGGTGGTTTTATTGGATTTAAATAGGTTAATATTTTTCAAATAATCTTTGGAATATAATATTGGTTCAGAAAAAATTCCAAAAAGGACAATATTATTTTTATTAGAATGAATCCAATTTTCAACATTAATTTTATTATTTGTAAAAGGATTAATACCGTAAACTATTTTATTCATATATAATAATGATATAAATAAATGAAAAAAATGAAAAAAATATGAAATAATATTAATGAAAATATTTGGTAATAATATTTTCAAGATTATTGATATAACATAATGTATCATTTTCAAATCCAGTTTCAAATAATTTATAAGCTTTATTATTTTTACTTGTAAATTGTATTTCATTACAAACAACACATAATAATTTTGAATTAATATTATTATGTTGATTATTAATAAGATATTTATATCCTCTATTGAGTTGTTGTCCGCCTTTCCATAAATCTAATTGATTCATGCCGATAATAATTTTATTGGTATTTTTTTCTAAAATAAACCAATCTGGTATTTCGGAAGTAAAAAATCCGTCGCATTGTTTTTCAAAACAAATATTGAATCTTGTATTATCCAAGTTTAAATTAAGTATAAAATCTTTGACAATTTTATTGAATTTATTGCCTCGAATGACGCCTTTTGTTCCAGGTGGAATAAGTTGTAAAAGATGTTGTTGCATTATTTTTTGAATAGTGTCATCATTGATGTATTGTTTCAAGACAGTTTCTAATTTTGTAATTTTATTTTTAACAGAATTGCAGTTTTTATATTCGGACATTAGATTAGAGTCGGATAATTGTTCCAATAAATTGTAACATATTTCTTTTTTAATTCTTGTGTTTATTAATTCAATAATTTTTGATAATAAAACGAATATAAAAATATTTTATTTCAATTTTTTTAAAGAGCATAGGCAAGTTTTGCCATACCGGATTCGATCCAAATAAAATTAACTCTTTCTTCAAAAAAATAAAGATTAAAATTGTATTCATAGATTTGGTAAGTAGGTTTATTGATGCCAATAATTTGTTTTGTTTCTGGGTCACAGATGGACAATGTTTGTGCAAAAGGGTTGATGGGTGGATTGATGGTGGTAAATTCTAATTCAATTTTATTGAAAAGTGAAAGATCAATTGAGCCAGATGGAAAAGTATTAAAAGGAGAAGTGTAAAGACAAAAATTGTAACAATATAATCCGTCTGGTGCATTTCCACTTGTTCTAGTGTATTTTTCGACAAAATTATAAACTCCGACTGGTTGTGGGTCTTCTCTGTAATATCCGTCTAATAAGATACCTAATTGAATAAGAATATTTTTTTCATTTTCATCGGAATAGGAATCAGTAATCATTAATCCAGTTAAAGTGCCATTAGAATTGACACCTGGACCAATATAAACTTCTGTTTGGGTTCCATCGGCATTAGTTCTTAAAATAGGATAATAACCGGAAGATGGTGCTGGGATAACATTTCTGGGGATATAATTATAAGGAAAATTGGTGTAATTACTCCATTCGTTACGTAAATTGACATCACTTCTTTGAAAATAAAATAAAAAGGAATTGGTCATTCCGGTGGAATTTAATTCAATTTTATTGGAGCCGGTTACATTAAAAAATTGTGTTTCATGAATTTGTTTGATTAAATAGGAATGTGAATGTTTTGCAAAATATTTTTGTTCTTCGTCGGAAATAAAAACATAATTTGAGCGAAGATGTATATCTGCATTCCAAATGGATCTTGTATCGGAATAAGAAGAAATATCTAAACAAACATCGGGAGGAGTTTGTAAAAATCTATAAAATTGCATATAATATTGATTAAAATTTGGATAAACGTATGGGAAATTATTTTCATAATCTAAAACATCACGTATGACAAATAATTGATTAATTGGTTTAAATTCGATATTAATATGTATTTCATTGTATTGTAATGCGACTAATGGCAAGGCACTTGAAGGGCATAGACAGAACCATGCATTAAGTGGAATCATAAGTGTATATGCGCGTATGCTTGGTTCAGCGCCAGCAATGGAATCGGTGTAATATGCATTTGGATAAGTATTTGTTCTGGAATTGGCATTTGCGGGGTCATTTAGTTCTGGTATGTTGCCAATCATTTTATCAAAGAGTGCTTTTTTTTCGGAAGAAAAGTCTCGTTGAACGGAAGCTAAAAGATAGTCACCAGAGAATTGTTGAAGGACTTGTCCACCTGATGTGATTGAAATAAGATTAATCATTTTGGCGCCAATATTTTCGATCCATTTAAATTCATATGGTGCCCATTGTCCGGTGTTATTTTCGTTTTGTTCTGATGGTGGGAATATAGGACTCCAAATATTTGGTAAATTAACGGATATAAAAGTGTCCATTAAAAGATCGGCATATCTAGGAACTTTGAATGAGAAATAGGAAGGATCGGTAAGACTAAGGGTTTTACTGCCTTGATAATATATTCTAAATTTTTGCATACCAAAATTTTTATATTTTTTCCAAGTTTTTCTAAAAAATGATTTATTTGGATTTCCATTTAATACAATATTTTGTTGTCCTTGTGAAACAAGATTAAATAATCCTCCTGCCATATTTATAATAAAATAAGTTTTTATTAAATATTTTATTTATTTATAATTAATATAATGGTAATGCCAAATTTAAAAATAGTGCCTTCAATATATTCTGGATATGTGGAAAGTGAATTGGATGAACATAAAAAGAAATTGGAAAAAGAATATTTAGATTCATCAATTATAATAGTAAGACAAAATTTGGAGGAAGAATATAATAAAAAATATGATGAAATGGAGAAAAAATACAATGAAAAAAATAAGGAATTAGAAATATACAAGGGGAAAATATTTTTTATATTTTATTTTTTATATGAAGTATTTGAAAAAGTTGTAAAAATATTTGATAAAAAATTATTATTATCATGTGAATTAAAAAATAAAGAATCTGTATTAGAAAAACCATTGGAATTAAATACAACTGTTGCATTACCAACTGGGTTTATCGAATCATCAATAAAACCAGATCCAATAACTACTATATCGATATCAAATAACAATGATGAAGCATCATTAAAAAAGATAATTGATTATATAAATATTAATAAACATTTGTTAAATTTAAATGAAATTCCTAAAAATCAAACAACATATATAAATACGAATTCAGAGATTGAGCATATATCAAAAATGTTGGGTTTTAAAGATGAATTAAAAAAAAATAAATATGACAAATTAGAAATTAATAAAAGGCATGATGAATTAGAAAAAAAGCATCAAGAATTGGAAAAAAAGATAAAATTAGCATTTAATCAAATAAAATTTTTAACAGAAAATTTATATAAACTAATTAAAAAAAACAAATATGAAAATGAAAATAAGAATGAATACGAATTAGAAAGAGAAAAAGAATATGAAAAAGAAATGGATAAATATGGAGGAGGTAGTAATGAAACAGCAGATAAAAAAGAAATTACAGAGAAAAAGAATGAAGAAGAAAAAGAAGAAGGATATGAGATATTAGCGTAAAGAGATTGATTTGTTTTTGTAATTGTTTATTTTTTTTATCAAGTTCTTTGATAGAATTAATGATTGGTGCAAATAATTCTTGATAATTGATTGCTAATAAATCTTTGTCATTAAATTCAACAAATCCGCCAAATTGTATTCCCATGTCATGAATAGTTTGTTGTAAATCTTGTGCAATTAATCCATGATGTATTTTATCAGAAAAAACATTTGAATCTCTTGGTTTTAAATTATAATCAACTGGATTTAAGTTTAAAATAAAATTTAAACCTAAATTGCTTTTACGGATATTAGTTTTGTCGCGTTTATCGGAAAGATTGGTTAAAGATTGATAGGAATAGAGATATTGTATGGATGAGTTGCCTAAAATAACGGAATCGGAAACGATGGCAGGTGAATTGGCGCCGATACAAGTGACATTGGTCAAAGCATTTCCAGTGGCACCAGTTCCGGAATTAGCGCCAATGAATGTGTTGTTATTTCCCAAGTATTGTAAATAACCAGCTTGATCTCCTATTGCGACATTATTATATCCATTGGAGTTTAAATATAATGATTGATAACCGATGGCATTGTTTCCAGTTCCACTGACATTGTTATACATTGATTGATAACCGAAAGCGTTATTAAAAGATCCATCGGAATTAGAATAAAGAGATTGATATCCGATTGCGGAATTATTATTGCCGACAATATTATAATACATGGATTGATAGCCCAAGACATTATTATTGGAGCCCAAAGTATTTGTGAATAATGATTCTTGTCCAATAGCGACATTTTCATAGCCGTCTGTATTATTATACAAACCGTAATTGCCTATGCAACAATTATAAAATCCGTCAATATTATTGAATAATGAATAATTGCCAATGGCATTATTTCCGGTTCCGATTGTATTATTATATAAAGATTGAAACCCTAATGCATTATTACCGTAGCCGGATGTATTATTATATAAAGAAAAATATCCGACACATGAATTATTAACGCCATCAATATTTGAATAAAGGGATTGATTACCGACGGCAGTATTTTGACACCCATCGACATTAGAATAAAGAGATTGATAACCGAAAGCATTATTACCGGTTCCAATAGTATTAGAATAAAGAGATTGATAACCGAAAGCATTATTACCAGTTCCAGTGGTATTTGAATAAAGAGATTGAGATCCGAATGCATTATTTCCGGTTCCAATGGTATTAGAATAAAGAGATTGGTAACCAAATGCATTATTATCAGTTCCATAAGTATTTGAATAAAGAGATTGATGTCCGAATGCATTATTGCCAGTTCCTTCTGCATTTGAATAAAGAGATTGATAACCAAAAGCATTATTTCCGGTTCCAGTAGTAGTTGAATAAAGGGATTGATAACCGAATGCATTATTTTGATTTCCGTCATTATTTGAATAAAGAGATTGATAACCAAACGCATTATTATCATTTCCGAGTGTATTAAAATAAAGAGAACTGTCACCAAATGCGCAATTTCTGGTTCCATCGGTATTATTATACATTGAATAATTACCGAATGAATTATTGGCTGTTCCTCCAGTGTTTTGATGTAAATTATAGGCACCAAAAGAGCAATTATCTGTTCCAGTAATATTTTGATACATTGAATAATTACCAAATGCATTATTTCGATTGCCATTAGTTGTTTCATGTAATGCACCATTACCAAATGCCGAATTATCGTTTCCATAAGTATTTTTATATAATGACGAATACCCAAAGGCATTATTGCCGGTTCCAATTGTATTAAAATAAAGTGAATCTTTTCCGGTGGAAGAATTTGTAAATCCGGTAGTATTGGAATAAAGAGATTGATAACCATTTGAAGTATTATTGTTACCAGTGGTATTGGAATAAAGAGATTGATAACCATTTGAAGTATTACCGGTTCCAATTGTGTTTGAATAAAGAGATTGATAACCATTTGAAGTATTATTGTTACCAGTGGTATTGGAATAAAGAGATTGATAACCATTTGAAGTATTACCGGTTCCGGTTGTATTTGAATAAAGAGATTGATAACCATTTGAAGTATTATTGCTAGCGGTGGTATTGGAATAAAGAGATTGATAACCATTTGAAGTATTACCGGTTCCGGTTGTGTTTGAATAAAGGGAATAGTATCCTTGTGCAGTATTATTGCTACCGGTGGTATTGGAATAAAGAGATTGAAATCCATTAGAGGTATTACCGGTTCCGGTTGTATTTGAATAAAGAGATTGATAGCCGAGAGATGAATTACTGAAACCAGAAGTATTATTAAACATGGATGCATGACCGATGGCAGTATTTTGATAACCGGTGGAATTAGAATAAAGAGAACGATGTCCAAATGCATTATTTCCGGTTCCAGTAGTATTAAAATAAAGAGATTGATTACCGAAAGCATTATTTCTGGATCCAGTGGTATTTGAATAAAGAGATTGAAAACCGAGAGAAGAATTATTAATGCCCAAATTATTACTAAACATGGATTGATGTCCAAAGGCAGTATTTTGATAACCACTGACATTAGAATAAAGAGATTGATTGCCAAATGCATTATTGCCGGTTCCAATTGTGTTTAAATAAAGAGATTGAGTTCCGAATGCGCAATTTCCGGTTCCGGTGGTATTTGAATAAAGAGATTGATAACCGACAGACGAATTATTAAAACCCAAAGTATTACTAAACATGGATTGATGTCCTACGGAAGTATTTTGATAACCACTGACATTAGAATAAAGAGATTGATTGCCAAAAGCATTATTTCCGGTTCCAGTGGTATTTGTGAAAAGAGATTGGGTTCCAAATGCACTGTTTCCGGTTCCACCTGTATTTGAATAAAGAGATTGATAGCCGAATGCATTATTTTCAATTCCAAATCTATTATTATAAAGAGATCTGTGTCCGAATGCGCAATTTCTGGTTCCATTAGTATTTTCATACATTGCATAATTGCCGAATGCATTATTAGCGGTTCCTCCGGTATTTTGATGTAGACTATAAGCGCCAAAAGAGCAATTATTTGTTCCAGATATATTTTGATACATTGAATAATTACCAAATGCATTATTTTGATTTCCATTAGTTGTTTCATGTAATGCGCCATAGCCAAATGCCGAATTATCATTTCCGGATGTGTTTTTGTATAATGATGCAAATCCAAAGGCATTATTTCCGGTTCCAATTGTATTGAAATAAAGTGAATCTTTGCCGGTGGAACAATTTGTAAATCCAGTGGTATTGGAATAAAGAGATTGGTAACCATTTGAAGTATTATCGCTACCAGTGGTATTGGAATAAAGAGATTGATAACCATTAGATGTATTACCGGTTCCAGTAGTGTAAGAATAAAGGGATTGATAACCGAATGAAGTATTATTTCCAGTTAAGGATTGGGAGGCTAATCCGTTAAGGGTGATTCCGCCACTGAGTGATAATTGATTAGATGTAAGATTAGCGATATTATTTGATCCAGTATTGATATTTCTGACATTAAAGGTGAATCCGCCTTGTCCGCCTTGTGCATCATTTAAAAAATCGGTGGTTCCGTATCCGGAAATAAAACTATTCCAATACAATTCAAGTCCGGCATTGGTGGATGTAGTGCCGGTAGGTAATATTTGATTATTGTCTAAATTAAAAAGGACTGAGTCATTGGTGGTTAAATTATTGATGGATGCAGAAGATAGGACGGTGATTGTATTAAAGGTTGGATCAGAATCAAATGTTCCGGTGGGTCCAGTGGGTCCGGTGGGTCCGCCATATGCGCCGGTGGCGCCAGTGGATCCGGTTGGTCCAGTTGGACCGGAAGTGTCATCAAGAATAAAATTGACGATATTTGAGCCAAGATTTTTGTTAAAAACTTGTAGAGAATAGGTGCCATGTGGTAAATAAGTGGGAACATAAAAAGAGATTTGTGTAGAACTAGTAAAATAGATGGAAAGAGTGACTGTTCCAAAAATGACTGATGAATAGTCTTTAAAATTGAGTCCGGTGATTGTGATTAAAGAAGTAGCGCCGGCGACACTATAAAAGGAAGATAATGAGGAAATAATGGGAGAAGAGGTAGGAAAAGAGGAGGATATATTTTTACAATATGCGGATTTATAGGAATACATTTTCTTTATATTTATAAAATATAAATGTCAAATATATTTGAAGAAGTATTGAATGATGCAAAGGGAGTGGAATTAAAATATTTGGGTCCGGATTATCCGTATTGGAATAATATAAAAACGCCATCAGAATTGGGAATGTCTGGGACAGGATCATTGAGTGCATTAGGAAAAGATATTGATGGATTAATAAATTATGTGGAATTATTGGTATCAGGAAAAAGTAATGCATCAAAAACTGGGAATGCATTGGGAAATAAATTTTTTATAAAAACTGGTGGAAAATGTAAAGAAAGTGGGACAGATACAGAACAAGATAGATATATTTATATAGATAATGTGCCAGAAGGAAATATTCCATTTATATCATCGGGAATGGGTGTAAATTTTAGTGAATTCAAGGGATTAATTCCGGGGGTAATGAGTAATATGAATGCATTTAATCCATATACAATATTACAATCATTTTTGATAGGATCGACTCCGGAATGTCAAGAGATAACGATGCAAGTAATTGATTCAGAAAACAATAAAACGACTGAATCACATTATGTAAGTTTGGTGGATATAAAAAATATGGATGCATGTTCTTTTACGGATGGTAAAAATCCGGTAAGTGGATTAAAATGTAAGGAAACATTTGAGATGATAAATAAAAAAAGGGAAAAAATGAGGAATAAGGAATTAAAAATAATAATATCATCGGGAGTATTATTATTATTAATGTTTATGATATTAAAGAAAAAATAAGAATTAGTGTTTATTAGTTGCGACAAGTTCTTTTAATTTAAGAATGGCGACAATAAAATTGGGATATATGTTACAAATATGAAAAGAATGTGGTTGTTGATTAAAAAAATATATTTTGTCTGTGGAAATATTGTCAATTTTGCCGAATCTTGCAATTATAAAATTATCATTGGGTATTTCAATAACTAAAAAATTAAATTTATATTTTCGGTCAAGTATGGGTAAAATATAATTATCGTGATACATTTTTTGTTCTAAATCGGTCATATAGTTATTAAATATATATTTATTGGAATTATAGATGGCATATATGTTTAATATATGTTGTTTATTATTTAAAAACTGCATAATATTATTAACTTCATTTAATAACATTTTGTGACTATTATCAACGGAACAAATATTCAAGTCAAGTGAATTAATTTTGAATTTAAAAATGGACATTTTATTAATATAATAAAATAATTTTATTTCAATTATGCAAATCCCATGATTCGTCACAAGTTGAACAAAGGTAGATATATTTCATATTTATGTCATCATATCGTATGGATATAATTTCTTTTTCATAATTTTCGGTATTTGTTTTACAATTTGGGTTAGGGCAATCTAAGATATTTTTTCTGGGTAAAGTGGGATCATATTTGGTATATTTATTGATGAATCTGGATTTATTGAATGATATATTTTTGATGTCAATTCTAGAAATGGTTAAATTTTCTTTTAAAATATTATGGTCTTCGTATCCACAATTTCTACAATAAAAAGTGATTGTATTATTATCGTCATCATATTTATGATAATACATGTTATCACATTTTATACAAAAATGCATATTATAATAATAAAGAAAAAAATATTTAAATCAATTTTTTAGATAAAATGTTCGCGACAATAATAACATTTATCGTCTAAATTGGGGAAACATTCAAAACAGATGGTGTGTCCACAATTAAGCATTATTGAAATTTTGGTGTCAAAGCAGATTGGACAATAATCGGTATTATTTTTTTCAATAGAGTAGGATAATTTGTTTTTATAGATTAAAACTTTTTTATTTTTCATTAAAAGTGAAATATTTTCATTGATGAATAAATTTTTATTTTTAATATTATCAAAATAAATATAAAGTTTAAGGTCATTATTAAAAATAGATTTTAATTCAATAAATGAGTTTAATTTATGAAGTTCAATGGACATTAAGAAATATTTTTTTGCCAATTCTTTATTTTGTTGTCCAAGATAGGCCAATCCAAGATTATGGTAAGATGTATCAGTTGGATTATTATTAATTTGAATTAAAAAATATTCTTCTGCTTTTAGATAATCATTTAATTTGAGACAAATAATTCCAAGATATTCAAATACGGATGGAATATTATGTGCACAAGCTAATTTAAAATATTTTTCGGATTCATAATAAGATTGTGTTTTAAAATAGACGGTGGCTAAATCAAAATAAATATTTCCGATTGAATAATCATTTGGGCAATGTTTAATTGCGAGTAAATAATAATAATCTGCGCAATAAATATTATAATTCTGATAAAACATGGCTAATTCAAGATATAAACTAAAATTTTTTTGTCCGTGTTCAATAATAATTTGATAGTATTTATTGGCTTCTTCAAATTTGTTTAATTTACAATATAATTTGGATAATTTATGTGATGTTTCAATTTTGTTTTTATTAAAGTATAATGAATAATATTTTATGGCATTAATAAAATCGGAATTAAGTTCATAAATAATTGCTAATTTTTCATAAATTTCGGGATATGTATTATCTCCATTATAATATTGTATAGCATATAATAAATATTTTTCGGCATTATTATATTTTTGCATTTCAAAATACAAAAGTCCCAAGCACATATTTTTATATGGATCATCGACAATAAAATATTTCAATGAGTATTTTTCTGCATTATTATAATCATTCATTTGAGTATAAATACTAATAATATAATCAGTTGAATCATTATTTCCGCGGTTTATTGCTAATGAAAAATAATATTTTGCTTTATTATAATTAATATTACGACGATAATAATATAATCCGATAATGTATAAAATATTTGAATTATTTAAATCATATTCGTTTAATTTTAATTTATTCAAGTTAAAAATATTTAAAATATCATTATGATATTGGTCATATTCAGAAAAATCAATGCCATATTTTTCTTCTATTTGAGATATATAATGAAACATATTAAGTAAACTAAAAAAAATAAATGAAATCATTTTTTTAGGAAAAACACAAATGACATATTTGTATTTTTTTATGTTCATGAATAAGTAAATTAATGTCATTTAAATATTGATTTGTGTTGACAATTTTTAGGTATTCAAAACAGGTTAAATAATCATTATTTTTAACATATTTAATGTTATATTTTTTTATGGATGTGTAACATTCAAAACACATTGAATGATTGCATTGTAAAACAACTAAATATTGTTGATCAAGGCATATTGAACAGTCATTTAATTTATCGGATATAAATTTGATTTGATTTTCGTCTAAATAATTTTGAAAGACGGTAAAAAACTTTTCAATTTGTTTATTTTTAGGTAAATTGGAAAGTTGTAAAAACATATCAAACATATTATCATATAATTTACAAAATTCATAGACTGCATTTTTATTATTATGTAAAATGCTTAATTTTAAATAATCTTTAGCAATTTTAGTATTTTTAAATATTTTGAGATAAAGGTATCCTAATTTTTGTAGTGAATCATAAATATTATGTTCAAGGGCTAATTTTAAATATTTATTGGCTTCATAAAAATCGCCAATGGCAAAACAAAGTTCTCCCAAATAGTAATAGGCATAAAAATATCCATTATTAATTGCTTTAATAAATAGTGTTTTTGCGATATCATATTTATTAAGAACAATGACATAATATAATGAAATTGCACATAATTTTTTATTATCATTCAAGTCTTTTTTTTTTAATGAATGTGAATTAAAAATAAATAATATTTCATGTTGAATAGGATAACAATTGAAATCAATTTTATATGTATTGATAAAATGTTGTAAATTAATAAACATTTTTGTGATACATAAATAAAAAAATGAAATCAATTTTATTCAGGTTTGGATAAAAAATAAAGATATTGGTATTCATATCCACAATGAATCAAGTCAGATTTGGCTTGTATAATAAATCCGCAATTTTGTGCATAAGAAAGAATTTGTTTTTGTGATTCCATGTAAAAAGTGTGTTCATTTTTTCGAACTTTATTATTAATATTATTAAATTTTTCGGTAAATGTTGCAATATTATTATTTTTATTAAGATTAAAATTTGCATGATAATCGAATCCATCAAATACAATTTTTGAGTTTGTAATTCTTTTTTTAGCGTAACGTTGTGGAGAGACTAATAAAAGTGGTTGTGCGGGTGGTAAAATAGGGTCAAACATATCTCTATTAACTAAATGAATAATTAACCATCCCCCGGGCATTAGCCAATTAAAACAGTTTGTAAAGAATTGTGTTTTATTTTTAAAATAATAGATAGTAAAATAAAGACAGGTGATGTGTGTAAAAGAGTTGTAATGAAATAAATTGGCATTAATTGCGTCTCCTTTGACAAAATTATATTGTGGATAATTATCTTTTGCTTTTTTAATCATAGCATCAGAATTATCGATACCCATAACATTAAGATTATATGCTTTAAGTTCTGCGACATGGTGTCCAGTTCCACAGCCGATATCTAAAATAATTGATTCGGAGGTTGGTTTAGTTTTATTAACGATTTCGCCGATTTCGTAATTATCTTTAACATTACTAAAGACTAATTGGTCATAAATATTGGCATAAAAGTCATCATAAATGGAATCATTGGATTTGAATAAAAAGGAATCATTTTGTATGAATCCTTCTTTATGAAGAGAATCAAAATTTTTAAAAATGAATAAAATAATAATAAATATCATTAAAAAGAAAAGTATTTTTCCCCAATTTGTTAATTTATTATAAAATTTAATCATATATATTTAATTGTGTATTATTTTTTCGATAATTTTATATAAAAATAATATTAATAATGGAAATAATGGAAGAATCACATAATAAAAAAAGGGGAAGAAAGCCAAGAGGTGGAAAGATAATAGAATGTAACAATGCAATAATAAATGATAATATGCAAGTATTGCCAAATATTATATTGCATTTAATATGTGGATTAAAAGATTTGAATGAAAATCAAAAGGAAATAGTGGTTGAAAATAATGTGGTTAATTTAGATGATAAAAATGATTTAAATAATAAATTGGATAAATTAAAAATAAAATTGAATAAAAATGAGATAAATAAGAAATCGGCATGTTTTTATTGCACATATGATTTTGACAATCATCCATATTATGTAATAAAAAGTATAAAAAATGGTCAATTATATGGATATGGTAATTTTTGTCATCCATGTTGTGCGGTAGGATATTTATTGGGGGAAAAAATTGATGTATCAATGATGGTAGAGCGTTATCAGTTGACAAATTATACATATGGAAAAATATTGGATTATACGGAAAATATAAAACCAGCACCAAATCCGCATTATATATTGAAAAGATTTCAAGGAAATTTAGAGATTGATGAATATAGAAATTTATTTGAAAAAAAAAGTATATTTTTGGTGATAAACAAGCCAATAAATTGTATATTACCAGAAATATTTGAGGATAATGAAAAACCAGTATTGGAGTTGAATTTATTACAATCAAGATAAGTCATTAATTTCGGATTGTAAAAGAGAAATAATATTCAAGATATTATTTTTTTCATTTTGTATTTTAGTGATTTCGTATGAATTTAATTTTTTTGAAAGTAAAATAGAGTCAAGATAAGTGTCAATTTTTTTAAATGCATTTAAAAGTTCGGTTTTATCATTAACAATTGTATTTTTATAATTTTGATAATCATTATGAACTGATTCAAGATAATTATTGGAATCATATTTAGATTTAATATCATTTATTTTTGATAATAAAAACTTTTTTTTATTTTGTATCAAATCGCCTAATTTTTGTAAAAAAATGTTTTCCATAATAATATAAATAAATAAATAAATAAAGAATAAAGAATAAATTAGTATAATAAAATCCGTAAATAAATATATGGAAAAAATGGATTTGGACATTAATAATTATAAATTAGAGGATTTATTAAAATTATTTCATATGAATTATGATTTTAATGAGGATGATTTAAAATTTGCGAAAAAGATAATGTTAAAGACACATCCAGATAAATCAAAATATGATCCAAAGATATTTAGATTTTACAAACAGGCATATGACATAGTGGAAAACATTTATATATTTAAGAATAAAATGAATAAAAAAACGGAAAATAATGTTGAAAGTTACCAAACGGTATTGGGTGATAATAAAGAGGAATCATTATTATTGGACAATTTTTTTAGGGATAATAAACATTTGACGGATAATAAAAAAGATTTCAACAAATGGTTTAATGAAGAATTTAATAGGCAAAAAATAGATGAAAATGAAAAAGGATATAGTGATTGGTTAAAATCGGATGATGGTTTTATAACAATAACATCAAAATCAAAAAAGGGTATGGAAAATGAATTGGATGAAAAGAAAAAAAAGTTGCAACAAATAATAGTATATAATGGAATTGAGGAATTGCCAATATATTCATCATATTCTGGTAATTTATTGGGGGATCCAAATGAAATAAATAATTTTTCGTCAACCAATATATTTTCAAAATTCAAGTATCAGGATTTAAAACAGGCATATGAAGAAAGTATAATACCAGTTACATTTAATGATTATGAAAAAATACCAAAATACAAGTCAGTGAATGATTATAAACAAGAAAGAGATAAACCGATTGAAACAATATCGGAATTTGAACAAAAAAATATAATAAATAATAAAAATAAGATAATGGATGAAAAAGCGACAAAAAATGCGTTTTATTATTCAAAACAAATGGAAGAATATAATAAAAGAAGAATAAATTTTATAGGAAATTTGATGAGATTAAAAAATTAAGGAGTAGTCCATCTATAATTATCTTGAACACATGCAAAAGGGCTGCCATCTTTACAGGATGGCATATTTCCGTATAAATAATTGCCAAAGGCACCTTGGTCATTTGTGACACGTGTATTTGGAGTTGAATTAAAAATGATTGTTGATTGTGTTAAATTAAAATCTTCTCCCAAGTCTCCGAATAATTGTTTATTTGTATTTTTAATGCCTGGATTCAAGTATTGAACCATTTCTTTTATTTTATCTTTAATGTTTGTATAAACTTCTGGATTAAATGCAGGTGGTGCGGATTTTCTGTTTGGATAATCATAAATATCGGTTAATAATACATTTGAAAATGGATTTTGTTTTCTTATTTTATGGTAATCCTTCAAGACTGTATTTAATGGAATAATTTTGGTATTATTTGATACAAAATTTTCTTTATTTATTTTATAAAACCAAAAAAAAAGAATGATTAATGTGATGATGGTTGTTAATAAAACAAAAATATTTTGAGTAAAAATAAAGAGAATAATTGAAAATAGGATTAAATCTTTTGAAATAATATTAAATTTAAGGGATAATGAGAAATCGTTTTTTGGTATAAAAATAAAAAAATTATCCAATAATTCATAAGGATTATTTATCCACATTATATAATTACAATTTATTTATTTTTGTTTTATAAATAATTAAATTCCAACATTCTTTATCATTTTTAGGTTTTTGTATATTATTAAAATGTTTCATTATATTTTTATAATAATCCTTGTCAGATTTATAATCCCATTTATTGAAAATGGTGGGAAATCCATTAATAAAAATAATCATATGTATTTAATATAAAATTATTTTTATATTAAAAATATATATGATGACGTTTAAAAAGACAACAATATTAATAATAATATTATTATTTGTGTCATTTGTATTATTATTTTTTTATTGGAAATATGGAATAAAGGAGAATATGGATAATAAATCAAAGGCAAATATAATGTTATTTTATGCAGATTGGTGTCCTTATTGTAAGAGTGCTAAACCGGAATGGGAAAAAGTAAAGGATAAATATGAAGGAAAAACAATAAATGGTTATAAATTAATGTTTGATGAATATGACGACAAAAACAAGGAAATGATGGATAAATATGATATTAACTCATTTCCGACAATAAAAATAAAAAAAGATAATGATGTATATAATTTTAGTGCAAAGGCGAATGAACAAAATATAACAGAATTTATAAATTCAGTAATTATATAAAAAAAAATATAAATGAATAATATATGAAAGCATCTGTTGCGTTTAAAGTAAATCCTATAAAATTATTGGCGGAATTATTAATAATAATTGGTGCATTAAATTGGTTATGGATTGGTTTATTTAATAGAGATTTTGTGGGAGAATTAGTAAAATCGAATAGTAAATATGTGTATATATTGGTAGGTATATCTGGTGTATATTTATTAATACATAAAATAATATGGATATCAAAGGGATAATTTTTGACAAATTGAAATAAATGTTGAATCATCGATTTTACATTTATTTCCATATTTATATTGAATAATATCATTAATCATTTCATTTAATAAAGAAATGGTGGAATTAATTTCAATCAATTCGCAAGTAAGAATATTAAACAAATAAAAATGTTGATAATTGACGTTGCTTTTAAGACAAAGATACATATATATTGATAATTGTAATATGTGTTCTTTTTCAAGTTTTTGGCTACATTTAAATTCATAGACACAATTGTTATCGATACAATCGATGGATCCAAAAATTTGTAATTTATCGGAAACAGTATCAAATTTTTTTTCAAAAATGGCTGATTTTGATATTCCAAGTTTTTTAATATTTAAAATAGATTTATCCAGAGTATCTTGATCTAACCAATCATATTTAGTAATTTGAAATGTTTTAAATATAAATTTTGAATTATAACTTGACCAAATATTTGAAATATATAATAAATTTTCTGGTGTGGGATGTGGTAAAATATTGTAGCCTAATTTAATTAATTCATTATAGATGGTTATATTATTGGTCAATGTATATTCATAATATGCTGGAATAGCGATTCCAGTAATATCACAGACGTTTTCAAATCCGTCAATTTGTTCGGATTTATGTGAAATATGGATAATGGATAAAGGATCTGGTGGGTTTATTATATTTATTTGAATATATTTTTGAATTAATTCGTCAATAAATTCTTGTGAAATATGTCTTATTAATTCACATACTTTTTTTTCAAATTTTTTTGAGGATTTTAATGAATCTGGACGAATATTTAAATATTTAGTTCCATATATTAGGTTTGTATATTTTGTTATTTTATCTAAATTTAAAAAAGATAAAAAAGGAAAATCACTGGAATGAATCAAAGATAAACATTCAGATGATCTTGTTGTGGCAACATATAATTCATTTGGACAAATATTTTTAGGACAATTTCTTTTATAAAATTCCATGTATGAATTATCAAACCCAATTATAATGACAACTTTTCTCTCCAATCCTTTTGTTTGATGAAATGTGGAAAAAATCATTTTATTTTGAATAATATCCATATCCAATATTTCGTCATCATGAAAAGGAACATAAATAGATATTTCTTTTCCGGATTTTGTTTTAAGAAATCGTTTAATATTGTTTTCCAATTTTCTGATGGGTGATTTTTCACTTTTTATTGATGGTGCAAGAATAAAAATATCTTTGGGTTCATAATTTAATTCATACAAATAATATTTAAGTTCATTGATTATTTTATTATTTTCAATATTTTCAAAAACATCGCAAATAATATATCTTGGTTTTATGCCATTTTTTTTATTTGAAAAAATACGGTCATGATTCAACATACATCGATTAATAAATTTGCTAATTTCAAAAGTGATTCTAAAAGAATAAGATAATGAAACATATTTCCATGAAAAATTGGAACAAAATACTTTGTCATAAAACAAAAGAAATCGTTCATCGGATCCATTGAAATCAAAAATACTTTGATTTTTATCGCCCAAAACACATATTTTAATATTTTTATTATTATCTTTATAAATTTTACAAAATAATTTATAATATAAAAAAGTAATGTCTTGTGCTTCGTCTAATATTATTAAATCATAATCAATATTGGATAATAAAGGATAATTATCTTTAATAATTTGATTAATAATTGAATCAGTAAAACATAAATTATCATAATATTTAACACAAAATGAATGATATGAATGAACTTCTAAATTATGAATACCTAATAAAACTACTTTTTCCCTAGTTTCAATTTTTAATTTGGAATTATATGTCAATAATAAAATATTTTTTTCATTAAAATGCAATGAAATGTGTAAATTGGTTGTTGTTTTTCCGCTTCCGGCAACACTATCAACAACAACATTTTTGTCTGTTAAAGAATCAATAATATCTTGTTGTTCTTTTGATATTAATGGTAGCATAATTATTTATTATGTAACTTTATTTTTATTTTGTTTTGACAACAAAAAAAATATTACCAAATATTTATTCAAATAAATCTTTAAATGTCTTTAGAAGTTCATTAACTGAATCAAACATTTCATCAACCGTTTTATTTATTGTTATTTTATTAAGAAGAGTTTTAAATATATTCCATTTACGTGACTTTATGACATCTTTATCATTATAAATTGTAACATTATAATTAATTTCTAAATCATTAAATTTTCCGTAAAATATTGTTCCATCTGGAAATAATAATTTACCATCATTAAATTGTCCATTTATTGACAGTTTATGGGTATTGATATTATTATCATCACTATTATTTAATGTATCAATCTTATTATATATTTTATCTAACAATGCTTTTAAATTATCAACTTTTGTATTAGTTGATTCATTTATATTAATCAAATTATCAACTTTTGTATTAGTTGAACTATAAACATCCGTTTTACATGATTCATTATCACATGTATTTAGCAAATTTGTATTACTTGATTTATTTTCATCAGAATTAATAAAATCATTAATTTTTGATTCATTTTCATTAATTAGATAATTTACATTTGTTTTAATTGAATCATTATCATTGGAAATAAATTCGTAAATCTCATCATTATTTATATCAAAAGACACAAGATTTGAATTGGTATTATTCATTTTTTTATTATATATGAATTAATAATGGAATAAAATGAAATCAATTTTAATGAAATTATGGGTGTTTTAAATAAATTAAGTGGATAAAGTGTAAATGGTTGAAGATGCCAATTCACGTTGTTGATTAAGTTCTTGTTCTTTTTTTAGATATTCGTCATGTTCTTGTTTCATGGTTGAAATATCTTTGACACATCCTCTGACTGATAATTGGTAAGATACGATGGATATAACTAATAAAGAAGTATAAATATACCACATAGATTCGCCCCAATTATCTTTTTCATAGACCAAGTCAAATAATTCTTGTTTATTTTCGGGAGTATTCATATTTGGTTTAATAAGTGGTGTAAAAACGTTCCATAGTTCTTCAAAATTAAAGGGATTGATTTCATTAATGATGATTGATTTATTTCCGGCAATTTTGATTAAAGTTTCGGCAACTTTTTGGTATTCTTGTTTATTGGATTCAGAAAGTCCGCTGGATTCAATTTCTTGGTTTATTTTGGAGTCCATTAATAATTTTGACAATAAATTATTTGCGCGAGTAGAAACCCAAAAATAGCCAATAACATTTGAGAAACATGATTTTAGTGAAGGAAAGGCCATGAGAACAATTAAAAGGATTCCAAAAATAAGTGTCCAAGGGACAAGGGTAATAATAAATCCGATTCCGAAGCTTTTGCCGGCATTCATTCCACATTTATTCATTAAATAAATTGAATTGATGATAATTTGGGATATTAAAATAGCAAAAAAATAGATAATATTGGAAGTAAGATTAAAGAATTTGCTGTCATTGGGATTTGGTTTTTTTTTGATAAAGGAATAATAAATATAAGTGATAATTAAAATAATAATCATTGAAATCCATGTGGTATCCATATATTTAATTTAAAAAAAATAAAAGTATTAAAAATATAAATGTTAAAAAAAAAGGAAATAACATATTCAACATGTTGGTATAGAGTAAAATCAAAATTTGCAAAAGAAAAATATATAGAATGGATGAATAATTTTATGTATATAGCATCATTTAATAATTTTAATTTAGTAATATATACAAATTTAGAATCATGGAATGATATACCGAAAAATAATGGCGAAAATATAAAAATAGTGATTATTGAATTTGATAATTTTTTGGGGAATAAATATAAAAATAAATGGATAAAAAATAAAGAAAAGGCAATAAATATACAAGAAAAGGAAAATGATTGGAAATTAAATATGATATGGTCAGAAAAAATAAATTTTGTGTATAATACAATAAAACAAAATTTATATACGGAAACGGAATATTATGGATGGTGTGATATTGGATATTTTCGTAATCGTATAAATGATTTATCGGTAATAAAAATGGTTGATTGGTCAAAAAATATGAAATGTTTGGAGAATGAAAAAATTCATTATGGATGGATAGAGAGACATGGTATTGCTGGTGGATTTTTTATAATAAATAAAAATAATATAAAATGGTTATTGATGAATTATTTTTATTTATTGGAAAAATCGTTTAATGAAGATAAATATGTGAAAGATGATCAACAAATATTGTTGGAATTATATAATAAAAATAAAATAAAATTTAAATTACATTATGAAAATTTTGCAAAATATGATTCATGGTTTATGTTTCAGCGTATTTTGTTTTAAAAAAATAAGAATAATAATATAAATGCAAGAAAAATTGCCATTAGTAAGTATATGCACGCCGACATTTAATCGTCGTCCATTTATTCCTTATTTGATAAAATGTATAGAAAATCAGGATTATCCCAAAGATAAAATAGAATGGATAATAATTGATGATGGAACAGATAAGATAGAAGATATAATATTAATATCAATGAAAATAAAAATAACATATAAATATTTTGAAAAAAAAATGACATTAGGTAAAAAAAGAAATATAATGCATGAATATTGTAGGGGAGATATTATAATTTATTTTGATGATGACGATTATTATCCACCGGAAAGAATATCTCATGCAGTAAATATGTTATTAAATAATCCGAAATATTTGATTGCAGGATCGGACATTATGTATTTATATTTTAGGGAATATAATAAATTGTATAAATGTGGTCCATATGGTGAAAATAGGGCAACTGCGGCAACATTTGCATTTAAAAAGGAATTATTGGATGAAATAAAATACAATGATGAAGATGTGTTATCAGAAGAGCGTTTATTTTTAAAAAATTATACGATTCCATTATTAAAATTGGATCCATTAAAGACAATATTAGTAGTATCACATATACATAATTCGATTGACAAAAAATTATTATTAAAGCAGTTGCCAAATAAACACATGTGTGAAGAGAATAAAATAAATCCGGAATCTTTTTTTAATAATGTAATGGAAGAAATAAAATATTTTTATTTGTATCAATTGGATATGGTTTTAATAAAATATGAGATGGGAGAAATAAAAAATAAGCCAGATATGTTGGAAGAGATAGAAAAAAAGATGGAAAACAGGTATAAAATGATATTGGTGCAAAAAAATAATGAAATAATAAAATATCGTGAGCAAATAATGGGAAAAGAAAGATTGATACAAGAGTTATTTAAAAAAATAAGATGAATTTATTTTTCTGGTAAAATAACATGAAAAAGAATTTCTAAATTGCCAATAAGGTCGCCTTGAATAAAACCTTTTCCTTCGATAATTTTTTTTGTTTCGGGTTGAATGACTGTTTTATTATATTCATAGGTGTATTTTTTGCCATTAAGATGGGTAAAGGTGAATGATATTCCATTTAATGCTTCATTTAATGTGATATTTTTTTCCATAAATAAGTCCAAATCATTTTTTTTGAATAAAGGATGTGATAAAATATTGATTGTATATTTAGTATTATTATAAAAATAAACATCTTTATGATTTGATGCTGGTTTAATATAAATTGGTGGATGTTCAAGTAATATACCGGAATATATTTGTTCAAGTGTAAGATTAATGTCTGAGAATATATTGGGTATAGAATAAATGATATTATTATTAGTTAATGATGAATCATAATTTTGTTTCAAGTCAGGATCACTTAATGTTTCGTATGCTTGATTAAGATTTTTCATGATATTAAGTGATTCAATATTTGGATTTTTATCAGAATGATATTTTTTGGATAATGTTCTGTATGCTTTTTTGATTTCGTTCAAAGAAGAGTTGGGTGATACATTTAAAATTTTATAATAATCCATTAATATTATAAATATTATATATAAAATGATTTTACTAATATTTATAATAATTTTATTTTTATTGATATTGATATATAATTTAATAAATGTGTATAGAGAAGGAATGGAAAATGAATACAAGGATTATGATTTAACGTTGGATTCGGATTCAAAATGTATGATTTTGGCGCAACAGAATGCAGGAAATATAAATTATTTAAAAGAAAGAATAGATGAAATGGAGAATATTCAGTCAATGGTGTATGATTTGAGTATGAATGTGGCAGAATTAAATACAGAAATGGAAGGAGTAGTGCAACAACAAATTGATTTTGCGGAACAATTAACTGGTGGAACAACGCCATTAGAAATATCTGGGACAACTTTGACGGATGATTCGACATTATAAAAAAAGTTGAATAATTATATAAAATAATATAATATAACCAGTAGTATTATAATAAATAAAAGTAAAATAATTGTATAATTATTTGTTTTATTTTTAATTTGAATGGCATTTGTTTGTCTGACAAGTTTAGGTTTAACTAAGATAGGAATATTGTCTTGCAATTCATTATAATTTTTTGAATAATATTTGGTTATATTAAATGGTTTAATGGTATTATTATTAAAGTTAATATATTTCATTTTTATAAAATAAAAATGGTAAAAAATATTTCAATTTTTTATTTATTAATTTGAATAAGGACAATCATTGATAAAATAATAATAAATGGGAAAAGGACTAATAACCATGCAATTCCTTTATGTCCATCTTTACATATTAAATTAAGGATCCAAGTCCAAAATAAGAGATAGATAATTTTAACGATATAAACTAACAAGGTGCTAGGAACTTTACAATGAAAAGTGCCAAAGGTGTAATGTTCTTTATTGTTTATATTTTGAAAAATGGTAAGAATGATTAATATGACGGAAATAACGAAATAAATATAAGCTGGGGTGCATAATTCGCTTAATTTTTTTGGGAATGCCATTATTATAAACTAACAAAATATAATAATTTTTTAATATATGAAAAAATTATTGATATTATATCCTACACAATTATTTGAAAATATAAAAAAGGATATTGATTGTATTATAATATGGGAACATCCATATTTTTTTGAAAGATTATCATATCATAAAATAAAATTGGCATATCATCGTGCAACGATTGACGAATATTTTTCAGAATTGGTTATATCTGAAAAGGAATGGATAAAGATAGATGAAAAAAATCAAAAAGAAATAATAAAAAGGTTGATAATTCGTTGGAAAATAACGGAAATAGAAATGTATGATCCGATAGAAAAGGAATTAGGGGTTGAATTAAAAAATATAACATATTTAAATAGTCCAATGTTTTTAGGTCATGACATGAATTTTACGAATCATAATTCATTTTATAAATATCAAAGAATAAAATATGATTTGTTGGTATCTGAATCAGGAAAACCGAAAGAGGGTGTTTGGTCATTTGACAAAGAAAATAGGGAATCATTTGGTAAGATTGAAAAAATAAAGAATGAAATAATAGAATTTGAAAATAACAAGAGAGAAAAATGTATAAAAAATGCGATAAAATTTGTGGAAACAAATTATCCGAATAATTATGGGACATGTGAATATGATGATTTTTTTTATCCAATAAATCATAAAGAGTCAAAAGAATGGTTTAATAATTTTTTAAGAAATAAATTAGAATATTTTGGAAAATATGAAGATTCGTTATCATTAAAAATAAAAATAGGATATCATTCAGTATTATCACCTTTATTAAATATAGGATTACTAACACCAGAATATATAATAAAGGAAATAAAAAAGATAAGTGGAAAGTATAAAATATCATCAGAAGAAGGATTTATAAGACAAATAATTGGATGGAGAGAATATTGTTATGTGATGTATAATTATAATGATAAAAAACTGAGAATTAGCACATACATAACAAAAAATAAAAATAAAATACCGCAATGTTTTTGGGAAGGAAAAACAGGAATGATTTATATTGATAATATATTACAAAATATAATAAAAACTGGATATTGTCATCATATAGAAAGATTAATGTGTGTAGGATGTTTTATGATATATATAGGTATATCGTCAAAGGAAATATTAAAATGGTTTCAGACAATGTTTATTGATGCATATGATGTATTTATGATACCCAATGTATATGGAATGTTATTATATGGAGAAATAGGAGAAAAAAAACATATGATGTCAAGGCCATATTTTTGTTCGAGTAATTATTTATTAAAAATGTCGGATTATAGGGTAATAAAAAACAATGATATTGAAATAAAAGGAAAAAATATAAAATGGACAGAAATAATTGATTGTCTTTATTATAATCATATTGACAGATACAAGTTGGTATTTGCAAAAGTATATTCTACTGCGAGTGCGGTAAAAGTATGGGAAAGAAAAAATGAGGATGATAAAAAAATGATAAAAAAAATAGCAAAAGAGTATATAAAAAATATTATTGAGAAATAGGATAAAAAATGTGGGTATAATGGAAAGATTTTGAATAAAACAATATTATTTTTTTGTAATATATGGGTGAATTCAAGACATTTGAAAATCAATTAATAAAATTAGATGAAAATAAGGATACAAATAAACAATTGATTGAAATATTTGATAAAATAGAAAAACCGTATCATATAAAAAAGGAGGATGATTATTATACATTTATAAATTATCAATGGATAGAAGATAAAGATAAATATATAAAAAAAGAGGATAAATATTATGTTCAATTGGATAGTTTTCGTTTGACACAGGAAAAGGTATATTATGAGTTAATGGAGTATGTGAAGGAATATATAAAAAATAATCCGAATGAAAAAAGGGCAAAATGTATATCAAAAGTGTATCATTCATTATTAAATTTGAATGAAAAGGTTGCGGAAAAAAATATAAAAGAGATAATAGAAAAGATTGATTATTATATAGAAAAGGGAGATTTGATTGAATTTTTGGCATATATAAATAATAATGAGATAGTATCATGGTCATGTCCGATAGTGTGGGAATGTAATCCAGATGATAAGAATTCGGAAATATTTAGAAATTATATTCACATGTCGCAATTGTCTGCATATGATTACAATTTATATTTGGAATCAAAAGAGGATAGTAAAGAGATAAAGGAATATAAGAATGAATTTAGGAGGCATTATTTTGATTATATAAATGAGATATTTGAGACATGTATAAATATGAAGGATGATATAGGTAGAAAGATATGGGAGATAGAAAAGGAGTTATTGGTTGCAATGGATTGTGAATCGGTAAAGACGGAATCATTTGAGGATTACAATGTGGTATCGATAAGGGAATCAAAAGAAAAGTATGGATTTGATTGGAAAAGATTTTGTGAGTGTTTGGGGTATAAAAAAATACCATTATTTTTTATAACGCCAAGTTTATCGGGTTTAAAATGCACAATGGAATTATTAAAAAAAAAGTGGAAAGAATGGAGAATATATTGGATATATATTTATTTGCGTCAAATGATAAGATTTCATAATGGATGGAGAAATATTTATTATAAATTCAATGGATTATTTGTGAGAGGTCAACCAATAATATTTCCGAATAATTTGTATCCGATATTTGGGTTATCGATATGTTTCAATACATTTTTGACAAATATGTATATAAAGAATAATAAGGATAATGAAAAGATAAAGTATGTGAAAGAATTGGGTGAGGGGTTAAAGGAAATATTTATAAAAATAATAAAAAAGAATAAGTGGTTATCACCGAAAACAAAAAAATATGCATTATTAAAATTAAATAATTTGAAAATGATAATTGGATCTCCAGATTTATTAATGCCGGATCCGTTATTGGATTATGACAAAGATGATGCATGGAATAATTTATTAAAGATAACAACATGGAGAACATATAAACAGATATCATTAGAGGGTAAAAAGGTGGTTGATATTCCGACAGTAGATTGGAATGAATTTAAATTAATAGGAACACAGGCATATATAGTGAATGCATTTTATACGCCGACACAAAATAGTATATATGTGCCATTGGCATATTTGCAAAAGCCGTTTATAGATTTAAAAGAGAGGGGAATAGAATATAATTTGGCATATATTGGTTTTACATTGGGGCATGAAATGAGTCATTCATTGGATGATTTAGGAAGTCAATATGATTACAAGGGAAATTTAAAAAATTGGTGGACTGATAGGGATAGAATAATATTTGAAAAAAAGATAAAGGATGTGATAAATCAGTATGAGACGTTTGCAAAATATGATGGAATAAAGATGGATGCATCATTAAGTGTTGGGGAAAATTTGGCGGATATATCGGGATTGGCGATATGTCAGAGGTATTTGGAAGAATTTCAGGAGAAAAACAATGATATTGCACAAATAAGATATTTATCATTTCAGGCATTTTTTACGTATTTTGCGATACAGGCAAGACAAAAAATATATAATCAGGCAATAAAGGCTCAATTAAAAATAAATCCACATCCATTGGATAAATATAGGACAAATTGTCCATTGGCAAGATTAAAGATATTTCAGTCAATATATAATATAAAAAAAAATAATAAAATGTATTGGAAAAATATGGATACTATTTGGTGACTTGTTCATTTGAATCTTGGTTTGTATTTGGATTTGGATTCTTTTTTTTTTTATGTTCATTTATCCAAACATAATTATTTTTTTTAACATATGTGTTTGCATTTGGAAATAAATGTGTTTTCATATCACACAAATTTTTTGCCAATTCTTCCATAATTTAATAAAATCAGTAATAAAAAATCATTTCCATTTTTTTATATTTATATAAGATATAATGGTATACATGTCAGGAGGAAAGGCGGCTAGAAATCAGGCATCAATAATTAATAGAACAAATATATGTGGAGGTGTAAAAAAAGCAGGATTAGGGCCATCAGTTGGATGGTATTTATCAAGTAATCCCCAATTGATTCGTGCGCCCCACGTTATACCGGTTATTTGTTTACCGAGTAGAACAATCACTACACAAACCTATGGTTATCGTGCAACTCATGGTGGTAACATGGGATAAAAAAATTGAAATAAAAAAAAAATATGGTAAAAATAAAATTATAAAATGAATAATTTCAAAAGTATATTGCAAAATACATTAACAAATGTAACTCCGTATTGGAGTTCAAAATTGATTGATGTATTGAGTATTGGAAATGAATATAATATGTTGATTACATTGGTAATTGGGCAAATAGTAAAAACAATAATAGATAATTTAATGGATGAAATACTAATATTATTATTATTAATAGTATTATTAGTATTGGTATTAAGAAAATTTGATATAAAAGTAATAAATTTAAATTGTTTTATAATTAAAGAAAATTCAATAAAAATAAATGCAAACATTGATAATGCTAATTTAATATCTGACCAATTTATAAAGATAAATAATATTATAATTGAAAAAAATATAACAAATAAAATAGTATTTAATTCGTATTATATGAATTATTTGGTTCAAGAAACAAAATCGGACATTTTATTTGAAAAAGACATTTACATAAATGTAACAAAAAGAGATAGTATAGTTACAATAACAATAAAAAGTAAAAAAGTAAATGTTGGAGAATATATTGAAAAAATATTAAAAAGTCATAAATTATCAAAATATCATGAAAGACATATATTAATGGCCAATGTAAAATTAATAAAATATATTGATTATTATATTGAAAATAATTGTGATAATGTATATTCAAAAACGTATTCTCCAAATAATTTTATAAATTATGAATATCGTCTTGATGAAATTAAAGAAAATAAAGATATAGAGACAAATATGTCAATAGCAAAAAATGAAAATAATGAAATAGTAGTAATTGCAAATAATATTTTTAATTTTGAAATAAAACCGAAATTATATTTAACAATTGACAATAATAAATATTTGTTCAAGTCATTGGATAAAAATTTGATTGATGATTTTATAAAAGAAGTAATAAGTAAAAGTAATAGTGAAGATATTTATAAATATAAGGAAGAATATTGTTCAAAAGAAATAATTTTGTCATTTGATAAAATAGAATTTAGTGTTCAAAATATAATTTGGGCAATAAATTATTATTTAGTAATAAATAATAAAAATGTGTCAAAAATAATTATTAATGACAATGATGAAAATTATTCAAATATGTTTAAAGAAAATAAAAATAAAATATATTTTAGAATAAATAATGTAGTAAATTTATCAATTGATAATGATGTTATATTATCAATAACAAGAAAAGTAAATGTTGAACAAACAAAAAAAACGGGTAATACTCACATTGAATTAACTTATACAATTAAAAGTAAGAATCCATTATATAATTATCTTGAAAATATATTAAGTGTATTTATGGATGTTATTAAAAAAATAAGAATGGATGAAAACAATGAAATAATATATCATATGATATATCAAGGTCTGGGTCGTTTTTTAACGAAAGTATTATCGGACAAAAAAAATAATGAATTGTTTGAGACATTTGAACATTTATATAATGAACATAATGAATTATTAATAAATGATTTAAAAAGAATAAAGGATTTGGAATATTATAAAAAAAGAGGATTAAAAAGAAAAAAAGGATATTTATTTCATGGAATTCCGGGATCTGGAAAAACGTCAACAGTGGTTGCAATGGCATTATATGACAAACGTCATATTATCGAAGTAAATTTTAATTTATTAAAATCCCAAAATGATATGAATACTATTATGAATCTAAAAAACATAAATGGAATTGAGATAAATAATGAGAATATAATATTATTATTTGACGAAATTGATCATGGATTAAAAAAATATAATCGTGAAAAAAAACAGGAAGAAGAAAAAAATAATAATAATGTATTTGTATTAAAATATTTGGATGACAATAATAATGATGAAAATGAATTGGATATTGCAAAAATACTAAGTTCATTGGATGGAATAGGAAATTATAATGGATTAATAATTGTTGGAACAACAAATTATATGGACAGAATAGATCCGGCAGTTTATCGTGAATTAAGATTAACGCCAATAGAATTTAGAGAATTAAGAATATGTGATGTAATTGGAATAATAAAAAAGTATTTTGACGAACCAATGACGGAGAAACAAAAGGAAAAAATAATTGATCGTAAAATATCTCCAGCAAAATGTATAAATGCATGTCAGATGTTTGAAAAAAAAGGAATTGATGAATTATTGGATTATTTATTTTCATAAATCTTTAATAATATAGTCCATAGTTTCATAAATGCTTTTTATTAATTTTTTTCTTTTAAAAACTGGTTCAAAATCGGAAATATTATCTTTATCAATGACGATGGATTCTAATATTTGAACCATATCATTAATATTTTTAAGATAAAAATTAAATATTTCTTTTTTACTGGATGAATTATAGATTTCAAATATATAGGAATTTTTAATGAAATTATAGAAATTTATTAAATCAACGTCATTTTTTATATTTTGTATTTTTTTATTAACATTTGATATTAATTCATTGTAATGGTTTAGTTTATTAACTTCAATAATTGCATTTTTTACTTTTTCTTCATCATATTGAATATTTTTTTTATTTTCTTTGCATTCATCAGTTGTATGATTACTTTTCCATTTACAAAAACATAGCCAACAGAATTCATATTTGCAATTTTTACAAGTCATGTGATTACAACCATTATTTTTTTCAATATTAACCTTGCAATTAGGACAAAGTTTTGTATGTGCAATCATCCATGTTTCATTTGAAACGGATATTTCAACATTACCGATCCAATTTTGGTATTCTTGACAAGATGCAGGATAATGTGAAATATTATGGCATTTAAAACAGTATTTGTATGTGCAATCACATGTAATTGTTTTTGTATAATAATTGCCAATTGAAATGGTATTACAGTCATTTTGTGGGCAATATTTCATTGTTTTTGAATGTTTTAAGATATAATTTTGTATAATATGTCTTTTGTAAATATTCCATTTATTTTCATCAATAATGTATTTTAAAACATTTTCAGAAATAAAAGTTTTGCATTTATATTCTGGACAAGTTATTGATAAACAGGAATAAACATCCATAATTTTATCATTTAAATATTCATTATAACATTCTTTACAAAAAATGTGGTTACATGATAATGAATAACCAAAATTATAATTATCAAGACAAATGTTGCATTTAAAATCATTATTAATGACAATAATAGTTTCATCAATAGTTTCATTAATAGTTTCATATTCCATAATTTTATCTTCATTCCATTCATTAATTTTCAAAAGACAGTTTGATTTATTGACAGATAAATTTGTGTAATCGGATATTTTTTTAGAATTTTTATCAATTATTAAATTAATTGAATCATAATCACACAAACAATATTCGTCATTATTAAGTATTATTTTTTCATCATTTTCGTCATCTTGTTCATATTCTGATTCGTAAAGTGGTTCTTGTTCGTTGTCTGAATTAAAATCGGAAGAACTCATTTTTAAAATCGTAATTGTTAAAAAAAAAATCATTTTTTTTCAATAATTAATCATCCTCATCCCCGTTTGAAATAGAGTTACAATTATTTATGATATCATTGATTTTATTTTGAACATTTCTTAATTTTTTTTCTATTTTGTATTTTATTTTGTCCATTATTTTTCGTTTTTTATTTTGTTCATTATCATTTTCAAAATCAATCAAGCGTTTATGTAATAATGATTGTTCTTTATTAATAATTGATGTTTGATTTAATTTTAATGTTTGAATAATATTTTTTAATTTTTTATTATCGTCGACCAATAATTGATAACTCTTGTTTAATTCTTTATATTCATCGACTAATAAATGATAATTATCATCTGATTCTTTAAAATTATTAGTTAATACATTATTTTTTTCGTTCAACTCTTTGTTATCATCAAGAATTTGTTGATAATTATGTTTCATCATTTGATATTTATCAGTTACTGATTGAATTTCATTTTTTAAATTATTATTATTATTATAAGCTAATTGAAATTCATTTTTTAAATCATTATATTCATCGATAATTAATTTATATTTATTATCCAATGTATTATATTCATTGGTTAAATTATTAATTTTATTAGTAAGTGTATCAATTTCATTTTTTGATTTGTCATTTAATTTATTATATTCATTCTTTAATTTTTCATAATCATTTTTTAAACTTAAATGAACTGATAAATTTTTATTTGCAGAATCTTCACTTTTTTTTTTTTCATTAATCAACATTTGATTTTTAGATTTTAAATCTTTAATAATTTCATCAAGTTTGGTTTTATCATTAAATAATAATTTATTATTATCATTTGATTTTTTAACCATTTCTTCAAGTTTTTTATTGGTATTATTCAATATATTACATTTTGACTCCCAACTTTGTTCACATTTTTTTATTTCATCAGCTAATATTTGGTTATCTTTTGTAGTATTATTAAGACTATTTTCAAGTCGTTTTTTATCATCATTTAATGTCCTAATTTTTAATTCCATATCTTCAATACGTTTATCAACAATAGTTTTTTTATTTGAATGAAAAACATTTATATTATCCGTTTTATTTAAACAATTAATATAATTTGACATTTCATTTTTTTCTGGGTCAGTAAAATAAATAATACCATCAGGTGAAGGATTCATTTTTTTTATCAATAAATGAATAAATATAATCATTTTTTATAAAAAAATCGGTTATTTTTATTATTTAAATAAAATATATAAAAATGGCAACTGCATTATATCCATTAGGTATGAAGTCATATAATAATAATTTACCACAAGGAGGATATAAAACTTGGAAAGGAACATCGGTATTTTCAAATCCAGTTGGTATAACATCTGGAAATATAAGACCACAAACAAATAAAGATTATACGAATGATGCGCCACAAAAATTTGGATTACCGCGTCCATTGAAACAATATAGACGTGGAATAACGGTTCCATTAACATTGACGGTGTATGACAATAATAAAAAAGAATTAATAAACATAGATTATTATTCAAATAATCAAGTAAAATCATCAACAAAAGGGAATTTAGTTCGTCAAATGATTGATAATCCTGGTCAAACAATAATAAAGAATAATTCGGTAAATGAGGTAAATGGAATAATACAACAAAACAAGGATTGTCGTAATTGCAATGGAATAGGAATAGTGTCAGATTGGTATCCAATAAATAATTTAACAGAAAAACCGGAACCAAATACGACAAGTAAAGAATTTTGTTGTAATGAAGAATACAAGGCAAAAAGAAGAGCGATATATGCAAATACAAATATTAAAAAAAATTATTATCAAACAACATATCAATATTTGTATAATCGATGTCAGACATTTCAACAAAGAGAATTTAATTTTGTGAGAAATTTAGGAACTCCCGAGACTGAAAAAGAGTATTCAAAAGAAGTATTGGCATTGTCAAAACCTGGTTCAGCATTGTCATTGGGAAATACTTATGTTGCAAATTGTAATCCAAATGGAGAAATATTATTGGGAAATGATATTGCATTAATAGAAAATATAGCAAAAGTGTTGTATAATAAAAGTAATATAACAAATGAGCAATATATAATATTAAAAAAAATAATAGATTTGCCATCGGTTGTGGTATATTTAAGACAAATATTAAGTGGAAATAATTTAATAATGTCACTTGAAACAGTTGATAAAATAGTATTGTATGCGACACAACAAGGAATAATATTAACTGGTCCAACAAATCCAAAAGGATGTAAATTGGTTGAATATAAGCCAAACAATCCCCAATATGCACAACAAGGTGCAGTATCATCAAGAACAAGAAATTTAAAATTAAATATAACAACAATAGAAAAAAATATTGCATCAACAAACCGCTTATCGGGTTCTGGATCTGGATATAATTATTATAATTTTGGACAAGAGCCATATACGCCTTTTATTTATAAAACAAAGGTTCCAACATGTAATCCGGGATTATTTATAAAAAATGGAAATCCAAGAATTTGTGATAAACAAACAAATGATATACAACAACCAGCAGTGAGTATTAATCAAACTTTGCCAACTGAATAATGACTATTTATTTTTTTTAAAACTGATTGTTTATAAGCTTTTGAATATTAAAATGTTTAAATAGATTAAAACTATAATTTTCAAATGGTATTCCATATTCGTCGTCATCATTAATTATTTTTTTTTCAATAAATAAATTATAAAATTTATCACTATAAAAAAAAAAGATAAAGATAAAAATAACTGAAATCCAATATAATATAATTTGTAAATAAAACAACATATATATAATAAAAATAAAAATAATTACATCAATTTATAAAAATATAAATATCATTCCAATTATTTTTATTATATTTATTAAAATTTATCCAAGATAGTTGAAATTTCGGTTGTCCATGATAAATATCTGGATCCGTCGTCATTAACTTGGGAAATATATTTAATTTTGTTTTGAAAAAACATGAATGCTTTATCTGGCCAAGGATTATAAATATTTTGAAAATCATTATTCATATTGTCCATTAAAATGGGTATATTTGGATGAAATTCGTCAATTAATAAATTGACCATATTATATCTGTCATTAATAGATTTATGTTGTGGATAATTGTATTGTTTTCCGATAGGCCATCCACCGATTATATTTTGATTTTCATCTTTTTCAACGAAATGTGCTTCTAAAATATAGACAATATAAATATTTGCAATATCTTTATATTTTTGATAAAAATCAATATAATCTTGCATGGATTGGCGAAAAGGTGGTCAGGTGATACTACCGGCTAATAAAACAAGTGGTTTTGTTTGATTAGAAATATCAAATAATGATACACTTTTTTTTGTAGGATATTCAATTAAATTACAATTTACGATTGAATCATCAATCATTAAAGACGTATATTGAAATATGTTGTATTTCATATAAAAAACTGAATTTTTAATTTCATTGTCATTCCAATAAGTGGAAGGAATTTTCCAATAATTATGCAAAGATTTTTTAGAATCAGTAAAATTAAATTGTTTTAAAACAAATTTTTGTATTTCAATATCAATATTGACGGTTGATTTATTATAAAATTTTAGGGTATAAATATCTTGGATTTCTTTTGAATATTTTATTTCTTGTTCTTTTTTCAACATTTCCAAAATAGTGTTTCTTGGAACATTACTTATGATAAACTCAATATTCATATAATATAATTTAAAATGTTTTTAATATAAAAATAAAAACTTGAAGAAAATATAATGGACGAATTTATTAAACATTTAACAAAAAAAGTTGATTCATCGAAAAAATATGATTATGTGGTAACTAAAATGGCAGTGGAAAATCATGGACAGCCGTATAAAAAAACTGATGAAACGAAAAATTCAAATAAAAATATTTATTTTATGGCGGTAAAACATCATGGACAGCCGTATAAAAATAGTAATAGAAAAATAGATGCATATAATGAGAGTATTATTATGACAAATAAACAACCGTATGAAGAAACTGATATGGCGGTAGAGTATGAAGAAACTGATATGGCGGTAGAACATCATGGACAGCCGTATAAATTGGATCCAACAAAGGTTCATCCGTATTTATTTTCTTCAAATTATTCGGAAATAAATAAATAAAAATAAATATAAAAATAATATTATGAAATATCATTACTATGTTTATAAAAGGATTGAATTTATAATTGATAATGAAATATATGAATTGGAAAAAGATGAATATAGGCAAGGGCATAACTTTTATATGAATTATGAAACAAATGAGCCTATTATGAATGATTATGACAAAGAAACAAAAATAAAAAATTTTGTGGAATATAAAAAAAGAGTATTTAAAGAATATATGATGCCGGATAAAATATTGTATGATGATAAAAAATAGATTAAAGATGATTATCGAAAAAAGTTTGAAGATAAAATAAATAAATATAAATATAAATTATTTAGAAATAACAAAAATATATAAAAAAACAGGTATTGACGACATGTATGAAGGAAATGAATCAATACACTTTGGTAATTAAAAAAATGGATTAATTTTTAATATATTTTGATAAATAAATATGGGTTTTGATTATTATATTGTGACAAATATAATAATTAGTTTTGACGATATTAATTATTGTATGGATGATGTTGAATATGAAGGGATATATCATTATACGGATGAATATTTTGAATATCAGTCAAGTCAAATAAAGAATGATGTAATATTGTATGCAAATAGGGTATGGATAGAAAAAAGATATAAAAATATGGTGATTAAATTTTGTAATGATCAAAATTTGGATTATGAAAAAATAGTGGAAATAAAAAAAAACAGATATATTGAAAAATGTGATTAATTTAATTTATTTTTTATACTAAACAATCATCAACATATAATATTGGTTTATAATAATAATCCAAGTTGCATTTATCCAATAAATATTTAATATATGATGATGGAAATTCGGTATTTTGAAAATTATGTAAAATTAAATCAAAAGAATTTTCATAAATTTCTTTTATTTCTTCCAATGGTGATAAATGTTTTTTTAATGTTTCAACATTTTCAATGTATTTTTCTAAATTAAATGGAGTTTCTTTATTTATTAACATTATGACATTGGCATAAAAATAACCACTATTACCATTACATTTAATTATTTCATTTGAATCTGATGTTTTATTAATTCTAATAAAACATCCGTCTTTGATATGTTCAAATATTTTAAAGTCATCTTTTTTAAACATTATTATTTTAGAAAAAGGAAATTTAATTAATTCATTTAGGTTAAAATTTATATAATCAGGTTTATAAAATAATCCAAATTCATCGATAATTCTATTCCAAATATTAATATTATCTTTTATTTTTTTAATCAAATTATTGTCATCAAATTTATTTTTTTTATAAAAATCCAAAAGATTATTCCAACTATTTTGTGCTTTTTTAGCCAAAAACGTGTAATATAATTTGCCGATTCCGTATTTTATATAAAATACAAAAGCATCAGATGCCCATTTGCTATCATTATTTGCAATAAATTCTAAATTGCATAATTGTTTTTCCATTTTTATAAATAAATCAAAAGAAAAAAAATAAATCAATTTTATTAGTCAATGGTTCCAATATAATTATAAGAATAATTAATATTATATTTGTTTAATAAATCTTTGATATCTTGTGAAGGGAATTCAACAATTTTAAAATTATTCAAAGTAAGTAATCCGCTAATTTCGCCATTATATTCATTATTATTAAGGGATAATTCGCCAATTTCTTGAGTAATTTCTATTTTTAATAAATTCATATTTTCTTTTTTTCCATAAACTTCCAAATGATTTGCAACAATGTCATAAGTTTTTGTTCGTCTATGTTGAATACATAAATATGGATACAGATATGAATAAAATGGGAAAGTTTGTAAAATATTAATTTGATCATTTGCATTATGTGATTTATCACATAATTGATTTGTATAAATTTGAAGATAGATATTGCGTTTGAAGACCATTAATGATATCAGATCGCGAAGAAGCCATTATATATTTTTTCTATAAATAAAATAACACAGAAAAAATAAAATATTGGAATTGTAGATTAATAAAAGGTTAAAAGATATTTAAATTGATTAAGATTTCCTAAAATTTCGTCACGAATATTTAATAAATCGGTATTATGAAATAAAGATATTGAGTTCATTTGTTTTAAAAAATAAATATAACTGTCAATTTTTTTTTTAAATAAGAAAAGGGATGGATAATCGTTTAAGGGGATATATTTGGTATTTAAAAGATTGGCTCTTTTTTGTGTTATACCTAAAAGGACTTCAACAAATTTATCGATATTTTCATTTAATTCGGAGTATAATTGGTCAGTGGATTTATGTTGTGCAAAACTTTTTGTTTTCCAGTGATATAATTTAACTGTATTAAGCATATTTAAAAAAAAGACAATAATGTTTTCTGGTGATAATTTATTTTTTTTTGTTTTTGATTTCATATAATACAGATATAAAAAAATGGATTAATATTTTATAAAAGCTAAAATGAAAATGGAGTTTGCGATATACGAATTCATTAATGAATATGCGACAAAATTGCATCCAAATATAATATCTTATCCAGATTATATTGAGATAATCATTAATCATACAAGAGAAGTATTATTTAATTATAATAAGAATTTGAATAATGATGAAAAAATGTATTGGGAGAATAAGATTGAGGAATTGGTGAATAATTATTTTATGTTGGAGTATAGACCAAAAAGACATTTGGAGAATTTCGAGGAAAATCGTCAAATAGAGGCAAAAGATAGAATAAATAAATTAATAATTAAATCAAATAGTAATGAACAGAAAACAGATGAATGGTATGAGATAAGGCATAATTTATTAACTGCAAGTAATATTTACAAAGTATTTGGTAGTGAATCAGTAAAAAACCAATTAATTTATGAGAAATGTATGCCGGTGAAAACGAATCAGATGAATGCAAAATCTGTGTTATGGGGAACAAAATATGAGGCAATATCGGTGATGATATATGAAAGAATATATAAAACAAAAATAGCAAATATGGGTTGTGTGATACATTCAAAATATCCATTTTTAGGTGCATCACCGGATGGAATAAATTCGGATCCAAAATCGGATTTATTTGGTGTATTAATTGAAATAAAAAATGTGGTATCAAGAGAAATAACTGGAATACCAAAAATGGAATATTGGATACAGATGCAAATACAAATGGAATGTTGTGATTTAGATTATTGTCATTTTATAGAGACAAAGTTTTTGGAATATTCGAGTGAGGAAGAATATATGTCTGATGAAATGACGGAGTATAAGGGAACAATAATTCAGAATCACAAGGGAGAATATGTGTATGAATTATGTTCAAAGAGGGATGAATTATTAATGAAGGAAATATTGGATGATATAGGTTTATTATATAATCAGACAAATTTAATAATAAATAAATGTGAATTATTGGTGGATAAAAATAGGGCATTAATGAATAAGACAAAGGACATATTAAAAAACAATAAATTTTTGTTTAATAAGACAAAAGAAATATTGGAAAAAAAGATGGAACAAAGTAAAAAAAACATGAGAATAGAAAAGGAAGAATTAATGGATATTGAAGAGGAAAATGAAAATAGGATGATTATTGAAGACAATGAAACAATGGTTGAAGAATGTAGGGTGATTGATTTAACAAAGGAAAAAACATTTTGGAAATTAGAAAAAATAAATTGTGTTGTGGTAGAAAGAAATCGTTTATGGTTTGAAAAAAATATTGAAGAAATAGAAAAGATATGGAATATAATACAAACTGAAAAAAAAAATGATTATTCACATAGAAAACCCCAAAAGAAGATAAAAAACAATATATTATTTGATTAAAAACGTTTATTCCAATTTTTTTTTTCATAGTCAACCATTATTCTTTTATAATCAACATTTCTTTTTTCAATATCACTATAATCTTCTTTTTGAATTGCGCAAATTGGAATTAAAAGAAACCATTTATGTCGTTCTTGTAATTTGAACCAATATTGGTCAATGGCATATAATTGTGGTTTATTTGGATATTGTAAAAAATAATTTATTCCATTATAAAAATTATCAATAAGTGTATCATAATAGTGATTAGAAACAATATATCCAGTAGTAGTTTGGCATTTAGTGACTTGTATACAGGATGAATTAATTTTAGTGAATGGTGGAAAATTGTTTCCACCAATAAGTAAAACATCCCAAGAATGGACGGATTGAGTGAATCGTTTAATTTGAAGTTGAAAAAGGTTTGGATGTAAAAATAGGATATCGTCTTCGACAATAAAAACATAATCCCAATTATTTTCTTTTGCCATTTTTATGCATTGAAGATGACTAAGACTGCATCCAATGGCACCATTTTCTTTTTTAATTGCAGGGAATCTTTTAAAATTTGTGATACCGATATTATTTAATTGTTGTTCAACGTGTGTTTTTCTGTCAATTCTGTCATCAAGATTAATGTATAAAACATGGTTTAAAATATTCATTTTAATATAAATAAATAATATATTTATATTAAAATGGAAAATTTTTTAAAAAATGAGAATAAATTATTATTAATAAAAATATTAAATAATAAAAATATAAGTTGTTCGATAAATGAGATGAAAATATTTTATAAAGAAAATATGGATGAATGTAAAAGTTTGGGTGAATTAAATAAAAAGTTTATAGATAAAAAGATTGAATCAACGCCAAAAATAAATGAGACATTGGAAAAAATAATAAATGAAAGAAATTATGAGTCGGTATTGAATAAAAAAGAGGAAGAAATGGTGGTGAATAATGATAAAAAAATAGGTGAAATAAAAAGAAAGATAAAGGAATTAACAAGAGAATTGAATAATTTATTGTATGAATTATAGAAATATTAAATAAAAAAATATAATATGGAAATAACAAGAAATAAGTTGACAAGAGAACAGGAGCATTTTTTTTATAGATTAAGAAATTATTTGGAAACTCCGATTTATTTTTATGGAAGTATTCAAAGAAGTGATTATGTGATTGGAAAAAGTGACATTGATGTGGATATATTTACGGAAAATGAGGAATCAATGAAAATAAAATTGGCAAATTTTTTAAAAAAGGATTTTACAAAATTCAAAGAAATAATATGGAGATTAAAAAATAACAAAGTAGTATCAGGTTATAAAATAATGTATCATGATAAACTAAATGATTTTAATGTTGAAATATCAATATATAATGAAAAACATAAAAAATATGTATTGAAAGAACACAATCATAAATTTAAGTTGAATATAATTGCATTATTTATTTTATATATATTAAAAACAATATATTACAAATTAAGTTTAATAAATCAGCCAATATATGCATATTTAAAAAAAAAGATATTAAGTTTTGGAAGTAATACGGAAGATGATGATTTTATTGTTATTAAAATGTAGATTTGACATCTAAGACATCATATTCGGGTTCATTGTTATTATTTAGGTATTTATTTTTAATGAAATCGACAATAACAATTGATAAAAAAACGAAAATACCGTTAATAACGGAATCATCTTTTTTTTCATTATTTTTTAGATATTTATTATAAGAATAAGACAGAATGACAAAAATGATTGAAGATATAAAAGATAAAAAATAAATATTCATATATTATTAAATAAAATAAAAAAAAAATGAAAAACGCAAAAAATGGATTAAAAAAATAAAATATAATAATAATATTAATGAATTACAATATTGATAGTATAATAACTATAAAAAATATTGGTTCATATAAAACTATGAGATTATCAGAAGATACAAAACAGAAAATAATAAATTTATACAAGGAATTAAATCATACAAATGATATTCCAAGATTAGAATTTGATTTGCCATTAAAATTTACAAAAATTGAGAGAAAAACATCGTCAATTGATATAATAAAAGGAGAATTGAATAAATTGGCGGACAAGACATTTGATAAAATAAAACAAATGATTATAAATGAAATAGAGAATGAAGAAAATAAGGAAATTTTTCTTAAAAATTTAACAAATATGATATGGTATGTGTCATCAAATAATTCATTTTATGCGAATTTATATGCAAAATTGTTTAATGAATTATCAAAAAAGTATTCAACAATGTTAAATTATTTTTATGATAATGATGAGTATATAAAATATAGGGAATCATTTAAAGTAGTTCGTTCGATAATGTCGACATCGGATATGGAATTAGAATTTGAAATAAATAAGGAAAATGACAAAAGAAAATCAGTAACAAAATTTATAGTTTGTTGTTGTATTTTTAATGTGGAATATATAAATGTTATTTTTGATATTATATCAAATGAATTAATAAAAAATGATATTATTTGTGATGAAATATATGATCATTTACAAATAATATGTAATCCTTTTTTAGCATCTACATTAAATAAATTAAAGATAAATGATAAAATGATAAAGGAGTATATAAATGATTTGATAAATAATGAAAAAACAAATAAAAAAACTAAATTTAAATTGATGGATATATTGAATAATTTGGATGAATTTTAAATAATTTGATTTATTTTTTTATTTATTTGAATATAATTATAAAGAAAAAAATAATAATCATGGGAAGTTTGTTCAATTCATTAGTCACTGCTAATTAAATTGTCAACTAATTGGTTACCGTAGTTTATTATTTTTTTTTGAAATAATTACAAATTAAATAAATACTTGTATCATTAAACATAGTCTGATATTTTATATTTTCTTTTTTTATAATTACTTGTTTTATATTATAAAAATAAATTAAATCCATTTTTTTTAAAAAATGACTAATGTTTGTGCGAGCCTTGGCGAGCACATCCCAAACTAATAAATTAATATTCATCAATTTTTGGTAATATATTCATCAAATTTTGGCAAATATTCATCAATTTTTGGGGAAATATTCATCAAATTTTGGCAAATATTCATCAAATTTTGGCAAAAAATTGGTAATATATTTTTTATTTAATTCGTCAAGATTCTTTAGTTTTTTCCATTAATTTTTGTTAGTTTTATATTTTATGAATATATTGGGATGTTTATACTAGAGATTTGATAAATAATGAAAAAACGAAAATTAAGTTGATGGATAAATTTTATTGAAAAAAATTGAAATAAAATAATGAATAATGATAAACAATAATAATAATGAGTTCAATTTTATTGGAGAATAATGTTGAAGAGAATGCAAAAACTTTGAATGAAATAAAGGGAGATTATTTTATAGACAATTCGGGTTCGACTGCTGGAAATATATTAAAGTATGAATTTGGATTGGTTGAAAAGTTTTCAAGTATAATAAATATTAATAAAATATTTGTTTGGAATTCGGTAACAACTGAGATAAATAGAAATAATTGTAGTAGAATAAAATCAGAAGGTGGAACACAGCCATCATCAATGATACCATTTATAAATGATCCGAAATGTTTAATAATATATACAGACGGAGAGATAAGTTCAAATGAGATGATGATATTTAGGTCAAATATATCAAATAAAATAAAAGACATACCGATTATTATTGTAATGGTAATTAATTCCTTTTTCATAAAAATAACACAATTGCAACAAACGATAAATATGTCAATACCCGAAATATTTTTATCATTATCGAATAATGTAATAATATTATTACATGATGGAAATGAGACAAAAACATTAATGACCAAGGGATGTTTCAACTATTTTGAGCAAATGACATTGTTACCAGATTTAATATTAACAGAATTAAAGTCATTTGATTTATCTGGTTTACGTTTAATAAAATATCCAAGGATGTTGGAGAATAATATGTTGATATTAAAAAATTTCAAAGAAATAATTAATATTGATAAATTATATATTCTTGAGGAATTTGAATTATTACCGGATGATGTAAAATTAAAATTGGTGATTGAATTATCGGACAGAGTTCATTTTTCAAGATTTGACACAAATAAATTGTTCAATGTATTGAATAAATATCAAAAAAACTTGTCATATAATAAAGAAATTGAGGACATGCATAATGATTTGTATGAAATAGTGACATCAAATGAATGTGGTTCAGAGAAACATATTGAAATAATAAATAAATTAAAACAACTTAAATTAGAAAATAAGACAAGATTGAATGAATATAAACCATTATTGGTTGCAATAAATAATTTAATAAATTTATTGAATGAATATAATGAGAATTCAACTTTATTTGTATATGGATCAAACAGAGCAAATAGGGCAAAAACATTTAATGAATCTGAATTGACTGAATTAATAGATTGTGCGAGTATTGAATGTCCAATAATGATGGATGATGGAATTGCATGTGTTTTATTGAAATATCCAGAAAATAATGATTATATAGAAAAATATACATCGGATTATGCGATAGAGGCGCCATTTGAGTTGGGAATAAAATTATCTGAATTAATAATTGTTGGAATTTATTCCTATGATTTTATAAAAACGATAAAAAATCATCCAATTACAAGAGAAAATATAATTGGTTATTTGCCATTATCATATAATCCGAATATTGTATTAAGACATATGTCAAAAATATTTGGAAATAATAAACAACTTTGGCATTTTGTAAGAGCATATATATCAATGTTTGCAAATAATTGTGATAAAGAATGGCAATTATCAAACAAACCACTAATAGTTGAAACAATGCGAAAGTTATGTGATAATTATATGGTAAATATAGATTTAAAATCAAATGCAAATAAAAAACCATTATCGGAAGCATTAAAGTATGTATTTACAAATTATTCAATTCATTTAAGAGACCGGGCATGTAATGATATATTTGCCATTTTAAAAATAATGAATGAGATTTATCCAGAATTTATGAAAAACAATAAAGAAATAGAATTAAAAATTATTGGAATGTCAAATTTCATTAGACATTTTAATCATTTATTAAATTTACATAAAAATAATGTAAATATGATTGATTATGTAATGGAAAAAGATGAATATGATCATTTTATAAGACATAAAACTGGAATTCAGTCATTAATTGCAAATTTATTTTGGTATGATGAAAATGGTATTTATAGACAACATAAATTACAAAGTGCAATTGATATGGCATTAAATAACATATATTACGGAAGATATATAAAAATGGCGTATGAGGGATTAAAGTTTGACGAATTAATATTAGAATGTGCGTATCCAGAACCAAATGGAACACATTTTAATGAACCAAAATATTTTAATTGGTCAGAAATGGGATTACCAGTTACACATTGTATTCATTGTAATAAGCAATTTAATGATACAAAAGAAAAAAATGAGCATTTAAAAAAGGAATTTGGAGTATATTTTTATAATGGACATTTGGCGGTTAAAAAAATAATAGGGCAATTTGGAAAAGACAAGGATGAAAAATTTTTATTTATTGAAACAAAAAAGTTTTTATATAAAATGTATGGTGACAAGTCAAAATTCTTACATACACAACATTGTAAAAAGAATTTAATTCGATTTATAAATTTATTCAAATCTAATTAAATTGAATTTATTTTTTTTATTTATTTTTTTATTTTTTTTATTATTTTATTTTATTTTTATTTATTTTATTTTATTATTTATTTTATTTTTATTTATTTTATTTTTATTTATTTTATTTTATTTATTATTTTATTTTTATTTATTTTATTTTATTATTTATTTTATTTTTATTTATTTTATTTTTATTTATTTTATTTTATTTATTATTTTATTTTTATTTATTTTATTTTATT
>Ga0214923_10000373_pt1 | contig 69333 bp, 41 predicted proteins | sample LL1510_MetaG_FD_177993 | JGI IMG/M metagenome (GOLD analysis project Ga0214923, IMG submission 177993) | Freshwater microbial communities from Lake Lanier, Atlanta, Georgia, United States - LL-1510 | ecosystem: Environmental > Aquatic > Freshwater > Lake | place: USA: Georgia | collected...
TTAATACTAAATATAATTGGTGGCGACATAAATTAGGCTTTGGCTACTGGAGCCTTAGTAAATATCTCAAGCACAGAGTTAAGCGTGCTATAGATTTTATGTTTCAGTTTGAATTAAATCTAGCTAATTATTGCAGTCGCAAACACTTTGACGGAATAATCTGTGGACATATACACCGTAGTGAGATTAAAATTATTAATGATATAATATATATGAATTGTGGAGACTGGGTTGAAAGCTGTACAGCCCTAGCTGAAACTAGTAATGGCAATTGGGAAATCATAGAATGGCATACAATAAAACATGAAAACAACCTGGATCCTATTCCTAGCAGTAGTTAATATATATGATTCACAAGATGTACCTGGACGCATCCAATTAGGTTTTACTAGTCAACTTAGTTGCGAAACAGCACTACAATCAATGACTAGTTGGGTAAAATTTCCTTGGTTCAAGGTAGAAGGTCGCTGTGAAAAAAATCTTAGTAATAACTGATAACTTACCGGATCAAATCAATGGGGTGGTTACAACGTATACGAATTTGGCCAAGGTTGCACTTGGTCATGGTTATTGTATTGATTATTGTGATCCCACTAGGTTCCGTTATATTAATTGCCCTGGCTACCCAGAAGTTAAACTTGCCCTACCCACAAAAATGGCCCAGGCGATTTCGTCGGCAAATGCACATTATTATCACATCGCCACAGAAGGTCCTGTGGGTCTTAGTGCTAGAGCATATCTTACAAGCCGTGGTATTAGGTATAATACTAGTTATCATACTAGATTTCCTGAAGGTCTTCGAACTCTACTAGGCATTCCTGAAAGCCTAACTTGGCGTTATATTCGCTGGTTTCATAAACATAGTGGCCGTTGCCTAACCACTACTCGAAGTGTTGCTAGTGAGCTAGAACAACAGGGTATTAACAATGTTGTGACCTGGACTCGTGGAGTTGATACTACATTATTCAATCCACAGCCCCGCAACCCTAAACCATACAAAACACTGTTATGCGTTAGCCGCGTTAGTAAGGAGAAAAATCTAGAAGATTTTTGTAGCCTACAGATTCCAGGTACACGCAAGATCTTAGTAGGTGATGGGCCACACCTAAACTACTTACGTAGTCATTACCAAGATGTTGATTTTGCAGGAATGAAAACTGGAGCAGAGCTAGCTAATTACTATCAGCAGGCCGATGTTTTCGTATTTCCTAGTCGATGGGATACTTTTGGCATTGTTATGCTGGAAGCAATTGCTTGCGGCACTCCAGTAGCAGCCTATCCCTGCAATGGGCCACTAGATGTCGTTGAGCGTAGAACGAATGGTTCACTTAATGAAGATCTTAGCCTGGCTGTTGAAGAATGTTTCGGTCTTAGTAAGGCACGTGTATATTTATCAAGTCGTCGTTGGACCTGGCAAAATTGCTGGGAAATCTTTCACGAAAATTTAGTGGAGCCTATATGACCACCAATCTACCTGCTGAAACATTACAGATTTCACCAGAAGCGCTGGAAATTGCTAACAGCTATCTCCAGGAAAACAGTGCACAGCTTGTTAGCGATAGCTTAGGTGTACCGCTTGATCGTGTATGCGAAACACTAGCTCGCCCAGAAGTACGTGGCTATATAGATCGTGTATTCTTTGATATAGGCTACAATAATCGCTTTCTTATGCGTCGTGCTATGGATGCAGTCATTAAACGCAAATTTGAGGAGTTGGAGGAGGCTGGTGTTGGATCAGGTAAGGATATTGCCGATCTATTACACTTATCACATAAAATGTCAATGGACCTATTAGATCGTGAAATACAACTACAAAAATTGCGTACTGAAACACAACCACAAAAACAAGTAAATGTACAAATCAATGATGATGGCACTAAATATTCACAACTTATACATAAATTGATTAGTGGTGATATTTAATGCTAGTAGTAAGTAGACAAGATATAGATACAGAAAGTATAACAGAGTATAATTCTAGTGAAAGATTTATAAAACTACCTATTGATAATTACTTAAAATTGATGGGTATGTATGATACTATCAATAGACCCCAAATCGCACTAATCAACGCAGTCAATAGCCCTAAGTATAGGTTTATTTGTGCTGCACTTGCTAGACGACTAGGCAAAACTTATATAGCTAATGTAGTAGGTCAATTAGTAACACTTATACCTAATTCAAATGTACTTATAATATCTCCTAACTACAGCTTAAGTGCTATAAGTTTTGAGTTACAGCGTAGGCTAATAAAACACTTTGACTTAGAAGTTACGCGTGATAACTTAAAAGATAAAGTTATTGAACTATCAATTGGTTCAACCATTCGTATGGGTTCTATTAGTACAGTTGATTCAACTGTGGGTAGAAGTTATGACCTTATAATATTTGATGAAGCTGCACTGTCGGAGCACGGTGAGCGTGCTTTTAATGTGGCACTACGACCCACACTAGATAAAGCAAATGCAAAAGCAATCTTTATTAGTACACCTCGCGGACGCCAAAACTGGTTTTCGCAATTTTATTTACGTGGATTTGATCCACAGTTTCCAGAATGGTGTTCTATACAAGCTGATTATACTGAAAATACTCGTATGAGTGCATCGGATGTTGCAGAAGCTCGTCGATCTATGCCTCGTTCTGAGTTTGAACAAGAATATATGGCATCATTTACTAGCTATCTAGGTCAAATCTATGAAGGCTTTCAGTCAGAGTGGATTCTTGATGAGTTACCTAGTACTGTACGTGGTGAGTGTTTTAGTGGCTGTGACCCAGGTTATCGTGATAGTACAGCTTTTGTTACTATAATCTACGATAATTCTACTGATACATTTTATTGTGTTGAAGACTATTGTGAAGCAGAGCGTAGTACTGCACAACATGCCGAGCACTTTCATAGGATGATTGAGCGCTGGGGTTCTGAAGTAATATTTATTGATAGTGCAGCAGCACAATTTAGTAGTGATCTTGCATATATCTACGATATATCAACTACAAAAGCTAAAAAAGATGTTTTACCCGGTATAGCCTATGTTCAAACTATTATACAACAAGGCAGATTACGTGTATTAAAAAATTGCGAGCATGTATTAGCTATGCTTGATCAGTATAGGTGGGATGATCGTGAGGGATTAACACGTGAAAGACCTAAACATGATAAGCATAGTCATATAGCCGACGCACTTCGGTATGCTTTATATAGCTACGTGGTATAAAAAAGTGGTATTGACTTTTGCTATGGTTTTGGGTTACAATAGCTAAAATAAAAGAAATATAGTTTATGGCAATAAATACTAATAAAAGAATTGCAGTTAAATGGATTAGAGACAAGGCTAAGTCGGCCTATGAAAAGCAATCTCATTGCTATATATGTAACAGTACTAGTGAACTAGAATTACATCATTTACATAGTATTACCTATTTGTTAGAAATTTGGGCAAAAGCTAATAACTATGATATAAGTACTGATACCGGAATACTTAGTGTTCGTGACGAGTTTATTAGTAGCCACCATGAAGAAATATATAGCCTAGTATACACCCTGTGTAATAGGCATCATGTTCAACTACATGGAATATATGGTAAAAGTCCATTACCAAGTTCGGTTAGTAAACAACAGCACTGGATACAAGTACAACGAGAAAAACATATATCGGGATTAAGCAATTATAGAGGCAGCATGCCCCAGTCCAGTTCGTTTAGCGAATTTACAGGGGACTTAAGTGGCACTAGAAAAATTTCGTAGTTGGATTGTTGAAAAGCTAAATCCAGCACAACCTACTATACATTTCGATGAAGGCACTAATATTAGTGGCGGTCATCGTATTCTATCTTATAGAAATGCTTTTCGAGCAATTGATAGTGTAAATAGATCAGTTAACATGATAGTTAGTGCATGTAGTTCACTAGACTATGATGTAAAAGACAAACAACATGATGGAGTAGTTAATGGTACTCGTCAAAAAAGTTTAGTTAATCTATTAAACTTTAGACCTAATCCCTATCAAAGTGCACAAGATTTTAGACGAGAAATATTTAAAGACTTACTACTAGATGGAAATGCATTTATACACTTTGATGGTGTATTTATGTATCACTTACCAGCAGAAAATGTTGAGATTGTAACAGATCCTAAAACATTTATTCGTGGTTTTAAATACAGTGGTAATGTACTATTTCCCGAAAATGAAGTATTTTACTTTAAAGATGTTAGTTCTACAAGTATTTATCGTGGAACTAGTAGATTGGAAAGCTGTTTAGAGAATATTAATATACTCTATTCAATGCAAGAATTTCAACAAAAGTTTTTTGAAAATGGTACAATCTTTGGATTAGTACTTACATCGGAAAATACATTAAGTCAGCAAGCTAAAGAAAAAACCTTAGCTTACTGGCAACAAAGATATAATAGTAAAGCAGGCGGAAAAAGACCTATTATTCTTGATAGTGGCCTTAAACCACACAAATTATCAGACCAAAATTTTAGCGATTTAGATTTTGACAAGGCTATACGTACCCATTCGGAGCGTATAATGATGAATATAGGAGTTCCTCCTGTATTACTACAAGGTGGTAACAATGCTAACATTGCCCCTAATTTACGCTTATTTTACTTGGAAACAGTATTGCCAATTGTTAGGCTCTATATTTCCGCAGTTGAACGATATTTTGGATATGACGTGGAAGCGGTAACCAGTAATGTATCGGCACTGCAACCAGATCTAAAAGATGTAGCAAGTTATCATCAAACACTAGTTAATGGTGGAATTATTACGCCAAATGAAGCTAGAGTAGAATTAAGGTATCCCAAGCTAGTAACTGGTGGAGATACTATTAGAATACCTGCTAATATAGCAGGTTCAGCAGCTGATCCATCGCAAGGTGGTAGGCCTAGTACGACGAGGGAGTAATATGACTAAAAAAATTGATAAATTACTCTATTTAAGCAGCAAGTTTACCGCTAGTACAGAAACTGACGATAGCATTTATATTGAAGGATATGCTAGCACAGTAGACCGTGATAGACAAGGTGATGTTATTCCTATGAAGGCGTGGAATGAGGGGTTAAGTAATTACCTTAAAAATCCAATTATACTAGCCTATCACAACCATCAAATGCCTATTGGCAAGATGGTAGAACATAAAGTCACCGACCAAGGTTTATGGGTACGTGCCCAGATTCCTGCGGAAATAGGTGACGTTTATAAGCTGATTAAAAAGGGTATCTTAAGTGCGTTTAGTGTAGGATTTAGGGTTCGGGATGCTGATTATGACAGCGCCAGTGAATCTTTTCTTATCAAGGAGTTGGAATTACATGAAATTAGTGTAGTTTCAGTGCCAGCAAATCAAAACACATTATTTAGTTTGGCCAAAGCATTTGATAATGCACAAGAGTTTGAATTATATAAACAGCAATTTGCACCCAAGGAATCAGCTAAACAGCTAGATACCCCAAAGCCAGCAAAAAGCACTAAAAACGAGGAATGGGACATGGATCCAAAAGAGTTAGAGAAATTATTAGCAGATGCTGCTGCTAAAGCTGCTGAGCAAACCGCAAAAGCTGTTTTAGAAGCACAAACAAAAGCTGCTGAAGACGCAAAGCGTAAAGTTGAAGAAGAAGAAGTTCTACAAGCTAAGATTAAAGCTGCAGTTAACGCAGTTCAGCCAGCTCCTGTAGTTCAAACAGTTGATACAGGTGCAGAGCGCCTACTAAGCGACATTGAAAAGCGCTTAGAAGATCAAGCTACTGAGCACAGAACAGCCCTAGAAGGTTTAGAGAGTGCTATTCGTGAAAAAGCTAAAGAGCTAGAAGCACTACAAAATAAGAGTGGTGAATTAGAAGCACTACAGCGTAGTCGTATGCAGTTTACTGAGCCACAAGGCCCAGAAATTAGCTATGCTGAAAAAGAAAAAGCTGTTTTAGTTAGTAAAATCTTACGTAGACCAATGCAAGACACCAAGTTCGGTAAGATTGTATTAGAAAAAGCTGCTGCTAGTTTTGGTGCTGCTGCACGTGGTCCTGTTATTGCTACAGGTACAAGTATGCAAGAGCTTTATGAAACTGAAGTAGTTACTAGACTAGAGAGTGAAATGCGTCGTCAATTAGTAGTTACAAGCGCATTAACAAGTACAACTATGACTACTCCTGTAATGCGTATTCCAGTAAATCCAGATACACAAGATAATGCTACTTGGATTATAGGTGCTGGTGCAAATGAAGCTGCAGTTTATGGTACAGGTGCTGATAGTAGTTCAGTTTTAGCTACTGCTGGTAGTTCTGGTCTAACTAGAAGGCACGCATTAAAAGAAATAACTCTTACCGCTTATAAATTAGCAACAAAAGAGTATATTGCTTTTGAAGAAGACGAAGACAGTCTAATTCCAGTACTTCCACTAGTTCGTGATGCATTAACTCGTCGCATGGCAAAATCATTAGATGTAGCTATGCTGCGTGGAGCAGGTAGTGCTTTAAGCACACCAATTAAAGGTTTAACTGAGTATGATCCTGCTGGTGGTACTCCCTCAGTAACAATTAATGTAGCTAGTCCTGGCAATGTATTAACAGTAGCAAAAGTTATGGAAGCTCGTAAAAAATTAGATGCTTGGGGTTTAAATCCAAGTGAACTAATTATTTTTGTTAGCACACAAGGCTACTATGAGTTATTAGAAGATACTAATTTCTTAACTGTTGATAAGGTAGGTGATCGTGCCACACTATTAACAGGACAGATTGGTAGTATTGGTAATACTCCTGTTATTGTTAGTGCAAGTTTTGCAGCAATTACACCTGCTAGTGGTCAACCTACTGCAGTAATCTTTAATCCACGTAACTTCTTAGTAGGAACACATCGTAGTATGCGTATTGATAGTGATGATGAAATTGTGACACAACGTAGCGTACTAGTTGCTAGTATGAGAGTTGGTATGACACAACTTTCAACAATTGATGGCGAGGGTGCCGTAACAGTAAGATACGCTTAATTTTTTAAGTTTAGGCAGGATTCGCGAGAGTCCTGCTTCCAAAACCTATCTGGGTTTTGGAAGCATAAGGAGTTTTTATATGGCTGATTTAATTACCAGAGTCGAATATAAAGATTATATGGGGATTAGTACTAATAATAAAGATAAAGAAATAGATCTATTAATTCCTATGGTTAGCCAACTAGTAAAAACTTATTGCCGTAGAACATTTATAGATCATGTATTCGACCCTAAACTGGAAGTTTTTCAGGGTGGATTTCAAGATATAATTTTATCAGAAACACCAGTTATAGAAATATTAGATTTTGGTTATAGTATAGATTATGGTCAAACTTATGAAGTATTAACTCAATACACTGACTGGGTACTTGTAGGTAATACTATTAAATCTATTAAGTATACTGGTGGTCGTTGGAATAATTTAATCAATGGATTTAAAGTAGAGTATCAAGCTGGTTATGCTGATGGAACTCCACCAGATTTAAAACTAGCTATAATGGATTTAATAGAATACTATTCAAAAAATAATAGTGCAGTACATGTTAATCGTGATGTTACTCCTAATGTAACTCAGATTTCTTATGTAGCTACTACAAATTTTCCTGCACATATTAAACGCATATTAGACCAATATGTTTCGGATTATGCATAATGAGCATAGCAGAATTTACAAAATCTTTGCGAGATAAAAGTAACAGTGAATTTAATGCTAAAGCTGAAAAATTACTAAGTGATTTTGTAACTAATGCTACAGAAGCCTTTCAATCAAAAAGTCCTATTAGACGTGCAGGTAGCGTAATTACAGAAGGTAAAGCTGTAGTAGGTGGCAGAGAAATAGCTTTATCCAGAGAGTTTCGTAGACAAGGCGAGCGACAAGGACGTACTAGGTTAATATTAACCGAAGACGACTTAGTTCAAATGTTTAAACTATATAATATTACATCTAGTACTAATCCTATGGTACTATACGCTGTATTTTTAGCTAAAAGATATGGTAAAAAATTAGCTAGACATTTTGAAGTTTATATGCGAGATGGTTCCATAATTGAACGTGGTAGAAAACCTATAGCTGATGTAATTAATGATCTTGGAGAAAGTGGCAGACAAACCGAAATAGTAGCAATTAGAGGCTTAAACTTTAGTCATGATAATACTGCTAAACATGTAGCAGAATTTTTACAAGATTGCAAAGCGTTTCCAGGTAAAACTGTAAAAGAAATACAAGAAATAATTTTAGGTGACTATGAACGTGGTCACGTATATGCACAAACAACAGGTAGAGCATTAGTAAGTTTAGGCGAACTAGTAGATCAAGAAAATATATTAAATAGTATAGTAAAATTATATGAAATAATTGATGAACGTTCGTCCTCACTATCAGAGTTTGACGGAAAATATCAAGAATTACTAGCAAGATGTAGAAAAGATTTTACTGGTAGTAGACTTGCGATGAACATTCAGTTTCAATTAAAAAGAGTTGATACTGGAAAAGGCAACCAAGATACAGCAGACATTAGTAAAGGTGTACAGATAGTTAAATTTTTACAAAACTTAATTAAAAATGTAAAATTAACTTCTACTGGAAAAAAATTAATTAGCGACCCTGCTGCTGTTAATTTACGAGAATTTGATAAAGCTTTAACTGATTTAAACACTAAACTAACAAAATATCAGCTACAAATAAATAGAGTATTAGCTGGTACTACTGATTCTGAATATTTATCAAAACTTCAAACTAGTGATTCTTTAACTAAATATATAACTAATACATTTGATAATATATTTAGAGATAAACCTGTAGTTAATTTAAAAGTTGATACTGGCAATAAGCAAATACTAAAAACAGAACCTTTTAAAGTTAAGTTACAAACTACACTAGAAAAAATTAAACCTAAAATTAATAGTTTTAAAAATGATTTAAAAAAGAATATAGCTGAAATAAAGAAAACCAAAACAGCTAAACTTGAAAGTAGAGCTAGATTTGATAAACAAAGTACTGATTTAATTAGTTTACAGAACTTGTTAAATCAAAAATTAATAGAAACAGTTAAGCAAAATATGGGTACTGGAAATGACCGAAATGTGCTTAACTTAAGAACTGGTAGATTTGCTGAAAGTGTTAGAGTAGATAGATTAAGCGAAAGCAAACTAGGAGCAATAACAGCATTTTATAGTTATATGCGTAATCCTTATGCTACTTTTAGTAGCGGTGGTCAACAATCAAGACCTAGTAGTAGAGATCCTAAACTATTAATTTCTAAGTCAATAAGACAAGTAGCTGCGGAATTAATGATTACTAATTTAAGAAGTGTTAATGTATGAGTAAACGAACTCAAATTATAACAGCATTAGCCGAAGCGTTTAAAACAATAGATGGCAATACGCCCTATACAACTAATTTACAAAATCAAAGTTTTGCTAAATTAAAGTTTTGGGATGAAGTAAATGATTTCCCGGCCGTTTACTTGTCGCCTAGTAGTGAAACTCGGGAATATTTACCTGGAGAATTTAAGTGGGGTTTTTTAAGAGTTTGTGTAAAAGTATATTGTAAAGATGAAGAACTAGCACAACAGCAACTAGAAAGCTTACTTAGTGATCTAGAAATATGTATAGACGCTAATCGTAGACTGGTATACGACGCAAATAACAATTACGAAACCACAGAGATTTTAATAGATTCAATAACTACCGATGAAGGGCTACTAACTCCTTATGCTGTAGGCGAAATCTATTTGCAGGTTCGTTATCAAATTATGAATTAACAATATTTTATAGCCTAACGCAGATAAATATCTTGTAACAGCTAGAAAAATATTTCTTTCTAGAAAAAAAGGATAGAGTATGTCAGTTAATTTATTACGTAATAGTAAGGTGTTCTTTACTACAAATGTTGAACTTGTAGACCCTAATCGTGGACAAATTCAACTAGCCGGTCATACTAATGCAACAACATTTGAAATGCAAGTTTTAGATGACTTAAGTTTTAACCAAACAACAGCAGTAGAAACGATTGCTGTAAATGAAGCAGGTACAACACCTATTCGTGGACAGCGACAGTTTAATACTGCACTTAATCCCGTAGATTTTAACTTTAGTACTTATCTGCGCCCAGCAAAAGTAGGAACTGTTGGCGGTGTAGTTACTAAGGTCACAGCTATTATTGGTGGTCTTGCTTTTCGTAGCTGGGATAGTACTGTAGATGTATTAGATTCCACATTACAAACTACTTACAATAATGTTGACGGTATTACTGCAGGTCAAGCAATTGGTAGCGATTACGGGCCTAATACTAATGTTCAAGTAGCTTTACCAGCAGCTACAGGAGCAAAACCATTAATTTTAGCACCAATTTTTGGAACTGATAGTACAAAAACAACAACATATGAAAAATTAGTTGGTTTTAGAATTATAAATGGTGGTGAAGGTTACAGTACTTTAGGTACTGTAGCTGCTACAATTTTTGATCCAGATAGTGGTTCAGAAGGTACTTCTATTACTCTAAATATAGATACAGTATCAGCAGGAGGCAGTGGATACAAGACAACTTGTGAAGAAGCACATCTATGGAATGCTATGTTTAGCCCTGATCAACCTTATACTAGTGCAGCTAGTTTTACTAATCAAGTAAATGGTACAGATGGTGCTTTTAAAGAAGTAGCTACTTACGTAAATACACATCCAGCCAGAGTAGAATTAGGTAAAAGTAATAGTCACCAATTACAAAGATTTGGTATGGTTGTAGTATTTGATCAAAATACTTTCTTGCTAGATGATTGTTCTATTACTCAAGCTAGTATTGATTTTGGTATTGATCAAATTGCTACAATACAGTGGAGTGGTCAAGCCAGAGCTATTCGTAGAATACCCAGTCCTACAATTAATTTTCCAATTAGTGGTGGTGTAACACAAAGTGCTGGTACAGGTACATTTACAGCGCCATTAGGTGGCGGAATAAGTTTACTTGGAAACTTTCGTGGAAAAATTACAGATGCTCCATTTATCGCTAATAAACTAAGCACAGTTACTTTAGTTCAAAGCATTGGTAGTTTTGGTGGAGCACCTTTCTATACATTTGCTGGTAGTACAACACCTGGTGTTAAAAGCTACACAATTCCATTAACAGCAGGTAATATTACGCTACAAAATAATATTACATATTTAACTCCAGCTTATATGGGTGCAGTTAATCAAGCTGTTACTTATTTTACTGGTAGTAGAAATGTAACAGGTAGCTTAACAGCTTATTTACGTAGTGGAACTGGTACTAATTATTTTACCGCTGATTTATTCAGTGATTTAGTAGCAAAAATTAATACAGATAGTGACCCTGAATTTGCACTACAAGTTGAAATTGGCGGTAGAACTAACGCTACTAGAGTTGAATTAGCAATGCCAGCAGTTGTATTAACAATTCCAACTGTTAATGCAGAAAGTGTAATTACTAGTGCTATTAACTTTACAGCACAAGGTAGTGATCAAACCAACAAAGTCTTCAATATATTAGAAGATAATGAGATAATGATTAAATATTTTGTTTAATAACCTATACGGCTGGGAAACTAGCCGTATTTTAATATACTTAGATAACAATGTCCGATATTAGTTTAAAAAATTTATTAGTTCCATCAAAAGCGGTTGAAGTAGAGTTTCCTGGCATGCCTGGATTCTTTATTCATATAGCGTTTTTAGCAAGAGAAACACTTATAAATATTCGCAAGAAAGCTACTAAAACAACTTTTAAAAATCGTCAACCTCATGAAGAATTAGATGATGAGTTATTTTTACAATTATATGTAGAAAATGCTGTTAAAGGTTGGCGTGGTTTAAAAATTAGATATTTAGAAGAACTAGCACCAGTTGATGTTAGTAAGCTTGATCCAGAAGATGAATTGAACTATACTACTGAAAATGCTTTATATTTGATGAAAAATAGTAATAGCTTTGACAGTTTTATTAGTGAACAGGTAAATGATCTGGGAAACTTTTCCAAGAGCAAATCCTAGAAGTAGAAAAACAAGTTAAAAATTATTTACAAAATCGTCAAGCTGGAATGTCAAAGGAAAAATACTTTGATATGTGCGAACAATTAGGTACAATACCTATTGATAGTGAAATACCAGTTGAAATAGACGATTTACCATTGCAAGTGCAACAAACATTTAATGTTTATCATATGTTGCAAGATCAATGGGAAGGATTTGCTGGATTATATTTGGGAAAAAGTTTATTAGGTTTACAAGAGATACTAAAGTTTAATCAGTTAGAAGAAGATGAATACGGTCTTATATTACAGCTATTAAAAATGATAGATATAATAAGAACTGATATTATTAATACCGAAAGGGAGAAAAAGTCTGCAAAAAAGTAATATCTTTTGCAGACTTTTTTTATTGCTAAAAAAATTTTTTGATTGACATTTTGTTACCTTTATGGTATAATTGGTTTAATCGTATAATTATATCCGGTAAATACTTGGAGTAGGTATGGCAGGCAATACTATAGACTATAATATTAATGTTAGTGACAATGGATCAATTGATAAACTAACAAACAAAGCCAAGGAATTTCGTGGCGAAGTCACAAGATTACAAAATATTGCAGGTACCGGCACTAAATCCGGAGATCAAGCTATGCGCCGTTCTACAGCAGCACCAGGCGGTAGTAATTTAGAAGACTATACCACTGCTGGTGGAGTAACAGGTAGACGTGGGGCAGGTGCTCGTGATTTTGCAGCTGAATCAAAAGGTGTAGGTGGATTAGTTAGACTATATGCAGAATGGGCAGCAAATATTTATGCTGTAACTGCAGCATTTTCAGCATTGCAAGGTGCTATGCAAACTGAAATAATGATTCGTGGTATGCAACAATTAGGAGCAGCTACAGGAACTAGTTTAGTTGGAATGACAAAAGAGTTTGTTGCAGCAACAGATGGCATGGTAAGTTTTAGAGAAGCAGCAGAGGCTGTTACCAAAGTTACTACCAGTGGTATGGGCAAACAACAAGTTTTAGATATCGCTACAGTTGCTAAAGGGGCAAGCCAAGCTTTAGGTTTAAGTATGACTGATGCAGTTAGTAGATTGAGCCGTGGTATTACAAAACTAGAACCAGAACTATTAGACGAATTAGGTTTATTTACAAAATTAGATAAAGCCGTTAGCGATTATGCTCGTAGTGTAGGTAAAAGTGAAGGTCAATTAACAGACTTTGAGCGCCGCCAAGCTTTTGCTAATGCTGTACTAGAAGAAGGTAAGAAAAAATTTAGTGAAATTGCACAAGCAGGTAATCCCTATGATCAATTACTTGCTAATCTTAAAAATGTGGCTACTGATATATTAAATGTTGTTAATACTATAGTCGGACCAATAGCCAAATTATTGGCAGACAATACTGGTTTAATTACTGCTGCTATAGGTTTATTTGCCTTAAAAATTGTAGGAAAAGTTTTTCCTGTATTGAGTGATTATAGAGACAAACTAGACACAATTGCTAAAGAAACAAAAGATAGGGCTGCTAAAATTGCAACAGCTGCTGAAGAGCGTCAAGTTTTTGGTAAAACAGGGTTAGAAGCTAAGGCAGGAATTCCACAAGCAACAGAAGCATTAAAAGCAGCTAAAGCAAGAGAAGATGCAGCTAGAGAAGAATTAAATTTAACTAATAAACAAAATATGTCTTTAGCAGATAGAACTATTAAAGAACAAAAAATTAATAGTTTAATAAAAGACAGAATTGCTGCTGAAGTTGCATTAAAAGAAGCTGGTGAAAAAGTGGATAAATTAAGTTCTAGTCCTAGTACTTGGTCTCCTACTGCCGCTATGCAAAGACAAAGAGCAAAGGATGAAGCAGGTAGAGCCGCAAGAACAGGAATAGTAGCTGATGTTAGTAGAAAATTTGAAACAAAAGGTGTTAGAGAGTCATTTGCTTCTCTTGGAGATCAAGTTAAAGAAAATGCTGCTGTTTTAGGGGGTTGGGGCAGAGCAACTACTCGTGCAGCAGGTACATTAGCTATATTAGGTCAAGCTATTAGTCAAGTAGGTAGTTTTATATTTAGTAAATTACTAGGTCCAATAAGTGCAATAATTACTGTATATGAGATACTTAATGCATTATTTGATAGTAATGCTAAAGAAATGAGAAAGTTAAACGATAGTTTAGACCAACTTAGTGATGCTACAAAAACTGCTCTAGATACTAATGAAAAATTTAAAAATAGTATGAGCATAGATGCAGTACTTGCATATGCTAATACTTTAAAAGGTTTAGATGAAAATATACAAAATGTAGTTAAAAGCTTTAAAGATACTAAAAAAGCAGAAGGTTGGTGGAATACTGTTATTAATGTTTTAAAAGATATAACACCTGGATTTGATAGTGTAGAAGAAGCAACTAGTGAAGGTTTAGGTAAAGCATTAAGCGCTGGATTAAATAATATTAAATCTGAACCTTTAAAACAACAGTTAACACAAAAATATAAAGATATATTAAAGATAGATAGCAAAACTCCATTAACAGCTAAAACTATGGAAGATGCTTTAAATAAATTAGATGGTTTTGGCAAAAAATCAGCAGCAGAATATCAAAAAGCTCTAGATGATCTATCTATAGCACAAAGCGAAGCAAATAAGCAAGTACAGGAATATGCACTATATTTACGTGGATTAACTGATGCAGGAGATCTAGCAACTAAAAGTACCCAAAGCTTTATGAATAGCTTAAAAGATAGTAGTCCAATGGGTCAAATGCTTCAAAATAACATAAAATATTTAACACAATTAAATAGTGCACTATCTTCTTCAGATTTTAAATCGCAAGCAGCTGCAATGGATGCTATTTCTAGAGTAGATTTTGCTGGTACATTTGGTGCTGGAGCAGTTGAAGCGGCTAGATTAAGTGATGAATTTCAAGAACAAAAACCTTTAATTGATGCTGTTAACGCATCTTTGCAAGACCAAAAGAAAACATTAGAAGAGCTTCAACAAGGTAGAAAAAATGAGTGGTATCAATTTGGACCCGAAACTAAGGAAGGTGCTGCTGAAAGAAAAGCAAAAATCGCAGAAACTCAAAGTGTTATAGATGCTCAAGAGCGGATAATAAATCAGTTTGAAACTAGATTTAGAGAAATGGCAAAAAGAATTACTGAAATTACTGGTCAAGCAGCTAGTCAAATGGCAGAAATAGCTTTAAATAAACATAGGATAGAATTAGCAAAAATAAAAAATGATCTGGAAAGATTTGGATTAGGCTTAGTACCAGTAAAAACTGAATCTAATTTGCGTGCACAAGCCCAACTAGAGAAACAATCAATTCGTTTAGAGGCTCAGCTTGTTAATTCTCAAAATGATTTAGCTAATAGTTTAGACAGATTACGTATTGAAATTGAGCTGCAGCGTACTGAAGATAAAATACGCGCTCTTGAAGCCAAAGGAGAGATGAGAACTGTAGATGCTATGGCTAGTGGTAAAGGATTAACTTCTAAATCTGGTGAACTAGACATGCTTTATCAAAGTAGAGATAGAACTCAAAAAGCTGTAAAAGCTCTTTCTAGTAACTTAAGTGCTCAAGAGATGCAAGGCTTACTAACCACATATCCAGAATTAAGCGATGCTTTTAACAGAAAACTAAAACAAGTAGAAGCACAAGCTAAAGCTAGTGCTGATCAAGCAAAAGTTGATGCAAAAACTGCTGTAGAAATTATTAAAGTAAAAGCAGAAGAAGCTAGAGCAGATATTGCATTTGAGTTAGAAAAAACTAGTAGAATTATTTCACAAATAGGTAGTGATACTCCAGAAAAATTACAAGCACAAATTGATTTTTCTAAAGATCAGTTAGCAAAAAATTTAAAAATTCTAGAAAATAAACGAAAAGAATTTTTAGATCAAGTTGATGTTGCTCAAGGATTAACAAAAGCAGATCAAACGGAGACAAAAAATAAAATTAACTTAGAGTATGATAGGCTAAAATTTTTAGAAGAAGATAAAAATTTTAGTGAAAATTTAAATAGATTATCTCAACAAAGAGTAATGTCTACAAAAGAAACTAATGACTTACTTATAAAAAGATTAGAGTTACAAAAACAACTAATACGTGGAGACTCATTAGAAGCATTTGATCAATTAGCTGCTAAAAATAAAGAAATATTAAGATTACAACAAGAAATGGAACTAGTAGATGCACAGGAAGCTAGTATAAAATCAACAGCTCTTCTAGCAAAATTTCGAAAAGACAATGAAAAAGAATTAGCTAATGAGTATTATGTAGATCCAGAAAAAGTAGCACAATTAAAAAGTTTAACAGCTAACGTCACATCTGATGAAAGACGTGTTAGAAACTTAATGTCTATACAAGGATTAACAAGAGAAGTTGCAGAAGATGGAGAAAGATATGAGCGCACTACTAAATTAATAGCTATTAATGAAGCTCAACTTCAAGCACAGTCACAATCTAGAATTATGGTTGAAGAAAGAAATTTTGCAATTAAAGAACAAGAGCTAAGATTAGAAGAAACCAGCTTAGGCATTCAAGGTCAATTAGGCACTTTAGTAGGAGACGAACTAAAATTAGCTGAAATGAGTTTACAATTTCGCAGAATAGACCTACAGCTAATGTTAGATCAAAAACGAGCACTTGAAAATTTAGCTACAGCACAGCGTGCACTAAAAGAAGCCGAACGTCAAGCAGGAACAACACAGGATGAACTTGGGATTGAAATGCCTAATACTACTGCAGGGGTAATTAAAGCTCAAAGTGATGTTACTCAGGCAGAAAATACTATTAAAAATCTTGGTGAAACAGCAGAAAGAACAAAAGATCAATTGCGAGCAGCATTTGTACCAGACTTTATTACAAAATTTAGTGAAACTTGGAATAGTGCATTCGATAAAATGACTGATGCATTTATGAATTTTATAAAAACTGGAAAACTTAATTTTAAAGATTTAACACTATCAATTCTACAAGATTTTACTAAAATGTTGCTTCAAATGGCTATTAAACAAGCTGCAGCTGCTACATTAAAAGCGGCATTAGCATTTCTGGGCTTTCCAATGCCATTTGCCAAAGGCGGTACATTTGGAGAAGGTACAAGTACTGGTGGAAGTTCTTTTAATAGCTATGTAGATGCAGGTGGTTTTGCTAAAGGCGGTATGTTTGGTTCAAATATGCAAGCATATGCTATGGGAGGTGCTTTCGGTAAGGGAATGGAAGCCTATGGAAAAGGAGGAGCTTTTAGTTTACCTGGATATGCAAAAGGCGGAGCATTTACAAATAATATAGTTGAAGCACCTACAGTTTTTAAATTTGCAAAAGGTGGTGCTCCAGATAACTTAGGAGTTATGGGAGAAGCAGGACCAGAAGCAATAATGCCATTAAAACGTATGAGTAATGGCAATTTAGGTGTAGAAGGTGGTGGTAGTGGAACAACAGTAGATATTAAAATAAATAATTATACTGGTCAACAAGCAACCACAAAAGAAACAACAGATAGTAGAGGAAATCGCAGTATACAAGTAACTATTGGAGATATGTTAAGCGGAGAAGTAGCTAGAAATAATAGCAATATGCAAAATTCAATAGGTAGCACATTTGGTGTACGACCCCAGTTAATTAAGAGGTAATAATATGCCAGGAGCAGTTTATAGCTGGCCTTTGGAACTACCTACTTGGCCACAAGTAGGTTTCCAAGAAGATATAAGAATGAAAATTCTTAGAACTCCTATGGACAAAGGCATATCAAAATTACGTACTGATGGAGTTGTTCATACAACACTAAAAGCCACATATTTCTTAGAAGACTATCAAGTATTAGAATTAGAAAATTTTATCTATAATGAAATAAAAGGTACTCTTAGATTTAGTTGGGCCCATCCAAGAACTTTTCAAAATGTAGAAGCTAGAATTATTCCTAATAATGGTAAAAGTTATATTGATATAGGTTATAAATTAGACAAATACTTTACTACTTCTATTAGCTTACAAGTTATGCCAGAGTTTACTAATGCTGATGCAAATAACTCAGTATTTGGTCAAGCAAGTAGTCCTCCATATACATGGCCTAATACTTTGCCAGCTTTACCATTACGTGGTTATAGTGAAACAGGCAATTTAAATATTACTAGAACCGAAGATGGAATGAAACAACGTAGATTAGGCGAATTTCCAGGAACTTTAGATTTAAGCTATACTTTAACGGGTACACAAGTAGATACTTTAATAAATTTTTTAACTGTTACTTTAAAAGGAACTAGAAGATTTAACTTTGTTCATCCAAGAACTGGAGAAACAGAACAAGTTAGGGTAGTGGATAATGGCGGAAGTATATGCAGTATTACTCATGTAGGTACTGGATCAGGCAGTACTAATATTACACATTTAAAAAATACTAGTTACTATACAGTTGGTTTAAATTTAGAGATTATAAGATGAGTAGATTAAATTCATTAAGTGCAGCAGCTATAAAAGCACTATATTCTGCCGATGCAGATGATACTTTAATAGTTCTAATTACAATATATGATCCTAGTGATGATACAGAACCAGTTGTTAGATTAGCAGATAATTATACTACTTATTTTAATGCTCCAGCAATCATAGGTAATACAAATGTAAATAGAATAGTTTCCGCTCCCGTAGGAGCAGCAGCTTTTCCACCTATAGAATTAGAAACAGACGGTGAAGATATAATTTATGGTGTAATAGGTCCTGGTAGTGAAAAGTATATATTCTTACCATTAACTATTACACTACCAGACGAAACTGCAGGCCAAAGTCCAAAATGTGTTTTAACTCTATATGATGTAGCAGGATATTTAACTCCACTAATTCGTGAAGTTTATGGTCCCCCACTAGTAAAATTACAATTAGTATTAGCTAGTAATCCTTCCCAAGTAGAAATTACTTTTACAGATTTTTTTCTTACAAATATAACATATACCAGAGAATCTATACAAGCAGAATTAAATATGATAAACTTGGATAGAGAACCATTTCCTCAACATCAATTTACACCAGCTTATTTTCCAGGACTATTCTAATGTGGGCAAATAAATATATCGGAATACCTTATAAAGATGGCGGCAGAGATATTGACGGCTTAGATTGCTGGGGATTAGTTCGTCTTGTTTATAAAAATGAATATAATATAGACTTACCAAGTTTTAATAATGAGTATATTATAACTGATAGAGAGCGTGTAAACGAACTATTTAGTCAATATAGAGAAGGTTGGGCTATAGAAGATAGTCCTAAAGAAGGAAATGTAGTATTACTACGTTTATTTGGTGAAGAATCTCATGTTGGTGTTTTAATTAATAGTAAACAATTCTTACATGTAAATCATAAAACACCAGCAGCTATAGATAGTCTAGACAGTATTCGTTGGCGTAATAGAATTGTTGCTTTTGGTAGTTATAAACCAGAGAATCAAGTTATATTAAATGGTAGACCACATCCTCTTAAAACTCAAAATTTTTCTTTACCAATAAATCCTGGTACTAAATTAATAGAATTAGTTAAGATAATTAGTCAAAAATATAATGTATCAAAAGAATTATTACAAAATTTATTAATTATAGTAAATGGACGTATAATTGATAAAAATAACTGGGAATACTACTCTGTTCAAATGGGCGACAGAATAGAATATAGAGCACTTCCACAAGGTGCTGTTGCTAGAGCATTTGCATTTATTGCTTTAATAATTATAGCACCTTATTTAGCTGGAGTACTTCAATACGCCGGATTAGCTATGGCTGGTAGTGGTCTTGGACTTGGTGCTGCTCTTGGTGCTGGTGTAACTGCTATGGCAACAGGATTTGCTGCATATGGTTTTGTAGGTTATGCTTTAATGGGAGGCATATTACTTGCTGGTAGTTATTTAATTAATGCTATAGCTCCAGTAAGACCCCCAGCTGAGGCAAAAGATCCAGGTCAAGCCGAACAGCAGATGATTGCTACGGGAGTACAAAATCAGCAATTAAGGTATGAAACAATACCTATTGTACTTGGTAAAATGAGAATTACTCCTCCATTAGGTGCTCAAAATTTTATTACCTATCAATCAGAAATTGATACTTATTTAAGTTTATTTTTATGTTGGGGATATGGACCGCTAGTATTAAATACAAATACTCTTAGAATAGGTAATATTTCAATAGATAATTACACAATAGATGCTATAGAACATTTAGATATTAAAATTAATGACTATGATTCAACAGTATCTCCTCCAATTGGAGGAGGAACATATTATACTAGTAATGGCGATCAAACACGTTTTGACACTATATATGGTAATGACATTGTACAAGTATTTAAAAATTCAGAAATCATAAACTTAGGCCATCCGGATTCTCCTGCAATAACAACTTCTGCTGTTGCTCCAACAATTGAAGTTGCTATTCCATCACTTGGTAGCACTGATACGCCATATAATAGTATAGAAATTGCATATCATTTTCCACAAGGTATGCGTAAAATTAAAGCTAAAGGTGAAAATGCTGGAGAAGATTACTCAGTAGATAGTCAAGGACCACTAGTACGTACTGAAATTAAATATGGAAGTAGTGGTACATGGACTCTTCTTTCTGAGGAACAGTTTGGTAATATTGGTAAAAAGAAAGATGCTTTTACACTGACAAGAACTTATACAGTTAATACTAGGGATAGTATTACTATAAGAGTACAAAGATTAACTGGTGGAGCAAGTGATCCACCTAATCCTGGTGATACCTCTTTTGCAACATTGACAGCTGCATCAGGACAATGTGTAAATGTTGAAGATTATGAAGGTACTGAGACATATGATGCTGGAGAGGGGATAGCATATTCTTTTTTTAGATGGATGCAGAGAGATGTAGTAAGAGCGGAAACTAATCAACAAGCTTGTATAGCTGCTGGAGGAGTTTGGCGTACAAATTATGATAGTGACAATGAAAAAGCTAAAGAATGGCGGTATGCTACACAAGTAAATTTACTTAGTTTAACAGGAAGACGTCAAGCTAAAGCTTTTAATGCTCCTTTAAATACTAATATATCTAGAACAGCAATTAGATTAAAAAGTAGTAGAGAAATAAATGGGCAATTAGAAGGAATAAATGCAGTAGTTCAAACTGTAGCAAGAATATGGAATGGAACAGATTGGAATACTTTAGCAGGTACAAGTAATCCAGCTAGTTTATTTATTCATGTATTAATGAGTCCAGCAAATCCCAGAAAAATATCTTCTGCTGAAATGGCTAACAGAATTAACTTAGCTGAATTAGGCGATTGGTACACATATTGCGAAACACATAACCCAAAATTTACATATAATGCACTAGTAAATGGAAAAACAAGCGTACTAGATGTTCTAAAAGATATTTGTGCAGCTGGTAGGGCAAGCCCTACACAAATTGATGGAAAGTGGACAGTTACTATAGATAGAGTAAAACCAAATATTATACAATATTTTAGTCCACATAATAGTTGGAACTTTGAAAGTACTAGAAATTTAAATAAAGTACCAGATGGTTTACGTATTACCTTTAATGATGAAGCTAGTGATTATCAGCAATCTGAACATATAATATTTAAATCTGGAAAAAATAGAAATAATAGTGAGTTATATGAAACAATAAGTTTACCTGGTATTACAAATAGTAGTTTAGTAGAAGATCATGCTAGATGGCATATTGCTCAAGCTATATTACGCAGAGAAATTTATAGTTTAAATACAGATATGGAATACTTAGTGTGTAATCGTGGCGATAGAGTAACTGTAGCTCATGATGTACCTATGTGGGGTTTAGGAAGCGGCAGAGTAAAAAATGTATTATCTAATACTTTATTAGAAATAGATGATCCAGTATTAATAGACCCTACTATTAATTATATAATTAGAGTAAGAAATTCTACACAAACACCTTCAACAATAACTGGTTCAGCAGGTCCAGCAGGTTTAGAATCAACTATTAAAAAATCTGGATTTGTGTATAGTGCTGCTAATAGGGATATAGCAGGAGTAGTTACGCTTACAATATCTAGCATAGATCCTAATCCATTTAGTGTTGATGATCTATTAAGTGTTAGTGGAAGTTTAGGTGGTAATATTAGAGTAAGCGAAATAGGTGTTGGATTTATTAAATATGAAACTACTACTTATACTGTAGCTACTAGTGCTGGTGGTACTATAGCTCTTGCAAAAGGTTTATTTAAAAAACTAACGCTTGATACAGCTATATCAAATATAGCACAAACAGATCTATTTTTAATCGGTAATACTACACAAAAAACAAATGATTTAATAGTATTAGGTATAGAAACAACCAGTGGAAAAACAGCAAAAATAGCTTTTACTGATTATGCTTCAAATATTTTTACTGACTATAAAAATGAAACAGAAGCTTTAATATTTAACACTAATATTACTCTTCCACCAGGTTTATCAGGTTTTGAATTAAAAGATAAACCAACTGTAACAGAAGTTATAAGTGATGATAGAGTATCTATTTTACTTGCAAATAATATATGGAAATATAAGCTAAGAATAGTTTATAGTAATTTTATTTTAAGTGATAATACAACTACTAGTCATACAGGCTCTAGTTCTAGAGCTATAATACAATATGTAGAGTGTGAATATGCTACAGTAGGTACTGCATCTAATGAAAGATCTATAAGAGTTCCTTATGAACAATTAGTTGTAGATATTGATGATGTTCAAATAGGAGAAGAATATAAAGCTAGACTTCGTTATATTACTAGAAACGGTGTTGCTGGTCCATGGACTTCTGTAATTACTGCTACTACATTTCCACAAATGAAAATTGTTGGCAGAGATACTAACTATGGAGAAATTGATGAATTAGTAGTTAATCATGATGGTAGATATTTAGAAATTACTCCAGTTACTGTTCCTACTCCTAAAGATTTTAGACATTATGAAGTAAGAGTTTGGAAAAATTCATTACCAGGTACTACTAGCGGAGATTTTTGGGATGATACTACTTTTGAAGGAACTTTAACAGCAGGAACTAATACTATATCTGTATCTAGTGGAAATACTGCTTTATTAAGAGTTGGAAAAATTCCTCAAAAAATTAGAGGAACAGGAAGTTTTGATACAACAGCTACAGTTACTGGCGTAACTTCTACTACTGTAACTATGAGCAGTAATAATTCAATTACTGGAACAATTGTATTTACCTTAGATAAAGGAGTAATGGGACTAGGTACAAGTACTGGTACATATAAGCAAGATTTAATTAATTTTGATCGACCCAGATTAAATCAAGCAGGTGTAAAATATAGAATAAATTCAAGAATAGTATCTACTACTAATACTTATAGTAAATATTCTGGAATCAATAATATAGTTTTAGGCAATATAGCACCAGGACCAAGTACAGTAAAACCTGAAATAGGTTCCTATTCCTTAGAGATTACAAATCCAACACAAGGATTAATTAGACGTAGTGATGCAGCAGGTATGCGAGTTTATATGAGTGATCAATCTGGATTTACTCCAAATAATGATTACGCAGAATTAGTAGGTAGTATTAGTGGAACTACTTTAACGGTAACTAATGTAACTAGCGGCAGATTAGCTCCTGGAGCTGTACTACAAGGTGCAGGAATAGGCCCAAGATATTCTGGATATACTGGAACTATAGTATTACAAACCTCTAATAATGTTAGTACTGGCACTTTAGTAACAACTACCTCCAGAATAATATTAATTACAGGCTTAAATACTGTAAATAATTTAAGACCAGGACAATATATTGAATTAAATACTCCTAGTACAGGTAGTTTTGGTACAGTTTCAGGATCTCCAGCACTAGCAATAATAGATACAATAGATAGCTCTTCTCAAATAAGTGTTCGTACACAAACAAATAATAATAGTGCACTAAGTGTTGCAATAACTCCACCAACAGTCGGAGCAATAACTTTTAGTATATCTTCAGGTATAGCTAGTTTTTCTGATATATCTGTCAGTATATTAAGCGGTCCAATTCTTACAACTGGTGGCTCAGGAACTTATACTGTTAGTGTAGCACAAACTGTACCAGCAGGTACAGTTATAAAAGCTTTTTCTAATAGAGTATATGATGGAGAAAGTTTTACAGCAAATATTTCTAATGTATATCCTGAAAAAAAGTTTTATTATAGACATGCTGTATTAAGTTTATTAGCAAAAACACCTAGTCCTGTATATTTAGAAGATTATTACTATAGTGATGAAAAAGAAATTACAGTTTATAGTTCAGAGGCGACAGTAGTAGATAATATACCTCCACCAACTCCTACTGGCATTACAGTAGAAGCAGGAATGACAAATATTTTTATTAAATTTGAAAGCAGACCCTACTATAATTTAAGTAGGAATACTGATGATTTAGTAAATAGTAGTTCTTCACATAAAGCAACTGTAATGTATATGGTTCCAAATAGAAATACTTCAGATGTGATGACATTTGAGAATATTATTGCTACTGGTACTGCAGAAGTACATTACTTATCTGGTGAGCAAGAATATTTTACAAGTATTCCAGCTCAGCCAGGTACTATTTATTATATTTGGTTTAAAAACCAAAGCAAAGCCGGTATATTTAGTATAGGAGCATTAGGACCGTTTATTGTAGAAACTGGTATTGATATAGAAAAATTACTTCATTCTTTGACCGGTAAATTAACAGCGGGCCAGTTATACGGTCTATTAGGTAGTCGTATAAATGAAATAGATAGAGGTGATAGTCCAATAGCTACAAAAGTAGACCAATTAGAAGGACAATATACTGTTAAAATAGATAATAGTGGAAATGTTGCCGGATATGGCTTATCTAGTACTGGTACTGGTCTTAATCATGCCGAAAGTCAATTTGGAGTTCGCGCCGATTATTTTTGGGTTGCTCCAGTAAGTCACGTTAGTGATACTGAGCCTGCAGCTAGCGATAGATATAAAGGATATGTTTGGGTTGATACTTCTGCTGGTAGTGTTGATAAAGTCGGTGCAATAACTGGAACTAATTTTTATGTTAATACATATAAACCAGATATTCATAATAGTAGCGTATTTCCTAATTCTACTAGTTTACACTATTGGAAAGAATATACTAGTGAAGAACTAAGCAGAAGAACAGGGTTTAGATGGAGAGGAATTTGGAGTCCTGCAACAGATTACCAAAATAAAGATATTGTAGAACAATCTGGTACTGGTAATATCTATTGGTTTTCGGCTACAAATTCTGTTTTTGGAAACCCTGTATTAACAAATACAACTTATTGGACACAATTAGTTCCAAATACTGGTTTAACTGGTACAACTCCAGATAATTTAAAATATAAAGATTTATGGATACCTAATAGAAGATATGATTTAAAAGATATAGTTAGAGTAGGAGGTCAGTTTTTTGAATGTATAAAAGCTTATGATCCAATTAGATTAACCGCTATGTCAACTACAAAACCACCCAAACCAGGAACTGATGGGGCGGAAACAAGTAGTACTGCTGTTCAATCAGCTTTAGATAGTACAACAGATGGGCATAGATTTACATGTACTGGATTAAGTGCAGCACCTACAGCCGGTACCACTGTATATGTAATTGATGACGGTACTAATACTTATAATGACTTTATTGGTTATAGTTATAATAAAAAAGGAACATTTTATTATGTCATAGGTACTCCAGCACCTACTAATACAAGTTTTTCACTTAGCACTAGATTAAATGGTCCTGGAATTGTTACAAAGGCAGGTGGAACAACTAGGTATTGGGTTAGAAAAACTGTTGCTGAAAGCGGACCAGATCCTAGTATACCAGATGAAGCAATAGATCTAGTAAATGATTTTAAGTGGACAACAGATGCAACTAGAGTACCATTTCCATTTGTGGTAGTTACACAACCTTTAACCGAAGTTCAAAATAATGGTGTAAAACAACCAACTGGTGTATTTATTGATTCGGCGTTTATTAAAAATGCTAGTATTACTAATGCAAAAATTGCAAATGCCGCTATTGATAATGCTAAAATTGCTAATTTAGATGCAGGTAAAATTACTACGGGTTATATAAATGCTGGTAGAATAGAAGCAGGATCAATTGATGCTGCTAAAATTACTGCTACGCAATTAGATGCAATAAGTGCTAATTTAGGTACTGTAACTGCTGGTATAGCCAGAAGTAGTGATAACAAAATGATTATTGATTTTAATTCAAAATTTATTAGAATAGATACAGGAACATAATAAAATGTTTGGAGAAGAAATTCCTACATATATGTATACAAGATTGCAAGAAACAGGTAAGTTATATATTTCTAACAATCAAGGAAAACCACAAAGTAATTCAGAATTAGTTGAAAATAGTACACTTATATTATTATATAGATCAAATAATAATGTTTATGAATTATCTGATATTGAAAGAGAAGAAATGAATACACTAAAATTACCTATACTATGTGTAGGTAATTTTAGAAGACTTAGTAATATTTTTATACCTGATAGATATGCAGAAAATCATGGGTACTTAAACAGAATTTATATATGCGGTGTATTCGATACTTTTACATTAGTATCAGACTATTTTAGACGAGAATGGAATATTTGGATAGCAGATGACCTAGATCATCCAAAATCTACTTATCTTGATTCTAACGGTCAACCTATTGAAGAAATAGGAATAGCAATTTCATATAGTTCTGGCATACAAAAACATGATGTAATTACTTTTAGTTTACAAGATGAATCTATGGGTCAGCCTGATCATATGGCAGTTTATTTGGGTAATAATAGAATTATGCATCAATATTTGGATAGATTTTCATGTATAGAAGAATTAAGTATTTATATGAAAACAAAAATATTTGCAGTTTATAGATCTCCACAAGTTCATAGATTAATAGCAGCTAATGGTGATCACGTTACGTTACAGTAGGTTAGAATGGTTGAAAAAACTACTTTTTTTACAGGATTACTTAATGTAATACCTTCTCCTTATGACTTAGGCAAATGGCTTCAAGCATTGCCGGCAACTGGCTGTGTATTGGCAAGAGATCCATTATTAAAAACTAGAAGTCCTAGTAAAGGTGTACCATTAAAAATTACAACAACATCTGCTAGTTCTTATGTAGATATTCCTACAAATTTATACAAAAGTTATAATGGCGATTTTTGGGAAGGTTCAGTATATGTAAGTACAAACACGTCAACACCTACTAATATTAAAATAGGTTTATATATTACTGACTATAATGGATCAGTTTTACAAACTGCTGAAACTACTTTGGTTGTAAGTAACCAATGGATAAAAAGAACATTTTTTATTACTAATACAAGTACCGATGCTCCACCACCTAGTGTAACTAATGATGGAAATCCTAATCAAATTAGAATAAAAATATTTGGTCCTACTGCAAATGGAGTACAAGTTTGGTTAGATGATTTAAGATTACACAGAAATGAAACTGTGATGAGTATATTTAAATCAACACCTACACTTGATGGAGATCACCCACTAAGAGATCCATTTAGTTATTATGAAAATATGTATTTTGATACTAGATTTGATTATTTTAATATACCCGGTAACATTACTTATAATAGTATTACTGTAACTTTGCCGTATAGACCTAATCAAAAGATTAAAAAGAGAAAAAAACCAGGTAGGACAAGAAGAAAACGTTGGGTAGATGTTCCTATAAGTGGTTATAGTAAAACAACTGGATTAGCTCATAATTTAGGAAAAATACCAATTGCTATAACCTATGAACCAGGTGGAGCATATTTTGGAGGTTCAACTATAATACAGTCAGTAGGCACCGGCAGTTTTAGAACTGCTTGGGTAACTACTGATGAGAATAATTTATATATAAATGAAAGATGGTATACTGTATTTAATCCACTACCTGCAATAACTATAACATTAGATTGTTATATATTTAATGAACCTGCTAGTGTAATTACTACAGCACCGGCCGCACCGGTATATGAACCAGGACAACCTTTAGTAATAGGTACTATAGCAGGAGACCTTGCAACTAGTTCTGATGGACAAACTAATGATTGGAAATCTAGATTAGAAGGAGCTAGTATTGTAGATGGTGCTTCAACACAGTATTTATATAATATTGTTTCATTGTTTTATTTAAATGGAAAATATTACGCCTATCATAGAGAAGCAGAAGGGCCATTAGTATTACCAGATGGTTCTGTACAATTTGCAAATGAGTATTGGTCTGGATGGACTAGTGATAATCGGGCTCTTGGATGGAGCAGTTTAGATAATACACTAGTACCACCATTGCAAGAAGCTATGATGGTACCTGGTAGTACCACTGATGCTGTTGGTATAAGTATAAGTGAAAGTTTTCCAAAAAGTCTTATTGAAGTTTATGGAGAGCCTGCCGATCCCACCGATCCAAATAGTACAGAACCTTTTTTAGGCTATGGTACGCAACAACCACTGCCTTATAAAGTATATACTAGTAGTAATAAAGGAGAGACTTGGACTCAAAGAGGAACTTTACCAAGTTCTGCTCCTAATATTTATGGTAGTGGAGGTGCGGGAGTAGCTTGTACATCTGGAGGAAATGCAGTTGCTGTAGGTTGTATGTTGGGTGGAGAAAGTGTAGAAAAAGTAAATATTATAGGTACTTGGGATAAATTTGATAATGAAAATTTTACACCAAAAACAGTTAGTATAACTTTTAGTGCTCCAGAAATACCAGGGGGTATAACTGCAACTGGACAGCCTATAATTGATAAATATCAGAAATTAGTTGGAATTAGTATGACTAATAGAGGAAGTGGTTATATTCAACCACCTACTATTACTATAACTGATACTGATACTACTCCTAATCCAGGAACAGTAACAGTAACAGCAAATAATACAAGAACAGTAGCGCCGGTCTATGATGGATTTGGAAATTTGGTAAGTCCAGAACAAAAATTTTGGAAAGTAGGTTCAGCAACAGCCAGCGGAACTAGTGGTTTACATAAAAGAACAACAACCATAACTTTTAGTAATGGTGCTACTGCAAATCTTACATTTAATAACGGACAAGTAACAACAATAAGTATAACTAATACTGGAAGTGAAGTAGGACCTTCAGCTTCAGCACCTACAATTACAGCAACAATTTCAGATACAGATGATGGTACAGAAGTTTTAGGAACAGCTGTAGCAGTTTTAACTAGTGGCAGATGTAAAAAACCTACAGCAGCTTATTCCACAGATTTTGGATTAACCTGGAATGCTTCTACACTACCAACAGTAGATTTTGGTGGTTTATGTGATGTTGAATATGCTTCGGCAGGAGGTTTTGTAGCAGTAGGACAAAATAATTTAATTTTAAAATCTAGTAATGGTAGTAGTTGGACCAATGTATCTCCAAGTAGTTATAGTAAACAAACACATTGGCAACGAGTAATTTATGCAAAAAGTAATTATTTTTGTTGCGGATTTAATAACGGATCATCATTTATAATTAAATCTAGTGATGGTAGTAGTTGGTCAGAAGTATTTAATATTTCTAACGTTTGTTTACAGGATATAGCACATTATATTTTTGAGGGTAAATTAATTGCCGCAGGCGGAGAAGCAGGATTTTTAGAAGAAACTTTTTCAGGTCCTAATGTTGTTTATCCTGGAGAAGCTTGTTGGCTAAAAATAACTGGTGCTAAACCAGGAACTATAATTAGTATAACGGGTTCGGAGGCAGCAGCAAGTTATAGTAATAGTGCTACTGTAGACAATAATGGTGAAGTACTACTAGGAAACCTGGCAGGAAGTTTTAGTTTAGGTACTTTAGGTGCTACAAATAATTACACATATAGTTTTGTAAGTCCTATTACATTTAATACTATTACTCATACAGTTAGATATGTAGAACAAGTAAGTAATAGTATTTATACTTCTCCAACTTCTAATTCTAGTGATTATACAAATACAACTGGATATTGGACAGAAGCCGCTAGATATAAACCAAATGAGGCACCAGTATCACGAACAGCTAATATTGGAAAAACCTATATTACTAGTGATGGAAATTCTTGGACTAATATAGTTAATGGACCTACTAAATATATAAATAGGATAATAGCTTCATCGGATTATATACCTTAAAAAGAGAATAAATATATGTACATAAGTTTTGAAGAAGATAAAGTTATAGTTGAAAGAACTAAGGGAGTAGTAGATGCTACTATATTTAATAGTAGTAATAAATATATGTATAAAGATATTACATCTACTAAACCAATAAAAATTGTTACTGGCCCAACACTATATAATGGAATTAATGGTAGTGGTAAACCACAATTAAAATATGTTACACCTTTATTAAGTGTTCAAATTTCTGATAATGGAGAACCAGCTGGAACTGTTGTGCCATATTTTATTCACTTTGATATACAATAATGGGCTTAATAATTAAAGATAATATAGTAGAAATCAAAGATACTAGCAATAATTTAAAGTTTAGTACTAATAGATTATTATCCAGCATAATCTTTAGACAAAGTGGAACTATAAATGTAACTGATTTCAACTATCAAGCTCCTATTATAGTTAAAGAACATCCTGCAATTGTAGATGATCCAGAAAAATTTTTTATGTTTATTAGTCTTAATATTTATGGTGGAGATATTAATAGTCAAGCAGAAACTATTAATGGATCTGGTTCTGTATTATTAGCCGCTTATAAAGATAATGATGGATATTTATCTGGTTCAATGATTTTAGATTTTCAATCAACTCCTGGTATATTATATGCTAAAATTACTAAACATGTAATAGGAGGAGCAAAAATTGATTATACTGGTCAAAACTTTGCTGATGGTCCAAATATATGGATTAATTATGCAATACAATATTGTAGATTTGCTAGCTCAATAGTACCACAAGTAGAACCTCTTGAACGATTTACAGCTAACTTATTATTAGTAGGGGGAGGTGGCGGAGGTGGCGGAGGTTCTCATGGAGTAGGTGGTGGCGGAGGTGGGGCGGGAGAATTTAAAGAAATAAGCTCCACATTAGAAGTCCAAAGAACTTATGATATATATGTAGGATATGGCGGAGCCGGCGGTGGTAATCTTAGAACAGATGGACATGGAGTAAGAGGAGAACATACCAGATTTTATAACTATACTGCACTAGGTGGAGGTGGAGGTGGTAATGGTAGTTCAGGTGGCTACTATCCTGGTCAAGGTGGTTCCGGTGCCTTTGGAAGTGGTAGTGGTGGAAGCGGAGGAGATCAGTATTGGGCAGATGGTGGTGCTGGTAGCAATCCGTCTCTTAGAGTTTTCTATAGTTTTCTTGTAACAGATAATGCAAATGCTCCTACTTTAGCCGGATCCTCTGGTGGAAGTACTAATATAGAATTAAAAGACTACTATTCAAGTATTGCTGGTACTATACTTAATCCAGCTGTGCCTGCTGGAAGAACCAATGCAGGAGGAAGAGGAATTTGGATGAATGGTGGGGGTGGAGGTGGTGCAGGTAGTGCTGGTGTAGATGCTCAAATACCTATAAGTAAAGATAGATTTAATCTTTATGATAATTTTGGAGGATTAGGTGGATCAGGATATCCATCTAATATTACTGGTACTAGTCAAATATATGCAGCAGGTGGTAGCGGTGGTACATCTGGAGGCGCTCGTGGTATTAGTGTAGATAGTATAGGCGGAGAAGGGGGGTCTACATATGCTCCTATTGGGGGTAATGCTGTAATTAATACAGGTAGTGGTGGTGGCGGAAAAGGTACAACTACTATAGTAAATGAAATTATTTCAGGATGGGTTAAATCTTCAGGCACAACTTTAATGGGTACTACTGCTAGTGGGGGAGTATTATCAACTTTGATTAGAACAGCGTTTACTGTTGATTTATCTGTAAACGATGTAATATTAGTAGATAATCAACAAAGAACTATTACAGCAGTAACAGATAACTTTACAGCAACTGTTGATAAACCTTTTGATCCTCCAATAACAACGCCGTCTTTATTAGCTAATCTAACTAGAGGTGCTGGATTCGTAGGAGGAAATGGTGCTAGTGGTGTTTTTGTTTTAAAAATACCAAATACTTATACTGCTAATTTTACAGATGGAGTAGTATATCAACATATTACTAGTGTAAGCGGATATAATATATATAAAGTAACAGAAACTAAAACAATCTATGAAACTGTTACAATAGTAAAATAGGAAATAAAATGGGAATTAAAATAGTATCTTTTGGTAGTGATAATATATCGGGTAAGACAGAAGTAACAGTACAATTACTAGAACGTAACGGTAATTTGACAAGAGTCAAAGATACTTATACACTACTTGTAGATGGAATATTTCTAACTATTAATCAAGGATTTTTAGAAGTTTTATATGAGAAATTAAGAGAATATGGTATAGAGCCATTTCCTGAAAAACTTTAAAACTTCTATAATTATAGAATTAAATTTTAATAACCAAAGTCAATTTTTATATTGACTTTGGTTATCTTTTCTTGTATAATAGCAATTAAAATACCACAAAATTTATTTTTACAGACAGGAGGAAGTTAGATGGATATTGATAAAGAGGGATTTCTACAAACTATCTCACTTCTATCCCTTGCTATTATAGGACTGTTAGTTGGAATTCAGAAGTTAGTCAGAGACTGGAAGACTACAAATGCAGAAACTAATATAATATCTGTAATGCATACTGAGATAGAACGTATGAGTCTTCAAAATACAACTCTTAGTACTGAACTAGGAAAATTGCAGGAAGAAATAATTCGTTTAAACGGATTAATAAGTAAGCTTAATATTGAAAATAATAAGCTGCAAGAAGAAGTTTCAAAACTAACTTTAGAGTTAGACAGTATAAAAACGTTAACTAATAAAGGATAAAAAATTATGACTCCTGGTAGAGTTAACTTAAGAATATATCAAGGTAGCACTTTTAGTCAAATGTTTAGATGGGAATCTAAAACTATAACTTATGCTACTATTCAAACAATCCAAAAATCAGCTCCTTGTGTAATAACCGTATTTCCTGGTCAGCCAAAACCACCACCTTCCTGGAGAGTTCGAATAACTGGTGCTAATGGTATGAAGGATATAAATTTAGATGGACTACCTGATCAATACTATATAGTAAGTAATATATATTTAAATGATATTACTATTGATGAGATAAATAGTTTAAATTATGGTACTTATACTGGAAATGGGGCCTTAAGTTGGTACGAACCAGTACCACTAGGTAATTATACGGCTCAATTACAAATAAGAAAAAGTATTAATGATAGTGCTTTTGAGGTAGAATTAACCTCTGCAGCAGGTGAAATAATTCTAGATGATATAGATAAAACTATAGAAATAGTTATTCCTAAAACAATTACTTCTGGTCTCACTTTTAGTACCGGTGTATATAGTTTAGAATTAACTGATACTATTACTGGAAAAACTATTACTTTTATACAAGGTAATGTTACTTTAATTAGAGAGGTTACACGATGACAACAACTAGTGAAACAAGTGTAGTTGTTGAAAGAGACTCTACCATAGTAATAACAGCCGGTTTAATGGGTGTACGTGGCTTACAAGGATTACAGGGTATTCAAGGTATTCAAGGTGGAGGATTTAATCAGAATCAAGGAATACAAGGTTTGCAAGGTATACAGGGATTACAAGGTGATCAAGGTATACAAGGAGCAATTGGTCAAGGAATACAAGGTATTCAGGGATTTCCAGGTATTCAAGGTCTACTTGGACCACAAGGTGTAAGTATAAATATTAAAGGTAATGTACCTAATTTTGCAGGATTACCAACTGTAGGAAATAATTATGGTGATGGTTGGGTTTCCGAAGACGATTTAAAATTATATATTTGGGTATTTCCAGGAATATTTAGAGATGCAGGTCGTATAGTTGGTCCACAAGGTATTCAAGGTATTCAGGGCCGTCAAGGTATACAAAGTATACAAGGTATACAAGGTATTCAGGGTATTCAGGGTATTCAGGGTATTCAGGGTATTCAGGGTATTCAAAGTATTCAAGGTATTCAAGGTATTCAAGGTATTCAAGGTATTCAAGGGTTGCAAGGTACTTGGGGTATTGCTGGTGGATATACAGCAAGGTGGAAATTTACTAATTCAATGACAGGTTCTGATTCAGGTCCAGGATACGTTAAATTAGTTAACAGAGCTTGGACAGATACAACTCCTGGAACAGTGTCTATTATTGTTTCTAGACTAGATTATGACTTAGTTAATAATGCTAGATTTTTTGATTCTTTTTTAAATTTTGGTACGCCTGGAAATATACGCGGAATACTATCAATAGCTAAGTTACAATCACCACAAGATAGATGGCAAGCTAAAGTTAAAAATGTATATAATTTTACTTCTGGTACTAATAATTACGTAGAAATAGAAACAGAATTTTTAACTAGTAGTGGAGGTGCTCCTAGTTTTGATGATATTCTTGCTATTACTTTTGCACCTACAGGTATTCAAGGCGTCCAAGGTATTCAAGGTATTCAAGGTATTCAAGGTATTCATGGCGATAATGGCGGAATACCTTATATTTTTAGTGATAATATTACTCCAATTACATTATCAAGTCCACCTTTAGGTAGTGGTTTAATAAAATTTAATAATAATAGTATTGGTTCTGTTAATAAAATATATATTAGTAAATATACTTCTGATGCTACAGATGTACAAAGCTATATACTAACATGGGATAATAGTACTTCTACTGAAAAAGGCGAAATACTAATTAAAAGTAATAATTTACAAGATGATACTCTAATAGTATTTACAGTAACTAATGTTGTAAATTATACACTTCATTTAGAAATAGACGTTATCTATAGAAGCGGAGATCTACCAGATAATAATGAACGTTGTGCGGTAGAATTTTATAAAATTGGAGACAGAGGTAGTCAAGGACTACAGGGTATACAAGGTATACAAGGTACACAAGGTACACAAGGTACACAAGGTATAATTGGTATGCCTGGTGGTAGCAGTAAACCCTATTTTTGGGATTCAAACACTGTAAATTTAAACCCTGGCGTAGGTATAGTTAGACTAAGTCGTGCCTGGACAGATGTTACTGTTAGTGTAGCACAAATTTATATTAATTTTACTGATGCATCTTCAAACTCAAGTTATTCTTGGTTAAAAAATTTAGATAAATACGGATCTCCTGACGTTTATTACGGTACTATAACTTTGATGGAGGAAGGTCATTCTGACAAAAGATGGTATGGTAAGTTAATAAAGGTAGATGAAGATAGCACAGGATATTTTAAATTAGATGTATTATTTATAGATACAGATGGTGCTCCACCTACTAATAATAGTAAAGTTATTGTTTCATTTAATCCCGCAGGTATTCAAGGTATTCAGGGAATCCAAGGTATTCAGGGAATCCAAGGTATTCAGGGAATCCAAGGTATTCAGGGAATCCAAGGTATTCAGGGAATCCAAGGTATTCAGGGAATCCAAGGTATTCAGGGAATCCAAGGTAGAAGATTTACTCCTAAAGGCGTATGGAATTCAACATCAACATATCAGTACTTTGATATTGTACATTATAGAGGTAGTAATTGGTTAGTAAAAGATAATTTTGTTACTGAAACACTAACTGCTGTAAGTATAGATCCAACAGGATTATTTACTTGTGCTCCCGTTAATTTAGCTGCTGGATTAAGGGTTAATGACAGAGTTTATATTACTGGTAGCAACGGTGGCGGCGGAACAGGTGCTATAACAGGATACGATCCTTTAGGAACTTATTATTATATTATTACAGTTCCTAATGCAACTACTCAATTTACATTAAGTACTACTATAGGGGGCCCACCAGTAACTACTGTTCCTGGTATATTAAGTAGTCCAATGACAATTGTACTTACTAGTGATATAGTACCTAGAGAAAGCGATTATTGGACATTATTGGTATCACAAGGTGTTCAGGGTACACAAGGTATTCAAGGTATACAAAGCATTCAAGGTATACAAGGACGTCAAGGTGTACAAGGTGCGGTTGGTATGGCTTTTAGAATTGCTCAAGTTTTTGTTAATAGAGCAGCTCTAATGAATCATGAAAATATTGGTGCCCCTTCTATAATACCAGGAGAATTTGCGCTTATAAATAATCCGGATAAAAGTGACTTAGACGATAGTAAGTTATTTTTATGGACAGGACCCAAAACCGGAGGGGTTGGAGGATATGTAGAAGTTGGTGACCTTAGTGGTATGACTGGTTTAACAGGTCCACCAGGTCCAGCAGGTTCATCAGGTTCAGCAGGTGCACAAGGTCCTCGTGGTTTTGGTTATGATCAACTACAAGGTGTACAAGGACCACAAGGTAGTGGTACACAAGGTCGTCAAGGTATACAAGGTATACAAGGTGGTGGATTTGATCAATTACAAGGACCTCAAGGACCTCAAGGCGAATCTGGTTCACAAGGTCGTCAAGGTGTTCAAGGGTTGCAAGGTCGTCAAGGTGTTCAAGGTGTAGCAGGTTATGGTATTAGTATTAAAGGTGTTGTTGCAGACGTAGTTTCGCTTCCTGCCGGAGCCACAACTGGCGATGCCTATATTGTTAGTGATGATAATCATCTATATATTTGGGATGGTTCGATTTGGTTTGATGCAGGTCCAATAAGTGTACAAGGAATACAAGGAATACAAGGAATACAAGGATTTCAAGGTACTCAAGGCTTTCAAGGCTTTCAAGGTTTTCAAGGTGTTCAAAGTATTCAAGGTGTACAAGGTGTACAAGGACTTGGCGGAGCATACTTTGTTGCTCAAACTTTTACGGGACCAGCAGGACCAACAGGATCTCAAGGTGCTACTGGTAATATAGGACCTCAAGGTACTACGGGTAATACAGGAGCTCAAGGTTTTAAAGGAGACATAGGGCCTGTAGGTATTCAAGGTTTAACAGGATTTGGAATAACTTGGAGAGGAGCATATACCAGTACTAGTGGTACAACTGTATTTGATAGTAATCATGCTGTTTATTATAATGGTGATAGTTGGATAGCTAAACGTGGGACTGCTACTAGTGATCTTCTAGCTATAATGGAAGTACAAACCGGCGGCGTATTTAAATGTAATACTACAGTAACCCTAAATAATCCTAGCGGATTAAAAATTGGCGATAGAGTAACAATTACAGGTGCCCCAGTAGCTGTAGGTGGAGTCCAACCAATAGCAAGTGGTAATTATAACCCATCAGGACTTAATCATTATTATATAATTGCTACATCAGGAACACCAACCACAGAATTTATATTATCTGAATTTCCTAATGGAACGCCAATAGGAACAAATGCAATTCCTCCTACCGGTACAACAGCACCAATAGCTTTTGGTGTAAGTTTTAGAGGTCCTACTGGTTTTTATGGTCAAGCACCTGTAGATGGTGGTATTTATTGGAGCAGAATGACTGCTCAAGGTATTCAAGGTATTAAAGGTGATCTTGGTTCACTTCCTACTGGTGGTGCCACTGGCGAAGCACTGGTAAAAGTAAGTAATGCAGATTATGATGTAACTTGGGGACCTGGTGGATCGGGTGGTGGTGGCGGAGTAACTAAATTAATATTTCGTTTAGATTATACTAATGCTGGTGCTTTAAATACTGTAACTAAAGTTAGTGGTCTTGGTAGCGCAATAATTAGTGGTACTCCTACTAATACTGCCTCAAAAATAGAAATAACATTATCTGGATTTACATTACCACCAATTGGTATAATAGGTTATGGATATAACTCAACTAGTGGTTATCAACCAGTTTCTGTAGGTACGACCTTTTTAACAAGAAGTTTAATACCAAGTACTGGAACTACACCTGACGCTTTTAGTGCATTTGATCCATCAATACATAAACTAACTTTAGATACTAGTCCAGGAATTTATGGTACATCTAATGCAGCAAATAGACATGCATATGTAATATTATATGGAGTATAGTTATGGCTGTAATATCGTGGAAAACTAATGCAGCACAACTAGGAATTCCACCTAAAATTATTAAAGGAACCGTAACACAAGTAGTGGGTAAAGACTTTTGGCTTTACCCCTATTCTCAAAACGATCAATTTTGGGCTGGTGGTGTTACTCCAAAATATTATACATTTGTTATAACTTTTAGTATTACTCCTACCCAACATGAAAGTAGTTTAACTAGAATCGCTAATTACTATGATGGACTTGATATAGAAGTTGGTGATTTTGTTGGTGGAATAACAAATAACAAATTTTTGCAAGTAACTGCAATACTAAATAAAAATAGTGATGAAATTGTTGCAGTATGTGAAGATAGATTAAGATATAATGCATTTTTATACCTAAATCCTAGTATAGACACTGGCGAAGATGTAATATTCTTTCAAATTAATGAAAGAGGACAGCCAATAGTAGACCCAGTACCAAATACAATTACTAGTGAAATTTTTAGTATAAGTCTAGCTAGCTATTTTCAATATTTAAATCCAGCTGAAAATTATTTATTAGAACAAGATAATCATAATTTTAAAATTGGAGAACCTGTTAGTGTAGACAACGGCATATTTCAAAAAAGTAATAGTTCTAATATAGATAAATATATCGGTACAGTAACACAAGCAGGACCCGGTCCTAATAAATTTTTATTAAGACCTAATAATGGTATAATTGATTATGTACCAGGACTTCCTGGTAATGTAGGTGACTTTATATTTTTAGATGATACAACTGGAAATTTAGTTACTATATCTACTATAGAAAGAGCATTATTTATTAAGTTAGCTAATGCTATACCTACAAGTACATCAAGTGTTATAGCTAATATAGATGCTACTGATGGTGATGTAGTCAGAATAAATGGCGTAGATATTACACTTAATTCTTTAGGCGCAACAGCTCAAGTACCTATAACAGATATTATATTTACAATAAATAATTATACTATTTATCATAATGTAACAGCAAGACAAATATGGAGACCAACTCAAACTATAACTGACTTTGCCCAAGTTACCGCTAGCTCTGGAGAAATATTCGCAAAAGTACCATTTATAGGGGTTATAAATGGTTTTTCTGTTTTATTTGATACACATATAAATGGTGATATTTATACAGCTACACCAGGTAATTTATTTGCTACAACAGCCGATTTAGCATATGATATTAATAGAGCAGGTATAGCCTATATAGAAGCTAGTGTTGGACCTTTAGGTGAATTAATACTAACTAATACTGAAGGCGGTAATATTACCGTTTCTAATCTTTCTCCTAATCCTGATGGATTTACTTTTAAAGAAATAACTGGACTTTTTAGTGTAAATAATACTTATACTGAGCAACTGCTATTATTATCAAGGGCTGATGGAGGGCCTATTATATTAGCAGATCTAGTAGGTAGTTATTTTAGTACAATAGATATTGATAGTACTCAAAATGGTAGATATGCTTTAGGATTAAGAATAGAAGGTGGCGGTGGTTTAACTGGTTCTCAAGGTACAGCAGGTTGGCAAGGATTTCAAGGCATACAAGGCATACAAGGCATACAAGGTATACAAGGAATTCAAGGTGGTGGATATAATCAAGCTAGTGGTACTCAAGGTGCTCAAGGTGGTCAAGGTACACGTGGACCTATTGGATCACAAGGCTTAACTGGCGTTGGCGCAGATGGTTCACAAGGTCGTCAGGGTATTCAAGGTGCAACAGGTCAGGGCTTACAAGGAATACAAGGATATCAAGGCTATCAAGGTATACAAGGTATACAAGGTATACAAGGTATACAGGGCGAACAAGGTATACAAGGTGCACAAGGATTTGGTTATCAACAAAATCAAGGTATACAAGGTATACAAGGTCCTGGTTCAGCCGGTGCAATTGGTTATACATATTATACGTATACTGGAGATGGTTTACAAGTACTTTTCTATGGAGGCCTTGGAGCCAATTTAGAAAATGTACTAGTAACATTAAATGGAGTTAGTCAAACTCCGGGTACTGATTTTGGTATATACTTAGATGAAGTAGTATTTACAGTTGCTCCTCCTTTAGGTACAAAAATACTTATTAGACTATTAGGTGCCGAAGGTATACAAGGTACTCAAGGTACTCAAGGTACTCAAGGTTTTGGATATAAACAAAATCAAGGTATTCAGGGTATTCAAGGTTTACAGGGTATTCAAGGTATTCAAGGTATTCAAGGTATTGAATTTAGAGTATCTGCCGGATTACTTCCTCCTACATCTCCAAGAGTAGGAGATCTTTGGTGGGCTACTGATATAGCTGTAATGTTCTTTTACTATTTTGATGGTGATACTTATCAGTGGGTTACAGCTAATGTAGGTTCTAGTGGAATACAAGGTATACAAGGTGTACAGGGTTGGCAAGGCGTTCAAGGTATTCAAGGTGTTCAAGGTATTCAAAGTATACAAGGTATTCAAGGTATAAGTGGATCCGCTGTAGCAAAAGGTGACAGCATTGTTTGGAAAGGTATATACGATTCTGCTACTGCTTATGTATTAAATGATGCAGTTTATTATAATGGCGGTAGCTATATATTTGTAAATACTACAACTGCTACAGCACAACCACCTATAACTGGTACAACAGTAAATTCTACATATTGGAATCTTATGACTGCTCAAGGCGTGCAAGGACGTCAAGGCGTGCAAGGATTTCAAGGCATACAAGGCGTACAAGGACGTCAAGGTATTCAGAGTATACAAGGTATACAAGGTGTACAAGGATTCGGATCAGTTCTTAGAGGCTCGTATAGTTCAACAACTACTTATTATAAAAATGACATTGTTTTTTATATTGCAGATAGTTATGCCTATATTAATAGTACTCCTGCTGTTAATCAAACACCTATTATAACTGGATATGAACTTAGTTTATCTAATGCTGGATTTAATGCAGTAAATCAAACGTATACAAAAGATAGTGCTACTGTTTTTCAAGGAAGTGGTGGAGTAGTTATTGAAGAAGTTAGCGGTAGCTGGGAATGTAGATATGGAGGAGTAGTTTACTATACTTCTACTGATTTAATAAATTGGACAGATATATTAGGAAATAGTCCAGCTCCTACCGGTACCTTATCTACTAGTGCTGGTGTTTTAAATACCGCATATTGGAGTAGATTGACTAAATATAGTCAAGGTATACAAGGTATACAAGGTATACAAGGTAGACAAGGCATACAAGGTGTACAAGGTTTAGCTGGAGATGCTTATGTAGGAGCTCTTGTAAAAGGAGATGAAGGTAGGCAAGGCATACAAGGCATACAAGGTATGTACGGAACTGCTTTAAGTCCTAGATATACTAAAGTAGTTACAACTACAACTTTAAATACAAATTCTGGTGTTAATATTGATGTTCCTGCATTTACTGGATATGCTATTTATAAGATAGAAGTTGATAGAGCTGCTTGGGTTCGTGTGTATACTGATAGTCTTAGTAGAACACTTGATCAAACTAGATTAGAAGCAAATGATCCAAGTTTTGATTCTGGTTTAATTGCTGAAATAATTACTTCAGGAGCAAGAGTTGTTACACTTATGCCAGTAGTACTAGGATTTAATGATGAAACCCCTCCACAAGAAATTATGCCTGTTAGAATAGTTAATAGAGGGGGTGCTGCTACTGTAACCGCTATTTTTACTATTATTAGAACAGAGATATAATGTGGAAAAAGAATATATTGTAATATTAAAAAATGCAGCAGATTTAGATCAATTCTATGAAGATATGGAATCTCGTTATGGTGATAACGAAATTCCTGCTAGAATTATAGAATGCGCTGCAAGAAGATCTACAAGCAGAAGTACACATTATTATCTTACAGATGAAGAAGCAGAACAAATAAAAAAAGACAGTAGAGTTTTAGATGTAACTAGAATTATAAAAGATACTAAATCTAGATCGAGATTAACTGGTTTAAATTTTGATCCTAGACAAACTTGGAATTATTATTATCCTGCTATTGCAGGAGATAGTAGAAGTTATAGCGGCTGGAATAAATTAGAATTTAATAATGATATATGGGAGCTTTTTCCTGGTAGCACTAATCCTAATTTAAAAGGAAAAAGAGGTGCCTTTTACGGTAGTCATGCTTGGGTAAACTGGGGCTTATTAAGATGTACAAAAAGAGCTCAAATTCCTAATTGGGGATCAGATGGAAACCCAGAAGTATTTGAATCTATAGAATTAGGTGTACTGGGAGAAAATGTTGATGTAATAATAGCAGACGGATTAGCCGATAAAAACCATGTAGAATTTAAAATTAATGTTGATGGAACAGGTATAAGTTCTAGATACAAATATTATAATTGGTTTTTACATAATTCTACTGTTAGAGGTATAACTAGTACTGAGTTTCCAAATTATAGTATTACAACTCCACTTGCTATAAATGCCGAAAATGATCATGGTACTATGGTTAGTTCAATAGTTGCTGGAAATACTTGTGGATGGGCTAGAAAAGCTAATATTTATAATATTCCTTTTAATGATTATTGGTTAGGCTGGTATTATAATCCTGGTAACAGTGCTGGATATGAGTATGATGTAATTAATTATATAAGAGAATTTCATAGATATAAGCCAGTAAATCCAATAACTAATCGTAAAAATCCTACCATTGTTAATATGAGTTATGGTTATGCATTACCCACTGATATGGATTCATATCAGCATATTTGGTTTATGAACAAAAAATATAGTAGACCAGGAAATAGTTGGATAAATATTAATGGTAAACTAGATCTGACAGCAAGATTTAAATTTGGTTTAATAGATGGTTATGCTGATTTAAATGAAAATTTTATATTCTATGCTACAAGAGTTCCTACTATTGATCAAGATATTATTGATGGTATAGCCGAAGGCATTATATTTGTAGCTGCTGCTGGAAATTCGTATAATTATGTAGATATACCAACAGGTGCTCATTATAATAATAGATTAGTTATTTCTAATGAAACTACTTTTACTGACGATCAATACTTTCATAGAGGCGCTAGCCCTGGAGCTTGTCCAGGAGTAATTATGGTTAGTGCCGTAGACTGTACAAAAGTAGAAAGAAAAGCAAGTTTTAGTTGTGCCGGACCTAGAACCAGTATATTTGCACCAGGTGTAGGAATTACTGGAGCTGGAGTAGGAGCTTATGCTTATGATGAAAAAGAAAGTACTATAGATACAAGAACTGCTCAATTAGATAGTTCTGGAAAGTTTATACCTAAGCCTCCATTTACTCAAATGCAGTATAAAACTAGAGCGCCTGGAACCAGTTTTGCATGTCCACAAGTAACAGGTGTTTTAGCTTGTATACTGGAAGCATATCCTACACTTAATCAAGCACAAATAACAGCTAAAATGCTTGAAATGGCTACTAAAAATCAATTATTAAATGAATCACCAGCATTTAATCCCAGTTATTCAAATACGCATTTTGGAAGAACTAATACAACAACATATGGTGCTCCTAATTTATATTTAGGATATGTTTCTCCAGCAGTAAGCCAAGCCGCCTCAGCTACACAAAAATTTCCTAAATCTAATAATGGTATTAGAAGCAGTGATGGACAAACTTGGCCTAGAGCTAAGTTTTATAGACAATCTTAATAAGGATTTAAATATAAAATGCCAGCTATAAATTTTCCAAATAGTCCAATTAATGGTCAAACTTTTACTGTTGCTGGTATAACTTATACCTATGACTCATATTATCCAAGATGGGTAGCAAGTGTTGCTAGAGGTATTCAAGGTATTCAAGGTATTCAAGGTATCCAGGGTAGTCAAGGAATTCAAGGACGTATTGGTCCACAAGGTATTCAAAGTTTACAAGGTATACAAGGAATTCTAGGACGTCAAGGTATTCAGGGTATTCAGGGTATTCAAGGGCGTCAAGGTATTCAAGGTAATCCAGGTGAAAGAGGTCCTACAGGCGTATTTTCTATAACCAGAATTTATAGTACTAGAGCTGCATTAGAATCAGATACTAATCCACAGAAAGCAGTATTAGTATCTATGATTCCAGGAGAGTTTGCAATAGTCAAAACCACTTCTATTAGCGATCCTGATAATGGTAGAGTATATTTATGGTTAGGACCTCCCGGAGGAGCTAATTGGCTATTCATTGGTAGTATTTTTTCAATGATTGCTTTGCAAGGCCTTCAAGGTATACAAGGTCCAAATGGTCCTATTGGAACACAAGGTTATGAGGGTCCAGTAGGACCTCCTGGTCCTGGAGCAGATCCAGCAAATACTGGTAGTAGTATTATTCCTATTGCTGATGGTGTTTATGACTTAGGCAGTCCAACAAAAAGGTTTAAGTCATTATATTTAAAGCCTAGTACAATTTATCTTGGTGATACTAGTATTAGTATTAGCCAAAACGGTAGTTTGTCTGTTACACCGGCAGGTTCAGTTGAACCAATTAATGTTAGCGAAAATATAGTAACTAGTAGTACACAACCATCAAACCCTAAAGAAAATTTACTATGGTTTAATACTGCTAATACAAAATTATATGTATATTCTGCTGGAAACTGGATAGTAATTCAAGGTAGTGATGGTGCTCAAGGTGATTTAGGTTTACAAGGCGCAACTGGGTTTGAAGGACCTCAAGGTGCTAGAGGTTTTACTGGATCACAAGGTATTCAAGGTGAACAAGGTATTCAAGGTGAACCTGGTATTCAAGGTGATTTAGGTTTACAAGGTATACAAGGACCAGGCGGAGAATATTTTGTTAGTGCAGCTTATACTGGTCCAGAAGGTCCACAAGGTATTCAAGGCACTCAAGGTGATCAAGGTATACAAGGACCAGGCGGAGAATATTTTGCAGCTGTAACTTATACTGGTCCAGAAGGTCCACAAGGTATTCAAGGCACAGAAGGTGCTCAGGGTATAGAAGGTGCTCAGGGTATAGAAGGTGCTCAAGGTTTTGACGGAATACAAGGAATTGCAGGAGAATTTGCAGCACAAGGCGTTCAAGGCGAACAAGGCGTTCAAGGCGAACAAGGGCCTCAAGGTATACCAGGAGACGAAGGTGTACAAGGTATAAGAGGTATACAAGGTGCAAAAGGCGAATTTTTTGCTATAGAAACTTATACTGGACCTCAAGGTATACAAGGTATACAAGGTGAATCTGGTATTCAAGGACTAGATGGTTTGGGTACACAAGGTATCCAAGGTGAAATAGGTATTCAAGGGGCTCAAGGATATAGTTATTTATACAGTTCATTAAATTATAGTCAAACAAAAGAAGCATTTCCAATAGTATTTGATAATTTAATGACTCTACCAATAGATATAGTTACATGTCAAATAACTACAACAGGTAGCCCAGTTCAGATTATTGTTCAAAGTGAAGTAATATTTACCTTACTAACCGGCGATCCAGCAAATACAGAAGTAAATATTTATAGAGATAATACAGAATTAAATCAATTAACAACTGTTTCTTCTTATAGTACTGGTATTAGTAATCCATTTGCAGTACAAATTATTGATAATCCTCCTACAGGCACTTATACATACTCATTAAAAATTAAAAGTATGTTAAATGCTTCTCAGGTTAAATTTGGCAAAATTACAGGACCAGTAATAAGTGTAGTAGAATTACATAATGTTCAAGGTACACAAGGTGTACAAGGTTTTGGATATCAACAAAATCAAGGTATACAAGGTATACAAGGAATACAAGGCCAACAGGGAATACAAGGTGATCAAGGTATACAGGGTATACATGGTATCAAAGGAGATACTGGATTAGCTTTTACAATTGCTAAGGTATATACTAGTGTAGCTACATTATTAGCAGATACTGCTCCTACAAATATAATAGAAGGACAGTTTGCAATTGTAGATACTGGAGATGCTAATAACGTAGATAATAATCGATTATATCTATGGAATGGTGTTAATTATCAATTTATTACAGATTTAAGTGGTTCTGCTGGTATTCAAGGTATACAGGGAGAACAAGGTATACAAGGTATACAAGGTATACAAGGTATACAAGGTATACAAGGTATACAAGGCTTACTAGGATTTCAAGGTACTCAAGGTATACAAGGTGAGCAGGGTACTCAAGGTGTACAGGGTACACAAGGTTTATTAGGATTTCAAGGTACTCAAGGTACTCAAGGTATACAAGGTGAGCAGGGTATACAAGGTGAGCAGGGTATACAAGGTATACACGGCTTACTAGGATTTCAAGGTACTCAAGGTATACAAGGTGAGCAGGGTATACAAGGTGAGCAGGGTATACAAGGTATACAAGGTATACAAGGTAGTCAGGGTATTCAAGGTGAGCAGGGCATACAGGGTACTCAAGGAGAAGCTGGAGTACAAGGTTTAGACGGAATTATTGGTGGCCAAGGTACTCAAGGTACTCAAGGTGAACAAGGTACTCAAGGTGTACAGGGTACTCAAGGTGTACAGGGTACACAAGGTTTATTAGGATTTCAAGGTACTCAAGGTATACAAAGCGAACAAGGTATTCAGGGCATACAAGGCGAACAAGGTATTCAGGGTATTCAGGGTATTCAGGGTGTTCAAGGTACTAAGGGAGAAACTGGACTAGCTTTTACAATTGCTAAAATATATACCACTGTAGCGTCTTTATTAGCAGATACTTCGCCATCTAGTATTTTACCAGGACAATTTGCTATTGTAGATACTGGTGATTCTAATAACTTAGATAATAATAGATTATATCTATGGAATGGTGTTAATTATCAATTTATTACAGATTTAAGTGGTTCTGCTGGTATTCAAGGTATTCAAGGCACTCAAGGTATTCAAGGCACTCAAGGCGAACAGGGTATACAGGGTATAATAGGACCACCAGCATTATGGAATTTTACTGGTGCATATAATCCAGGAGCTAGTTATGCTGTTGGAGATTTAGCCACTTATGAAGGTCAAACTTGGTATAGACTTAATTCAAATGGCGGAAATGTTGGCGATACACCTAGTGAAGGAACTTTTTGGACCAAAATTGCATCAGTTGGATTGCAAGGTACACAAGGTACACAAGGTACACAAGGTGAACAGGGTATTCAAGGTGCTCAGGGTATTCAAGGTGCTCAGGGTATTCAAGGTGCTCAGGGTATTCAAGGTGCTCAAGGTATTCAAGGTGTTCAGGGTATTCAAGGTGAACAAGGTACTCAAGGTACTCAAGGTACTCAAGGTACTCAAGGTACTCAAGGTACTCAGGGTACTCAAGGTGCTCAGGGTACTCAAGGTGCTCAGGGTATTCAAGGTGAACAGGGTATTCAAGGTGAACAGGGTGTACAGGGTGTACAGGGTGAACAGGGATTACAAGGTGAAAAAGGTTTATCTGGACAATTTGCTGGTCAAGGTATACAGGGTATTCAAGGTGAACAGGGTATTCAAGGCACACAGGGTATTCAAGGTGAACAAGGTATACAGGGATTACAAGGTGAAAAAGGTTTATCTGGACAATTTGCTGGTCAAGGTATACAGGGTATTCAAGGCGTACAGGGTGTACAAGGCACACAGGGTATTCAAGGCATACAGGGATATTTAGGCTATCAAGGTATACAGGGTTCTCAAAGTGTACAAGGTATACAAGGTATTCAAGGTATACAGGGTGTACAGGGTGTACAAGGTATACAGGGTTCTCAAAGTGTACAAGGCGTACAAGGCGTACAAGGCGTACAAGGCAATTTAGGTGCTCAAGGTATTCAGGGTTCCCAAAGTGTACAAGGTATTCAAGGTATACAGGGTTCTCAAAGTGTACAAGGTATACAAGGTATACAGGGTTCTCAAAGTGTACAGGGTATACAGGGTGTACAAGGTATACAAGGCAATTTAGGTGCTCAAGGTATTCAGGGTGTAGGAACAACTATTAGAGTAGTAACAGTCGGTGATGCTACAAGTATTACTCCAAATGGTGATATTACAGATATGGTATATCAATCTAATAGTCAATCCGCAGGAACTTTAAATATAAATGCACCTACAGGAACACCTAGTGATGGTCAAAGATTGATGTTTAGAATACGTAGTGTTAATGTTCAAACTTATTCTTGGAATGGTATTTATCAAGGAAGCCTAGACGTTACATTACCAACAGCTTCTAGTGGAGGCAATAAGTGGGATTACTATGGATTTATCTATAATACAATAGCTGCAAAATGGCAACTACTAGCTAGAATGACTGGATTTTAAAAATGGCTCAAGTTATTAGATTTACTAGGGATTATAAAAATATAAAACTACAGGACAGTATTATACTACCTGAAGATCATGGAAAAACAGAAGAAGAAATAGAGCAATTAATAGAACAAAAATTTCAAAATTGGATAAATATTTTTGAGAATCCACTACCTGCTGAAGAGCCGGTAGTGGATGATCAAACTACTAATAGTGAAACAATAACACAAGAACAAGTTGCAGAATCACAATCTGCAGAACCAGATCAACAAGAGCCTGTAGTATAACAGGCTCTTATATTATTTGAGAGTAGATAAGTTATGGCAACAAAAACATGGGTAGGTGCAAGTGGAGCCAGTTATAATACAGCTGCAAGCTGGAGTCCTAGCGGAGTTCCTGCTAGTGGCGACGACTTATACTTTGATATGGGCAGTGCTGATATAACTGTTACCGGATCAGCTGCAGCCACTTTTAGAAATATAACTATAACTGGCGGATTTTTACTAACATTTAGTAGTGCGCAAACTTATACTATTCAAGGTGATTTTTTAAATATTGGTACTAATGGTTCCAGATTTGCTACTGGTACAGGTACAGTGTTTCAGTGGACTGGTGGTAACGCCCAAACATTTAATCCAGGCTATGGTACTACTTTTCATAATATTACTATAAATAAAACGCAAGGAACCACACTAACACTACAAGGTGCACTTGATGTTTTAGTAACAACTGCTAGTACACTTACTTGGACAAATGGCAATATTAATTTAAATGGTAATAGTATTAATGCTAGGGCATTTACTAGTACTGGTACTACAGCCGGCACAGATAGAACACTTACACATAATGCAGACATTAATATTAGTGGAATTACTGGTACAGTTTTAAACTATAATAGTACACTTATTACTACAAATATAAAAACCGGTAGTTTTGTAGTTAGTCCTGTAAGTGGTACTAATAGTATTACTGTTACAGGTATGGGCGGTCAAATGTCTGCTACTGTTGCGGCTACTCAAGTTAGAAGTCGTGCACCTAACCTTAAACTATATGCTGGTGGAGATGTAGCTGAAAATGCTAGAAATTATGTTGTCACAGGTGCCTGGGAGTATATTAATGCAAATTCAAACTTTACTAACGGTAGTTATTTTGGTACTTGGACAGGTATAGATGGTAACGGCGCAACTTTTGTTCAAGGCACAGCTACAACTAATAATGAAGTAAGTGGATGGCTATTTCTAGAAAGTAATAAGACCAGTTATTGGAATTACGACCCTAGAGTTTATAGAATTAGTACAGTTGCTGGAGGTGTTGCTGCTGGTACAGTATTAACTAATGCTGTGGTCAATGTTACTGGAGATGCTAATGATGCTAAAGCTGCAATATTTGATTTAGCCTGTCAATATGCCACACATAATATTGGCATATTAGCAAATTTTGCTAGTTATAATAATTTTATTTTAAACTGTAGTGGTGCTAATAGTACGTTTAATTTTATAAGGGTATATGATGATATAAATACTAGTGGTACAACTCAGATTAATTTAAGTTCTACCAATGGAGCCTATAACTGGTCTAACAGTAATACAAATCTACGAGCAGGCACAATTACACACACTCAAGGTACTTTAAATCTAAATGGCAATAATATTTATACCAGAAACTGGAGTACTAGTGGTGGCAATAGAACTTATAATTTTGGTAATGGTTGGATAGTAGTTAATGGTAGCCATAGAGATGGCATAAATGGTGCTGGTACTCTAAGTATGAGTACTCAAACAGCTAGTACTACTCTAACTAGTGATTGTAATACAAATGCAGATGGTGGATTTATTATACAATCTACTGGTACTTGCAGTCTTACAGCTAGTCATTGGTCTGCAGAAACTTTACCAAATCTAGTTGTAAATAGTATTAGTGGAACACTAACTACTACTAGTTTAAGCGGATCTTGTAGAACCCTAAGATTATGGGGTTCAGTAGTTATAGGTACTTCCAGTACTGCTGTATCACTTTCATTTAGAGATACTCCAGTCGATAATGGGTCTGGTATACCTTCAATATTACAGTGGAATGGTCAAGATCCACAAGGCACATTAAGTACTAGATATTTAAATATACAATTTCTTCATACTACTAATAACGTTTACTTAGATTGGAGATTTGAAGGAGCAGGAGCAGGAGCTGCTAGTACTGATAGACGCAGATTAGGTGCTATTACTACTGATACTGTTAGTTTAGGTGTTAATAATAGCATAACTATACGGGCATATTGTACCAGTATAAACTACACCAAACCAGATGGTACTGTAAACATAGAATATTGTGATGTAGCTACAACATCAACATTTAATCCAGCTAGTGGTACCACAACATTTAATTACAATAATATACTTACTACAGATTTAATATGCGGCGGCAGTGCCGGAACCAATACACATAACTTAAATTATTATAGAAATGGTACTGGACTACCCCAAGCTACAGCAGGCGTTAGATTTGGACAACTAACATTAAGTGGTACTAGTACTTCAAACGTATATAATTTATACGATGTAGTACTTACTGGAAATACTACTAGTTTAGATTTAAATTTTACTGGAGGTGGCACACTATTTATTAGAAATAGTAATAGCACTGTAGGTAGATTTACTTGTACTGAAACTACAATTGCCAGAACGATTAACTTTGGCACTTATTGGTTAGGTTTAGAAGCTAGTGGAATATTAACTTATACTCCTGGAACTAGTCCTACTGTAATTTTTACATCTGTTACAACTACTACACAAAAAACACATTATAGCGGAGCAGGTGGTATTGCTATTAGAGGTAGTGGAGTTGGTTTAACTACTAGTAATATAGCAGAATCAAATGCTTTAAATTTACTATTTGAAGATGGTTATAGTGCAACTTTTACAACTCCGGTATACAGAAACATAATAACAGTTACTGGACCAAATGAGTATAAAAGTGGTGGTTGGTTTAGTACTACAGGTGCTCAAACACTTACAATATACGGAGACTTACTATTACACTATGGCCCAGAACAGGCCAACACAATGAATTGGCCAAGCTATACATTTAATTTTAGTGGAACCGATACTAGTGTACCACAGTATATAAATACTAATAATTATTTTGGTAATAGTTTTCAACCACAAATTGTAATCGGTACTGCTAACTTTAATGCCGGTGCACCAAAAATATTAAGCACTACTGGCAGACCTACTTATATTAAAACAGTAAATCATAGTGCTGGCACTCTAGTAATAAATGCAGGTCTATCACTGGTATGTGATAGATTTACTCCTACAGGTGGTACTATATATGCCTATGGAGATATTTATGCAAACTGGTGGGATGATGCTGATAATGCTAATTTAGACTGGCAAGGTAGTGGATATGTAGAAGTAGGAAATACTATAAGTACTAGTATCAGTGGTTGGACAAGTCGTCCTAGATTTGACAGTGGTGGTACCTCGACTGCTACAGAAGGACCAAATCTACGAGTAGTTAACTTTGGCGACAGCATTTGGACTTATTATATAAACGCGGTTAAAAAACTAAAGTTGGCTAATACTTCGTCTACTCGCAGAGCTAATATTCATGTTTACAAAGGTTTAGAATTAGCTGGTGGTAATATTACTAATGTTACTACACCTCAAGCTCTAGAACCCGATTTAGATTATACCAGTGGTGGTTATAGCGGCCCATCAATATATTCTAGAAATATTGGCGGAACTACAACTACTTTTGTTAGTACTACTACTATTTTTTTTACAGTTGCTTATAGACTACCTAATAGCGGTGTGTATGAAATAACTGCTACAAATAATACAAATGGTGGCAATGGTTGCCCACAGTTTTACATAATTAATAAGCCTAGTAATACTCCTGGTACTGTTGGTAATGTAAATTTTACAGGACTTACTGGCGTTAACGGTGTAACTCATGCTTTGGGTGTATACAACGGCTATATAGGTTCAAGAACAATATTAATTGATTGTAATAATAGAATAGTTTATTGGGCTGACGGAAATAATAATGCATTTCCTGTTCCTAATGCTACAAACGGTAATGGTTACTGGTTTCTTGTTACTGATGGTAGTAGTACTCAGGCTATGAATATGGACATAAACTGGGCTACAGCTACTAGTAATACCAGTTATTTGCAAGCATACTATATAGGAGTAAATCAAGCTCCTAATATAAATATTGCTGCTGGAAATAATGGTAGATATTTATTTAGTAGTACTAGTAATATGAGTTCTGCTTTTTATAGTCTAAGCACTACTTTTAGCCAAACCATAGACCTAGATCCTAGATCAGCAACCTTAAAATTTATAGATATAAATTTAGCTAATGAAAACACTATAGTTAGAACAAACGGTGTAAATGTAGAAACTCCTAGAATAGCTGGAGATTTTGCTAATTTAGAATTAGATAGTGGTCAAATAACACTAACAGGTTCTGGAGATGTATTAGACGTAAAAACTATAATAAGTGGAGAAACTACTACAGCTAAATATAGTACTTATTTTAATGGTACTAGCTATATTACTGTACAACAAAGTAGTAATACGCCTAGTAGTATTATAAATCTTAATAATACCATACTTTGGCAAGCAGAGCTATGGTATTGGCCAGAACAAAATTATTCAACAAAGTGGGATGAGGTTACAGGTCCATTAAGTGTATGTTTATTAACAAAACGCAGTAGTCAAACTGCTAGTACCCCTGACTGGGAAATAGCCGTAGATCCAGTAACTCAAAGACTAGAGTTTATAAACGGTGCTACTACTTATGCTACTAGCATAGTTCCAACACCAGATACTTGGAATTATATACGTGTTAATTATGTAGCCAATAACTATGGTAATGCTGGCGGTGGTGGTGGTCAAGATGGTTCTTCATTTTTCGATGGCAAGTTTGAGTACCGTGGCAGATCTGGTACTGTAGTAGGTCAAAGTTGGATAGAACCAGCGGCATCATTACCAGTTACAACAAATTGGAGTGTACTTTTTGACGGCACAGATGACGGTTTAGTAGTTGCTGATAGTTCAAACTATTATTTTGGTAGTAATAATTTTACTATTGAATTGTGGATATATAATACAGCTTTTGATCCATCAGGAAATATGCTTTTTGAAAAAGGCGTATTTGCTAGTGGTAAAGAATTTCGTGCCTATATAACAGCTACTACAGTAGTTTTTGAAGGTAATCTTACAGCTACTGCTACTGGTACTTATACAACAATTACAGCTACAACAACTAACAGTTTAAATACGTGGTATCATTATGCATTTGTTCGTAGTGGTAACATACTATACATATTACGTAATGGAGCACTACTAACTAGTGCAGCATTTACAGGCACTATATTTAATACTACTCAGTTAATGAGTATAGGTGGGGCTGCTGACGGAAATAATAACTTTATAACTAACGGATATATAAGTAATTTTAGAATTATTAGTGGTCAAGCGCTAGCTACTGGAGCATATACAGCACCTATCAGTCCATTAACTACTACAACTACTGGTTGGCTAGTTAGTGGATCGCCTGTAGCACTAACAGGAACTGTTGCGCTATTAACCTGTAATACCGATAAGTTTGCTGATAGTAGTAACAGTCAGTTAAGAATGGCATTTCGTGCTGGTGTTCCACAAATAACTAGTTTTTCTCCGTTTGGTGCTAGTTACTATAATTCTGTAGCTTTTAATAGTGCTAGTTATCTACAAGTGCCTAATAGTACTGATATAGACTTAGGCAATGGTGGTAGTGATTGGACTGTAGAGTGTTGGTTCAATATGCCACAATTAAAAACTAGTGGTGCTACCTATTTAATGGGCATGTCTAACGGTGCTGGAACTGTTAATAAATGGCTATTAGCTATAAATACTAGTACAGGTTTTGGCTATCAAGTTAATAGAGTTGGTTTTCAAACATACGTTAGTACCGTTAGTCAGTGGATTAATAGTAGTTATACTTGGGAAGCTAATAAGTGGTATCATATAGCAGCGGTATATACCAGCAGTGATACAACAACAAGATTGTATGTTAATATGCAGCTTGTTGGTAGTATGGTATATAACGCTAGTAGTACTACTGGTGTATTACGTATTGGCAGTGACGGTGAAAGTAGCGCATACTTTCAAGGTTATATATCAAATGTTAGAATAGTAAAAGGTACTGCAGTTTATCAAGTTGGTTCATTACCAACTTTTGCTAGTATTAGTATTCAGCCACTTACAGCAATTGCAAATACTAAACTATTAACTTGTCAAGGTAATGGTTATTTTGATAATAACACACAAGTAGCACAAAAAACTATTACTCGCAGTAGTGATGCTCTTAGAATAGACAATTTTTCTCCTTTTTATAGCGGTGTTGCGCCTGCTGCTAATGCTCCTACAAGTAGTACTATTGCTAATACTGGATTTCATGGTCCTCTACAAGGAGGCACTAGTTTAGTTAGTTCTTATGCTGGTGCAGGAGGAGGTGGTTATTGGGGTGGTAGTGGTGGTGGCTATAGTGAATCAAATACTATGGGTGGTGGTGGCGGAGGCAGTAGCTATATACACTCAACCCTAGCTAGTGGTACAATATATGATGGTTACTATAATACCGCAGGTAATAGTACAGATGTTGATAGAGGTACTAGCGGAAATAGTGGTGCAGCAAGTAGTGTAGGTACTGATGGTAAGGTAATAATAACTTATGGTGCTACTACACTTAGCTATAGTACAGCAGGTATTTATACTTGGACATGTCCTATAGGTGTTACTACAATATCTACAAAGTGTTGGGGTGCTGGTGGTGCAGGCGGGCACAGTGGTGGTTGGGGTTTTGGATTTTTTGGTGGAGCAGGAGCCGGCGTAGTAGCTACTGTTACAACCGTACCTAACACCATTTACTATATTACAGTAGGCAGTGGTGGTGGAAGTATTAGTGCTGGATATAGTGAATTAGGTGGTAGCAGTATAGTAAATACTACTATTAGTGAATTTGGTGGTGGTGGCGTAAGTAGTCGCCATAATGTAGATAATAGATATGGAGGCGGAGGCGGAGGATATAGCGGAATATTTACTACTAATCCTGCTACACAAGCTAGCGCACTAATAGTAGCTGGTGGAGGTGGTGGAGGTGGTTCAAGTAGAAGTCGTAATTCATTAAGCTTTTTAACAGGTACTACAGCTGGAAGTACTGGTACTAGAACTTTAATTAGTAATGCTATAACTTCACTAACGCACACTGATAATAATCCTTATTTAATAGGTAGTTATTATAGAGGATATATTAAAGATGTAGAGATAAATAGTAGCACTTATGACCCAAATAATACTATACCTACACAAGCATTGACTAGCTCAATAAACACATTACTATTAACCTGCCAAAATAATACTTTAATAGATAACAGTCCTATTACCAAAACGCTAACTGCTACAGGTACCTTAAGCAGACATATATTTAGTCCAACAGCTATAAAAAATGAAGCAGAGTTACTATTTACGGGTAGCAGCGATAGTAGAGCATATATAACTGGAGATATTGGTACTATTACCAATAATAAGCAGTATACTCCTGGTAGTTATAACAGTGCACTAGTACCGTTTGCTGGTACATACAGTATACTACACGAAGCTTTATCACAACAAAGTACACTACGCTCAGCTTCAGTTAATTCATTGCATAATTTAAATAATACTACACCGTTTACTATAGAATTTTGGTTATATCCTATTAGAAATACTACAATGAGTGGTTCAGAAAATCATATAGCAAATACATTTAGTAATCTATATGGTTGGAGTATTGCTTTTATGCCAACTTATATTAGGTATCAAGTTTGGGAAAATAATACAAATAGTAATGTAACAGTTAATACTACAATTAATCTTAATACTTGGTATCATATAGCCATTCAAAGTACTGGTACTAATTTAGTATTTTTTGTAAACGGTCAACAGATAGGTACTACTTATACTAGACCTAGTTATACTGGTAATGATACTGCTGGAATTATTTTTGGCACATATACACAAAACTTTACTTATCGTGGCAATGGTAGTTGGCGACTAAGTAATTTTAGATTTGTACGTGGCAGTACCGTATATAATAGTGGTAATTTTACCCCATCTACAACTCCATTAACCATTATAAATGATACAGTGTTTTTAGGACTAAATACTAGCACATTTGTAGATCAAACTAATAATGTAACTACTTGGTTTGTAGATGGTAATACTCCTGTAGTACAAGGCGGCCCACAACAAGGTGTAGATGGTACTGGTTATTTAGAGTTAATACCTATTGATACTAATGGAGCTAGCATAACAGTTAATACACTACAAAAGGGTGCTGGCAATTATAGTAAAGGATTTAAAACTCCTATTGATTATACTGCTACCTTATATAACGAAGGATTAGTAGGTTCGGTTAGTAGGTGGAGTAATAAATTAACTTATTATATGGCACAATGGGCTGATTTAGGTAGTGGCATTGGTCATGGACCAATTATAAATACTACTTATACTTTAACTCATACTGGATTACCAACACATACTCATGTTAGGTATAGATTAAAATGGCATTTTATAGATTCACCAGATAACGAAACTAATACACTAAGTATTGATGGAGTTACTTATTTACAGTTTACTAAATCTGGTACAACTGAAGGAGCTACTGCTGTTACAACTAATTTACTAAGTACATTTACTTGGAAAAATGGTTACTATAGCTATAGTCCACAAGCAAATATTGCTCATAGAGATGGTTATTTTACTATAGATACTGGCTGGATACCACATACTGCTAGTACCATAGCAATAGCACATTTTAGTGGACTAAATGAAGCACAAACCAATGAAGCCACTTATTTAACACATGCACAACTAGATTTTCAAAATAATGGTATCGACGTTGTACCCACCAATAGTTATCCACTAATATTAAATGCAAATAATTTTAGTCTTAGTGGTAATAGAACTAATCAATTAAATTATGTAACAGGAGCATATTTACAACCTAGTAGTGTTGCAAATATGCAGTTTAATTATCTAGGTATAAGAGATAGCTATGTTACAGGAGGTTTACCGCCAGGTTGGTATGGGTTAGAGAGTGAAAATTATGGCAATAATCCAGGTTGGGTATGGGTGCAAGTAGCAGAAAGTAGAGGATTTTTTCTATTTATGTTTTAGGAAATCAAATGTTTATACTAAATTTTATTCCTAGTTGATTTTTTCCACTAGTTGCAATTATAGCATTAGCTATATTTATAATTAGTAGGTATATACGATTGCCACAGGCACAACTACTACACTATGGCAGTGCGGTTTATAGTGGAAGTACTATTACAGTACCAACTCAACCAGCTACAGTTAATGTAAATTATCTTGGTATTAATAGTTCTGTAGTTAGTGGGGGTGCAAATCAGTATTGGTTTGCTAATAATAGTATTCATTATGGTGGTAATATTGGTTGGAATTTTGGTCAAGTACAAGTTAGTGTACAAGATAAATCTTTTTTCTTTTTTATAATAATCTAAAACCTAGCTAAACGTGTGCCATACTAAATTTAGTATGGCACAAAGTGTTACTTTTATAGTATAATATGTAAAAATAAAATTTTTAGTTATTAAAATTTTAATGTAAAGAGACTATTACTATGTCATCAACAAAAATTACAGACATAAATATTACACCAACAGGTGTAACTGCTGGATATTATACTAATGCCAATATAACAGTTAATGCAGAAGGTCAAATTTTAACAGCTACACATGGTAATACTATAACTGTACCTCTTAGTCATTTTAATTATACTATAATGGGTAAATTATCTAAAAGTGGCGGTAAAAAAAGATGGTATTCTCCTTCTACATTAACTATAATAGAAATTAGAGGATATTTAGTTAAAGCGTCTAATTCACTTACTAAGGTAGCGATAAAAAAGAATGGAACACTAGCCAAAGAAATAGATTTTTTAGCTTATGCTACTTATACAAGTAGTAGCAGTACAAATGAAATTTCTATGATTCAAGGTGATTATTTAACAGTTGATCTAGTACAAATTGGTGCAGGATCAGAAGATCTATATATGCAATTTATATATAGTAATTAAAGGAAAATAAAAAATGATTTTTGAGTTACCAGTAGCTATTAGCGAAAATACTAATATAGTAGAAAAATATAGAGTGGTATTAGAGGATAATAATACTGTTGCTAAGCTCTATAGAATAGAGATAAGATTAATTGAAGAAAAAGAAGAAGAAATAGAAATTTATTCAAATAGTTTTTATAAACATCCACTTAAATTTGATAATAATGGTCAACGATATAAGTGGTTAGATTGCGAAGAAGTAATTAATTGGATGATGGGTAAAGGTTATTCTGAAAAGGAATCTGACTAATGGCTATAATTAAATATGCTACAAAAAAAGACGTAATCAGTGTTTTCGAGGACCCTAATCCAGGAAAGAACACTATTTATTTAGAGGGTGAAGGCTACTTAAAAGATAGCTTAGCTTATAAACACAATAGTCATATGTTTATGACTCCGGGTGGAAGTAGAATCGACTATAGAGGTACAAATATACATATTAAAAATGAACCTATTACTGTTAGTTTGGGTGGTACAAGCTATGGACCAAATCCAAGAAGTGGTACTTTTGCTGGTCAAACAATGGCTTTGGTAAAAGATGTGGGTTATTTTGGTCATACTACGCTTGGTAATGATATGAGTGCAGCAACTACTGCAATTGATACGCTTAATATGAACTCTCAAACAAATTTAGTTGTTCTAAATTACATGAATATGGTAGAGGGATTACAACGAGGTGCTATTAATAGAGTAGTTTCTAACGATTTAGGTGCTGTTTCTGTTATGTGGTATTTAGATGGTGGATATGGTAATCCATTAACAGTAATTATTTGGCCTGCTGGAGGTACTCCTTCAGAAATGTATGCAGTACCTCCAAGTATTATAAGTACTGGTACACAATTATCAAGTACTTGGAATCAAACTAGTCAAGGTACTTTTTATGGTATGCCTACAGAAGAAGATAAAAGTACCGGATGGATTTCAGAATTATGTATTGTAAGTAGTGGGGGTAAATCAGCTGCAGTTAGTAGAGGTGGCAGAGGCTCTGATCCTTGGTACGGTGTTAGTGAATTTGCTAAATTTATTAGACCTACTTTTGCATTACGTAGAATAAATTTACGTACAGGAGAAAGAGCAGGACCACTACAAACATTTAATTCAAGTTTAGATCCTCTTACTACGCCAGGAGTATTATTTGATGAAATGACTGGCCAATATATTGGTAAAAATAAAAGCAATACTCCTTGTTATTTCTTTAATGATTGCAGAAGCGACCATGTTGGCTTTTTAGTTGCCCATAATGCTGGTGAATTAACGAATGTAGCAGCTACAACTGTTGAACAAATTATTAATACTGCTCCAGATGGATCAGGAGTTAGATTTGCTAATGGTAAGCGAAATACCAATAGTACTTCATTGGGTGAGTTTGCCAAATTTTCTTCAAAGGTTTTCAATAATTCTACTAATAGTGACGTTAAACACTGGTTTACACCATTTTTTGATAAAAATTTAAACTATTATCCCTACTTATATGTTTGGACAACAACACCAGGCGCCGAAAGTTTTGTTAGATATAACGTAGATATAACTCTAAACAATGGAAATGTAGCTCCTAGTACTAGTACAGAGGGTTTAAGTAAAAGTTTTGGCACTAGTGCGTTTACAGGCAAAACTGGTCCTAATTTTGCTGGCGGAATTAGTGGTAGATACAGAAATACTAGAACTTTAGTTAGTGGAATACCAACTCCAACCACTACTTTAATTAAAAATACATCAAGTGCAGATAATGGATTAGCTGATGTTATGTATAATGAACATCATTCTACATACGAAGATATAGGTTTAGCTGTTGCTAGTGCAACTACTATTACTGGTGGAAGTACGAATTTTGATACAAAATTAGTAGCAGGAGATGTAATTAGAATTGGTACTGAAGTAAGAACTATAGCGTCTGTTGCATCGGCAACTAGCGCTACAGTTACTCAAGCTTTTACTACTCCAATAAGTGTTATTACAAAAATAGAAAAGTTAAATAGATATTTAACTATGTACACTATGGCCGGTTCATTTAATAAATACGGTACAGCTGCTGGAGGTTCTAGTCAAGATGGTGGACGTGTTGTATTTACTTATAAAGTAAGTATGGACGCTAGTACAACACCACCTGTACCTAAAAAATTAACTTATCATTCATCTTTTTCGGCTCCTAGTACTCTTAAAAGTGTTGTATTTTTAAAAGACGATAGATCACTTGTAGGTATTATACTACAAGACAGAATTGTAATATATCAGTGGAATGATACAGATGGATGGGTAGGAACAACAGAATTGCCAGGAATTTTTACTAGTTTAGGTAGAGATGCAACAGACAGAATTTGGGCAACTGAAGCTCCTTCAGATCAAGGTTATGTAAATATTCATAGTTTAAGTATATCTATTCCAGTACGAATTGTACTTAGAACTTTACAAACTAATTATGACTATGATAATACACCAATTAATAGTCAAGTATTTGTTTCTGCTTTCAATTTCTTAAATCAAAGAATCAATGCATTACCTGTAGCCCTATCTATTACAGGAACAAGCATGAAATTTGTTGTTGGTGGAGCAGAATTATCTCAAACCACTGTTACTACTAGTAATACAGGAGATGCCCCAGTAGATATTAGAATAGTAAGTGCAGGCATTAGTGAAATAATTGCAACAGTAAGTATTTAAATAGGAATATATAATGGCAACATACAGTATTAGTCCTAACTCTAGTACAATTAATGAAGGTGGTTCAGTTACTTGGACTATCATTACAACTGGTGTTGCAAATGGTACTCAATTATTTTGGGAAAATATTGGAACGTCAACAGCAAGTGATTTTACTAGTGGTTCTAATACTGGAAGTATAGTAATTAATAATAATTTTGCAGTTCTGCCTTTAGCAGTTAGAGAAGATTTTACTTCTGAAGGCGGAGTTGAAACTATTATACTTAGATTAAGAGAAACTAGTTTAAGCGGCCCTATAGTTGCATTAGCATCTGCAGTTAATATAGCAGATACTTCTACAGAAAAAACTTATACAATTGTATCTAGTTCTACAACTGTAGGTGAAGGTAATGCTATAACTTGGACTATTACAACTACTAATGTTGCTACAGGTACTGCACTTTATTGGATAAACATAGGAAATACTGGAGCCACAGATTTTGTAGAATCAACAAAGTCTGGCGTTATTTATGTTAATAGTTCAGGTATAGCCACATTAACCTTAAATTTAATTGGTGATTTAGCACTAGAAGGTGCTGAAAATATAATTATTCAAATAAAAACAGATAGTGTAGCTGGACCAACTGTAGCTGCTGCACCCGCTGTTATAGTTATTGACAGCTCTATAGGTACTAATGGTAATTTTATACAAGAACCAGAAACAATAATTGTAAATGATAAATTAGTTCTTAGTTCTAATAAAAGAAAAAATAATATATTTATAATAGAAAGAATTAATTTTATTTCTGAAAAACTACGTTTATCTGAACCTAAAACAGAAGGTACTTTTACAATACCAATAGTTTCTAATGGTAAATTAACAAATACTATACCAAATTATAGACTACAAGTTAATTCTTCAAAAATATACGACATAGATAATTTAATTAATCCAAGATTTAGCCCTAATGTAATAAATATTTCCAGTAAATATATTATAAATAGTATAAAAAATTATACTATAGGTGATTTGAAAACTTTTACTGATAGTAATAATGGCGTTAGTTTATTGAAAATAGATACTGCTGTAGATGGCACTTTGGATATAAGAGATTACTATAATAATAATCGTAGATGGACTGTGTTATTAAATTCTACAACTAGTGTACCTTGGGGTTCTTTAAAAGTTGAAGTAGATTCTGTAACGGGATTTAGGTATTTAGATTTAAGTGGTGGAACATTTGAAGTAGCTAAAATAAATAATAAGGATACTCAAATCTATCAACAGCCTACAGCTATCCAAGCAAGAACTATTCCAGGAGGAGTATCTCCTGCTGTAGAAATAAAAAAGAATAATACTAGATTTTATTTGTGGAAACCTAGAACTCAAAGTTTGAGTGCAGTATTACTTAATAAATCTTTATTTATTGCTACAGATAGTGATGAAGGAACTAGGGGTGGTAGTAATGTTACATATAATAAAGGAGTATTAACTGGAAGTAATGTTGTACATTTAGATAGAGTAAATAATAATAATTTTTTTGAAATTTCCCAAGGTAGCCCTACTGTTTGGACAACTGCTTCTACAACTTATACAACAACAGGCGCTCCTAGTAAATTAAACGGTATTACACATACAGAAACATTAGTAAATTCTTCAACTGTAGGGTTTTTATCTGAATGGCAAACATTAATTGTTACCTCCGAGTCAGAAGATAATAGTATTGAAGGAACATGTTGGACTCAAAATATACTTGCTATACCTTCAACCAATACTACTCCTGCTCAACCAGCAAGATACTTATTAAATGGAGTAGGTACTCAGTTTTTAAGAGATTTAAAAGTAGGTGATAGTATAATAAATAAAGATTTTGTTGGTTATGGTTTTCAAGGTAGAAAATTAGTAACTGGTGCTCCTGATAATGGCGGTGCTACTGCTCCTGCTACACAAATAAATACTGTTAAAGCTATAATTAATAATACTCTTGCGGAAGTTACTACTCAATGGACCGCACCTAATTCAATAGGATATATAATTCCATTTGCACCATATACAATATTTAAAAATTTAACAAAGCAATCTAGAGGTTTAACAAAATATTATGTTGATGGAGTTCTAGTAGCTACATCAACTAAAACATATCAAAGCTGGTTAATTGACAAAATTGGAGCAATGAATAGTACTGCTAAAACAACTACAACCGCACATGCGGCCCCAGGATTTTTAGCACAAGCTGGAATATTAGATAAGACTCTTAGTGATATAGAAGCATATGAATTACATGTTAGATTAAAATATCTTAAAGATAGTACTGTCGATCAATCGGTTTATTTAATAGAACCACATTATAGTCAAGAAAAATACGAAGCTTCAAGTGCTTCTAGTCCTGCCTTTACAGAAATTAGACAAATAGTATTTATAGAAGGAAGTGCAGGAGATAGTGCATTAGCTAATTGGAATAGAGGTGATACTTTTTCATTTACTAATATTAGTGGACTAGGTCCTGTTGTAGCACATGGTAGTGGTGCTGGAACTTATACGCTTACATTAAATTATTTACCACCTCATGATAAAATAAGATATAAAGTTTATTGGCATGGAGTAGATAGTTTAGACTTAGAACCTAGTTCTATTATTATTAATGGTCAAATATATGCTCAATTTAATGTAAAAACTGAGCCGCCTACTGAAGTAACTTTTACGACAAATTTATTTGAAAGTTATTCAGTTATTCCAGCAACTTATAGTTATGCACCATTTTATAATAACACTAATAATAATATTTATATAGCATTTGATAGCGGTTTTATATCACATACTTCTTCAAATTTTGTTGTAGATCATATACTTGGACACAATCAAGCTCAGACTGATGAAGCTCAATATATAAGTCATGTAGAAGTAGAAATATTAACACTAGTACCAACAGGAGTAAGTTCATTAGGTTTTATTAATCCACCAGATTTATTATCTAGACAATTAATAGTAACTAATAGAAATTTAATAACTAGTGAAAAACTTAAAACAAATATTGGGCCAGGAGTTATAGAAAATCAAAGTGAAATTATAGTTGCTAACTCTAAGAGTGGACTAAATGCAAAACAACTTATTAATGTTAAAAGTGAAAAAGTAATACCATTTGAATCAACAACTATAGAAAATTGGGCGTATTAATATGTTTTTATTAAATTTTATTCCTGATTGGTTTTTTCCTGTATTATCTCTAGTTAGTTTTCTATTATTTTTTATAACTAAATTTTTACGAATAATACCCTATAGCCAAATAGTTCACTATACTACAATTCCAGTATTTGCTCTCAGTTTATTTATGACTGGAGCAAATTGGAATAATAATCACTGGTTAGCTAAAGTTAAAGAAGTAGAGGCACAACTAGCAGTAGCTCAGGCAGAGTCGACAAAAGAAAACACTAAGATTGTAGAAAAAGTAGTTACTAAGCGAGAAATAGTTCGTATACAAGGCAATGAAGTTGTAAAATATATAGATCGAGAAGTTGTAAAGTATGATGATACTTGCAAAATTCCTGATCCAGTTGTAGAAGCTCATAATCGTGCAGCTAAATCACCAGAGGACAAAAAATGAAAAAGCTAATAGTTTTAACATTACTGTTAGGTGGTTGTGCAACCGCAGTACCAGTTACTCAACGATTTCCAGAAGCTCCTAAACCACTACTAGAACACTGCAAACAATTAAAATCTGTTCCTAGTAACGTACAGCTTAGTGAGCTTACAAAAATTGTAGTAGATAATTATATGGAATATCATATATGCAGTGGAAATAATAGTGCATGGATAGATTGGTATACTACACAACAGCGTATATTTAATAAGGAGAAGTAGTGGAACTTACTCAAGAACACTTACAGCAGATAATACCAAAAAATAAATATATTAGTTACTGGTATACAGCATTACAACAGTTACTACCACAATACGAAATTAATACACCAGATCGTATAGCAGCATTTTTAGCTCAATGTGCACATGAATCAGGTGGGTTTGTTTTTATTAAAGAAAATCTTAATTACAAATGGGCTAGTTTACGAAAAGTTTTTCCTAAGTATTTTCCAACAGACGCGTTGGCGCAGCAATATGAAAAGCAACCTGAAAAAATTGCTAATCGTGTTTATGCTAATCGTATGGGTAATGGTCCTGAAGAAAGCGGAGATGGTTGGAAGTTTTGTGGACGTGGGCTTATACAGGTAACTGGTCGAGAAAATTATAGTTGGTTTGCAGCTAGTTTGCAAATCTCACCAGAAGAAGCATCAGAATATATGGAAACCTTTGAGGGTGCTGCACAGTCAGCATGCTGGTTTTGGGAATCAAACAATTTAAATCAATGGGCAGACAAGCGTGACATACTCACACTTACAAAACGCATTAATGGCGGAACAATAGGCTTAGAGGATAGGAAAAAGCATTACGAACATTGCTTGCATATACTAAGCCACTAATATTTAGTTTAGGAGACTAATATGCAACGAGTAGTATTAGCCTTTACAATCTTAATTGGCTTAGTAACACCAAGCTTAGCTCAAAATGTTACACTAATAAACCAAGGTAATTATGATGGTGGTCGTACATTGGTTGATACAAATAGTACAAGTACTAGTATTAGTACAGTAAATACTAATAATATTAGTACTAGTAATACAAATAGTACTAGTCTTAGCACAGTAAATAGTACTAGTACTAATACTAACACTAGTACAAATGTAAATACAAATAATAATATTCAGAGTGGCACATTAACTAATATTAATAACAATAATCTTAGTGGAAATGTTACTTATACTAATAATAACAACAATGTTCAAAGTGGTAGTGTAACCTATAATAACAATAATGTTAATAGTGGTACAATGACTTACAATAACAATAATAATAGTACAAGTACAGTTAATAATATAAATAGTGGTACTCAAACATTTAATAATAATAATGTAATGAGTGGTACACTTACAAATATCAATCAAAATACTACTACTAGTACTAATCGTAATGAAAATATAAATAGTGGTACTCAAACTTTTAATAATGTTATGAGCGGCAGCGTTACCTATAATAATAACAATAATCTTAGCGGTAATGTTACTTACAATAACAATAATAATACTACTAGTAATAATACTAATACAAATATTAATACTGGTACTATGACATATAACAATAATAACTCGTCAACTAGTACTAATAACAATATTAATACTGGTGATATGACTAATCGTAATATTAACACAAGTACTGTAGTACAAAATACTGATGCTACTAATAGAAATATAAATCAAAGTACTTCTGTAAACCAAAACGTACAAACTGGTGATATGACTAATCGTAATATCAATACTAGTGCTAGTGTAAGCGATAATAAAAATACTAATATTAACAGCAATATAAATCAAAGTTATAGTGATAGTAATCAAAATGTAAAAACTGATAATGTTAATACTAATATTAATAAAAGCGAGATAACGCAACGTGTAATACAGCCACCACCTACAGCTATAGCACCTGCAATGATGAGTGGAGGCGGAGCAGACTTATGTACTACAGGCGTTAGCGGAGCAGCACAAACTCAAATATTTGGTATGAGTTTAGGAGGTACTCAACGAGACTTAAATTGTGAACGCTTAAAATTAAGCAAAACACTTTATGATATGGGTATGAAAGTTGCTGCTGTAGGTACTATGTGTCAAGATCGTCGGGTATTTGACGCTATGATGATGGCTGGTACTCCTTGTCCCTATGAAGGCATGATTGGCGAAAAAGCTAAAGAGATGTGGATGCAAAATCCTGGTAAAATGCCAAAACCAGTAGAACAAATAAGTTTAGCTACTGATACGGAGTTACAAAGACGATGAAAGCGTTATTACTAGTATTTTTATTTCCTGTAATAGCATTAGCTCAAGTAGATGTAACAGGCAATCTTGTAAATAATACACAAACTGCTACTACTACAACTTCAACTTGGCAAAATGTAGTTTTTAGTAATACACTAGATTGTTGGGCACCTGGAGATCCTGGATATTGCGGACCACGGCCTATAGTGCGCCCAAGCGGTGATATAAATTTTAGTTATGGTACAACAGATATATATCAACGTGTAAATGTTGCCAAAGCACTAGCTAGTACTGGTTTAGTAACAACTGGTTTTGTCTTTACTTGGACCAGTAAAAATGGTAATGGTTGGGATAATGGTAATTTAGATGCGCTAGATGCTTATGTAAAATTATATAATACTGGTGACAGTAAAGTAATAGAGCAGTTTAACTATAACTTAAATACTATACACGATTGGACAACCTATACCTGGAATCAAAATTGGACAAATACTAAAGTAGGTTATCGTGGTAGTGATGTAGGAAATGTACAGTTTGGCTTTGTTGGTAGAGATAATAATTACTGGGCTGGAACGTATGGGCCTGAAATTAATAACGTAAGTTTTCAACTAAAATATAAGCCTGATCCTTGCAAAAACAATCCACTTTTTAGTCCAGAATGCCCTAAATTTCAAGAAGAATTAGCAAAAGCTACTGCTACACCAACTATTGAAAAATTAGATGGACCAAAACAAGACGACTCTTTTCTAGAACCTAAAGATAGTTCAAAAGATAGACACAATTATGAATTTGAACGTGATGATCTCTATGAAGAAGGTGTAGATTATGGTAATTTAGGTTTAGAAATAGGACTAACAAAAGTATTTACTACTCAGGTTAAACAAGAAGAAAAATCTGTAAAAATCGCTCAAGAAGCTGTTCAACAAGCTGAGCGAGCTAGTGAACAAACTACTAGACAAGCAGAACTTATAGCTCGTGATAGTCAGCAACGTAGTATTCGTGACAGTGAGCAATCGCAAATTGACAGTCAGGCACAACAAAATAGAAATCAAGAATCTGCACTAGCTTTATTTCAAGGACCTACTATTAGTAGTAATGATAAGGCTTTTAAGCCTCCTACAGCATTACAGCAAAATTTAGATGTTTTTCATCAAAAAGACGTAGGCCAACCAGAACAACAAGCTAGGCAAACAGTAATTCAACAACAGCAAACACAAAGTATTTTAGCAACTATCTATAAAAATAATCAAGAACAACAATCTTTAAATTTAAATAGTACTAGTATGTTACAAAATAATAATGTAACTATATATAATACTGCTACTATAAAAACAGAAGACATATTTGTACAGCCAATGCAAAATGTTGAACAACAGCAGGTAGCAGTTAGTCTACCTAGAGCTGTATTGCCAAATATACAACCGTTAAGTGAGCAAACACTAGGGCAACAACCTGTTTTACAGCCAAGTTTACCAGAAACAAAATCTACGCAAACTGAACCGCAAGAAACTCCGCAATTAGCCACTAATTTTTTAACTAATAAAACTGATCCAATAAATCAAGTTTTAGAAAATAAAACTGTTGCTATATCAGAAGTTCAGCAAGAAACAAAAATTGCCGCTGTAAAACAAAATGTTCAAGAAAATGATGCAGCAGTAGGAGTCTCTATTAACAATATTGCTAAAACTCCACTAGGGTTTAATAGTTATTTAGTTGCATTAGCTGATGCACAATTTTATCCTTCTAAAGAAATTTATCGTAATCAACGAACAGTAGATAATCAAAGAGCACTTCGTCAATTAAGTAGTGATAGGCTTCATCAAGAAATGATTGAGCTACAATATGGGAGTAGATGATGAGTGAAGAAAAAGTAAACTTAGACAAAAAAGTTGATGAATTAGAAGCAGCCGCTAAAAAGTATGCTAGTAAAGATACTGTTATTAGTGTTGGCGGTTATGATTTTACTCCGGCTAAACTTATGGTTGTAGCCACTATTTTAAGTAGCGTACTTGGAGCACTATACGGAGCTTTTGAGGTCTATAAAGACTATATAGGCATGAAAAAGAAAATTGCTGAGTATGTAAGTCCTGATTTTAGCGAATTTGATAAAAGATTAGCCATTATAGAAGAAAACACTAATAAAACTCAACAAGCTGTACAAGAAGGATCGGACAAAACTGCTGAATATACTCGTGATATTAAAAATGACTTAAAGGGTGATATACGCAGACTAGAAAAAGTAGTAGAAGAATTAGAGCGGGCTAATAAAGCTCAAGCCCGAGAGGTAGATAAAGCAGTAGCAGAAGCAAAAACTGAAATTCGTGCGGCTCAAAAACAAGTAGATGCAGCTAGTGCTCAATTAAATAAAGATGTTAGCGCAGCTATACGTACTACAGAACAACAACTCAGGGCACAAGATCGTGAAGTAGACGGCAAACTTAAATCATTAGAAAAGAAACTTAATGATGATTTAAAGAAAGCACTTGATAATCCACTAGCCAATAAATAAGGATATTTA
>Ga0214923_10000374_pt1 | contig 69315 bp, 52 predicted proteins | sample LL1510_MetaG_FD_177993 | JGI IMG/M metagenome (GOLD analysis project Ga0214923, IMG submission 177993) | Freshwater microbial communities from Lake Lanier, Atlanta, Georgia, United States - LL-1510 | ecosystem: Environmental > Aquatic > Freshwater > Lake | place: USA: Georgia | collected...
TTTTTATATTTTATCTAAAAATATAAATAATATATATATATATATATATATATATATATATATATATATATGTATTTACAAAAATATCTAAAATATAAACAAAAATATTTTGAATTAAAAAATAATAGTATAGGTGGCGGTAACAGTGAAATGTTACCAAAACTATTACATTCTCCATTTATTTGGGTACCTTCTAGTTTATCAAACATGTCTTTAGATTATCTCATTAGAGCTTATTATATTAGTTTTTATTTAAAAAAAAGTCTTACAAAGATATGTGTTGTAGATAATGCATATTATGAACAAAGTTTATTTGATAAAATTAAACCATATATATATTATTATATAGATACTAACATATCGTCATTATTATATGGGCCACACTACTCATTTGGTTCTTATGTTATACAACCTGATATAAATTGTAAACAAAAAATATTGAATACTATATATGATAATAATATACCAGAATCAGCAATTACAAAACAAATTATATGTAATGATAGCGAATATATTAAAGAAAAAATAATAGAGACTTTATTTGGTAATATTAAACCTATCAAACAAAAAAATACAATAATTGAAGAGGATGGTGTCATCTATAATTTATCAGAAAATTTGCTTAAGTATTTGAAAAAGTTTTATACAGAGAATTGCGATAATAGATTAAACAAAGATACATTAAATATAATTATAAAACCATACCTGCAATCTAAAGAAAAAAACATAATGGAAAAATTAAAAAAAATTAAAGATACACTATTATTAATTAACGAATATAAATCAAAAAGTCAAGAACAAAAAGAAGAAGAACGAGAACAGGAATTTGAAAATCTAGAAAAAAAAGTGAAAGAATATTATCATTGTGATACGTTATTAGATAAATCTCATTGGGGATATTTTGCATTTACTCAATTTATAATAAAATTTTTTGCACAATATACTGGTTTGGTTGAAGGCAAAATATATATAATTTCTGATAGTACTATTGATTTTAGTCATATTTATACTTATTTTAGAGATTTATGGAATAATCCTATAGCTATAGAAATAGTAGACGAAAGAAAACAATTTATTATAAACCATTTGATAGAACGACAAATAATTAATAATGGTGAACAGATTGATATAGATGCTATTGGTGGAACAGGATATATTGCAGACTATAATCATTCTTTTAACTTTACTAGCTTTAATAATTTAGTATTAAGTAAGACAGACTTAAATATTGATAATGAAGAAGGATTATTTGATTTTATTAATAGTTTATTTTTGAGTAAGATAATAGAGTTAAACCAAAATCATTATTTAATTAGATTGATTAACTTATATATTAAAATAACAAAAAATACAGAATTACCACCAATAACGAATATTATTTGTTTTGGTTTTGGAAATGATGCAGATTATATTATTAAACAACATAATATGACAGAATATACATTACAAATATTATTAAAATGTTTTTGGAATTTAGCTGACTTTATTACAAAACAAAAAATTAATTATGACTTTTCTGAAAATGACTTTTTTACATTAAAAATACCTTAATTTTTTCTAAACACACTAACATAAATAAACATGTCCAACTTAAATAAATTATTTAGGTTAATAAATTATAATTTTATAATTAAACATCTAAATTATATTTATTCTAGTTAATAAATTACAATTTTATAATTAAAAATTTAAAATTTTTTTCATAAAAACTAAAATAATTAATGAATCCTTTATTATTGTTTGTTATGATTAGAAACTATAAATTGTGCTTATTATATAAGTTATTATTATGTCATCATATTTCTTAAATAATAAATATGATTTAATCTAATTTTCATATTATATATAGTATTAATAATAACTTTAATTATTAGTTAAACTAATAATTGTTATTTTAGACAAATTAATAATATTATTTTAAATTATAATAAACAAATAATTATTAAAACACAATAATTTATTGAAAGATACATTAATAATTATATTTATTGCTGATGCCAAAGTAAATAAATTTAGTATAAGACATATTTATTATTATTTATTGTTTATTATTAGTATATTATTAAAAATTAATAATTATAATTAGTTTTTAATAATATTTTAAATAATTAAAGCCATTATTAAAATTAATAATTTGTGTAACATGAAAAATAATAATAAACAAAATATAATTTAATTATTAAGATGCAATAATAATAAATTATATTAATAAACATATATAGGAAGCACTATTTATTAATCATAATAAATGATAATAAATATGTCCATAAATTATTATTTAGATAATCAGAAAAAAATACTTTTGAATTATAAAACAAAGTTCTTAAATTATAGATAATCATTAAAAAACATTGATTTATAAATAAACGAAGTTAATTAAATTATTAGTTAACTGAAAAAAACATTTTAGATTTATTTGGTTAACCTGAAAAAAATTTTAGATTGAACATCTTTATTATTGTATGTTATGATTAATATTTATTATAACTTTATTAAAAAGAAAACCGTAATTATTTATACATATTTTCGTGAAAAACTAAATTATTTATAAATTTTTAATAATTAAGGGAATTTTATTTATAAATATAAAATATTATTAAAAAAAACTAAATAATTAATTATTTATAAATCTTAAAATAGTTTTACACAAACCTAATTATATTTATGTTCAATTTATTAGAAAATAGTAATAATAATCTTCTATATGTATTTTTGATTAACAAATTATAATTAAACATCTAAATTAATTTATTGCTATTTTCAGAAAACTTATAAAATTTTTAGAAAAAATAAACTATATTCTAAAATTAATTTTAAATTTTGAATTAAAATATTTTATATTTTTTTTAAAAATAGCAATAAAAATAAAATACGATTTAAAAATATTTTATTTTTATATTAATATAAATAATGGATTATTCTAAATTATTTTTTTCAAAAGAAACCATTACTTTTTTAAAAAATGATATTATAACTAAATCTAAAATATTAAATATAAATTTTGAACATAAAGAAAATCGGGATTTTTTATTAAATATTATAATTAATCATATGAAAACTACATTTAAATCATTAGATTTAACAAAAATAACTGATACAAATATAAATCATATTTTAACACAATTTAAAAATCATGTAATTAATTTAATATTAGAATATATAAAAAAGAATAAAAATTTATTTTCAACTCAACCTAAAAATGAATTATCATTTAATAATAAAAATAATATACCAATAGATAGACCTATTAATAGTAGAAGTATATCTCAAAAAGTTTCTGACATTGATAATACTGAGTCATCATTAAATTTTAATAATATACAACAACAAAGACAATCAGAAATGGGTATGCCATTTAAACCACCAACTCCTGATTTTTTAAAACCGATTCAAGTTAAAACTAAAAATAATTCTTATGATAATGAAAAACAATTACAACCTATACAAGAATTCACAAATGAATTAGAAACTTTTTCTTTTGATTCTGAAAATTTATATTCATTAGACAATTTTAATAAACCTATAATAGAAAATAATATAATTGAAGATAATTCTTCATTTAATGATAGACTTAAAAAATTACAATCTGATAGAAATATTATTTTATTAAATCAAAATAATTCACAACAAAATAATAGTATTCCAGAAATAAATTCTATAGATAATATAAATAATAATCAACCTAATAATTATCATATGCAACCTGTACAATCTCAAACTTATATCAATCCTATAGAAAATAATACTCAACCTAATGATTATAATATACAACCTTTAAAATCTCAAAATTATATTAATCCTATAGAAAATAATAGAGTTGATGATTATATAAATAATACAGACATAAATACAAATAATAATCAAATTAATTCTAATGACCTTATTAATTTACAATTAATAATGAAAAATAATCAAGATACTATTAAAATCATATATAATGAATTATTAGCTATACAAAATAATATATCTAATAATTATAATTTAATGGATAAATTTAAAATAAAATTAAAAGAAGAATATCAATATTTACAATTAGAAATATTTAATATAGAAAATAAATCTGAATATACTTGGACTTTTGATAATATGATAACTAATATTATAAGTATACAATTAATATCATATTCTATACCTCAATCAGTATATAATATTCAAAATAATATTAATAATATATTTAAAATATTAATAGGAAATGAAGAATCATACGATGAATTTGAAATATTAATAGAAGAGGGTAAATATACTATTGAAGAATTAATTAATTATATAAATAATAAATTGGATGATGGGGGAGAGGTTCAAGTAATATTAAAATTAGATAATGATCAAAAAATTAGTATTGTATCTAATGAAACTATAAAATTAGTAATAAATTTTTTATTAGATAAAAATTTAGGATTTTCTACATGTGATAATTTTAGTAATATTCATAAAGCTAATAATATATGGGATTTAAGATTAAAAAACAAAATTTATTTATATTTAAATAATATATCTAATAATATTCCATTTGGAATATTATATTTTAATCAAAATTTTAATTCACCTTTAATATCTAATTTTACATTTGAAAGTCCTATAAATTTAAATACATTAGATATAATATTTAAAGATGAATATAATTATATTTATAATTTTAATAATTTATTTCATAATTTAAATTTTATTATAAAAAGATATTATGATTAATTTATTAATGGAAAATTATAATTATTTAATAAAATATAAAAATAATATTATAGGAGTATATAATAATTTAGAAAATGCAGAGTCATTTATATTCTCATGTATTCAGAATAAATTAATGAAACAATTAAATAATATTCAAATATTAAAATATAAATCTAATAGTTGTTACTGTTGTAATATTATAAATTTTTCTTTATCTAATAATAATGTAGATTCTATTATAGAAAATAGTAATATAGAATCTGAAGATTCTAATACTGAAGAAAATGAAGAGACTGAAAAAAATAAAATATTATATGGTAATAAACAAATAGAACTAACACATGAATTAAATTTAATTAAATTACAAGAAAAACAGTTAAACGAAAAAAAAGAAACCTATAATATAGATTTTAAATTATTTAATCAATTTAATGATAATTATAATAATGAAATAAATTCTATACCTGAATTATTTCGTGATAAATTTATATTTATGAAAAAATTATATGATGAAGATAATCTTAAGTTTGAATATTATTTAAATTATTATAATTAATTTATTTCTTTAAATGCCCACTTTTTATCAAAAACACAACATAATTTACCTTTTGGATAATCATTAATTAATTCTTTATTAATAGAATTATTCAATAATTTATTAATAATTTCAAGAATTGATTTGCATAATGATTGATGTGTAACTAATACAATATTATAATTTTTTGAATAATAACGTAAAAAAATATATTTTAAAAACTTTTTTACTCGTTTTACAACATTATTATATTTTTCAGGATATTTAATATGGGTAGGGCTTATTAAACTTTTATATGATGTATTATAATTATATTTAGCAGCTATATATTTTGGTATATCCATTCCAACCGCATTTTTAGCAATATTATCTTGATGATGTAATTCGCTTAATGAATAATCTATATTTATATTTAAATTATATTTTTTACTATAAGGAAAAATTGTTTCTAATGTTCTAATAAATGGAGAAGATATTATATAATTAATATTACATTTTTTTAATATTGGTATTAAATTTATTGAATTTTGTAAACCTAACTCAGTTAATGGTGTAAAAAAAGAACAATCTTGTGGTCTATCTTCATGTCTTAAAATATATAATTTCATTATATATATAACGAAATTATATATTTTAATATTTAATTATAAAATAAAGATTATTATTTAAAGTTCTGTTATTGGATTTTTATTTTCCCATACTACAGCACATATAGGACATATTTTATTTTGTATAAGCCATAATTTTATACATTCATTATGAAATGAATGATCACATTTTCCTGTTGATATAATGGAATCTAAATTATTAATATTTTTTGATTTATATATACTAACACTATTTAAGTCGCATCTACAAATAGTACAATCTGTATTTTTTGGTAAAATTAAACTTTCCATTCCTATCATTGTTATATTTTTTATAGTAAATTTTGACATAATATTATATTATATATAATATCATTATATATATTTATCATTTTTATTTATTCTGATTCTGATATTGAAGTGTTAGATAGATCTCCACCATAAAGTTGTTCAATAAATAAATTACCTTTTTCAGTTTTTGAACATTTAGAACATATTACGCTATTACATTTATTATTACATAATTTACATACAGAATTAGATTTTTTTATAGATCCACCCTCTAATAATATTGGATTCCCAACCTGATCATCATTATCATAATGGGGGGGAACTGGGTAGTCAGCATTATCATAATAGGGGGGAACTGGGTATTCATCATCATCGCCATCACCAGGCTTATCCATGCCACCTTTTTTATTACGTGTTTCAATAAATGATTTTAAATCTAAATATTTAGATTTATATTTTATATACTTTTTTTTATACATTATATATATAATATAAGATTTAAATTTTAAATTATTATTTTCATTTTTAAAATAAATAAAAATAGGAAACATTATTTAGTTATTATTTAACAGTTATACATTAACTAAAAATAATAATAATTAGTTATTTCAAATATATATTAATTAATAAAAAATATAATTATTTTATAATTATAGAAAAGATTATTTATTTTAATTAACAAAGATGAAAATAATTAGTTTTATCTAATTCAATAATTTTATTAAAAACTGTATGAAGCCCAGAATTAATATTAGTATTTGTTAATTCTTTATATACAATTAACATATAAGTATCACTAGCAAATATAGGTTTATAATATCTATAATTAAAATATGGAATTCTATTTTGTGGGATAATTAGTTCATCTTTAATATATGGTTTTAATAAATAATATACAGGATAATCTTCATAATCTTCTTGACAATTATATTTATTATAATTACGTGTGATTTCAGTTAAATTAGATTTTTGAGTTATATTATCCCATATTGGAATAGTAATTATAAATCCTATATTAGTAGTATTATTCATAATATCAATTAATTTATTAGCTACATTGGTCATTAAATAATTAATGTAAGGAGGATTGCACCAGTAAATACCAGATACTAATTCTATATCAAAAAAGTTCCCTTGAGATCCAAAATATTTTTCTATATCATAAAAAAGAGAACAATAATAATCAGATACTACATTAATAGCAGAACCGAATAATTCAAAATTAACACCGTACTCACGAAACATAGATTTTATTTTATGATGTATTGCTAATTGTTGATTTCCACTATCAATATAAGAGTATCTATAAAATAAACAAAATATATATTTATCTATATCTATATTATTTCCAAAAGTTTTATAATTATTATTAAATTTTTGTTGTAATCTAATATATACATTATTATTTATTGTTATATATATATCACTATATTTAAATATTATTTCATCTTCATTTCTTATTTTATTAAGTTTAAAATCAATATTATCTATTTCTAATAATTGATTATTAAAAATAAAATATTCTTTTTTTAAAAAAGATTTAGTTTTAGAAATTAAATTTTTAATTATAGGTTTTTCAAGTGTAAGTTTCATATTTTCTAAATTAGTATTTTTATTAATTATAGTATAATTAAAATCTTCTATAAATTCATTAAAATTATATTTTTCATTTTTAACATATGGAATTATTATATCTTGTAAAGAGGAATTAGTATATTGTAACCAACACCATTTATGAACATATTCTTCTAACTTATTATATTTAAATATTTTACTTAAATTTTTTATTTCTTTCATATTTCTAATAATATAAGTAAATAATTTTATTAATTTTTTAATTATATTACTTCTTAATATTTCTTTCTTAATAGAAATGTCATCGGGTAAGTTATTATTTTTTTTTAATTTATGAGGTGTGAAATTATAAGGAATTATATTTATTGTGTTAAGTGTGTTTATTTCTTTTTCTTTTTCACGTCCCATATATCTATATATATGATTTATTTCAAAATTATAATTATATATAATTCTGTTCATTTGATTATAATAGAAAATATATTTTTTTAATTATTTTTTTTATTTATTTGTAAGTAAAGGTTGTAAAACAAAAGCACGATCTAAACTTGAAAATAAATTATTATCAATACTATCTTCTACATATAATTTATCTATATCTTCTATATTACTATAATTATCTACTAATAATGTATCATATGCATTATTAATATTTGATAATTCTATAATTTGTGTTTTTACTAGTCCAGTTAATTTATTATTATCAAATTTATTATTAAATTCCTTAGAATCTTTTATATCTTCTTTATCTATAATAATATCATTATTATATTTTATTTTTGTTATATCTTGATTTATATTAATATTATGTATATTATGTTTTTTTTCTAATTCATCTAATTTATTATTAAATTCTTGTTTTGCTTCAGATAATGTTATATTTGATATATTATTATAATTTTTATAATTAGTTTTTAGTTCATCAAATGTTTCAATAGTTGGATCTATAAAATTATCATATAATTTTCTTATATCTTCATCCAATAATATATTTTTAGCTTCAATTATATGATAATAAATATTCATTTCAATAGATGAATTTTTATCTGGATGGAAATTTTTAATTAGTTTTAAATATTGTTTTCTTATAATATTACTATTACTTGTGTTAGATACATTTAATATTTCATATAAATTATATTTTAAATGACTAAACATATATAATATTATTATATTTATATTTTATATATTTTTTAAATATTATTATAATATATTTAATCCTAATATATTTCTAGAAACATTATAAGACTTATATTGAGGCTTATAATATGAATTACATAATACCATTTCTTGAACTTCAAAATTATAATCTTTATTATAAATATATAATATTTCTTCATCAATTTTCTCATTAGACATTATATAAAAATAATAATATATATGTCTATTATTTTTGGTAGAATTTATTAAACGACCCCGAATAGTATAATTAGTTGTTTCCAATAATCCTTCATAAAATCCTTTATAAAAATTATCATTTTTACTATATTTATTATATTTTTCATGTAACTCAGTATAATATTTTATCCATATTAATAATACATTTATAAAACTCTTATCATAATATATATTTTCTTTTGTTGTATAAATATAAGTTTTATTATTATTTATTTGATTAAACCAAAAATTAACGCCATTCTGATATATTGAATTATTATACATATACTAATTAATAATAATTAATATTCTTTATATCTATATAAGAAATAAAAAAAATGATAAAAATATATAAAAATATCTTACTTTATTATATTTAATGACAGATACTAAAAAGATTAACAAATATTACAATGCATTAATACATTTTTTAAATAATAATAAATATGATATAAATCAAAATAAAAAATATAATTTAATTTCATATAGTAATACATTTAAAGGTAAATTTTATATAGATGCAAATAATAGTAAAGAATTTATTAGTTTATATTGTGATGCAATATGTAATAATGTTGATAATTTATCAATATTAGAAATTCAACCTGAATATAATTTTATTATTGTAGATATAGATTTAAAAAAACCAATAGAAGAATCTAATCCTGGAGATAGGTTATATGATAATAACTTAATAATGTTAGTTATAAAAAAATATATTTCAGTTATTGAGACATATTTAGAGATTGATAAAGATAATTTTAATATAGCTATATTTGAAAAACAGAAAGCTACAGATTTACATGATATTTATAAAGATGGATTTCATATTATATTTCCTAATGTTATAGCTAATATAGAAACAAGACATTTAATACGTTATAAAGTTGTAGAATTATGTAAAGATGAAAATATATTTGAAGCATTTATAGAAAATGCAGATAAAATTATTGATAAAGCTGTAGTTTCTAGTAATGGATGGTTTTTATATGGATCTAAAAAACCAGATGGATATTTATATGAATTAAAAACAATGTATTCATATAATTTTTCATCTATTTATGATTATACTAATAAAGAATTATCAACAGAACAAATAATTAAATATTTTTCATTCATATATAATAAATCTAAATCATGCAATAAACAAGGAGCTAATAAATTAATTGAATTTACAAATTCAGATGTTAATGCTGAAGTAAATAAATTAGGAATTAATACAACTACTAAAATGACATATGAAATTAATAATACAAAAGAAACATTAATTAAACGTGCATATAAATATGCTATGTTTTTGAGTCCTGCAAGAGCCGCTAATTATGAAGATTGGAGAAATGTAGGTTTAGCATTACATAATACAGATGACAGTTTATTAGCAGCATGGATTGAATTTTCTAAAAAATGTCCTTCAATATATGAAAAAACAGAACAAGGAGGATGTCCTAAATTTTGGAAATTATTTAAAACACCTGTGCATAGTTCTTTATTAACTATTAGATCGCTAGCTTATTGGGCTAAACAAGATAACCCTAAAGAATATGAATTATTTAATAAAGAAGAATTTAAAAATACTTTAGTTCAAAGTTCTGATAATACATGGACTATTGCATCTTCTTTCTATACTAAATATCTTAATAGGTTTGTTTGTTCGTCATGCACAAAACATATATGGTGGGAATTTAAAAATCATAGATGGTATAAAATAGATGGTGCAGCATCACTTATTATATTATTATCTAAAGATTTTGCTAATGATTATTTATTAGAAGCAAGTAATATTAATAATAAAATACGTAATTCTGATGATTCATCTAGGCCATTATATGAAGAAAGATATAAAATGCTTAATCGTATAGCCGACAAATTAAAAAATATAACTTTCAAAAAAAAAATAATAGAAGAATCAGAAGCATTATTTTTAGATGCTGAATTTGTAGATAAATTAGATAGTAAAATAAATATAATTGGATTTGAAAATGGAATTTATGATTTAGAAATAGGAAAATTAAGAGATGGATTACCTGATGATTTCGTTTCATTATCTACAAAAAATGATTATATAAAATATTCTGATAAAATGCCATATATAAAAAAAATTAATGAATTTCTAAATCAAATATTACCTAATGAAACAGTTAAAGATTATTTTTTAATTACACTTTCTACATGTTTATCAGGTTCAACCAAAGAAGAAAAATTATATGTTTTAACTGGTTCGGGTTCAAATGGTAAATCTTTAACAATGGATTTAATGTTTCATTCTTTAGGTGATTATTATATGTCATGTCCAATAACTATTATTACACGTAAACGCGGAAGTTCTAATGAAACATCACCCGAAAAAGTTAGAATGAAAGGTAAACGTTGTGGTGTTTTTCAAGAAACTGATGACGGTGAAAAATTAAATGTAGGAGTAATGAAAGAATTTACAGGAGGAGATAAAGTATTAGTTAGAGATTTATATAAAGGTGCTAATGAAATGATAGAATTTAAACCACAAATGAAATATTTTTTAACATGTAATCAGTTACCTGTAGTTCCTTCTAATGATGATGGAACATGGAGACGCTTAAGAGTTATAGAATTTAATTCAAGATTTGTAGATAATCCTATAAAAGAAAATGAATTTAAAATAAATACTAATTTAAAACAAGAAATACAAACTTGGACTAGTAGTTTTATTAGTTATTTAATACATATTTATGAAACTCAATATAAAGATATTAATTATTTGAAAGAACCCAAAGAAGTTATGGCGAAAACTAATGAATATAAATTAGAAAATGATTGTTATACTGAATATGTTAATGAAAATATTATAATTGAACTTAATAATATTATTACTAATAAACATATATGGGAACATTTTAAATTATGGCATAAAAATACATATGAAGGAAAACCTTTACCAAAAAAAACAGATGTAGAAAAAAATATTTTTAAAATTATTAATAATACTTTTAATAATGTTGAAATTAGTAAAAATAATATTAAACATATTAATATAAAAATTAATGATGAAAATGATGATTTATAATTTAATACTCAAAATATTATTATTTGATAATTCTGATTAATAAATATATTATTTTATACTAATATTAGATAAATCATATTATATATAATTCAAATATTATATTAATTCTTTAATTTATATTATTGGACATGTTTATTATTGTCAGTTATGATTAGTGTTTATTATAACCTTATTAAAAAAAATCTAAAATTGTGTTTCCATATATGTTTATTATTATAATTAGCACTATCTTAATTAATTAGTTTTTATTTATTTTCAATTTACGATAACCGTTAACTTTGTTTATTACACAAATTATTAGTTTTAATAATAATTTTAATTATTTAAATTATTATTAAAACTAATAAACAAAGTTTATTTAAATAACATTATAGGGAATTTTGTTAATCACAATTATTTAGATTATTATTTTGTAATTTTTAAATAAACTAATAATAATCAGGTACATTAATATAATATTATTTTTAACATAACAATATAATATTATTATAGATATAACATAAATATATTGTTTTTATATGAGGTATTTGTTAAATGTATGTTTTATATAATAACCTACTAAAGTATATTATATATATAAATATATAAAAGTTAGAAGTAAATTTTTAATAAAAAAAATGATATATAAATTTAATATATAATCTATACTATAATATATAGTATGTCTTCAAACATGGATAACAAGGTCATTGACAAGTATATGAAAGAAAGATATCATGAGAATAAAGTTAAACTAATTAAATATGATACTTCTAAACAAGTAATAAATTCTGGTTTTAGTTTATCTACTAAAGTTGTTTATTCATCTAAATCTACAGATAACACACCATCAATACACCATTATTCTAAATAATTTTTTTAATTTATAATTATTTATTATTAAAATTAGTAATTTCTAATAGTATATTATCTATATTAGATCTATCTTTATAATAAATTTGTAACATATTTATTAATAATTTTTTTATTAATTTCATTTCTAAATTTGGTAATGTAATAACACTTAATTTACGTTCTAAACGATTGTCTTCTTCTATATTAAAATTTTTAATTTTAAATTTAGAATCAAAAAATAATTTATATTTTTTTGTTTTTTTTAGAAAATAATAAGGAAAATCTCCACATGTTTCATTAATTAAACATAAATGATAATAATCTCTAGGATTATAAGCATCTTTATTAGGATCAAATAGAATATCTCCTGTTAATATTTCAAATAATGTACAACCTAAAGCCCAAATATCTACTGCATAAGTACAATTACCTAATAAAATAATTTCCGGAGCTTGATAATATCTTGTTCCAAATGTTTCTGAATGTTTCATATTAATTTTACAATATGCACCAAAATCAGATAAACTTACTATACAATTTTCATTTATTAATTCATAATTATCATTAATATCTATATTTTCAATAATATCAATAATTTGTTCATGAGATAATGTTTCATATAATTCTAAGTATTTTTTATAAAATGTATCATATTTTGTATTAATACCTTCAACTAATATATTATCAGTTTTAACATCTCCATGAAATACTTTAAATTTATTATGTAATATTTGTAATCCGGAAGCTATTTGAGTTAATATATTTAATGAAATATTGAAAGGTAAACCATTAGTATATGGACCATTTCTTATTATAGTATCTAAATTACATTTATATAAATTCCAAATAGAACATAAATATTTTAAATCATTTATTTCTTCTATAAAATATTCTATAATATTATTAAATAATGGTAATTTTGGTAATTTTTTTACAAATTTAATTTCGTCTAATCCTGTTTCATATTCATTAGGATTTTGAACTTTTAACGCATAACATTTTTTATCAATTGTATTAAAAACTAACCACACAATACTACACGCCCCTTCACCTATTCTTATTATAATATTATAATTTCTCAAACATTTTTTATATAAATCTAAATTATCTGATTCACTTATATATTTATCACTTGATGAAGAGGTTACTATAGTATCAGTTTCTGAACTAGTAAAAGAATTATGTGAAGATAAATCAACAGACATATATATATATATTAAAATATATAATATATCTTTAGATTATTAAGATAATAATAAATCTATTAATTCTTTTTTAGTTATTTTATTAGTATTGCTATATGTAATATTTTTATGTATTTCTACTAATTCTAATAGTTTAGGCTTAGTAAATTTATTTAATTGATTAGTATTATATATTATAGTTTTAATGTTTTTATTGTTATCTATTGCAAATATTTTATTTATTTTATCAGATTCATAGTATTTAATATTTTCATTCATTATATTTAATATAATTTGATCATCTTTATCAAATATTTTTTTATCATTGGTAATAATAGGTTCCCAAAATAAATCATAATTAGCTATTAATATTGTTTTATTAGTAAAATTAATAGCTTCATTTTTATAAATTGTAAATATTTCATTTATTTTAAAATCAAATATTATTATATTAATATTTAATATATCTACTATATATTGGAGTGTAATTATATCAATTGAAGAATTAATATGTTCTCTAATATCATTTTTATTAAATTTTTTAATAAATGATGATAAATTATTTTTAGTATACATATTAATTAATTGTGATTTATATTCTATTATTTTTATAAAATCTTCATTCACTAAGTAGTTATTTTCTAATATTAATAATAAAGATGCCCAAAAACTTATATTTTCATTATTATTATCATATATATTAATACCATATCTATAACAATTATTAGTTAAAATAGTTATAAAATTATTTAAATTATGATTTATATTATTTTTTTTAGTTATAAAAATATTTTTATCTTCCAGCAAATATTTTAATATCACTTCATAAGTTATTTCTTCCATTAACTATATTAATTAATATATGTTTAAAAATATATAATTATCATTTTTTTTTATATTACTAATTATATGGAGGAAGATAAAATACCTAACGGTGGATTTCCACCTTTATATTATAAATCTATAAAAAAAGATACTAATATTAATTTACCTATTACTAAAAAAATTAATTTAGAAAAATTAATACATAACCCATCTAATAAAAATATAATAGATAATATAAATAAGGATCAAAATATAACAGAAATAGATACTATTTAAAATATATTTTTTATAAATTTAAAAAATAGTAAAATTACTACTTTTTAAATTTTTAAATAATAATTATTAATTTTCAAAAAAATTAATTTTAAACATGTGTAGTATTACTTTGATATATTAATTAACTTTATTTTGTTATTTTTGTAAATATTTTAATTATAATGTTTTAATAATAATAATAATCTTATTTATTTATTAAATTTAATAATTTATATGATAATACCGAATAAAAATATTAATTATAAACATAGCAAAGTATATAATATAATAAGTTCCTAATATTTTTTATATTATTTAAATATTAAATGAATAAGCATATTTGAAGATTATATATATATATATATATATATATATATATTATATATCAAATATTAAATATTATAATAAATAATATAATAAATATTATAATATTATATTTTATTTATTAAAATATAATATTTATCTGGGTTTAAAGATATATTATTATATAAAATTATATAATGCCGCCGGGAAAAAAAAGTAATTCAAAGAAAAATAATCTTGAACAAGTAAATGAGGGAGTGGCTACTGTAGTGCCTTCAAATGAGGAATTACCTAACACTACTAATAACCTCCATGAACCTGAAAGTGAAACACCTATTAATTTAGAAAATGGTGGTGGTGCTGAAGTAATTCAACCAAATACAACAGTACAAGCAAAAGTAAAGCAAAAAAGAAAGAAAAACTAATCTCAGAAACTCCTAATATTATTGGTGGGGGTAAAACATCAAAAAAAATAACACCAACTAAAATAAGTAAACAAAAATCAACTGACAAAAAAGAAGTTTTACCTAAAACTAAAGCAAAAAAAAAGTCACTAGCACAAAAAACAGACACTAATACAGAACAAGAAAGTGAAGATGAAGTATCAAATATAAGATCATTTAAAGTAAAGTTACCAGATTCAGACATTTTTAAAGGAAGATTTACCGGATTAACACCATATCAAGCAGCAAATAAAGCATTAAGTAAATTTTTCCGATTAAATAAAAATATTCTAAATACAGAAATAGAATTTAATATATGTGAATCAACACGTAAAAGTAAGAAAACTATTTATTCATATATTGGAAGACGCTATAAATTAGATACACCTGTAAAATATGAAATTAAAGATTCTGAAGGTAATACACGAGAAATTATTAAAAATTTTAAAAATTCTTTAAGGAAAATTAAAAAAGTTAATAATTCAGAAAAATCTGAAGTAACAGAAACCGCCACATAATATATTATTTAATAATATTTTTTATATATAATTTATAAAATAAGTAATTATTTTATAAATAAAAAAATAAATAGTTTATTATTTATTTTTTTATTTATATTTTATTATTATTTAAATAAGTAATAATTAAACCTAATAATTTATGTAATGAACATGTTTATATCTTATGTTCTTTGTGCTTCTTAATAATGATTTTAATTATTTAAATTATTATTAAAATCTAATCAAATAATAGGAATCTCAGTTATTAATAAAATTTTGTTTATTCATTTTTAAGTTAGACTAATTAACAATTATCCTTATTCAATTTAATAGTATTAAAAGATATAATACTAAACATGTACAATAATAAAGTATAATTTAAATAATGAGTATGTTTAGTATCATCTATTTCATTTGTTGTTTAGTATCACTATATTTAAAAAATTAAAAAAAATATTTTTTAATTTTTTAAATATTTTTTTATGGGCATGTTTAGTATCATCTGTTCGGATTACTGTTTAGTATTAATCTTATTGAAACATAATAATAATTAATAAACGAAGTTAACAAAGCAAGCTTTAGTTATTATTATTTTTCAATAAGATTAATACTAAACAGTAATCCAAACAGATGATACTAAACATGCCCATTATATTAATTATTATTATTATTTTTCAATAAGGTTATTACTAAATAGTAATCCTAATAGATGATACTAAACATACCCAATTATTAAAAAATATACTTTTGATTTATAAATAATAATTTAGATAATTATAAATATTTTTAATTTATAAATGAACATGTTTATTATCAACTATTTAAAAATTTAAATAATTAAGGTTCATATTATTTTTATTTAAATTATTAATAATTTGTAATATATAAATTAATAATAAATTATTATTTAGTTAACCGGAAAAAATACTTTATCATTTGTTTATTTTACTATTTATTATTAGTTTATTTAAAAATTAATAATTATTAAAATATCTGATGTTTCTAGTATTTAATTTATAGTTAAAACTAACGATTTATATAATATAATAATTAATTATAACCAAAAGATAATTAACTAATAAACCAATAATCATTACTTATTATCAGTTTAAGAAAAAAATTATAATCTTATTTAATTCATATAAAACACATTATAAAATAAATAATATTAACAAAGTTTCTGCGTAATAATTGAAGTTAATAATGTGTTCATATATTGTTATCATTAGTCAGATAAAACAGTATCCTATTTAATTTATTATAAAATACTAATCTTATTTAATTTATAAAAATAGAAACTATGTTAACTTCATTTATTTATAAATATTTTTTTATAAATTAAACTGCGTTCCAAAAGATTATAATTTTATAATAAATTGAATAAGGATATTTTTTCATCAAACTAATAAATTTATCTGACTAACTTAATTATAGATCTAAAATATTTTTTCTAAAAACTAAATTAATTAAGAAAAACTTTATTTATTTATAAATCTAAAATATTTATCTAGAAAATTAATTATTTATAAATTTAAAATATTTATCTGGCAAACTTTTAATAATTAATTATTTTTTAACAAACTTAATAATTAGAGGAATTATATTTATAAATCTAAAATATTTTTTAAAACACTAAAATAATTAATAGACCCGTTTATTGTTGTTTATTATAATTAGTGTTTATTATTATTTTATTTAAAATAAATGAAGTTCCAACTATTAATAAATTGTGCTTCCTATATATGTTTATTATTATATGTTTGGCGTCTTATTTAATTATTTTTTATGTATTATTAATCAAAATTATTAAAAAATAAATAAGCTAGCTTGCTTTCAATTAATTTTTATATTACACAAATTATTAGTTTTTAATTTTTAATAAAGTAATAATAAATATGTTTATTTTTAAATTATTAATTTTTGTTAATAAACATGACCATTTTATCTAAAATTTTTTTTGAAAAACTAAAATAATTAATTTTGAACCTGAATATTATTTTATGTTATGATTTGTGTTCATTATAACCTAAACTATAAATTATGTTTCATATACATATTTATTATTATACATTAAGTTTTTAATTTTTAATTTGTAAATAAACTGATAATAGTAAGATTATAAAAAGGCTCATTATTAATATCTATAAAATAATGAAAACCTTGATTATTTAAATTATTAATTTTTAATAAAATAATAATAAATATGTTTATTTATAAATCTAAAATATTTTTCTGAAATCTAAAAATAATTAATGGGCATGTTTATTATCTTATGGTATGTATGGGAACTAATAAATCGTGCTTTCATATATATTTATTATAATAAATAATGATTAGCTTTCTTATTTAATTATTTAAATTATTATTAAACAAAATATTTTAAATAAAATAATAGAAACATCAAATATTAAAATTATTAATTATTAAATAAACTTATAATAAACTAAGCTAATTAATGAAACTTTATTAATAATTATTTATAGATCTAAAATATTTATTAGACAAATTTAATTTATTAATTATTTATAAATTTAAAATATTTATTTATAAACTAAAATAATTAGGAAACTTCGTTTATTTATTTATAAATCTAAAATATTTTTATGAATTAAAAATTACTTAATTATTGCTAGTGTTTTTGAAACAAAAATAATTAACACTTATTATTTGTTTTCAATAGGAAGCAATCTTTTAATTATTATATTAATTAATATTTAATATGTATTTTTCAATTGAAAGCAAGTTTTAATATTTATTTTAGTTATCATTCATGAATCCACTCGCGGGCATTAATTGATTCTATTAATAGTTATTATTATTAATATTTTTTATGTAACTTTATTATTTTAATGCTATTTTCTTTAAAAATGAGAATATTTATAAATCTATTTATCTAAAATTAAAATAATTAAATGAAATTGGTTACAATGTTTATTTATAGATCTAAAATATTATTCTAAAAATAGTAATAAATTATTTTATTTATAAATTTAAAATATTTATCTAGAAAAATAATTAATTATTTTTATAGATATAAAATGTTTTTACACATAATTTAATTTTATTGGAATGCAATTATATTTTTATAAAATATGAATAATTATTTTAGTTTTCTAAATATTTTAACTTCATTTATGTTTTCTGATAAATATTATACATTTATAAATAATTAATTTAATTTACCTGAAAAATATTTAGATCTATAAATAATTAATTTACCAAAAAATTATTTTATTTTTGGTTTCAGATAAATTATAACATAATAATATAAACTTTAAATTAAAATATTTTATAATTTTTCTAAAAATTATAAAATATTAAAACTACATTTGAAATGATGTTTATTTTTTCTGAAAATAGAAATAATTTATTATTACCGTAAAAATTTATAATAATTATATTTTATAATATAATTATCTGATAATGTTTTAATTATAAAATTTGAATTATTTTCTATAGATCGATCTTCTATTTTGAATACTAAAATGTTAATATCTAATATTATATTCATATATAGTATGATCTAGTAATAGTATTATTAATATATTTTATAATAATACATATTTTATTAATATATTTAGATAATACATGTCTAGTTTTAGTTAATAAATAATATTAACTTAGGAACCACAACAACCATATTTATTTTTATTTATAAATAATCATAATTATTTAAAATTCAAAAAATAATAAAGTTTTTATTAATTCACTAAAATTTAAATTGGGAACTATGTTAACTATGGTTATTTTTAAAACTAATAATTTGTATAATATGAACATTAAATAAAATAAAATAAGGTATAATAATAACTTATAAATATATAAGAAACACAATTTATTAATATTTTATTTTAAATAAGATTATAATAAACATGCCATAATTAAAGGTTATTTATATATAAAATATATGAACACTATAAAGTGTAATTGTAATTTTGATTCATCATTTGCATATATAATTAATAATATTAATGATGAACCAATAAATAAAATAAATATATCTGATTATTTATCAAATAATTTATTAAAAACTGAAATTAGTAATATGAAAAAATTTTTAGTATGTAAAAATAAGAATGAATTAATTAAATATGAATCATTTAGAAAAATATCTCATTTTAAACATAAAAATAGTAATGGGACAACTGAATGGCATAAAGAATGGCAAACTAAATTATCAGAAGAATGTAAAAAATATTTTGGTGAGCATAATAATATAATTGAAATACGTATAGGTAAAAGAGTAGCAGATGCTATTATATATGAAAATGTTATTGAATTTCAACATAGTTATATTTCTATTAATGAAGTTAAACAAAGAGGTATAGATTATTTAGCATATAATAAAAAAATATATTGGATAATTGATTGTAATGATTCTATTATTTATAAAGAACATGGCGATATATATTTAATTAAATTTATTAAAGATACATGGAAATATAAAAATTTTATATCAAATGAATTTATATTTTTAAATATTGATAATAAATTATTTAAAATTAATCCATCATTAGTTAAAAGTAATATGATTGATGTAAGAGAATATAATTTAGATGATAAATTTATAAATTCATTAATTAATAATATTAATATTTGGAATAATAGTGAGATAATACAATGTATATTATATCACAACCAAAGAGGCGCGGGTTGTGGAAAAACATATGAAAGTATACAATTATTAAATCAAAATGAAATATTTAAGGATAAAAATATATTCATATATTTAACAAAAGCGCATTCCGCAAAAGAAGTAATTTATAATGAATTGGAGGATCAAGAAAAAAGAGAATCTTTAGAAAATATAAAAATATATAACAAGGAGGAACTAATTTCAGAAAAGAAATATAAAATATCATATTTAAATAAAATTACAAATACAGAATCAACCATATATATCGGGACAATTGATTCATTTATGTATGCTATTGGTAATAAAGATATTAGACATAATGATTATTTTGCAGGTATTGTTAAGTCAATTAAAGATGGATACGTTAATACAACAACGGATGGAACAATAAAATACTCATCAAATAATATTAAATTAAATAAACAATGTTTAATTATTATAGATGAAGCACAAGATTTAGATCCAGATTATATTGAAGCGATTTGTAGTATTATGAGAAATACTTATATAGATTCATATATTATTGGTGATAAATTACAATCAATATGGGGAGAACATAATATACATACTTTTTTAGAAAATAATGATTTACCTAATATTACTATTAAACGAAATACAGGAATTAATCATGTTATGAGATTTCATAATATTCAATTTCAAGATTTTGTAAATAATATAATTGATTTCAAAAAATATAATTTACCACAAATAGAAAAAATATGTAATATTGAAAATTGTAAATATAAACATGAAAATGATATTAAACCATATAATATATTTGAAATTGAAACAATTTATGCAAATGATTCAAATGATGATAAGGTAACTAAATTAGTTGAAAAAGTAATAAATTATATGAATAATGAAATAAATAATTATAACTATTTACCAAATAATTTTATGTTTATATTTCCAATATTATCAAAAAATTATTTAGCTAATAGGTTAGAATCAAGATTACAAGATTTTTGGATAAATAAATTTAATGATAAATATTATCAAGATAACGTTTTAACAAAAAATACACATTGGAAAGATAAAATAAATAATAATTATCATAAATATGTATATCTTCATAAATCAGATGAAGGAAAATCAATAAATTTAAAAGAATCTGAAAATGCTACAAGAATTTTATCTATACATTCTTCTAAAGGTAATGGTTCAGAAGTAGTATTTGTATTTGGATTAACAGAATACTCATTAAAAAAATTTAGTAACAATAAAAATAATCTTGTTTATGATTCATTATTACATGTAGCATTAACACGACAAAAAAAATCATTATATATTGGAATTGTAAATAATGGAGATGATATTTATAATAAATTTAATAAGTTTGATATAGAAAAAGATATTGATATTCAACCAAGAATAGAAGATATAAAAATCCATAATAAATATCAAAAAATTATTGATTATTCAATTAATACAAATGATATATTTTCATATATTGATGAACAATATATTAAACCATATAATTATGAATCATTAATACCTAATACAGATAAAAATATTATTATAGATTGGGGACATCATATTATAAGATATTATGTTTTCTTATACTATATAAAATTTAATATATATAATAATGAAGTTATAGAAAATAAGTGTAATCCTGTAAAACAATTTATAGCAATACTAAATAAAATATCTAAATTAGAAGAAATTTCTACTTATTTGCATAAAGATTATTATGAATATATTAAAGAAAATTTTTGTAATATTGATAACAAAAATAATGCTAAGGAAATACCAATTTTAATATTTCACGCAAATGAAAAAACAAAATATAATAAATATAAAACAACTATTATAGATTTTATATTATGTATACAAAAAAAAATTAAGAAGTCATTAAAAACAAATAAATTACCGTTATTATGTCCTTTAGAGATTGTTATATTATACTATATTATAAAATTACGTGATAAGGGTATTTATTCGGATTTAACAATTATGGATATATATTCAATAATATATTATTATGATGAATGTTATAATTTAGTTAATGAACATCATAATATTTATGAATGTTTATGTAAAGATAAATTTATAGAAACTAATGATAATGATAATAATAATAATGATATATATAAAGATATACGTGAAAGTATAAAAAATCATTTTGAAAAAACTAAACAGATTCAACAATTATATTTAAATTATAAAGATTATTTAAATAACAATATAGATAAACCTTCAAATTTTAAATATAATTTGTTTCATCTTGTTGTGTATGGAGATAAACATGATAATTTTAAAATTACAAATGACTATGTATTAATAGCTAATTCTGATAAATATGTAATAAATTTTATAATTACACCACACTTTAATAAATTAAATTTTAATAATATAATATTTGATGGTATAATGAATAAATATTTATTATTAAATTCTTGTCAGAAACATTCAAATTATGAAAGATATAATAATAAAGAAATTATTACATGTATATTTACATTAGATTCATTAAAACCTATTTTTATTAATTTTAATGTTAATAAAGATGATAATAATATGAAAGAAAATATTAAATCTTATTTATTAACTGAATATACAAGTAAACATAATATAATTTATCAATTTTATCAATATTGTAAAAATAATAAACCAAATGATTTAAAACAAAATAGTATATCTTATACTTATGAAAAAATAACCAAATATATTAACATACCAAAATATATAGAAGATTATTTTTATGATATTAATAAAGAAATTTATATATGTAAAGAAAATAAAAAATCAAAACAATATATAGAAGATATATTTAATAAAATAAATAATCAAGAATTATTTTTAAATGATATTAATAATTATTTAATTAAATCTATTAATATTTTTTTAAACATTAATGAAGAAATAATAGATGAATATCATGACTTATAAATAATTATAATTATTCATGTTTTCTAAAAAAAATATTATGTTTATTAGTTATTTTTTGATTATTATTAATTTTATTTATTAAAAAATAAATAAAATTAATAAAGCTTGTTCAAATTTTAATATTATATAAATTAGTAGTTTTATAATAAATTTAAAATATTATTAAAACTAATTGATTGTTATTTTCAGAGAAATAGAATGCTTCATTTATTTCAATTTCTAAATAAATTTATATTTTATGTTTATTAATATATTGTATTAATTCTTTTTTTATATTTATAATTATATCTATAAGTTCATTATTTTTAATTTCAAATTGTTGATCTCTATTTATTATATTTGATTTCTGTAATTTATGTAAATTATAAATATTATTATCATATTCAACATAATGTTTACTAAATTTAATCACAATAGGTACCATATAGTTGGGTAATTCTGAAATTTTAACATTTATTACTGGTGGTAATAATCCATTGTTATTTGTTAATTGAAATCTTACTTCAAATATACTATTAATAGAAAATAATGAATCTATATATGTTTTTAAATTAGTAATATCTGTTTTAATTTCATTAAATGTTATCCATTTATTTTTTATAATTTTTTGAACTTTATATAAATCTTGATTAATTATATTCGTTAAATTAGATGATGCATTTGTATTTTCAGATGGCACTGTTTGAATTTCTAAACCTGTTATATTATCTAATGATTTACCTAAAAATTTATTCCATCCAATACTTTCGTAATTTATATCATCTGTTTTTTTCCATTCTTCTAAATAATATGTTTTAGGATCATAAGGTATATAAATTATTTTATTAATTAATTCTACATCACAATTATTATTAAATGCTAAATTAATTATATTATTATAATAATCATACCATTCTTTAGGTGATTTAATATTAGTTAAATTTAATGATTGTATATTTATTCTAGCTTCTTCATAAGTATATATTTTATTAAATAAAAAATCACCATAGCACAACCAATCATTTTTATAATATAAATGTGGTTTATCAATAATTATACATTTTTGTGTAAAAAATATAGTTAAATCATATAAATTAGTAATATTAGCATTTTGAACTTTATATTTTAATTCTTCTAAATTAATATTAGAAAGTTTATCTGATGAACTTGATTTAATTTCATAAGAATTTAATATTCTTTTTGACATGTCAGTTATTTTATTTTTTATATTATCATTAATATATGATTGTTCTGTTTCATTTCCTTTTAGTGTAATTATGTCATCAACTAATCCTGATTTTTCATTTATATATTCATCATCATTATCATTCTTAAATGTTTTATTATCTCCTTTAGTTTTTCTTATATAATATCTTGAGTTTTCATGATTTAGTGGTTTTTTTAGTATATCACAAATATATCTTATTTTTTTAAATTTACTAGAAAAAGCATTTTCTTCCATATTTTCAAATGTATAAATTTTTGTTGGTAATATTACATATGCTTTTTCTTTATGTTTATGAATTCTTAAACATCTACCAATATTTTGGATTATTGTTGTTTCAGAATTTCTTTCTTCAGCAAATAAAATACTATCACATATTGGTATATCTATACCTTCATTAAAAATATCTACAGTTAATAATATTTTAGATTTTCCATTATATGTTTCAAATATTTTTAAATTATTTTCTCTATCCTTCTTTTTTTGATCTTTTGATATTATATATCCAATATTATTATCTAATTTATTATCATTAATATTTTTTTGTAATATATCATATAATATTTTTACTTTTGCTTTATTTGATAAATAAACAAGAGTATGTTTTAAGTTATATATAGAAATAGTTTTTAATAAATATTGTGATATTATATTAAAATATAAAAATTGTTGTTCATCATTTTTATCATCTTTAATTTTAAATTTTATATCTTCAATTGCTTTTTCAATTGTATCTTTTTCACATAAAAAAATAACATCAAAATTTAATATATATTTATCACAAATTCCTTCATAAAAACTGTATTCATAAAATATTTTACCATATTTATCTTCATTATCCATTGAATAAATAATATCATTATTTATATAATTATCTGTGTTATTTCGTTTGATAATTTTTAATGGTGTAGCAGTCATAAATAAATGTTTAGCAGGCGTAAAATCACTATTTTCTTCAAATATGGTTTTTGCAGTTATAATATTATTATCACTACTAACTAAGTGATGTGATTCATCACATGTTAATAAATCTGGTATAATTTTATCATTAGAATTTTTATTATAATTGGAAATACCTTTAATTATTTTATTAATAGAATCATATGTAGTAATAATTAATATTTTTTTACCATCTAATATATATCTTGATTTTAATGAATCTTCTAGATCTTTTTCATTATTATTAAGTAATATAATATTTTTTTTTTTTATTTTATTAAAAAAACTTTCAAAATCTTTTACTTTAAAAGATGGATCATTATTATTTTTTGTTATTATTTCAGTTTTAATAGTTTTTATATTAAAATCAGAAACTTTTATTAGTATATCAATATCTATGTATTCTCTATATATCCATTCTATTATATCTTGAACTATACCTTGAATTAATAAAATTCTTGATGTAGTATATATAAATAATCTTTCATTTAATGAAATACATTTTTTCATAATTTCATAAAATGTACGTGTTTTACCTGATCCACAACACATTGATAATATTCCACGTGTGTTATAATCATCATTATTTATAAAATCATAATAATAATCTTTAAAACGTTTTACAGCTTCTATTTGGTTGCTTCTTAAATTATTCATATTTATACTAATGAATTTATTATAAATAATTCATTTTTTATATTTAAATATGTGTAGTATTATTTTTTTGCATAAAATAATAATTTTTTTAAATCATATAATTATATCTAATACTAATAAACATATCCAATTATTATAATTTTATAATTAAAAATCTAAATTATATTTATTTTGATTAACAAATTATAATTTTAGAATTACCATCTATATTTATTTATAGTTAACAAATTATAATATTTTAGAAAAATTAATAATCTAATTTTTTATTTCTGATTAATAAAAATTTAATTCTATTAATTATTATTTTATAATTACAAATCTAAATTATTATGTCTGGTTAGTAAATATTTTATAATCTAATAAAATATTATTTCTGATTAGAAACTTATAATTTTATAATTAAATATCTAAATTATATTTATTTTAGTTAGTATTAATTATAATTTTATAATTGACATGTTTATTATTATAATTATATTGTTTTCTTATTTAATTATTAAATTATTTTTTGTTAATTATTACATATTACACAAATTATTTTTAATAATAACTTAAGTATTTTAAATTATTATTAAAATCAATTATTTAAAATGCTAAGAATCACAGTTATTTAAATAATCTGATAATAAATAGTAAAATAAACAGATGGTTATAAATATGTCCATTATATTAATAAATATATAATAAATATGTTTATTTTTTTAATTATTAATTTTTAAATAAAATGATAATAAACAGTAAAATAATAAATAGATAATAAATATGTTCATTTATAAATCTAAAATATTTATCATAAAAACTAAAATAAACGAGAATTATGTGTTTCTCTAATTATATGTTTATTTTATAATTTACATAATTAAGTTATCATTAAATTTAAGGATTTATATAATATAAATATAAAAAGATAGTTTTAGTTATTAAAAACAATAACTAAAAATTATTATAAAATTATATAATAATAAACATGTATTATAAGAAACTTAAGTTATTTATAGTTTATATAATAAATAATACTCATAAAAGATGGTAATAAATGTGTCATGTGATGATAAATAAAAATAAACATTCAATATTTTTTTATACTATTAGTAATAATAAATAAATATTTATTATTAATTAACTAATGCATAATTATTATTGTTTGAATACCCAGTTATATTTGATGGTTGATTGTTAGAATGTTCATTTTTTTGTGTACAACTATTATTAGTTAAATTACAACTATTATTAGTTAAATTACAACTATTATGTACATCTTGGTTAGGTGCTTTACCACTTATTCTATCATTAGCAATAGAAACATATTTACTATCTGCATGCATAAAATCATTATTATTATAATTAATAATATATTCATCATTAATTTTACATTGTAATTTAGTATATTCATTGATATGTGTTTTATATGTTTCATCATCTCCTAATTGTTCAGCATGTCTCGCAAGTAGATAATGTTGTTCGCATTCTTCAATAGTTCCTGCAACTTCTAATTCATTATTTGAATCATTAATAAATTGTTGTGCGGATAATTTATCTCCTTTTGATAATAACTGAGTAGCTACATTATTTAAATAATCTGAATTAATAATTGATTTTGCTTTTAATTCTTGAATAATAGATTCTCTATATAATTTATTTGAACTTTCACTATCGCCATTCATGTTAGCTTTAATACTTTCTTCTTTCAAAATTGACGAATTCATTAATGCATTTATTTTCATAGACACTCTTAATATTAAACTTTCAAGATTTTTTAGTTCATCATTATTATTATTTACTATTGCATTATGTAATTTTTCTAAATAGTTTAATTTAAATTTAGATGCGTTTATAATAACTTCCATTTTATTTTTTTCTATTTCATGATAATTCAATTTATCTGGATTTACTTGTATATTTTCTTCATATAAAGCGTCAGTATGATTAAGATATTTCATATAAGCATCTACAACTGTTATTTGTGTAGCTATAACATTTGATATATATTGTTTGTCACTTGTACTATCATAATATTCATTTTCTTTTTGGAAGTTATCAATTGCATTTAGAGTGTATACAATTTTTTCATATATAACTATTTTGTGTTTATGTTTTTCAGCTTCAGAAATATTATTTTGATTTATTGCTTGTGTTTCTAACTGTTTTTCTTTTTCAATCTCATTAATTGCATATGTAAGAATTATACCCCGTTGTAATTTACTTTTATTATATTCATCTTCGATTACGTTATCCGTGTTTTGTACTTGAGCAGTTGCAGAAGCGTATACATCATTAATGTGTGTATTTGATTCTTTTTGTGAATCATGCTTATTACAAGTTGTATTATATTTAATATGCATACTTGTTTCATAATCTCGTAATATTTGTAAAGTAATAAATAAAATTACAGATGAAGCTAGAGCATATAATGGATTTACATTAGCAAAAAATAGAATTAAAAATAAACAAAATATTTTAACAAAAGGATATTGCAATACTTTTAAAACAGACGGATGCATTCTTGGGGCAGCCATTGTTGTATATAATACAATAATAATTAATAATATAGATTTAATAATTGGATTAGTTTTTATATCACTTAATTTTGGCATGATTATATATAATATAACATATAAAAAAATTTAAATATTTTTAATTTAAAAAATGAAATTTAATTATTTTAAAGATTAAATAATATAATTATTTAAATGAATAATTATCGTAATGAAAAAATAACTATATTGAATAATTTAATTAATAATTTAAATTTTGCTGAAGAAATAGAATTAAGTGTATATAATTTTACAAATGAATACATATTAAATAATAATATTTCTGATTTATTTAATGAGATTTATGAAGATAAATTTAATGATATTATTAATATTACTGATTTAAAACAATTTGTAAATAATTTATATGAAGAAAAAAAAATATCTCTTGAAGCTATTGCATACCTGAAAAATGAAGAATTATTTCCAACTAAATATAAAGATATTTTACAAAAAACAGCTATACAAAATAATAAAGTTGGTTCTAATGCTTTCACATGTAAAAAATGTAAAGAGAAAAATGTTGAAATAACACAAAAACAAACTAGATCTGGCGATGAACCACCTACTATTTTTGTTAATTGTTTAGAATGTGGATATTCATTTAAATTTAGTTAAATATATATATATAAATTTTTAAATAAAAATATTTAAAAATAAATTTCTATATTATATTAAGATATAATATATTATATTCTTAATTTTTCCATATAATTATATCTTAATTTATATATTATAATTTTATAAGAATCTAACAAAATTATATTTTTATTATACTAAGTATTTTAAAAATAAAAACTAAATATTTTTAATAAATATCATAAATTTATTATAATATTTTTTATAATAAATATTTAAAAATTAATTTCTATATTGTATTAAGACAAAAATAAGAATTCTAATCGTTTTTTCAAGTAATTGAAAAAATCCTACTACAAACATAATTTATTTATCTTATTATTTATTTGAAAAAATAATAATCTTTTTATAAAATTTTTTATAATTTTTTTTATAAAAAAATATATAAAAATATTTAAAGATTTAATTCTATATTATATTAAGACTAAAAATAAGAATTATAATCGTGTTTTCAAGCAATTGAAAAAAAAGTATTCAAACACTAAACGCGTGTTTCTTAGAGTAATTTCTAAGAAAATTAAGAACTGTCTCAATGGAAATAAGTTATTTCCTTTCTTAAGGATGCATAGCTCAGGGGTTAGAGCACTCGTCTTATGTGCGAGGGGTCGTGGGTTCAATTCCCACTGTGTCCATTAAAGATATAATTCTGGTGAATATCTCATAAAATGAGATGAAGGTTCAATTCCTTCTATATCTAATGTTGTTAAGGATGCATAGCTCAGGGGTTAGAGCACTCGTCTTATGTGCGAGGGGTCGTGGGTTCAATTCCCACTGTGTCCATTAAAGATATAATTCTGGTGAATATCTCATAAAATGAGATGAAGGTTCAATTCCTTCTATATCTAATGTTGTTTAAAAAATGTTTTATTAAAAATTTAAAATTATTAATTATATAATTAATAATTTTAATTTTTTATTATAAATAATAATTAAAAATATATTCTACATTTTTCAATAAATAAATTTATATCAATAATATTATCTAATAATTTGTAATCACATTTACTTATAAACATTGCATGTGAACAATCAAATAAATTATTATATTGATTATTATTATAAATTGTATTTAAATCATAATATAAATCTTTATTATTTTGAATAAATAAAATTATTTTGTCTAGATGTTTGTCATCAATTAAATTAGTTAAATTATTTAAATTATTATAATTTATAGGTGTTACATATAATAATTGTTCAATGGGGTTTATATTTAATTTATTAGATATAAAATTAGTAGTTATACATTGGGGTGAATAAAATGTTATTATTGTTTCAAATAAAGGAACTTTATTATAAGGATAATACCAAAATTCGTCTATATCTTTTCTTAAATAATAATATTGATAAACCCATTTTAAACCTTTTAAATATTCTTCTATAATTATTTTTTCTTTATTATTATGAAAATAATAATAATAAAAATAATCTTTATCAATATCTTTCATTTTAATTGTTTTTAAATAAAAATTATTTATAGGATTAAATATTTGAGTATATTTATCTAATTTATTATTAATTAAATATTCTTCTTTATCTCTATTATTTAAATTAACTAATACTGTTTGATGTCTAGGTAATTGTGAAATATATTTAACTCTATTTATTGTTTGATATTCTATATCTTCAATATTAATTTTTTTTAAATCAATAATTATTAATTGATTTATTGGATATTCTGTTTGTAATGCTTCATGTAAAATAGTAAATAATTGATTTTTATGAATAATATAAAAATCTAAATATTTAATATTTAATTTTAATGGATCTATAAATAATAATATATTATTATAAAAATTATAAAATGGTTTTCCAAAAATATTTCCAGATAAGTAATTAGTATTTTTTTTTAAAGATAAATGTTTAAATTTATTTAAATCTGCTAAAAAATTTAATTGATTTATTTTATTAAAATTATTATATAAATTATTAAAAACATTTCTAAATATTAATCTTCTTTCATGTTTTGATAATAATTCAAAAAAATTATATAAACATTCATTTATTATATTAGTTTCATTTAATATATAACCTAATTTATTTAAATTAATTAAATAAATATCAATTAATAATAAAATATCATATCTAACATTAATACTTTCACATTTAGGTAAAAAATCATTTCCAAATATTGTAAATATAAATACAATATCATTAATTAATTTTTGTAAATCTAGATCTATATCTATTCTTATTTTACAATAATTATATATTGTAGATTTTAATAATTTAGTATCTATAATTGATATTATATTTTTATCATGTTTTATAACATTTATATAATCTGAATTTGATGATATTAAACTTAGTAAAATTACATCACTATCTGGACTAAAAAAGTAAATTTTATTTTTTAATTCTTTAAAAGTATTAATATAATCTACTATTTTCATTTCTGCCTCTCCGCTTTTATCACTTGTTGAAACTATAATTTTAATATTTTCATATTTAAAATCTAATAAAAATTTATTTAATTGATTCATAAATATAGTTCCTGGTTTAATATTTGATTTATTCCAGTTTAATATATTAGAATTATTTTCTACATTATATTTATTTAATATATTATCTATAAAATCACTTATATAGCCTCTTTTTTTTTGTTCTAGCATTTTACTAAATGAAGGTGTCCCATCTAGACAGATATATATAGTTTTTAGTTTAGATAAATTAAATCTTTTAAATAAATTAATTAAATATTCATTAATATTTTTAAATATTAATTTATTAATATCATCAAAAGATAAAGTATTCTTATCTATTAATTCATTTGTTAATTTAGCTATTATAGTATAAATTATACTATTAAAATCTAAAAATATATATTCAGCATCTAATATTATATCGTAATTAGTATCATAAAATTGATTTATTATATTAAAATTTCTTGTGAAACTAGAAAAGAAAGACTCAATACCCATATTATTATTAAAGATATAATTTTTTTATTATTATTGAAAAATTATTTATTATTTAATATAGAACATTATTATCAGTTTATTTTAAAAATTAAAAATAAATATCTAGAGTTCTTATTATTTTATTTAAACTATTTATTTTAATAATAATTTATTGCTATTTTCTGAAAAATGTTTCATTTTGTTTTAAACAAGAATAAATTAAGTTACTAATAATTTATGTAAATTAATAATTAAATAATATGGTAATTATTATAAATTATAATAATAAATATATTTAAGAAACACAATCTATTTTAGATTTAATAGAATAAAATCTAAAATAGATTATTAACTAACTAAATAAAATTATATTAAATATCAATAAATAAATAATAATAAAGTTTTCATTATTTATTTTAAAATTTTTAAAATAAATAAATTTTCCATTATTTAATTCATGAAAATAAGAACTTTGTATATTTTATAAAATAAATGAACTTACCAAATTTATAAAAGTGTCTATCAAATAAATAAAATTTATTTATAAATATTTTTTTATAAATAAATTTGAGTTCCAAAAAAATATAATTTTACAATAAAACAAATAATGATAATTTTTCATAATAAATCAATAAAATAAACAACCATAGTTAACAAAGTCACACATAATTTAAATATTTAATAAATCTTATTATTAATAATAATATATTATAATATTGTACATTCTGTTGAGGATAACGATAATAGTGATACTGATTTTAATATTCTAATAATTTCTCCATCATTTAATATTTCTAATACTTGGGCTTCTTTAATATTATTATTTCTAAGATTATCAAATGCTTGAGAAGCACCAAAATCAGTTAACCAAACTTTATTATTACATACACTAGTTATCCCTTTTTCTAACATTGGGGTATGACCAACATATATATTATCAACTTTATAAATTTCTTTTAAAATATTTAAATTTTTATTACATAATTTATCTTCGTTATTGTTAGTATTAAATGGTAAGTTTCCATAATATCTAGTCCATAAAGGAGATGAAGAGTTATAAAATAATTCTGATAATACAGTTGAAGATATATTATGATGTTTTTTCATTATTTTATCATAAATAGAAGGATTATTATATTTATCTATTTCATTTAATAAATATAATGTCATTATTTGATTAATACTTTCTATACCATAATTTTCAGATATTTCAGAAATTAAACCTGCATGAGTAAATAAATTAGATCCTATTATTAATATCATATGTCGTGTACATGCTAAAAAATTAGCTAAAGGTTGACCTTTTAAAAATAATTTTCGTCTGGCGTCTATATTTTTTAATCCTTCATATGATACATATTTATAATCTCCATCTACATTCATTAATTCATGATTTCCTAATAATGAAAATACAGCACCTCCTGATTGTGTAGCTTGATAATGTAAATTTGTTAAAAACAATAATATTTGTATATCATTTGCTTCATCATTAACAGTTGAATATTTATTATGGCATGGTTCATTTATTGGACGACATCTATCTATTTGATCACCTACTTGAACTACAAAAGTATCTTTTCCAATCCATTTATTATTATTATCAATTAGGTCTCCTAATTTCAATAATTGAATCATCATATTATAATCTCCGTGAATATCACCAATTACTATAATACGTTTAACAGCAGGATAAATACTTTTTTGTATTATATTTTTACATTTTTTTTTCCAAATACTATTAAAATCAATACTATTATTATTCATATGTTTAAAGTAGATATTTATTTATTTTTTATATAATATTTTTTTAATATTAATAATGTAATAAAAAACAAAGTAGTTTTAATAATTAAATTAAAATAATTATTTTTAATATTATTTATAAATGGAATTTTATTTAAATTTATTAAAAAAAATATTAAAGTATAAATTAATATTTCTTTATAATTATTATTTTGGATTTTTTGATTAAGTTTATTAAATATTGAAGATACATTTGTTATAGTTTTATTTTTAGGTCGTTGTGGTTGTTCATGGTATGATTCTAATTCTGATTCTAATTTTTTAGTAAAATCTATTATATTATTATCTAATATAATCGTATTTTTTTCTGATTTAGTTTCTGATTTAGTTTCTGATTTGTTTTCTGTATTATTTAAAGATGCTAATATATTATTAATATTAATATTCATTTCATCATCAAAGCTAAATTCTTCTATCATTAAATTAATAATATATTTTATTTTAAAATAAAACTCAAAAGTATTTTTTATACTATATAAATTATATTTTTTTATAAATTATATCTAAAACTGTATATTTGGTATATCTGTCTTTATCAATTTCATATTCTATAGGAGTAATATAATTATTAACATTTTCAGATATTTTAATTATTTTTTTAAATTCATCTAATGTTATATGTCCATATAAAACATCAGATTTCATAGTATAAATTAAACATTTATCTATTTCTAAATCATTTAATAAATTACCACATATATATTTTCTACCATATTTTGAAGTTATATATAATATATGAATATTATACATTAAAAAATCTATATGTTTTATTTTAGGTTCTTCATCATCAAAAAATATTTTATAATATTCTGTTAAATTACATGATGTAGAAATAATATCTTCTGACCATTTTTCATCCCATAATAAAATTGTTCCATTTATTCGCCTATTTAATAATCTATTCAAATCTATTTTTGTCATACTCTCAAATTTAATAACATCTTCAATATAAGACTCTTTTATTAGTACTACATTACCATATATTAATTTATTATTAGTAGTGAACAATAATGCTATTTCATTTTGATTTTCAATAGTACCCTCAATATCTACATATAACATAGAATATTTGTATTGTAATTCATCATCAATATTAATATTTTCAATATTAATCTCATTATTATATTTCTCAGTTTCTAAGTTAATATATAAATCTTGTAAAAATAACGATTCTTCTATTGTTGTTTCCTCTATTAATTCTAATATGCAATTAATATAATTTGGATTATTCCAATTAAAATGATTAATTTTTGATGGTTTTATTAATAAACAAAGCATTATATATAATATATATAATATCTTTATATTAAATATTAGTTATAATTATTTAAAAAAATAAAATATATAATTTCTAATTTATGTATAATTCTTATTTAGTAATAAATATAAATTACCAAATTTTTAATATTGACATATTTATTATAGCATTATTGAAAATTAAAAAATTAAATTTCCTAGAAATTAATTTAGATTTCTAAATAATAGTAAATTGCATTAAATTTAAACTATAATCTAATATATTTTTTATAAAATTTTTATAATATATCTTAAAATAGCAATAAATAAATTATTCCGATTTTTAGATAAATTAAAATATTAGTACTATATTAAGAACATAGATTAATGTATCTCAAAATAGTAATAATATTATTTATTATTTGATTCATTTTATTATTCATTATATATTATCATATTATTTAGATTTTTTCATAATATTAGAAATAAATTATTTTTGCAATAATTTTATTTTAATTAATTTATTCTTTTTATTGTTTTATTAAATTATTATTATTTTCACAATAATTAATAATTTCTTTTTATTATTGTGTGAAGATACACATATTTGTATTTTTAGTATATTTCTTGTATGATGTTTATGATTAGCAACTTAAACTGTATCTTTTATTAATTAAATTTTTGTTAATAAATATTTTTGAATATATTATATTGTAATTTTATTTTCTGATTTGAATACAAAATTATCATTTGTTACTGCACTGACTACTATTTACAAGATGCATTTGTTAAATTTATTATACAACTATAATCTTCATAATCATATGTATTTATTTTATATATTTTATAAATACTCTTACAATAAAGATTATATTGTGTATTTTCTATATAATCTTTTGATTAGTGTTTATAATAATTTTATTAAAAATAATAAACAAAGTTTTAATAAATAAATTGTGCTTTTTATATATGTTTATTATTATAATTAGTGTCATTATAATTATTAAAACATTTGAAAAAAAAATATAAAATTAATATTATTGTTATTTTTAGAGAAATTATAAAAATTTCAGAAAAATTAAACTAAACTACGTTCTGTTCCAAAATAATTTTTAAACCATAAATTAAAATATTTTGGGAACTTCGTTAACTTATTTTATTTTTTTTAAATTTGTATAATTTATCTGATGATGCAATAATTTAAGATTTACATATTATTTTGGAACGGAACGTAGTTTAGTTTAATTTTTCTGAAATTTTTATAATTTATCTGAAAATAACAATAATTTACATATTACCTAATTTATTAGTTTTAATAATAATTTTAATTATTTTAATTATTATTAAAATCAATAAATTAAATAAAATAATAAATATATCAATTAGTTTATTTATTAAACATGTTTATTTAAAAATTATAAACTAATAATTTAAATAATTGAGGTTAATGAAGTTCCCTATTATTTTATTTTAAGGAACCTAGATTTAATAATAATTTGGATAATAAATGAATTTAACGAAGTTTTCGTAAATTAATAATAAACATATATAGAAAGCCAATTTATTTATAAGAACTTTATTTATTATTTTCATCAAGATTATGATAAATACTAATCATAACATACGATAATACACATGTCCAATAATAATTTATTAAAATATTAATATTTTGATAATTAGTCTAAAAATAATTCATATATCATTTTATTATTAAAAGTTGTAAATGTCAGTAGTTTTTCATGCATTTTTTGTTTTTTTAAATATTTGATATTTAAGATGCTATTTTGAACATTAAATTTATTATGACTAATAAAAAAATTAATAGGTATACATGAATTATAATATTTTAATATAAATTTTAGTTCAATTTCATTTATTTCAAATTTTAAAATTAAAGGTAATATTGAAATTGTTAAATTATCTGATTTAGTACTATAAAAAATATTATCTTTCATATAAATAATAAATATATGAAAAAATTTAATTATAAATTTAATTATATAAAATGGAATGAAAGAATATATACCATTTAAATAATATATATTATTTTTATAAATAATACCATAAATTTTTATATTAAAATTAGAAATAAAAAATTCACGAATTTTTATTAACATTAATACAAATATATATAATATCTTTAAATCTTAATTTAATTTATCAAATATAGTATCATATATATTTTCATTTTCAATCTTTTTATAATATTTATAATAATTAAAAGATAATATTAATATAATCCCTATTATTATTAGATAATCAGTTATAATTAATTTTATTCTATTATAAATAATAAATATAATAAATATTATTAATATAATTATATGAAAAAAAAATAATATATTACTCATTATATATATTTAGATAATATTTTAAGTTTGATAAAATATCTTCAATAGAATATAAAATATAATCTATTTCTTGTAATGTCATAGACCAATGAAAAGATATTCTACACCATCCTGGAATTTTCATTGTTTTCCATATATAATTTGCAAATATTCCACTACATGCAATTCCTCCACGTGTTTGAATACCATAATAATCACTTAAAATTTTAACAATTTTATTATGATATAATTCTTTTATATAAATACATATAATAGGTAATCTTATATTTAAATATAATCCTAAATATAATATTATTAAATTAGGATACTTATTTTGTATTATTTTTAATTTATCATGAACATATTTTACTATGAAATCTTCATTTTTTATTATAGTATCATACAACATATCTTGCAATGCTAGAATTAATTTTATTTTTATTATTCCTATAATATTTGGGGTTCCGGCTGTTTCTTTTATTTCAGGATCATTATTATATTCTATAATTTCTTCATTTGCTTTATTAACACAACCGCCGCCAGGAGCATATGGGCATGATTGCATAAATAATTGTTTATCCGCTATTAGTATCCCTGGTGTAGAATAACCACCTATATATTTATGTGGTGAAATAAATAATGCATTAGCAATTGATCCATCTATTTTTGTATATGGTGATAAACAAGCATAATCAATAAATAATAAACTTTTATTTTTGAATATATTTTTTAAACGATATAAATCAGTTTTAATACCGGAAACATTAGAACATGCCGTAACACTAGTAATAATTAAATTATTATCTAAATTAGTTGTTAAGTTATTTATAATTTGCTGATAATAATCATAATCTATAATACCATTTTTAAGAGGTATTATATATAATTTTATATTTGTATATTTTTTAGATTTCTCAAACCATGGTAAATAATTACTATGATGTTCATAGGTTGATAAAATTATATTCACTTCATTAAAATTATTATAATTTATAATATTAACTAAATGATTAATAGCACCAGTAGCTCCTTGACCTGTAAATATAATTTTATGATTTTCTTTTAAATTATATGCTTTTTTAATATAACATTTGGTATTTTCTAACATTTTATTCATATATAAAGAACAAAACGAATTTGAATGAGTGCTTGCATAATAAGGATATATATATTTATATAAATATTTTTCAATTAATGGTGATATTTTTCCAGTTGCTATAAAATCTGCATATATTAATTTTGTTTTTTTATTATTTAATAATGTTATTATTTGCGGTGGATATAATATTTTTTGTTTAATATTATCATTTATTTGTATCATTATACTATTATAGAAATTTATCTATAATTAAAAAAAAATATAGCTAAATTATATAAATATAATAAAATTATATTTATATATATATTATATTTTTTTTTAATTATTAATATTTATATAATTAGGATATAGTTTGATAACTATTATATCTTTATTATGTTATATTATTTTTCATTCCTCTAAAAATAGCATTAATTATTAAAAATTTATAAATAATTATTTATATTTTTGTGAGACAGTATTTAAGATTTGTAAAAAAATATTTATAATATATACTTTATTTATTTTATTAAGTTTGGTTATTTTATAATTTTATAATAAATTAAATAAAAATAAATGTTATTAGACTAATAATAACAATATATGAAAACTTTTTTTAACTGGAACTTCGTTTATTTATTTTGCTGAAAATAAGAATAATATCTAATAAACAAAGTTCCAATTAAAATAAATAAACGAAGTTCCAGTTATCATTATTTTGGAACGTAGTTTATTTTTTCTAAAATTTTTATAATTTTTCTTAAAATAGCAATAAAATAAATAAAATTATGATTGTATAATAATTTAAATAAATATAATTTTACTCATACTAATAATAATAAAATAACTAAACATAGATCTATATATTTTTTAATATCTTAATATTAAAAAATATATAATCAGATAATAACAAATTGGATTTCATAAATATAATATTTTTAAAATATTTTGATTTTTAAATAATAAATTGTAAGAATATTTTATAAATTTTAAATAATAAATTATAATAGATTAGAATTATATTCAAACTATTATTTAATATAATATACTTTTTTTATTTTATTATTAATTTATTCATATGTATTATAAATAAAAATATTTTACTACATTTCTTCATTAGAATTATCACGTATACTTGATGACGATGATATGTTATCTATATTATCATGTAATAATAATTGGTTAGTAGATAAATTATTATCAGATGATTTTATATTATTATTAGCTGAATTATTATCATTAGATAATAATAATGTTTTAGATAGTAAACTATTTTGTAATATAGATGATGTAATTTCTTCTGAGTTTGATGTATTAGATGTTTTTTTTGTATTCTTTGTTTTTTGGCTTCGTTTATTTGGTCCTCTTTTATTAGGTATTTTATTAGTACGTTGTTCAGTATTAAGTAATGAATTATATAATACATTATATTCAGATTGTAATTTTTCATTATTCGGATAGGTTAAAAAAATGTTATTTTTATTATTTGTACCATTAATATCAGTATCTGGAATATCAATATTTTCTATATCACTATCTTCAATAAATTTATAATCATATAAATTATTTATATAGAATGAAATTATAACAGGTCTGAAAAATATACCAAATACATTTGAAGAATGAATCCATAAAGCATAGCATTCTAAAATTATTTTACATGGGCAGTTATCAGGTATATTATCTGAAAAATTATTTAAATCAATTTTTATATTATTATTCATTTGTATTATTGTTTCAAAATCATTATTTTTTATTAATTTTATTTTTAAAATACTGTCTCCTCTAATAATTTTTTGATAATTAATTGTAGTATTATTATTATCTAATGTAAACCACGAAGAAAGATTAGTTTTTGCATCATTTTTAATTTTATTTTCTAATTCATTCAAAAAATGAATAAATTTATGAATATCGGGTGTATCTTTATTTAATGATAAATCAATTTCTCCATAATTATCATATATAGTAATATTATTAACCATATCTAAAATAGGTATTTGAAAAACAAAATTCTGTAATTTATTATTGTCATTATATTTTATTAAAATAATTTTTTTATCTTGATTTTGTTTTATATTACTATAATATATATAATTTAAATCTATATCAGTTATTTTATACGGTTCCATATATTTATGTATAATAAATTATTTTTTAAATAAATTATTGAAATAATTTATTTAATAAATAATTTATATAATAAAATTAAAACTTAATTATTTATATTTAAGATGATGAAGATACAGATTTAGGGGTAGGGTTAGCTTTACTTTTAGCGACACTTCTGCTTTTAGAAGTCTTTTCTACTACTTCAATATCTGATTCTACTTCATTACTTGATTCATCTGAATTATCTGAATGTTCTACGGATACATTAGGTTTAGTAGATGTTTCTATTTGTGAGTTGGAACTAATTATAATTTCATTTGATGGTTGATTATTATCAATAAATAATGATTGCGTGGGTTGTTGATTAAGTGTGTATGTATTCATTTTAATCATTCTAACTTGATATAATTTAAATATTAATCCATATCCAGGCTCAGGTAATGTAGGAAGATGTCCCCATAATTTAACAATTTTAAAAATTATTTGAAATGATGAACCAAAAGAAACAATTTTTTTAAAATCATCTAATGTTTCTATATTCATAGGTGTAGTTTCATAATTATCAAAAACTTTAGTTTTAATATTTTGGGTTTCATAATCTACATCAATTTTAAATGATATTCGTGGTGGTTTTCCATCTGTAAATTTTTTAATAGATGAACTCAATTTATATTTTTGTGATGCTTTATCAGATTTATATTGTTGTCCTATACCATCAAAAAGTTTTTCTTTAAATTGTTTTGTACTTAAAAACTCATCCCATTCTTCATATTTACTAATTTCTTCACTATTAATATCTTCAGATAATGGAACTTTTAAATTAAATTTTTGACTTTCATTACTCATATATTCTTCAGCTGTATATCCATATTTTGATAAAGTTATTTCTTTAGTTTTTAATAATAAAGTTCGTCTTATTCCTTTATCAGCATAATTTACAAAACCTGTCAATAATTTATTTTTTTTATCTTTTATATCAAAAGGTTTTAATTCATAAGTTAAATTAGACAAATTAAGATTAGAAAGTTCAATAACTTCAGGGGCGTTTCTTGTGTAATTCATGAATGCCATATTATTAATATTTAGTAATCAATATATTTTTAAATCATTTTTTTTATTTTAATTATATAATTTTATTGATATCTATAAAAAACTAATTTTTATACAAATTAATGTTAGTATAATACAATTTAAAAAATATTAAAAAATAAATACATTATCAATATATGTAAATTAATAATATTATTATAATTAAAAATAATTATAAAGATTATATTTTTTTATTTAAAGAAAATTATCATTATTATTATAATGGAATCTTTTGATAAACTAAATTTAAATTCCGAATTATTGAAAGGAGTATATCTATATGGGTTTCTTAAACCTTCTAAAATTCAAATAGAAGGTATTGAAGCTATAAATACTAAACAAGATTGTATATTACAATCTCAATCAGGAACAGGTAAAACTGCTACATATTTATTAGGTGTAATTAATAATATGAATATAAATAATATTAGTATTATTATAGTTCCAACACGTGAATTAGCTGAACAAGTATATAACGTTGCTATTAGTTTATCTAAATATACTAATTTTAAAATTCATAAATGTATAGGTGGAACAAATATAAATGAAACTAGAAATAATATGAAAATTTCAAATTTAATAATAGGTACTATAGGAAGAATTAATCATATGATAGAAGAAAATAAAATTCAAATTAATAAATTAAATATATTGATATTTGATGAAGCAGATAATTTATTAGGAGATAATAATTTAGATAATATTAATAATATTATTAATAAAGTTGATAGAAAAAATATAGAACAAAATATAAATAGTAATAAAAATAATATTCAATTTATATTAATATCTGCTACTATTCCATTACATATTTTTACATTTAGTAAAAAATATATGAATAATCCTATTCAAATATTAGTAAACAATGAAAATATTATAACAGATTTAATATCACAATTTTATATTAATGTTGAAATTGAAGATCAAAAATTTGATACATTATTAGACTTATATAGTCTTGTTTCTACTTTTCAAGCTATTATTTTTGCTAATACTATTGCAAAAGTTGAATATATTGAAAATAAATTAATTGAAAATAATTTTACCGCTTCATTAATTCATTCTAATATGGCCCAAACTGAACGTGATACTATATTACTGAATTTTCGTGAAGGATATACACGAATATTATTAACTACCGATTTATTATCACGTGGAATTGATATTCCACAAGTAAATATGGTTATTAATTATGATATACCTGTTACTCATGAAACATATGTTCATAGAATAGGTAGATGTGGTAGATTTGATAAAAAAGGTATTGCTATTACATTAGTAAAACTGAAAGACACCGTGGATATAAAATTATTTAATAAATTAAAATATTATTATAAAATAAATATTAATGAGATGCCAATGGATATCAATTCATATTTATAAATTTATATAATATAAATAGTTATGTTAATAGTAAAACAAAAAAAATATTATGTATGAAGTTATATTAAAAATATATAATAATATTAATAATAAATATATATTTATTATTAATATTACATAAATTATTATTAAAACTAATAATAACTATATTTAATTTATAAATTAAATATACTAAAAGAATTTTCAATATTTGGTATATAAATATGATTATCAATAATTTGAATACAATTAGAATAAGTATGTTTATTATTTAATTCATAATTAGAAATAGAATAATTAATTATTTGTTGTAATAGTAAATTATAATCTGTATTAAGTTTTAAAATAAAATTATAATTTTTAAATTTATCATTAGATATAATGTTACATTTAGAAAGAGATTTAAAAAAAAACCATAAAATAAATATATCATCATCATAAGAAATAGGTGTTATATAATATTTATAATTTTGTAATATATATTTTTGTATTAAATTATTTTTAATATGTTTTGGATGTATTATAATTAAATTATTAACAGTATTATTTAATATTTTAATTAATCCATTAATTGATTCCATAGTTAAATTACCTTTATCTGAATATAAAATATTTCCTGCATCAATAATATAATCATAAGTTGAATATTTTTCATAAAACTTAATTAAATTTATTAAAATATGTTTTTTCATGTTATTTTGTAATAATAATAAATATTTATTATTATCATTAATATATATTAATTTTAATTTATTATGATTTAAATTATTATTTATAATTTTAGTTGTTAAAAATAAATTTTCTAAATAATATAATATTTTAAATATTTTATTATTTATTAAATAATCTAAATCTGTATTAGTTAAATTATTTAAATTTATTTTATTTATAACTAAAAATAAATAATTATCAAAATTATTATCAAAATAATATTTTATTAATTTTAAATAATCTCTTTTCATTAAATTATAATTAGTATAAATATGATTTATCATTATATTATTAGTAATTTTAATATAATATAATAATAAATTAGATAAAATACTATTGTCTAATGGTAATGTTATTCCATTATCTAATGATAATATTATGCCATTATTTAATAAGATATTTTCTATATCTAATTCTTTTATAATTTTTTCAATTTCATCATAATTATGTGTACATAATAAATAATATAATTTATAAGCTAACATTAATAATATATATAAACTAATTTTTAATTAAAGCTACTTGAAATTGCTTATATTCTATATCAATTAATTCTAATTGAGAATTAAATTTTTTAATAAAATCTTCATTAATTATTTTTTCAGAAAAGAAAGTTAATATCCACCATTTTATAGCTTTTAATTGTTCGCTTTTATAAGAATGATAATTATCACCAAAATAATTATTTTGTTTAATGTATTTAATAATATTATTAATTATAATTTGTTGTGTATTAATTAGTTTAATATTAATAAAAATAATTTTATTTAAAAATGTTTGTGGTAAAATCAATTTTGGTATTATACTATAAATATATTTATTTGGTTCAGATTTAATACTTTGTAATATTTTTATTATATTAGCAATTAATAGTGTTTTATTTTTTTGATAATTTTTACATATTATATATTTATCTGATTCACTAGGTCGTGAGAAATAAGGTTTATATATATATACTTCTTCATAACAAGCTGACAAAATATATATTAATTTTAATGTTGGAATTGTAAAAGATTCATATATTTTTAATATAAAATGACCATTATTATTTTGATATGTTAATGCAATTAATATTTCATTTATTAATATATTATAAATTTCTCCTTCATTATCATGACCATAATCTCCAATTATAATATGATTATTATGTTTCTTTTTTACTTCTTCATTAAATTTTATTATTGATTTAGTATTACTAATATCCAATTTAAAATTATGATGTTTAATTTTATTATCAATTTTTATTTCTTCTTCTTGGTTTGATATAGTATATAATATAATATCTTTAATTTTTGATAAAAAAGACTTTCTTATATTTTTATAATTATTAATACAATTAATTATACTATTATTTTTTAATGATAATATTGTTATTACTAATTCTTCTATATTTTCTATTATATTAAATATTGTAAATATATCCCAATATATATAAAAAGTAGAATCATATATTTCATTTGTAGTATTAAAATAACTATTTGTAGATTCTAATAATAAATTATCTGTTATTATATGAATATTAACTTCAAATGGATTAACAACATAATAAAATTCATTTTTAGACTCAAAATTTTTAGTTATACTCATTGAACTTTTTGTTCTGGATAAATAATAATTATAACCTAAACTATGTAATGGTAAATTTATATTACTAACTAATTTATATGAAATATCATTATCATTAAAAATAATATTATCTACATTATCTAATTTCATAGCAAATGTTTGATAAGAAGACATTAATAATAGTAAGAAACTTAATCTATAAATAATTTTATATCATTTTTTTTTTGGAAACATATTAAACTCATTTGTAAATAATTCTTTAATATAATCTAATGATATATTACCTTTATAAGGTATTTCTTTATAATAACCATCATCAAAGTAAACAGTAATTATATTTATATTATTTTTATAATATTTATTATTGATGTGGGTGCGTTTCGCAGTCAATATTTGTTGTCTTAAAGTTACAAGAGGGGGATGCGGCGGCGCTTCATCTAATACTTCCTTTTTTAAGTTTTCCAAATATTTATCGGTAGATGCCTTACACATATAAGGATGCTTAAAATGTAAAGTAATTTGATAGTCATCGTATTTTTTTTTGGTATTGATTGTAGTTCCTATTTTATTAAGAAATTCCGTTAATTGGGTTTTAATAGATTCTTTATCTTCTGCCTGGATTCTATCATTAATAAGTTTATCACAATTATTAAATATAAATGGATATCTTATTCCAGGAATCGGATAAGGGAAGGGAAATATTAAGTTTTTAAATTGTGGTGGAATATGTAAATAATCATTTATAGAAAATCCTATAAAACCCATTATTATATATAATATAATAGAAAAAAAATGATATTTTATTATATAAAGATATAATATAATTATTATTAATGCGCAATATATTAACAAATGTAGAATATAATCATACTGAATTATTAGAAATAATTATTAAAAATATTTTAAAAATGTTAGAAAGAAGACATAAAATTAATTCTTATGAAGAAGAATTTAAAAAAATAAACCAGATAAATACTAACAATATTATTGAAATTAAAGCTATAAATAATGAAATTATAAATATATATTTTATTAATTCTAATATTACAACCATAGTTTCGGGTACTCCTTTAGAAATATATTTATCTGAAAATCTTAATATACGAAAAATCATAATAGCAAAAGTAGTATCTAAAAAAGTTGTTAGACAATTATATTATGAATATCAAAATGTAGAGTTTTTCTTTGAGAATGAAATGTTAGAAGATATACCAAGTAAAATATTTATACCACAACATATTTTATTAACTAAAGAAGAAAAAAAAGAATTATCTGAAGTATTTGATGAAAAAGATATAGGAAAAATATTATTATTTGATATTATGTCAAGATATTATAATGCTAATGTAGGAGATATATTTAGAATTATTAGACCAAGTATAACATCAGGTTATAATATTTATTATAGAAAAGTTATTAATAGTACTATAGATAATATATTTTAATTTATAAATATGAAAAATATGTTCCTGAATTATTATTATCATAAGATTCAAAATTATTATTATCTATAATATTATTTAATTCTTTAGGTTTATGAATATTAATAATATGTTCCCTGGTTTCCTTTTCTATATCTTTATTATTTTTTATTTCTACTAATTTAATATTTAATAAATCTTCTTTTATAATATTATCAAATAATATTTGACCTGAAAAATTAAGATTTATATAAAAAGCAATTACTAAAGCTTCTAGTTCATCTGTAGCAGGAATCATAATTTCTTTTGTTTTAGGATCAAAATCTAAACCTGGTATTATATTTTTCCAATTTTCATAATCTGATAAAGATGGTATACTAATTTTTATACAATATAAATCTGTCTTACCATCATTAATAATTTGAGACCATGGAATTATATTTATTAATTTATTTTTATTATTTTTATTATTAGATTTATTAATAGTACTAATAGTATTATTAATAATAGGATTATTAATATTTTTATTTTTATTATTATTAATATTATTAATATTATCAGTAATAGAATAATTATTATTATTAATAATAGATTTATTATTACTTTTAATAATATGATTAAAATTGTTATTATATAAATCTAATACTATTATTATAATAATTATTATTAAAAAAAAATATATACCCATTATATAATATATAGAAAATAATAAAAATTAAACATAAATAATTAATAAATAAAAATATTTTAATTTTTTCTACGTTGCATTATTTGTGTATATAATATATTTTCCGAATTATCATATTCTATTATAGGTTTAATAAATTTAGAATAATTTAGATCTTCTGATAATTTTTGTTTAATATTACAAATAATATATTCATTATTAAAAATTTTATTATCTAATAGTGATATTAAATTATTATAATAATAAAAATATTTTTCAATAACATTAATATATAATTCTTTATATGTTTTATATTTTTTAAAAATTTCAGGTAATTCAATTTTATTATCTATAATTTTATTAAAATATTTATCAAGATACCAATAACCAATTATATAATTAGAATTATAAGAAGTTAAATATTTTTCATTATTTTTTAAATAATTATAAATTGAATAATTAAAATTATATTTAATCAAATATGAAGGATTTACATTTGTATAATTATTTTTAAACATTATAAAAGATGTAAATTCATGCATTATAATTATTTCATAATAATGAAATAATTTAGCTATAGCATATATTAAATCAAAATCCATAAATTTATTTATGTACTTAATATTATTTTGAATATAATGTTTATTTAAATAATTAATACACATATCAGGTCCTAATTCTATATTTAAATATAAATTTCCATTATTATCCATTAAAGATAATAATAGCCCTTTATTAATCTTATTATAATAAAAATGTTGATAAACACTATTTTCAGTAGAATTAAACCAATGATATAATAAATTATATTTTTTATTTTTTAATTTTATTGAAATTAATTCATTATGTGAATAAATATTAATAAATTGTGTAAGTAGATTTAATTTATCTGATCCATTTAATAATATTTCATCAATATTATAATATTTTTCATTTATATGTAAATTAATAGGATCTTCATAAGTTATATTAATTAAATCAAATTCATATTTTTTATTTATTAATTTTTCAAATTTTAAATTAATATGATAATATTTAAAATTATTATTTTTTGATTTTAATTTTAAGATTGTATTTGGCGGCAATAATAATTCTTCTTCTTTTGGAAATAATGAAAAGTTTTCTATGAATAATCCTAACCCTTTTATATCTTTTGGAATATTAATTTTAATTAATATTAATCCAAAATGTTCTAAAACTCCAGGAGTATAAAAAGGATCGCGCGTTGTTGATAAAAACCCGGTTTCAATAAATGTATCACCTATTTTCAATGATGATAGGAATTCATCATCAGAAATAAATCTATATATTTCATAATTATTTTTAAGTACAGGTGCTTTTTTAAATAGCTTAACTATTTTATTAATTCCATTAATTAAAATATTATTTATAGGATACTTACATCTTAAATAAGAATTAAATTGAAATGAACCAATAAAACTATAATAAGATATCCAACCAACGCAATCATTAAAATAAATATAATCATGACAATTTTCTATTTCTATGTATGAAACATCACCATGAGATATTTTCATACATAAATTATATTGTATTTTCCTATTTAATAATTTTTCTAATTCTATATTTTTTCTAATTAGATTTTTATTTTGACCTAATTTTATTAATTCTAATTTTGTATAATATGGATTTAAATGATTTATATAAGGATGAAAACTTTCTCTTTTACATATACTAATTTGTAATTCTAAATGAGGAGAATATTTATATAATGTTTTAATAGATGTATTATATAAAGTTTTAATATTATAATTATTCATAATATCAATATTATATTTATATTGGTTAGTTTTATATTTATTATATAAATAAGTTAACCAATCATACATACCATCATTTATAAATCTATAATCAGATAATATTAAATAATTATATAATTTATCTTTATCAATTGGATAAATTTTTAAACTTCTAATGTCATACATTGGTATCTGATCATAATATTTAGATAATTGATATTTATCATTTTCATCTGTTAATGTTATTTCTAAATTATAAATTTTATTTATTAAATTTTTGGTAATTTTCATTAAAAACAATGATATTTTAATTTAAATCTATTTTTTTAAATTAAAATTACTTTATAAATTTTATATAAAATGATTTAAATATTTTTAAGTAAAAATAAATAATTATTTATATAATTATTATGAATATATTTAAATATATTATATTTAAGTTTTATATAAAATTATTACATACATGGAAATAATTAATAAAATTATTTTTTTTCTATTCATAGATTCACTTTATGCGTGTGTACTACAATGTATAATTTTGTAGTTCTTAATATGTATTATTTAATATTTTTATTAATTTTAATTCTGGTAAAGTATATTTTTTGGTTATGATAATTAAATATTTTATTTAATTTATCATCCGAATAAATATAATTAATAATAACTTTCATAATTTTATTATTATTATTATTATTAAATTTCATAATAATAAAATAAAATTATATTATTCTATTAAATAATTATTAATATTTTCAACAAAATTATAATAAATAATAATCTAAACAAATGATAATAACACGTCTTATATATATATTATGATATAATTATAATTTATAAATTATATTTAAAATAAATTTTATAAATTATAATTATATATATATATATATATATGAATAATCTTTATTATGAAAAATATAATAAATATAAATTAAAATATTTGAATGCTATACACAAGAATAAATTATATGGAGGTATGGAGGCTTCTTCCACTATTATACCTCGTATGCCTGGATATGATGATATACATAATCAAACCGATGAAGATGTACTAATAAATTCTGTTATAGCTTTTTATGGTTCTAACTCTAATGGAATTAATAAAAAAGATCTAATAGATGAATATTATGGGTTTGAGTGCTTATGTAATTTTTATCCGTGTAAAATAACTATAAACATTAATACATCTTTATATCATAGAGATAAATATATAATATGGACATTTCAGAATGCAGAAGCTGCATTCCAAGCAGTAAAATTTAATAAAATACTATTAAAAATAAAACCATCATATAATAAACCCAAAAACGATGACTATAAAAAAGTATTTGATGAATGTTTTGATAATATAGATAAGTATTTAGAGGACTATAAAAATTACTCAGACGAGGATAATGTTAATGGATGGATAAATTTGATTTATTTTTTTACATTAACAAAATTTACAGGGGCACAAATATTTATATTATCAAATTTACTTTCATTTCTAATAGAAAAAGAACCTGACTGTTTTATTACATTTAATACAAACCGCGACCCACAGTCTATCAGTCACACAAAAAATTTTAAATATGGCCAGGATAATGGAAAATCTACTTATGCAATATCTTGGATGTTTATAGTTCTTCGTATTAAGTTTAAATATAATGAGACTTTAAAAAATGTTCTTTTATCAACCAAAAATACATTTTTAATAGAACATAACATTAAACAAGGACGAGATTATACGTGGTCAGATAATAATAATGGTACCGGAAGTAATTTATTGGGTTTAGTATTAATGTTAGTTAGAGATGAAATTATGGGTACAAAAGAGTGGACCAATTATTTTGCTGATTGGTTAAAACAGACTATAAGTGAATCAGAACAACTACGCGAAATATTAAATGAAAGTATACGTATTTATAATACAGAAATGATAAATTCACAGACTTCACCGACTTCATGGAAATCAAATAAAAAAGAAATCAATATTGACACGGCCCTCCGACATTATAATGGATATACTAATCCTTTCTTTAAGGATACTAATACCGGTATATATTTAGTATTGCCTTCAGACTGGATAAAAACAGTACTAAAAATTGCTACACTACTAAATAAAAATATTATAAATATATATGATAAAAAAAAGGAACTAATTAAGAATCTACCTATAGAAGATATAAAACAATTTATAACTGGTATTAACATATAAAAGAACAAAAAAAGTTAATGGAACTTTTATTTATCATATCTAAAAGATATTTTATTAAATTATTTAAATATATTAATAGGAACTATGTTTATGTTCTAGTTTTTTAAAATTATTTTCTTTAAATGTATGCTTTCTTATATTAGAATATTTAGAAACTGCTTTATTTCTATTATTAAAACCTGATATTAACTCACCTATTTTTAGTTTTTTTTTCAATTTAAAACTATCATTAATATCTACCTAATTTTTTTATTTGATTAGATAAAGCTATCTTTTAATGACTGAATTATGAGTACAATATGAAAAGTTTACCTCTAAAGGATCTTCTAATGTGTTTGTATACAGTCATAAAAAAATTAAATTTATATTTATTTTTTTATTATATAATAATTATGATGATTTATCAAGTTTTGATAAATAATTATTTGCAATATTATTATGAATAAACGAAGTTCCATTTAACTATATCATATTTTGCAAGTTTTTTATAGGCTCGCTTAAAGTAAGCGTACACCAGTGTATATGTATATAATTTTTTTAATTCTCTAAAAAATGTTATTATTTAATATATTTATTAATGGTAATTATAATTATTTTAAAGTGTATTTTTGGTTAAATATATTCAATAATAGCTTTGATAATTTTATTATTATGTTCTATAATAATTATAAAAGAAATAAATAAAACTTGTTTCATTATATAGAAGCTTTATTTATTTTACATTATATTAATATTTTTAATAATCTGAACATATAATAATAAACATATCCAAAAATTAATTAGGTTTTAGATGTAATTATTATTATTGCTATTTTTAGATAAATTAAACTACGTTCTAAAAAATTCATAAAAATTAAACCACAATCTTAAATAGTTTGTAAATATGAAATTGAGAATAAATATCTAAACATGATTTACTAATTGTATAAGTAAACTTTATTTAAATATTTAAAAATCAATAGTTATTTTCAGTTTTAAAAATAATAAATAATAATATAAATGTAGTTTCATATAATTATTTATCTGTTGTAATAAATAATTTTGTTATATTTTTTTTCTATAATCTTATATATGAAAACAATTTATTATAAAAATAATAATAAATATAATAACAATTATATTATTAATAATAATTTAAATAATAATATACAAAATGCGGGATCAGTTAATGGTATACCACCAAGTAATCCACATAAATATATAATAGATAAAGAAATAGAACGCATATATAGACCTTATGTATATGAACCCTGGGAAATGTTTATATTAAAATATAACATAATAGCTTTTTATGGTGATGAATATAAAAATAAATGGCCCACTATAGATCAAATTTATAATGCTGAATATTTAGGAAACTTTTATCCACACATTATGGAAATGAAATTAAACGGAAAAATATATATTTTTCCTAATTCTGAAGCGGCATTTCATGCATCTAAATATAGTAAATTTACATTAGAGCAAATTAATACTATATTAACTTATAAAAACAAAAATAAAGAAACACTTAAATATGATATGCTTAAGTATTATAAGATAAATGTAGATGACCTTATGACAAAATTAGACTCTAACACAAATGTGTTAGTGTATTTATTCTGTAATATGAATGAATCCACACATTATAAAATGATTACAAATAAAATACTAATTACAGGGAATGTCACAATAGAAATAAATAAGAAGATAAATTTTTGGATAGAAAAAATTGAAAAAAATGAAACACTAAAATCCCTAACATATAATTATGGATTTGAATCATCAATAAGCGTATATACGGATCCATCATCTAATACGCACAATTTATCATCTCGTGTTTTGCGTATGATTTTGGTATTACGAATAAAATTTATTCTTAATTCTCCCAATGCAAATAAATTATTATCTACAGGTAATCGTTATTTATTAGAATATAATATGGGATATGCGTCAGATAGCACATGGTCTGATGGAAAAGATGGGTACGGTTTTAATTTATTAGGTATATGTTTGATGATAATAAGAGATGAATTGAAAATAGCCAGAATAAAAACATTTTTACCGTTAAAAAATATTTCTAATTATAAAAGGTGTATAGATTATTATATTCCATTATTAAATGATATAAAATTTTTGCATATATTATCTCATGACGAAAAAGAAAAACAGTCATCCGATAAATTATATGAGTCTTATGATATTATGGTAAAAATATCTAAAATGGTACAAACTATATGTCATAAAATAGATAATAAAGATCTATCGATTCATCCTCCTACCATTTTAGATAATTATAAGCCTTTTCTACCGATTGATGAGGAGTTGTTATATAATTGGAATAATATATATAATTCTAATATTAGACGGATGGAAAATTAGACTGTCATTTAATTATAAAATATCATTCTCATTCAATTTATATATAGATTATTATAATTATGAAACCAAACATAAATAATACTTATTATAAAATTGTTATGTTCAGAACTACGTTTATTAAATAATATAGATCCATATATAAAATCAAATATATTACCTAATAAATAAACAAAGTCCAAATATGATTTTTATTTAAAATACATATGTAATATTTTAACTACTGGTTTATCATGGATAAAGTTAGGTTAAATAGTAAATATTAATTTGGATTTAGTAAGAAAAAAATAATGATATCCAATAAATAACTATATGAGTTTTTGAAAAAACATATAAAATTATGTTATATCAATATAAACATAAACAAACGAAGATCTCAATCTAATAATTTTTTTATAGATTCTACCAATATAGCCTAAAATATTTAATAAATATTTAAAGCATTTCATAATTTTTCTAATAAACTTGATTTTGGATATCTGAAGATCAAATAAAAAATACACAACGTAAACAAAGTTTCAAAATCAATAATTTATTAATATAATTTTAAAAATATTATATCTAATAATATATTTAACATACTAGAACGTCAACGATATATTCAAAAATAATAATAAATATTTTTAATTAATATTTTAATCAAAAAAATTCTAATCTATTATGGGGGAAGAAAGAAGAGCTTTATTGCATTTTTTATAAACTATAATTTAATAATATAGAAGCCGCAGCTATATGAGTAAAACCATAATAATTTTTTAATGTTTTATCATTAATAATATTAAAGCTTGAGTCCGTTTAAATCATTTTTAATTTATTTAAAAAAAGTTTAACTTTATAACAATCTGCTCCTCGGCTTTTCCTACCGGGATTTTAATAAAATTTCATCTATATCATGTATGCCTTGTTTATTATTTTTCATATTACGTTTTGTATGTATTATTAATGGAACTTCATTATAAATTTTATTCTTATAATCATTTCCTTTAATATAACATTTATCATCTATTAAATTAATAGGTTTTTATTATTTTTTAAATTATCATTTATTTGAGTTTCCATATTTGTTGCATTATGAATAGATATGTGAATATTATTATTTTTTATTGATCATTTATAAATATTTAATGCGGCGTGCCTTTTTATCTATGATAACATTTATTTAATTGATTTTGAAACTTTGTTTATGTTGTGTATTTTTTATTTTATTATTGATCTTCGGATATCCAAAATTAAGTTTACCAGAAAAATTATAAGATGCTTTAAAATATTTAATAAATAAATTAATAAATATTAATTTATTTATTAAATATTGGCTATATTAGTAGAATCTATAAAAAAAATATTAGATTGAGATCTTTAATTGTTGACGGTTATATTGATTTAACATAATTTTATATACTTTTTTAAAAACACCTAATAATATTCATTTATTGAATTTAATTATTTATTTCTTACTAAATCTAAATTAATAATTACTATTTTATTTAAACATGTTCATGATAAACTAGTAAGTGTAATGTCATATATGGAACTTTATTTATTTAAATAAACATTAAAATTTATTATAAATATTACTTATTTTTAATTTCAAATATATAAATTAAATTAGAATAAACTACATTCCTATTTTATAATAAAATGAATAAGCCTAAATTTTATCAGTTTAATAATTTTTGCTAATAAATGTATGATTATTTAATGATATTGTAAATTATTATTTTATCTATTATCAGAATTAATATAATTCTATATTTTAAAATCAAAATTATTATTTAGGAACTTTGTTTGTTTATTTTTATAAGTTTTTAAAAAACATGAATAATTACAAATTATTTCTTGAAATTATGAAGTTTAAATAAAGTATTAAATTTATAATATTATTTATTTTTTACGACTAGTTTTTTTACTAGTTTTTTTACTAGTTTTTTTACTAGGTTTTTTACTAGGTTTTTTACTTGTTTTTTTACTTAGTTTTTTACTTAGTTTTTTACTAGTTTTTTTACTTATTTTTCTTCCACCACTTAAGGTTTTTTTATTTTTAGATACAATACTACGTTCTTCATCAATATATTTTTTTATAAATAATAAACTTTTATCAGATGTAATCATTTTTTTAAGTTCGGGTAATGTAAGATCTTGGGAAGTATTTTCTTGATCAACTCTTTTCTTTAAAGAAAATTTATCTTTAGAAATTTCTTTAACATTAATTTTTACATATTTAGGTCCTTCTAATTTCATTAAAGAAAATGATAAACCTTTTTCACCATCTATAATAATTTCTTGAAGTTTATTTTTTTTATTAGTACTGTCTAAAAAAGATTTTTCATATGTATGTCTATAATATATAGTATTACTCATTATATATTATAAATTAGATATTTTTATATTATTAATATTTAAAAAATATATATTATATTAATTATATAAATATGTTTACTTATTTAATTGAAACTAAAAATGAATATACATCACATTTATGTAATATAATATCACCTTTTATATATGAAGGATTTAAAAAAATGTATACTGATATAGCTTTTCCTAAAACTTTACCATCTAATCAACAAATAGAAAAAGAAGAAATATTATTTTATTTTCAAAAATGTTTAATATTATGTAAAGATTGGGATAAATCAATGATAGGTAATCAAACAATAATAGAAAATGAAACTAAACGAATAATAAATGCAACAGCTAATTATGGTTATTTACCAGATTTAATAAAAGCAGTTTTAAAATCTCATTTAATAAGTTTAATGTATAATCCTAGTTCTAATAATCAAATTCAAATAGATTCATCATTTTATAATAATATTAAATTATCAACATTTTTTTATGTAATATATATTGAATTTGCTAAAGAATTATGGTGTAATCCATATTTAATGTATCATGATTATTCACCTATTGAAATTAAAAAAAATCAAAGAGAATGTATTACTATAATTAAAGAGTGTATTAAAGAAGGAATAAAAAAAATATTACCATTTAAACAAATTCTATATAATTATTTAAAAGAAGAGATACCTAATCCTTTAAATGTAATGAACCAACAATTAAATAAAAGTCCTGAAAATTCTATTTATGATAATATCAAAAAAATTATAGAAGACGATAAACCACACATATCTGATAACAAAAATAAATTAAACAAAAATATGAAATATTTATCATCAATAGCATCATATAATGAAGAATTAACAGATAATAAAAATATTATAAATCAGGATGAACAACTAAATATTATTAATGATCCACATAAATTATTATCTAATGAAAATACTAATAATTATAAATTATTATCTAATAATTATAATTTATTATCTAATGATAATAATAATTTATTATCTAATGATAATAATAATAGATTATTATCTAATGATAATAATAATAGATTATTATCTAATGATAATAATTTATTATTAAATAACATCTCTGAATTTCCAACTGATAATTTGGATATTAAATTAAAAACAATATTATCAAATCTAAAATCTGATAGTGACGGATATAATAATACTGATAATAATTTTTATGAGATTTTTTCTAATTCTAAACAATAATAATATTATGAAAATCCGAATGATAATAATGTAATATTAGATTCATAATTAGATAATATTTTATTCATTAATTCTATATTATCTATTAATATTATATCTAATTTATGATTAGTTAATAAATCATTAATAAAATTATATGTATCTATAATATCTTTTCTAGATCTACAACCAGTAATAATTATACTTCCTTTTTCATAAATATCTATACTAATAATATTATTATTAAGTGAATATTTAATATTAACACATGCTCTTATACATGGTTCAAAAGATGATCTTATTTTTTTTTTTTTTAATAAATTATATAATTTATATCTATCTATTTTAAATTTATTTTTATAATTACAATTAATCATATCTATTTTAAAATCTAGTATTTTTAATTCTTCAATATTATCTAATAAATAATATGTATTTAATCTATTAATTAATTTATTTAATACTATATTAATATGTTGTATTGATTTACAACCTGACATTTGTATAGATCCATTTATGAATAATTTCATATTTATTTTTGGTTCTTTGTCTAAATTTATAGTTTGTCCATTTGTTATACGCATTTCAATGGTTTGTTGATTTACAAAATCATTATCATATATACTCATTGTTGTATATGGTTTTTTTCTTTCTTCATTAATTATCATACTTTTTTTTTTCTTTTTTAAATTCAAGAGAGTTTTTACTGATTCATCATTCATTTTAATACTTAAAATATTATTAATATCTAAATCTAACTCTTTTATATTAGGAATATTTAATTTACTATTTAATTTGCATGAAGTACACATAGTGGATATATTTAATGGTAATTCATTAAATCCAAATAATTCCGTATTTATATATTCTTTATAGTTTATCATTAATAAATAAATAATATTACATCTTTATATAATTAAAACTCAATTTTATTTTTTTGTTTTTTTTATAAATCTTACCCCAGTATATATAGGTTTTCTATATTTATACTCATTATTAAGTCGTTGATTTATATTTATTATAATTGGATTATTATTAATATATTGAATTTCATACATATATAATTTTATATAGATATTTATATTTAAAATATAAATTATAATAATAATTAATGGAAAACCCAGTTATATTATCTTTTGATGTAGGTGTATTTAATTTATCATATTGTATATTAACATATACTAATAATTGGGACATACTTGAATGGAATAATATTGATTTAACAAATAAATCTAATGAAATATGTTTTTGTGGAAAAAAAGCAACAGCAAGTAATATTATCAATAATGAATTAATATATTATTGTAATAAGCATAGTAAACAAATAGAAATAAATACTGATTCTTATAAAAATTATTATGAAAAATGTGAACCTAAAACTTATCAATGTTGTTATAAAAATAAACAAAATACTTGTTGTAATAAAAATGCATCTTATTATTCAAATCAATATTATTGTACTATTCATGCTAAAACAGAATATACAAAAACTAATAAAGATAAAAATATTAAAATATTAAAAAAAACAAAATTAGTTTCTATAAATTTTGATGATATTAAATTTAAAATTATTACAGAATTAGATAAACATAAACATTTTTTAAATGTTAATTATGTAGTAATAGAAAATCAACCATCATTTAAAAATCCAAGAATGAAATCTATAGCTTCAACTATATATGATTATTATTTAATAAGAGGTATTATGGATAAAGAACTTAATAAATCTAACATTATTCAGGTTAAATTTCAGTCACCTTCAAATAAATTAAAATTAATAACTTTAGAAGATAAAGAAAAAATAACAAATATTAAAAATGATAAATCTCAAACATCAACTAATAAAACATATAAAATTACAAAAGATTTAAGTATTAAATATTGTTTAAATTTAATAAAACATTTACCAGATAAGATAACATTTTTAAATAATCAAAAAAAGAAAGATGATTACGCTGATAGTTTTTTACAAGGAGTTTATTTTTATAATAAAATAATTTAAATATATTAAGTTTATTAAACTATTGATTTTTTAAATTATATTAAGTAATTATAATATAGAAAAAAATGATATATTTTCTATTTAAATATTAATTTATATATATTATTAATGGAAATTATAAGAGATATTATTACAGTTTGTACTGATCGTCAATCAGTAATTGATAATATAACAGTTCATGGTATTAATTCCAATGATTACATAACAATAAAATATACAATAGATAATATTATAAAATACATTAAATATCAACCACATAAAAAAACACATATATATGTATATTTTGAAATATTAAATAAATCTTCCTTATGGAATATTTCATATAATATTAATACATATAGAACGCAGACCAATAATTATAAATATGAAATTATTATTACTGTAAATTTAAATTGTGAATTAATATTAGAATATTTAAGCATATCTGTAGCATTAAATTATATAATACTAGAATTATATTCTGATTTATCTAATTATACAAATACAGATTTATATAATAAAAGTTTGATACCTAGACAAAATAATAATTGTAATATATCAAAATCTTTAAAAATTAATTTATATAATTATCAAAAAAATAGTCTTGGAAAAATGTTATTATTAGAAAATAATAATAATGAACAATATATTACATATTCTTATAATTTAAATTTAAATAATATTAAAGTTAATTATAACCCAATTACTAATATAGCGTCTAATATAAATAATACTAATAATAATGAATTGTATTTTAAAATAAAAACTAAAGGAGGTATACTATCTGATGAAATGGGTTTAGGTAAAACTATAACTTCAATAGCATTAATATTATCAAATCCATCTACTAATCAATCACAAATTACAGAACATAATAAATTAATTTCACGGGCAACATTAATTATATGCCCATCACATTTAGCTAAACAATGGGAAACTGAAATAAAAAAAACATCTAATTTAAAAGTAACAAATGTATTATCTAAAATTGAATTTAATCATTATACATTTAATGATTTTATTAATACAGATGTAATTATTACAAGTCACCAATTTATTATGAATTTTAAATTTTATCCTATGTTATATTATAAACCTTGTACAGCTACAACATATGAACAAAATTCACGTAATCAGTCAATAAATAAATTTTTATTACAAACAATATGTGATTATAATTATAATCAAATAAAAGAATTAGATCAACCATTATTTGAATTTTTTAATTTTCATAGGTTAATAGTTGATGAAGGACATGAAATATTTGGAGAATGCTTATCTAATCATTCTGTATCTCGTTATATGGCACAATGGTTAAATAATATAGATGCAGAACATTATTGGTATATATCTGGCACACCATTTGTAAATTATGCAGGTGTTAAAAATGCTTCTAATTTTATTAAATTAACTTTAGAAGATACAGTTAATAATATTAATTATTCTTATAATCAATCTGATATAAATAATAATGATATAAATATTAATGATTTTATACATAAAGAATATTTATGGTTAAATATATTAGAAAAAATATGTATTAGACATCGTAAAGAAGATATAGAAAATGAAATATCTATTCCAGGATATACTGAAGAAATAATATGGTTAGAATTAACTGATCTAGAAAAAGAATTATATGATTCACGTAAAAATAAAATGACTGATTCTTACCTACAAAAATTATGTTGTCATCCGTTAATTTTAGATACAAGTCGTAGAATATTTGGAGATATGGAAGTTGATTTATCTATTATGCAAGATAAATTAATAGAATATCATAAAAAAAATTGTGAAACTATTAAAGGTAAATTAGAAAAATTAATTCCAGGAAAACCAGAATATCATATGTTAAAAAAAACATATGAAACACAAATGCATGAATCACATTATCTTTATCAAATATTAGAAAAAATGAAAAGCCCGGAAGGACTTAATAATATTAAAGAAGAATGTTGTTGTATTTGTATGGAACCTATGTCTATACCTGCACTTACTAAATGTGGACATTTGTTTTGTAGTGTATGTTTAAAAAAATGGTTATCTGAAAAAGAATTATGCCCAGTATGTAAATATAATTTAAAAGATAAAGAAATATTTTTAGTTAAATCCACTATTACAGATACTTTAATAGAAAAATACGGTTCAAAATTAGGTAAATTAATATCTCTAATTAAATCTCTAATTAATGATTATAATTCTAAAATAATTGTATTTTCTCAATGGGATGATATGTTAACATTAATTAGTAAAACTTTAATAGCTAATGATATTAATAATTCATGTGTAAAAGGTAATTCTTATAAACGCACCGCGGCTATTAATAATTTTGTATCTAATATTGATAAAGTTATTATGTTAAGTCTTAAAAATGCAGCTTCAGGAACAAATTTAATTAATGCTACACATATTATTTTTGTAGATCCTATTAATGGATGCCGTGAAGAAATTAATAGTATTGAATGTCAAGCTATAGCACGCGCTTGTAGAATTGGACAAACTGAAAAAATAAAAATTATTCGTATCTTAATTAAAAGTACTATTGAAGAAGATATTTATAATAAATATTATAAATAATTTATTTATTCAAATTAATTTATTATTATATATATTATTGCCTGTTATGATTATTATTTATTATAATTTTATAGAAAATAAATGGTTCTAACTAATGTTTATTATTATAAGTTATGATTTATTTTTTATTAATTTTATATTACACAAATTATCATTTTTAATAAAATGATAATAAATATGTTTATTTTTTAAATAAATATAAATGAAACATATTTATTATTAAAATATATAAAAAATGATAATATAAGTATATGTTGGTTCTTTTATTTATTTAAATATACCGTAGCCATTTTGGCTCAAGCATTACGCGTCAGTTAGGGAACGACTGATTTGTAATGGCGGACCAGACCAAAAGCAGCGTACGCAAAGGAGAGTCTAGAATAGGAGATGGTAGTAATGAGCAGACTTGCCAGAAACCCAAACCAACAGGGAAGTCCACTCATAATTCAGGCTTAGAAAGCCCACCTCCAACTAGGCGCTCCTCTAAACCTCCAGGTGCCCCTATGCATAGCCGTTGGAAAGCCAAACATGAGCATTTTGTGTTTGGTGAAGGCAGTCAGGATAAGACTTCTCTGAAATAATAACAACAGAGAAGCCCATTGACGATCCGCGCTTTGATACACCCTCTTACCGCTAGAAGCTCCTATACACGATCACGGGAAAATTAATCGTGTGGAGTTGTGAATTGTTCATGCATGAAACAAAAAATAATAATTTTAATATTTTTTGTTTATTATTATATTAAAAAATAAATATAATTAAAATTGCATTCTATATATTCTTATTATTAATTATTATTTAAACTAATAAAATAGTTATTTAGATAATTATAATATATTATTTATAATTTAGATAATTATTAAAATTATACTTTTGATTTATAAATAGATATGCTTATTATTATATTAAAAAAATATAATTAAGTTTATTACTAATTTAAAATAAATAATATTACTAAATGGTATTTTATATTATACAAATTATTAGTTTTAATAATAACTTTAATTATTATTAAAACCAATAGTTTAAATAAATAAATAAACTGATGATATTAAACATGTTTTCATATAAATAATAATTTATAATTCTAAACTATTTATTTTAGTTAATTCATTAAAAATATTTAAAATTATAAAATATAGTATACAAAATATATAAAATTATTATTTTATGAGTGAGTGTTCAATAAATTCATTTCTAGCTATAAATAAACTTTTAAAATTATTAAATCAAATAAGAACTAATATTTCCTAAGTTTATAATATAATGGAATTTAATTTAATTTTACATGGTATAAATGAGTTTGACCCAATTATTAAAAATAATAAACAATATAATATTTTAGTAGTTAATAATTTAGAAACAGAAACTTATATGATATCTATATTTGATATTTTTTTAAATAATAAAAATAAAAAATATATAGGTATTGATTTTGAGTTTAATCATGTTTCAAAAGAAAAAAATGAGATTGGACTTATGCAAATTAATTTAGAAACAGACGATAATTTTGGTCATATATTTTTATTGCAACCTAATATTTTATCTGATGAAAATTATAATAAATTGATTATATTAATAACAGATGAAAATACTTATAAAATATTACATGGTGCAGAATCATTAGATATAACATATTTATTTAATCAATTATTAATAACAAAAACAAATATAAATAAATTTTGTATGAATTTTTATGATACTAAATATTTATGCGAATTTTATAAAATAGAAAATAAATTAGATAATAAAACTAGTTGTGGAATATATAATTTATTATTACTCTTTAATGTTATAACATCTAAACAACTAAAAAAATTAGAAAAAATAGAAACAAAAATGGGGCATATATGGTTAATAAAAATTGATGTTAATGAATTAAATCAATCATTAAAATTACCTTTATTATGTTATGCATTATATGATGTATTATATTTACCTGAATTATTAAAATTAATTTTGAATCAAACTAATAATATTTATTATGAATATATAATTCCAGAAATAACATCATTAATTTATAAATATAAAAAAAATGTAGAAAATCAATTTTTACATCTAGAAAAATTAATTAATAATATGAATATTAATTTTGTATATATTAATAATAAAAAATATTTACTACAAGAAATATGGGAAATATATTTTACTTTTATGTTTAGTAATATTAAAGAAATTAATTATTTTAAACAATTTTTTAAAATAATTAGTAAATTTATAATTTATAATAATATATATAAACATTATAAAATATATTATAAAAAAAATATACAATCAGCCGAATTTAATTTTAACTTTTTTTCTAATTGGCTGATTAGATATAAAAATATGAATAATATAATTTTATCTCATAATGAATTTATAGAACTTGAAATTACAAATTATTAATTAATATATAGTAAGTTTTATTTATTATCATATATTTTTTTATTATCGGCTTAAAAATTAATATGATTCTGTTTATTTTTATCGTTTATTATGATTAAAAACCTCATATATTTATTATAATATTATTGAAAATAAACAAAGTTTTAACTATATATAAATTATGTTTTCTGTATATGTTTATCATTGAGTTATGATTATTATCTTCCTATTAATTTTCATATTATATAAAATACTAGAGCTTGTGGTTATTTAAATTATTAATTTTTAATTTTCAATAGTAATAATAAATAGATTAATATAGAAATACTAATGATAGATAATAAATCTATTTACTAAGTGTTAAGATTTTATTTATCAATTTTTTTATAATATTCTGTTGTCCAGTAGTAAAAAATGACTCATATAAGTTTTCAAATGCTTCTTTTACTGTTGCATCATGATATATTAGTTTTAATATATCATGTATAGGTTTGTTATCTATTTCAATCTGACTTTCAATAAATTTAACTATATAATTTATAATATATTCCAGTATCTGTATATTTGTAAAATACACATTTCCAACCAATTTTATTGGTTTTAATAAGAGTTTACCCATTTTATTAAAATTTGAACTACCTAAAAATAATTGTGATTTATCTATTTCTGATATGTCTTTCCAAATTGTAAATTTGAGTTTATATTCTTCCGGTATAAATTTTTCAATTAAAGAATTATATAATTTTATAAATGATTCTTTTACTTTTGGATCAGAATATATTTTTCTTAGTATTGTTTTTACATTTTCTTTATTTTTAGTATCTAGAGGATTAATATTATTTAGTAGAATATTAATAATATATTTTTCAATTTCGGTTTCTAATGAATATCCACCTCTGTAAGTATTTTGTTTTAATTGGATATATTTTGATTTATATTTTATATATTTTTTTTCATATAAATTCATTATATATATATATATATATATATATATATTATATTAAATTATATTTATTATTATCAGTTTATTTTTATATTTTGTTACTATATTTTACATCATATATATTTATTGCTATTTTCAGAGAAATTAAACTGCATTTCTAAAATTTAAAAAAAAATATAAAATAATTTTTTAAACCATAAATTAAAATATTTTAGAACGGAACATAGTTTAGTTTAATTTTTTTGAAATTTTTGGAACGCAGTTTAATTTATCTGAAATTTAGTATAATTAATATTTGTTTTTCTATTGGGTGAAAGTATTAATATATATTTTAGTTATCATTGATAAATTTATTAGTGAGTATTAATTGGTTCTATTAATTATTATTATGTAATTTAAATCTTTTAATTATTATATTACTGTTATTTTCAAAGAAATTAATCTGTGTCTAAAAATTTCAAAAAAAATTTAAAATTAATTTTAAATCTTAAATTATTGCTATTTTCAGAGAAATTATAAAAATTAAAATAGGTTCCAAAATATTTATTTATAAAGAAATCTTATAAATGTGTTGTTTATAAATAAATAATCAAAGTTAAAATAATAGAAAACTTCAGTAATCACATTTAATTTATTAATAAAACTAATAAACAAAGTTTATTTAAATAAAAATAATAGAAACCACGATTATTTAAATTATTAATTTTTAATTTTTAAATAAATTAATAATAAACATGTCCATTATTATTTTATAATAAATTAAATAAGGATAATTTTTCATTGAATTAATAATAATATAAAATATTGATGTCTTCTTATAAAAATATATTTAAATAATTTAATTATTAATACTACACATATTAATTAATAATTAATAAGGTTATAAATCAAAAAATATGATAATAAATATGTATTATATTTAAAAATATATTTTTATGAAATTTGGAATAAAGATTATATATATAATATAATTTATGAATAATACGGATATATGTACTTCACAAATGTTAGAAAATGTAGCATTATGTATACATAAATCAAATAATCAAATAACAGATTGTTTAAATAAAATATCTGATAATTTTAAAAAATGTGTTATAGTATATAATAATTCTGTAGATAAATCTAGAAATACTAAATTAGATGGTTATATATGGAATAACAAATGTTATGCCTATTATAATAATGGTATTATTATACATTATATATTTATTAATAGTAATATTTTAGATTGTAATAATTTAATATTATAAACTTTTATTTTTGTTTTCTTAAATTTATTTATTTTCAAAGAAAACAGCAATAATTATTTTTTAGATAAAACATAATTATTATCATATGTTAAAAGCATATTTTTAAAAATATAATTTTATGTTTGTTATGGTTAATGTATAGAGCTTTCTATACATTTATTATTATAATTTATATTGGTGTATTAATTATTATTTTATTGTTTATTACCAAAATTATTACAAAGTTCCAATAAAATAATATAGAACTCTATTAATTATAATTATTTATATTATTGCTATTTTTAGATAAATAATTATTATTATTTTCAATAAGATTAAACATAAATACTAATTTGACAGATAATAATAAACATATCAATTATATTTTTATTATTATTTAATAAAAGTAAAAAATTAATAAATTATATTTATATATGCTTATTATTATTTTTTTTAACTTGAGATAAAAAGTATATTTTAAAGTAAACAATTGATAAATCATTTTTTTTTATTTTTTGTTTAAAAATATAATTTTTATTAGGGAAAATTTAGTAAAATAAAAATAAATGAAGTTCCTAAAAAATTGATAAATTGATTTTATATATGTTTATTATTATTTTATTAATTCACCGTAGCCATTTTGGCTCAAGCACACTCCTTGCAAAGTCAGCATATTACATGAATACAAATGATGAAGCCATCATAGAAAAAATTAAGGAAAGCATAAATAGTACCACTGATAAATGGTCTAGTGCTTCTACGATTAGAAAGTTTTTATACAAAATAAAAAAGAAAAATACTGATTCTGACTTTATTGAATTTATATTTAATTATTATAAAAACTGTTTTGAAGAAGTATGTAATATAATTGATAAAATAGATAACAGTGAACAAAAATTTTTAAAAATAACAACATTACCAGGTACAATGCAAGGAGTTATATTTATATGGCAATGGCTTATTAAAGCCGATGAAATTTATGAAGGGCTACCAAATATAAATAAATATTTTCAAACTATTAATATGAGTGAAAATAAACGATGGGAAACGCGTAGCTTGATACGGCATGCTTCTTCTTTTGCCGAGTCTAGCGTACCTAAGAAAATTAAAATTTCATGAACACAACAATAATAAATATAAGGACTTTATTTTTTATTATTGTACATATTTTTCTGCATCTTTTTATGTTATTGTTTATTTTTTAAATTTTAATTTAAAAATTAAAATTATTCTAAATGTGCTTTGAAAAAATAAAGTTCCTTAATATATCTTATATTATTAGATTGATAAAACATTAGGTTTATCTATGTTATTATACATTAGGAACGTTGTTTATTATCATTCATTTCATTTAACTTCAGTTATTATTATAATTATAAAACTAAAAATAATATTTATAATAAAATTTCATGTAATAATAACAGTCTCAGATCTATCAATCTGATAAAGTCTTAATAAATATGAATATATTTTTTAATTTAAATAATTACTTATTCATAAATCTATAATATTATTCTACAAACTATTATTTATAAATTTATAAAAACTTTGTTTATTTTTCAGGCAAACTAAATATTTATAAAGAATTATTCTAACATTTTTAATTGATTATTTATAAATCTAAAATATTATTCTATACACTATTATTTATAAATTTATAATATATTCTAGGCAAACTAAAAATAATTATTATTTTAACAATGTTAAATAATTAATTATTTATAAATCTATAATATTTTTCCGACAAACTTAATTTATAAATAATCAAAGTTTCTATTATTCACCAGTTTTAAATAATGAGTTATTCCATACATCTAAAATATTATTATACAAATTAATATTTATAAATTTATAGGAACCATTTATTTTTCCAGCAAATTATATTTATAATTATAATATATTATCCTAGCAACTTTAAATAATTATTATTTATAAATCTATAATATTATTATACAAATTAATATTTATAAATTTATAAGAACTTCTTTATTTTTCCTGCAAACTTAAAATAATATATTATTCCAGTAATTATTTTAAATAATTAATTATTCATAAATCTATAATATTATTATACAAACTATTAAATTTATAAATTTATAGGAACTTCTTTTATTTTTCCGGCAAACTAAAATAATTATTATTCTAGCAATTTTAAATAATTA
>Ga0214923_10000375_pt1 | contig 69249 bp, 65 predicted proteins | sample LL1510_MetaG_FD_177993 | JGI IMG/M metagenome (GOLD analysis project Ga0214923, IMG submission 177993) | Freshwater microbial communities from Lake Lanier, Atlanta, Georgia, United States - LL-1510 | ecosystem: Environmental > Aquatic > Freshwater > Lake | place: USA: Georgia | collected...
GGTATTGCTTGGTTACGTCTTGCTTTTGTTCTCTAAACCACCCTCTATTAGAGGTCTTCCAGTCAATGATCCAGTACAGGTCCTCCCCACGTTTTCCTTTGCACTTGATCACGCCATCGATGAATCCCTTGAAAGCGTGTGAATGACCTTCAATAGGTTCGTATAGTGCATGCTCAGCATCGACTACTGACCACTCAGGGAAATTCTCGTCTAAAAATGTAGGGATTTCTGCTAGAATTGCTGTTGATTCAACTACTGCATTTGTGTATGCAGCTTGAGTGAATCCATCAACGCCCTCATTTTTTTTCCAAGCTTCCTGGAGGTGATTGATGCATATCTCAGGTTTCATAACACGAGTAAGTAGATAGTCTTCACATGCAGCGTGAACTGCTGTGCCGAATTCTAAGACGGTCGATGGCTTAGATAGATCAACTTTTTTGACGTATGCTAGGTTGTGTCGATAAGAGCACTCCTTCCAGAGTTTCACTTCAGAGAACGATACATGAGGCTTTCCAGTGGGGAGAGTCTCAAAATTCGACTTTTCTTGCATGGTGTTACCACCATACACTACGTCTTTTCTTTAGTTCAAAGAGACGACTTCTTGGAGCTGTCTAACTGAACTGACTTTGATTCTTTTACAACATCAATCCCTAGAGACAAAAAATTCTTCTTTAGTCAATAGATAGATGTTGATGTCTGGGTTTGGTCATGACGGTCACTGTTTAGTTTTTTTTGCAGAGACTGCTCTACCGATTAATTGTTCCCAGTCACGTTCTGGTCTTACTTCAAGATTTTTATCCCACGCAGCCTTCATAACCTTGGCGTCAACATTAAGATCACTTGCAACACTGATCATGGCATTAATGTCCTTGCTGAAACAGCTACCCCCGAACCCGCGGTGGCCATCCGGTCCAGGGACCGCCCAGTGGCTCTCTCCTAGTCGTCTGTCATATTTCGCATATTCGACAACCTTATCATAGTCCACATTAAGTCCGGATTTATCCAGGGCCTCGCAGACCTGTGCCATCTCGTTTGCGAACGCTACCTTGACTGTGAGGAAGTTGTTAGTGAGATACTTCACCATCTCGGCGGTCGTGGAAGAAGTCTTCACAATAGGCACCTTTGGAAAAGCAGTGCCGAAGACCTGCTTCACAACATTGATCCACGGGCGAGGACCACCGAGGATGATTCGATTTTGTTCACGCATGTCATTCAGTGCATTTGCCTCAGTGAGGAACTCTGGATTGAAGACGATGTGGAGACCGGTCCCATCATACTTCTTGTTCCAATTTTCTGTAGTTCCAGGTGGAACTGTGGACTTAACCACCACAATTCTTTCTCCGGGGGTCGCTGCCAATTCTTCAAGAGCACCCTCTACGATTGATAAGTCAGCAGACCCATCATCATACATTGGGGTGGGCAAGCAAACAAAATATACACCTGAAAAAGACTCTACTTTCTCTTCACAATGCTCAACGAGCCCTGATATGCTTGCCGCCTCACTCGAAAGTGTGATTGTTCCGGCCGCAGCTTTTCCTGCCTTGTCGTAGACGTATACGTTGAATCCTCTTTCTGCAAAGACTGTTGCCAGTGATCCACCCACAAATCCTTGACCAACTACCGCAATACTTTTCGTCTGAGTGTTCATGTGTTCTTCCTAAAAATTGAAATTGATCTTTTACCCTGCAGCACAGAATCGACCGCATCTTTATTAGCTGACACAGTCTGAAATGCCTTGTCGGCTGCTTCTAGAGTTTGTTGAATGTCATCTTCAGTATGTGCAAAATTGATGTAAATGACGTTCGGGAATAGGATTTTTTGCTTTACCATCTCCTGAAAAAAGAGATCTTTCATGCCCAATTTATCAGGGTGTGTATCGCCAAACGAGAGATTGTGCCGTGGTCCTGACCCAGCAAAGTTGACATCTAGCTCGTGCTTTATTGCTAGCTGTCTCATACCGCTCTCCAGCATGTCACCCAGCTTCCAGATGTGAGAATAGTCTTTTTCTTTCAATTCTTTGATTGTCTCAATGGCCGCAGCTAATGAGAGACATTCACCTCCAAAGGTCATTGAGAAGAATGCTGTGTTTAGCTCTTTCATGTATCTTGCCTTGCCAGCAATCGCAGATAATGGCATGCCATTTGCAATTGCTTTACCCAAGCACGTTAGATCAGGAATCACACCGAATCTCTCTTGTGCACCTCCAAGAGACCACCTGAAACCCGTCACTACCTCGTCGAATATCAGTAGGGCACCGTATTTATCACACAACGACCGACACCCTTCGAGAAAACCGGGTGCAGGATGCGTTAGAGCTTGTGCTTCAAGTATCACTCCTGCAACAGAGTAGGTCTTGAGGACGTTTTCAAGTGAAGTCAGATCGTTATACTGGAATTCATGTATAAATTCTTTGAGCGTGGATGGCACACCCAAGGGATTCATGGACACAGCATGCCAATCGCCCCAACCGTGGTATCCACACTTAGCAATGTGCTCTCTTCCGGTTGCTGATCGAGCAATTCTCACTGCAGCAAGATCAGCATCGGTGCCGTTTTTTGCAAATCTAACTTGTTCTGCGGAGGGAACGACATCACAAATCAGTTGCGCTAATTCTTGCTCTAAGACCGTTGGAAGAGAAAAAATGATTCCCTTCTCAAGCTGAGCTTTTATTGCCGTGTTTGTTCTGTCATGGTTGTACCCCAAGATGATGGGTCCAAGAGCACACATATAGTCAAGGTATGATTCACCTGATGATGTGAAAATTTTTGTTCCTTTAGCGTGTGTAGCAAATTTTGGATATACACCGTCAACAAACTGATCGGGACATTTGCTCATCGTTTGAGTGCCTCGAGGCATCAAACGTAGTGCATTTTCCCAAAGCGCATTTTCGTCCATTGTTCAACCTTCTAACAATTTGCCATATAACTGTAAGCAATCAGTGTAGGAATTTTTAGATCCATTTTGCAATAAATCTTCCCATTGTTTTGTATAAGATTTCTCTATATCGTCTTTTGTGATTTGAACTGTCACATTACTACCGTCTTCACATAAGACGTCGTACTTTCTAACATACTCTTTTGAACAATATGATAAAGAAAAAGTGATGTACGCCTTATCATAGGACCAAATCATAGAACAAGTATCATCAGAGTCGACTGTGAAATCTCTATGCAATCTTCCCTGAAAAATCTTCACTTCATTGGGTAGCCCAAAAATACTATACACGTAGTCAGGTTCATGCACAAAATCCATGAGAACTCCGCCGCCCATCCGCCTATGGAATGAGTATGCTTTTCTGTGCGGGTCATCCCTCCATGCCAGGAGGTTTGACATGGAAGTAACGTTGACCAACCGAGCTTTGTCCTTAAGGTTCTTCAACTTTTCTATAGCATCAGTGTATCTAATGTTACACCCGACATGCACGTTGGAAGTTGCAAGGTCTTTCCGTGAAGCTCTGATTTCTTCTAGCGATGTGTGTAGCGGCTTTTCTACAAACAGCAATTTGCAAATGTCTTTTAGAGACATAGCATCTTCTAAATGTCTTGATGTGGCTGTACAGACTAGGCCTAATTCATACTGGTCTGATGGCTTATCGTTATAGCCTAAAAATGGATCATAAATATCCACAGTAATATTAGGAACTAATTGTTTGAGTATTCTGTGGTGCCTCTTGCCTATGCTGCCATATCCTACGATACATGCTTTCATCGCTTAAATCACCTCAAAGAGGTGCTCTTCTCTGCGTTTTTAGACTTCGCAATAACTCGTAACTTTTCTCTAAGCGATCTAAATCTTCAGTCGTGTCAAGAGAGAATTTTCCCTCTACCGACAGCGCAAAATCGACAATATTGATTGATTTTTGCTTTCTCATCCAAGACGTTACGTGCTCTCTATCTTTAGGTTCAGTAGATGACCGATCTGCTTCTTCTAGCAGGTCATAAGTGAATATCTCAACATCAAATCCATCGGGGACGTGTGTCAACGACTCGTAAGAGTCTGGTGAATACGACACGTTCGTTACAAACCCACCTAGCTTTCTGTGTTCATCTACAACGGCTGATATGTGACTGCCGGGTAAGCATGGGCAATCACTTGTAATTCTTACGACGTTTGAAACACCGTTTGAGCGTGCACAAGATACAAACCTCGAAAGAACATCATTTTCAGGCCCAGCATGCACTTTGACATCAAAAGATTCTTTGAAGACAGATTCGTCTGAATACGGTACTAAAAGAAACGTTTCTAACCCGGTTTCATGACAAGCATTGATAACGTGATCAAGAACTCTTTTTCCAGCTAAGTTTTGCAAAACTTTCTTTGGAAATCTTTTTGACCCTAATCTTGCTTGAACAAATATTGCATAATCATGCATTGCAATATTCTTTTACCAAATCAAACAGGTGTTCATCATCAAGCAAAAAATCTTCATCTGAAGATGAAAAAGAAGTTCTTCTTGATTGGGTTGGATAAAGATCAGCAAGCTTATCAATAAGCTTATAATCCCATCCCGGGTCTTCTGGGGGTACTATCACGTAGTTTTTACAATTAGAGATCCTCGATCTTGTAAATTCATTTCTTGCCATTAGTTGTTCATGAATTTTTTCACCGGGACGAGTGCCACCAACCGTATATTTGAATTCTTTGTTTGCAGCACGGCAAACAATTCTTGACATAGAGACGATGTCAGAAGAACCAGCGAAGGGTATTACCACTTCGCCACCGAGCATGTTGTCAAGTGTCCACAGGACCATTTCGACTGCTTGATTTATGGGTAGCCAAAAGCGAGTCATCTCAGGATCAGTGATGTTGATTGGCTTTTTAGAATCAACCATCTTTAAAATAGTCTCAACGATTGATCCTCTGCTCCCTATGATATTTCCATATCTAACTGAGGAAAGTCGAGTTCCAAAAGAAAAATTGTTGGAGTGCACGACATACTTTTCTGCAAGCTGCTTCGTAGACCCATAGAAATTTATGGGTTCACACGCTTTATCAGTGGACAGATGAACTACTTTTGATACACCTGCTTTTGACGCAGCAGAACAAACATTCATCGTACCCATGACATTTGTCTTGACAGCTTCCTGTGGATTGTACTCACACACAGGAACATGCTTCAACGCGGCGGCATTGATTACAAAATCGACGCCTCTAAATGCAGTTTCGAGTCTTGCTTCATCGCGAATGTCGCCTATGATAAAATTGACTCTACCATTAATCGAAGAAAATTTTGACTCAAGTCGAGACTTCATGTTGAATTGCTTGAATTCATCACGACTCAATATCACAATTTTCTTGAAGATGTTTTTTGACAAAGCATTGTCAACAAAGTTGTTACCAAAAGTACCCGTTCCACCTGTGATTAAAACAGTTTTATCGCAATAGTCATTCATAGATAATCCGCTGTAAGAAATCAAAAATCACTAGGTCGTCGCATGGATTTGCTAGCTTTTCTTCTAAGGTAATTTCCTTATGTACCAATTTACAGAAATTTTGGTAGTAATCACTTGAAATAGATGTGAAGTTTTCTTTTTGTGGTTTGTAGTATTTTTTTGAATAATCAGGTATGCTAAGATCAATAAATTCTCTATTGAGATGCACTAAATCAGTATAAGCTGATGTTCCAAGTCCAACTGAGAAATTGCTGATTATGGGTAGAAGTATCGATTCTGTTGGATACCAAAGATCATCGTAGAAAACATTTTCATATCCCTGCACGACGAGCTGATTTTTTAACCTCTGCTTGATGCAAATTTTGTAACCCAAGGACTCAAGTCGTTTTTTGACCAGCTGAAAAATATCTTGTAATCCGCTCTCCGGATAAAAGAGCGTAGAAATCTTCTCAGACACGGGTACGCCGACAAGTCCAACATTGTCTATATAGAATTTCCAATCCCAAAAAGCTATTGGAGTGGGAGTTACTATTGCGCTTTTACCAAGCTTTTCTAGTTCATTTTTGAAATATTCTTCTGAGACTAGATAAGTCGATTTTGACTTATCATGCAAAACGGTGTAATCAAACCCGTGCTGTATTGAATAACAATTCTCAAAAACAATCCCACCTGTTACATTCTCAATGCAAAACAAGCTTTTTACATGGTCAATCTGTTCTACGTTTTTTACTGTTATGTTGTTGTCTCTGCATATTGAAGCAAATCTACCCTTGTATCGATCGATTGAATTGTACTTGTGCAAATTTGCTTTTGAGTTGTACAGTAGAGGAACATCAACATTCAGCAAACGCTTTGTAGTTTTTATGAACGGGATAGCATACCTTAGAGAGGTCATATCTTCTACATAAAATGCGCCAATTGTCATTTTTTGATTCCGTTGATAAAGCAATATTTGTAATGGGGGTTGCCCCACAGTGTAAGATCAAACCTTGAACTGAGTAGATCTATTGCGTTTTTGTAGTTTTTATTTGGCACATGCGAATTGTGGACTTCCATCACAAAGCAATTCACAATATCAAAAAAACCTCCCTCAATCAACGAGTATTCTGCACCCTCAATATTGCATTTGACAAAATCTATCTGTGAAAAGATAGATTTATAGTCATACACATTTACTGTCTTTTTAGTTGAAGGGCCATAACATCCATCCCTGTCTGAAAATAGATTTCCTGATTGATCGTTGTCATTCTCTAATTGGAAAAATTCTAATTTTCCACTTTTAGAACCCAAGACTCCGTCGATTAATCTAAGCTTTGCATTGGGATATTTTGATATTAGATTTTTGATGTTGGGTGTACAGCGATCCGAAGGTTCGACAAATGTATAAGATGCTTCTGGATAATTGACTCCGAACAGCTCATACCCTTCACCGTATCGTGCACCCAAGTCAACGATCGATAAAGTAGATCGCCCTTCGTTGATCTTGTTGCATGCATCATAAATGTCTTTGTACATTTCATTTCTCAAACAGGGTTATCGTATACAACTGTGGAGACTCAGGCCAAAGAAATCTATTGATTATCTTTTTGCAATCGTACGTCGTGATTCTAGGTACTTCTTGCCTGACAACGTCGAATAAAGAATCTGAATCTCTGTACCCAAACTTGGGATTTTGCTTTACTGCAGACCAAAATTTTTGCACTTCTTGATCTTCAAGAAGGGTATCATTCCAAAAACAAGAATGAAGAAAATTGTCTTCAAAATATGCCGACTCATGCTCTCCGTCTCTAACCCATCCGACCTTGTAATTCTTGAACCGCCAGTGGTCTCCCAGACCCCAATCAACTAATGAAGAACCCTGGGGGTTCAAGTATCTTTTAATCCTCAACACAAAGTCATCAGGATTTTGCGAAAAATAGGCACACCTTGTACAGATTATCAGGTCATAGTTCTGTGAAAGTTTCCATTCACTATTGATGTCCCAGTTTCCTAAGGTGACATCATAAAAATGCTTTTCATTCGCACGTAGTGTTTGAGTAAAGTAATTCTCTTGCTGGAATCCCAAGAATGCTATGGAGTTGGCTGCAACACCTTCTAGCGCTGATCTGTATTCTTGAAAAATGTAAGGATCAGATTTCCCCATTGCATCTGTTACAATAGTTCTTCAATAAAACAGAATTGTACACGTTGTCTATCAATCCAAGTTATTAATTGGCTAGCAAGGTCTTTGCTCAGATAGTTTTTGTCCCACTCACAAGCGTGATAAACAATCTCATTTTTTTCAAAGTGAGACAATGGGTCAAAGGGAGGATTGCAAGTGTAATAAACTACGTTGCCGAACGTATCATCAGACTTTGCATAAGTGCTTTTAGCATACTCCTTGGGCGATAGAGCAAGAGTCCGAATGCCAAAATCTTTTGCTGCTCTGATTGCATCGGGTGACATACGCCAGGCAGGAGGCCTAAACACAGGCTTGAAAACATCAGTTAATCCCGAATTAGTAATAACCTCAGATATTTGTGAGAATTTATCAAGAGCTTCTTGATAAGTCAGATACTGGAATTCATCATTATCTGACTTGCCCGGTATACCATGGTAAAAACCATGCATGCATACCTCGAATGTTTCAGCGGGCAGACTTCTTATCTTGTTGCAAAATTCAGGAAATTTGTCAATCATCAATGGGTGCGGGGTTGCGATTCCGGGTCTAGTCGTCCGCCAGTATGCCACAGGTACAAACAACGATATTTTTACATCAGGAAATGCTTCAATTATTGGAGCGCAATTGTCTAATACTTTGGTCGAAGAAAACGGGTGAGGTGTTACATCATCAATGCTGATATTGAGTTTCACTGCATCGTCTCCATCAGGTTAACGTATTCTCTAGCTGCATCAAGTGACGTACGAGTAAGAGGCAATACCTGCAGAGGAATATTCCCCTCGCTGATTATCGTCAATGCTTCCTCTGGTGTTGAATACTGGGCACCTCGACCTTTGCAGTATTCTGGGATGCTTCCACCATCTTTATGAAACAAGACGGGTAGTCCCAAGCCCATTGCTTCAAGCACATGGTTTGCCCCAGCTTCAAACAAAGAAGCCGTGAAGTAAACGTCGTGTTTTGGTAGCTCTTTCACCAGCCCGCAAACATCGAGCGGATTGATGTGGTTTGTGATCTGAAGGTCAATCGGTTTTCTTCCTATGAAAGTAAAAGAGAATCTGCCGTTGCTCTTGTTGCAGAGATCATCTAAACGCTTGTATGTGTCAAACCCCTTCATCATGTTGTCAGACCAGTGATGTGTGACTATCTTGACGGTGCCATTACTCTCGGAGACGGGCTTAGGGCTTATGAAATCAGGTAGTGGAGCGTTGTGTATGACTATACCGTCGGGTCTAGTACCCAGACTTTCTTTGGCCCATGTGCTTGGAAAAACTACTGTATTCGATTCAAGAGCTAATTCTTTTTGCAGCGTGAACAGTTCAGGTTTTCCGTGTGTCCCAAGATCACCGACTCGCTGTAGAATTCTGACACCCTTCTTTTTAGCTCTAATCAAGTCCGTATGTGATCCGTACTGAGTCGGCCGAGGGTCCATACAAAAAATGGTGTCGACATCAAAGAACGAAACTTCATTCTCAAAATAGACTTTGTGCCCCCTGCTAATACATTCATTGACTATTGAAGTCAGCATCTTTGACCCACCACCCCACGGTCCCTCTACGGGTTTTCTATTGAAATAGATCTTCAAGGTAACGTCTCCAAAAAGCGTCTATATCTCTGAAAGCTAGCGGGTATCTTTAGCAATTCCACTGAAGGGACGTTGGGTACTGCTAATTCCACATCGTCATTTATCGATTCACTGGGTAGAACATATGGTGCAATTCCAACGTTCCTTGACACAACAGGCACATCTAACAACCCACACTCGATCAGTGCTTGAGGACCACCTTCATACCTGGCTGTGACAGGATACAGGTCTAAAGTTTGATATAGTTCGTTTAGAGTGTGCTGATCAGGAAGTTCAAAATACGAGAAATTAACTGAGTTTTCTTTCAACCGTGAGATGACATATTGACGGCGCCAACCCGCCAGCACAACGTGTAAGTTATGACCTCCTAGTTTGTTATGCAGTTTTGTAACATAATCCGCGAATAAGTCCGGACCCTTTTCAAGCTTAGGTGTCTTTAGATCAAATCCTTCGGTGTCTCTTTGAAAGGACCCAACAATGTACGCTCTTAGCGGAAGTCTGTACTTGTTTCGTAGTGTAGTTTTATCTGACGTTTTTTTCCACACGTCTTGATTAGCCCAATATTGCAATATTTGAATGGGTTTTTTAGATATTGACCTTACAAAATCGTAAGTGACTTGATTGTATACGTGATACGCTGTTACAAACTTATCTCTTTCGATGAAGTCAGCAAGCTTTAGATTATCAAACTTTTCGGGCACAACGTGGTGCACCGTGACGACTACTTTCTTCTTTGATAACAACGCTGGTGATAGTTTTCTCCAACACCATCCCGCAAGGATCCATATCACGTCGGCTTCTTCGGGTACAAAAGTGGTAATATCACTATTACTTTCGGCCCACTCTTTGACGAATCGATCAACTACCCAGTCTTCATGTGCGGGAAGAACATAGACCTTCATGACCTTTTCTTCACGGTGTGGACGAATATGGGTGCAAATGCTGTACCATTAAACATAGTTGCCAACATAGCAATTTCTCTAGTTTCGATATTTTCTAATTTTGCTCTCTTATCAAATACGTTGGGATCAAGCTCTTGGGAATTTCCGTTATTGTCTCTTATGTTTATTGAATCGTAATACATCTGAGACACTAGATTCAATGCTTCATTCGAGAGATTTGCCTGTGTTTCTTGAAACACCTCTACTAAGCACTCAAAAATATCACGATAGATAGTCGTGCAAGTTTCTTTGTTGAGCCGACTGCCGTTGTGCTTCTCTAGTCTCTTGACGAGTAGTTGGCTTAGAGAATCATGGATCTGTTTCTTCATTATTTCCTCTTACCATTGACTCGATAGCATCAACGTATCTCAATGCTACTTGTCCAATGTCTATGCTGGATTCTATCTTATTCAAAAAAGAGTCAGCTGGGTTGAGCAGTGGTGGTGAATAAAGGTCAAGTGGTCTAAGATCCCACTCCGCGTCTTTTACGACGATTGCATTTGGACCTGCAATTTCTCGAGTCCCACCCGATCCTGCAACAACGATTTCACATCCTGAAGCTCGAGCGTCGACTACTACGTTGGGACAATGGTCTAGAAAAGCTAGGTGTATGAATTTCTTGCATCTTTTGTAGATCGATATGCAAGTCTCCCACGACTGTTTTCCGACGTATAGTATGTTTGGATCGTTGATTACGTAATCTGGGTTTTCACCCAAGACAATAAGACCTGCAGAGGCAGGTCGCATTTCTAAGAAGTATTCAACGTTAGACTTTAGGCGTTTGTGTGGACGCCAAGAAGAAGAACAGCACCAGATTTCGCTAAACGAGTCTAGCCTTGTATGTTGTATCTTTTCAATCCTGCTGATGTCATCTAGCGACGTTCCATTGCCTATCACTACTGACTTCTTCGATGATCCAAAGTATTTTTCTGTCAACCTCTTGTTGAAATTAGACTGATAAATGACTAGATCGGCTAAGTCATGCGAAGCTTTGATTGGAGTGTTCATGGCATTCCAATCCTGTCGTGTATTGAAATAGATGCCGTCTAGGCGAAGTGCTATCTTAGAAGCTAAGCGTCGATTGATTGATATGAATGACAACTGTGCATCGGGTTCTTTGAGTTCAACTGATGCTTCATGTCCCTGCCTCTGAAGCTCATTCATCAATTTTCTGCCAAAAGAGTTGGGTCCTGATGACGAACCTGGGTTGACATTGTCAAATAAAACTTTCAACTGACAAACCCTCGTGCTCTTATTCTTTCTGCAGACATCTTTTGTCTGACTGACCTCTCACTAGTAAACAAATTCTTGTTTGTTAGATCAATGTTGTAGTGATACCCAACAATGGGTATAAATTGAAGCTTTTTTCCGTCTTGATTTGCAAGGTGCATCATTGGAAGAAAGACAGCTTGATCACAAGCAATCATGATGTAATTTCCATCGTCATCTTTGAAATTAGCTTCTGGGACCCTCTTTAGATGCTTACACCTAAAAGTCTTAAGATGAGAAGACACCCACGGGTGTTGGTACACCGTCTGGTTAGGTGAGAGATTCATGGGTCCTGATATGTTCTGAGTTGTGTACGACCACCGGTGGGCTGTCCATGCAATTGCCACATCAGGATCTTCGTATACACTATTGATAATATACAACAAGTCATTTTCTGTCAACCAGTCACCGCCGTCGAGCCGACATACAACATCATTGTCATCAATATTGCGTACAGTCTTTATTGTATTTCGCACTTCACCGTGCTTCTCTGTATTGTCGACAAGCAAAAACTTACACTGTAGTTGAGGCGGTAACGATTCTACTGTTTCTTTGACGACAAGTTGAGTTTTATCGGTTGACATATCATTGATAAGAACTACTCTCCAGTCGTCATAAGACTGTGAAATGATTGAATATATCGTTTTTCTTATGTCTTCTTCACAGTTGAAGTATGGGATTATAAAGACAAACTTGTTTTTCATGAGAGCTTTGGTTCGCCTCTCTTTACTTCGATGTGTGGCAATCTCTGTCCCTTCCATTTTCTATGCCAAATCCACCCACCCGTACCTTGTTTTATCTCTTCAGCTCTCTTCTCGATCATCTCATCTGTTACTTCACTCCATGGGACGTCAAAGAACATGTTGTTTTCTGCGGTATCTTCGACCTTCTTATCATAAAGCGATAACCAATGCTTGGTCCAATACCCCTTATATGTCTTGATCTTTCTTGGCATGTTGTACCAAGAATAGTGGTGAACCCCAGGGATGTTGTCGACTACGTTATTGAACCATTCACTGTATGCTCTTAGAGCGTCTGCATTCCCTTGAAGAGCAGCTTGTCGTGCATTTTCAGCGTCTTGATTGTGGAAGGTGACATGTGGCAATCTTTCTCCAGTTGCTGAATGAATCATGTCACATCCATCGGTACCCTCCAAAGCGTAAAGATTTCCCTCTGAATCAGTCTTTCGAAGCTCTTTTGGAATTCCATGCGTAATGTGTGGTGCATTTCGTGATAACCTCCACTTCCACGGTTGGATATCACATCTTACTTTTTCAGGGCCACCCCAATATTCGATGACGGGAAGAGAGATTATGTCAGCACCGGTGGGCATCTTGGCTGCCAGATCAACAATCTTAGTTGCATCGATCTCATGTACAATTTCGTCTGAGTCCATCTGCCAGCAGAAGTCACCCGTGCACATCTTGCGTGCCTCTGCCTTCTGCATCCCATCGAATACCGCAAACCTCGGATGATTCCAGTCCCTCTCTACCCTCTTCACCTTCACCTTGCCGGATGACTCATCAGCGAGGGCCTGCAACTTTTCAAGTGTTCCATCCGTGCTCCCGCCGTCGACCACACATACTTCACTGCAGAATTGAAGCATGCTTCGGATGCTCACCTCGAAGGGATAACCCTGAGACACACAGTTGTAGGTGGTGGTGTAGCCGGAGATGCTGGGCTTGTATTCCATTATTGCTCTAATTCCCTTCCAAAAAAGTCCGGGTGCAGAGAAGAGATAATCATGAATATCATCGAGATTGTCCGTGGCAAACCACTCCTCAGATGCATGCTGGACATTATCATTGAGGTGCATCTTACAGCCCAATAGCTTGGCCTCAATTACCATCCTTGGGCATGTATCTGCGCCGGCAGGAAGATAAACAAATCCCTCTGCATGCGCCATCTTCTCAAGAACCTGATCGTATGGAAGATCCCAGACAACCTCGTACTTCTTTCCTTCGGCCTCGCACCAAGCCTTCGCAGCCTCAAATCCCTTGACCCAAGACTGAGAGCCAAGAACAATCCAACCCTGGCGAGGTGTGGAGGAGGTCTCAGCTTGGCCACGAAGCCACTTCAGAAGGCCCAGGGTTTTCTTTGAAAACACCGATGATAGGACCACGTTGTCTTTTTCTGCCAAAAACGGGAATAGGCTGTGGTACCTCTGCTTTTGTCCCTCTGACATCCACCACAGTGAAGTTGCACCGTAGTAGAAAGCAGAAACAAGCTTTCCTGTCATCTGTTCGTGGCAGTCACATGGAGAACCCGTGGCTGCAGTATGCTTTTCTGGGGATCTGAACTTACAGTACTTGTAATCATATTCAAGAATGGCATACTTCAGATTGGCCACAATCGATGGGATCAGCTCTGGGTTGAGCTGAGCAAAATTTCCAAAGACCCAAAATTTGTCCTTGCCCTGTGAGAGTGCAGATAGATTCACGTCTTTTGAATGAATTTTCTGGACTATGAAGGGTGCCTCCTCAACCAGGGCTTCGGTTGTAAGCTCTGCTCCGCCCGAATAATCATTGGCAAACAGATCTGCTACAAACACTATCTGTGTTTGACTATCAATCAGTTTTCGGGGATCAACAAATACTTGTTCTTTAAGATTCATGTTTAAATTTTTCAGCTATTTAAGAACAGAATCTACAGTTAACAAAGGCAGCTGTACATGAAAAAAGTTGTGTCAAAGCTAAAAACTACCCAGCAGCCAAAAACTGACGTCCTTGATGACATCCATAAAAAAATCCATAACAGCGCGGCTCTCAATGGTGGATTCGATGCTTTGATCCACAAGATTGACAAGATAGAACACGGACAAGGCCAGCTTGTCAGCAAAGTCGATAAGATTCACGATGCAATCTATGATCCCAACGACGGTATTTTTTCTAGACTCAACGATTACAAAATAGAAAATTCAGAAAAATTTGCTGAAATATCGCAACACATGTCTGAAATTAACGAATGGAAGAAACATCGTGAACGTGAGGATGTAAAAAATGATGAATCGTTTGATGAGTCAAATGAAAAAGTCATACATCTTGAAAAATCCGTTGACTCATTAGTGAAAAGCAAGACAGCAACTTGGGCGTTCGTGAAGTGGATCTTAATAGCCATTGGCGGCGCAACAGTCACATTGCTGTTCAATTGGATCGAAACCAAGCTGCATCCTTAAACAACTGTCAAATGCTAGCTTAAAATAGCTTTGTGACTCCGCTACAAGAAGTAAAAAAGATTATTTCTGAAAATTTGAATGTCCATTCTTCTCTTAAAGAAGAGAAGGGGTCTAATCATTTTTTAAGTGGATTACAGCACTTTATTTCGCATAGACCTTCTACAAAAGCTCTAAAGCTATATGAACTAGTATTGACTAGTGCGTTATCAGCAGAACAATCTGCTCCAAATGCTGGTATTGTTATGCTGCAGAAATTCGTGGGGGTGTCTAATAAACAACTTCTGCGACCTGTCTACAAGTCTGATATCGTTGATGGATTGCAACAATATTCTTTTGATAAAGACGTCAATGAGTTACTTTTATGTGCCTTAGAATATAGTGCAAGCAATACAAACATTGCTATCAAAAAGTCAACTTCTAAAAAACAGTATGTAGAGATAGTTGATGGGTACAGATTTGAACTGAAGTGTCAACTTCCGCTTGAGAAAACAATTGCAATTAATAATTGCAAGTTGGTCAGCATTGATGGTTACGTCGAGTCTGTTTCTGAAATTCATCACTTGCTTGAAAGAGCAAGTGATAACAAAGATGCCATAGTGCTAGCGTGCCGTGGATTTAGTAATGATGTGCTACACACGCTAAAAATCAATCTAGATCGTAAGACTTTGCTGGTCTACCCGTACTATTCAAGTTTTGATGCTGAGTCTGCTAACACTCTTGTAGATTTAGCAATCATTGCTGGGTCTGACCTGGTGTCATCTTTACGAGGTGATCTCATATCTTCAATCAATCTAGATTCTTATCTGAAGCTGGAAGAGTGCATACTTTCAAGTGACGGAATCAGAATACGGAACAGGAATTCAAGCACACGAGCCGCTAAGCATGTGCTTGAGTTGAAAAAAAGAATTGTTGAAAGACCCGAGTTGGATTCATATCTGAGCAAGAGAATTGCAACGTTAACAGCGCAGTGTATTGATATCGGTGTGCCTCAAGATATGTTTTATTACTCCAAGTCACTTCAATTAGACATGGGAATTAGATATATTTCTGCAGCTCTGAACGGAAGATCTTCAGTCGAAGATGCCGCTTCAACCGCCTACAAGAGCCTGCTGTCACTAATTGACTCTCTAGACATCCAGACTTTTACTTGAATCTGAAATTTGTTATGTTCTTTCTATCATGGACAAATCAGATAACATCGTTAAAGAGTCAAGAATACTTGTTGATTCAGTCAAGGACACGTTAGCTTCAAATCTCCTGTCTGCTGTAAGAAGCAGCATGGTTAGCCTTCCTGAGTCTGATCTGAACAAGCTTATCAACATAGTCAATCTTTCAGTGGATGAAGCTTATCAGAAAGCGCTGCCGATTTACCACCGGGCAGTCAAGAAACATACATGAGGGGACAAAGACACCTCGTTTATTGTCGATGTGTGTTACCGCAGTTTAAGTCATTACCTGACCCGCCAAAGCATCAATTTGTCGTGTTTTCCGTCATTGATGATGATGACAATGCAGTACCAAAGTATGCTCAATGCAATAACTGCGGATTAGTGCACAAAGTTGTCGACATATGCAAGTCTGAGATTCTTTCAAAGAAAGAATCGATCGCTTCTATCATTTCTATCGATGACATAAAAACATCGCTTCCTCCCAACCTTGTTGACATTCTTGAGCGCCACAATGTCGAAATTGCTACATGGGAACAGGCTCAACACATTCTTGAAAACAAAGAGTGGGGTAGCTTTGTCACACTCACAGGAGAAGAGGAAGATGGCATGCGCCACGGTAAGTACGTAAGAATGATGTCTGAATCTTTCTTTAAGATTGAGACATTCTCAAGAGACAGCGTAGTCGTCTTAGATGAGGTGAAAAAAGATGAATGAACAATTTACTTACGGTGAGCTTCAATCAGAGAAGCTCACTACCGAAAGCAACATTGCGCGACAGATTGTCAAGGAAATCAACACGTTTGGAATCAACGATCGTCAGCGCTGGTTGATCATGTACTATCTTTCACTTGAACTAGAGACCGTTGAGGACATGAAAGAACTGTCAAGCTTTATTCGTGAAAAGAAAGGCAATTCACTTTTTGTTACAAAGATTTATGGGCAGGAGGAAGACAATGGGTAGGAAAGTTCTTGAATCAAAGTCAGAATCGAAGAAGAACTCTGAGGAGATGTTACAGATTGCTACTGTGTCTAATCCATCTGATTCTTCGCGACTAGTTGTTCTTCATGGAGATGTCAATGAGTCTTCAATCTCAATGGTCGTTGCCCAGATGCTTCATCTTGCTTCTATTAATCATAAGCCTATTCATCTTGTCATATCAACGTACGGGGGATCTGTTGATGAGATGTTCACTCTTTACGACACGATCAAATTCTTGCCATGCCCAGTGCACACAATAGCGCTTGGTAAAGTCATGAGTGCCGGTGTACTTTTGCTTGCATCAGGTACAAAGGGTAGGAGAATGATAGGTAAGAACGCTCGTGTGATGATCCATCCGGTGAGCGGCGGCGCTGGCGGCAACGTGTTTGAAGTCATGGCGGAGTCAAAGGAACACAAACGACTCCAGGACCAGATGGTAGATGCAATCGTGGGTGAGACAAGGTCAACTCGTGAGCAAATCGAAAAAATCATGAAGCGTGGACATGATGTCTATCTACTCCCCGAAGAGGCAATCAAGATGGGAATTGTTGATAAGATCATCGGAGTTTGATGCGGTGCAAAGTGTATACCCTTTGGTATATTGTCTAAAAAATGCCCACTCATGATTACCTGAAGTATTTCCCATTTCCCAACATTCGACAGGAACAGCGTAAGGCAATTGAGTTTGCACTTGATGCTTACGAATCAGGAAAAAAAGCAGTACTTCTAGAGATGGGTACTGGTACCGGTAAATCAGCTACCGGTATCACGATTGCCCGTTACATGGAGATGCATGCTCCGCCCGTCCGAAATTCGGACGGAGATCTGATGACAGGAGCATATGTTATCACAACACAAAAGATACTTCAACAACAGTATCTTGACGACTTTGGTCCGCAAAGCGGCAAAGGATTAGTGCGATCGATCAAGTCGTCTGCAAACTACCAATGCAAGCATTACACCGATCAGACTTGTGCAGAATCAAAGCGCGTACTTGTTAAAATGGGTAAACATCTTAAGGGTACAGAGTTCGAGAAACAGTGCAAGAATAACTGCACTTACTCATTAGAGAAACAGGATTTTATTGAATCGCCAATCTCCATCACCAATTTCTCTTATTTTCTAGCGGAGACGACGTATGCAGGAAAGCTTGAACCTCGAGCCCTGCTCATCATCGACGAATGTCACAACATTGAATCTGAAGTTGGCAAGTTCGTTGAGGTCACATTCTCTGAAAAATTTGCACGTGACACATTGAAGTGCAAGATTCCAAGACTCGATACCCAAGATGCAGTTCTTGAATGGGTTCGCATTCCTTACCGTAAGGCAGTAAGCAAATACATGCGTGAACTTGAGAAGAACATGGTCAAACTCTCAGATCAGATAGAGGGATACGGGGAGTTTTCAAAGCAGTACGAGATGCTTGATAAGCATATCTGCAAAGTCAACCGTTTCCTTGATTCCTACACACATGATAACTGGGTCATGAATATTTCTTATCCGCCTGAAGGATCAAAGAGAGGTGCTCGTAAGTTCGAGTTTAAGCCTGTTGACGTCGCGCCTGAATCACAAGTGCTCTTCAAGTCAGGTGCACGACTTCTCATGATGTCAGCAACGGTAGTTGATAAAGACGTGTTTTGCACTTCAATTGGACTTGATCCAAGTGAAGTTGCGTACCTCAGGATTCCGTCTCCATTCCCAATCGAGAATCGACCTATCCATGTCGTACCTGCTGGATCGATGTCAAAAGACAACATTGACCGCACGTTACCCATCATGGCCGAGGCAGTCAAACTTCTCTTAGATAAACACCCCAATGAGAAGGGAATCATCCACACTACCAACTTTAAAGTTGCACGCTATCTCATTGAAAACATCATGACAGAAAGATTTCTGTCACATGATTCTGCTAACCGTGATGAGGTCTTACGTCGGCATATAGAGAGTCCGGATCCGACAGTCTTGATCAGCCCATCTATGATGGAGGGAGTCGATCTTGCTGACGATGCGTCAAGATTTCAGATCATATGTAAGACACCGTTCCCGTATCTAGGGGATCTCGTGGTCAAGAAGCGTATGGAACGCAACAAGATGTGGTACCCATACATGACAGCCAAAGCAGTCATCCAATCGCTTGGACGTTCGATCAGGAATGAACAGGATCACGCTGTGTCTTATATCCTGGATGCAGATTGGCAACGTTTCTACTCAAGGAATCTGCACATGTTCCCCGAGGAGTTCAAGCTGTCCTTTCAATGAATTGTTTACTTTTATTCTACAGAACCTATATTTCTGTCTGGAGGAATGATTTTCAATGAGTGACGATAGCCCAGTTTTGAATAAGTGGAATGAGCTTAAGGCTCTAGTCGAGGCGCTTGAGCTTGACGTAGCAAAGAACGCCAAGGGAGTTGCCGCCGCAGGTGTCCGTGTTCGTAAGGGTCTTCGAGCTCTTGCAGCGGCTGCAAGAGACCTTGGCAAGGTGACCCTTGAGACTGATAAGGCAAGCAAAGAGTCAAAAGACTGACTTAAATTCAAGCCTACTTTGTTGCAAGGGAAGTGCGTATGTGTACTTCCCTTGTTTGTTATCGGAGAAAAACAATGAGAAATAGAGAACTTATCTTACGAGAGATTGCTTTACACGATCTTGATCCCAATGTTAAGCATGTAATTCATAAAAACAAATTGACACCTGAAAAGAAGTCCGAAGCACCCCAGACTGCACCCGATTTAGAGGTGAAGGAAGAGCGCACAGTGTCTGTTTCATCTGTCTACGATAGCGCACCCATTCAAGAGGGCGTATCTGAGAATGAAACTTCCGTAGATTCAGAAAAGAAGAAGAAGCCCAATCTTAAAAAGAAACCTGCAATTACGCCCGCATGAAGTTTCGAATCTTTTGGTATATCCCCTTTTCGATCTGACAAATTCGCATCCGTGTCAGTCCGTAAATCTTTCCAATTTCATTCAAGGTAAGAGGACCCTGTTGCGTCGTGATCAATAGGCAATTTTTGCCTTGCTCAAACTCAATCCACTTGCTACACTTTTTTCTTTGGCAGGTGCAAGAAGATTTGTCAATTGCTTCATAGCATGTAGTCTCTGGAATAAGTTGTAGCTTCTTGTTTCTTTTTGAGTTGAGTTCCATAGTTCTGTGTATGATATTTTCGTGAGGAACTTACTTTGTATAAGAAAACCTCAAATTTCACAACATGAAAAAGACATATATCCTGGACACCAACGTTCTTTTGAGTGATCCCAACTGTTTGCGGAATTTTCAAGATAACGATCTTGTCATCCCAATCCTCGTTCTAGAAGAACTTGATCGGCACAAGGGACGGTCAGACGAGGTCGGCAGAAACTGTCGAGAGATAAGCAGAACTCTTGACTTGTTAGGCGAAACAGGCAGCCTCAAAGACGGTGTCAATCTGCCCAGCGGCGGGTTTTTAAGAATTATGTCTTCCTCTTCGGGATATGATGAGTTGTTGCCTCCTGAATTGACTAAGGGCTCTTCAGTCGACAACATGATCATTGGATTCGTGTTGAAGCTTCAGAAGACTGTGCCCAATGCGATTCTTGTCAGCAAGGATATCAATGTTCGTGTCAAGTGCTCTTCGTTGGGTATTGAGGCACAGGATTATCTAAGCATTCGTGTATCAGATTCGATGGATTCTTTATACACTGGTGTCAAAGTCATATTGACCAGTGAGGATCTAATCAATGATTTCTATATGGGGGGTGCATACAAGGTGTCCGACGTCACGGAAGACACAATCTATCCTAATCAGATTTTAGTTCTCAAGTCAGTAGATGCAGAAGGCAATACTATAAATTCAGTCTTGACTCGAGCTCTATCTGATATGTCATTGAAACAACTTACACGATACGACGGCATATTTGGAGTTCGTCCTAGAAATAAAGAGCAGTCATTTTCAATTGAGTTGTTGATGGATCCAAGTGTGAAACTACTGACTCTGACCGGCCGCGCTGGTTGCGGCAAGACTCTCATTGCTCTCGCCGCCGGGCTGGACCAGCTTCAGTCAATCGGTCAAAATTCTGTATATCAAAAGCTCATCGTGTCCCGTCCCGTCCAGCCTGTCGGACGTGATATCGGATTTCTTCCTGGTACACTTGAAGAAAAGATGGAACCGTGGATTGCTCCAATCAGAGATAACCTAGAATTTCTTCTGGGAAATTCGGGATTTAGTAAAAAGAACCAGGCAACCCAGAAAAAAAAGAGATCTGAGGAGTCAATCGGAGGGTTCAAAGATCCGTATCTTGACCTCATGCAGCAGAGAGGGCTTATTGAGCTTGAGGCAATCTCTTTTATCAGAGGAAGATCAATCCCAAACGCTTTCATAATCATTGATGAAGCACAGAATCTATCGATGCATGAGTTGAAGACAATCGTCACTCGAGCAGGTGAAGGAACTAAGATAGTATTGACGGGAGACGTTGAGCAGATTGACAATGTTCACGTCGACACATTCACTAATGGTCTTACTTACGCAGTTGAGAAATTCAAGGAATACGACTTGTCGGGGCACGTCACTCTTCTCAAGGGGGAACGTAGCGCTCTAGCAACTTTGGCATCGCAGATTCTTTAGAAATCGAAATTAGTAGCTGTGTTATCAAAGATTCTTTGACATAGCTGCTCATATGTCGGTCTGTGAAAGATTCCCGAAGTATATTTGTGTAGAGCATGAGTGGAATTCTCAACAACCGTTCCAGAGTGATAGACGCAATCCTCACGTCTGAAGGTCGCCGCCAAATGGCAGCCGGCAATTTTGACGTTAAGTATGTCACGTTCAGTGACATGGGCGTGTCATATATTCCTGACCCCAGCAGTGGTCATGAAGATCCAACACCCAAGATATACTTTGAAGTAGCAAATTTGCCGCAGGATCAAATAACGTTTGAGGCAAATGATGAAGGCAAGTTAGTTCCCTTTCGATATCAAGACATAAAAACTAGTAACAATAGTACGATTCCGTCTCTTACATCACAGGCCAGTCTTATCAACGGACAGCTTGTGTCATATCAATACCACCACGGACGGCGTGTTCAAACAAGCACTTTGCTTGAAAATCCCAATGACTTGAACTGCGGATTTGTTTACAGCGATCTGAGCAACGTGACAGGCTCTGTGTTGATTGATCCTAAATTAGTCGCAGGAACTATAACCAAATCTGGGCCTCCGTACGTAGCTTACATTGGAAGTGCCGGCGGCCTGGGGTCTCCTCAGTTTGCCTCTGCAATATCAGGTGCTATTGCTTCTTTGACAAACATTGGCGGCCCTGATGTCAATTGCATTGTTTACAACAATTCAGTTTTTCTAGACACAGCTAAAGCTTTTTTGGGTACTAAAATTTTTCTTACTGGCACTCTTTCTTCACCTCTTATTGTTGAAGAAGGTGTGATTGGCGGCAATTTGCTTACGGATAGCGTTCAAAATGCAGATTTTGCTACGCAGATAAAGGGAATACTTACATCTTCTTTCGATAACTTCAATAAGCAGCAGCTTTTAGCATCAATTGATCGATTTTACGGAGATCAAGATTTTGTCTTATCAACAAACAACATTCAATTTGATACTTCAAAGTTAGATAAAGACACGAGGCAAAGAGTCACCAATGTTCCCCAGTTGAACAATATTGATTCTATCTTTAACGATGGAAGATTTAGCCACTTAGATAATTTCTTGTACCTACCACCAATTGTCAAAGTATCAGATTCTGTTGCTCCCGATAAGTCAAACGTCGACAGTCTAAAACCCTACTATTTGGGGAACTATCCTTCTTGGGGTGACAATCACAAGAAGCTGAGCTTTGCTGACATTAAGCAACTCTTAACGGGACTCGAGTCTTCTAATCTAGAGTTTGTTATGACCTCTAATTCAAACAACGTGATAGGGCAGTTATTTGAAGTCAATGGCACTGAGGTTACTAAATTAGATATTGTTGAATATGGCGACATATTGAATGCTGCTGACAGCAAACGTGAAGTGACAAATCGTGTATTTTTTGTTGGAAAGACGTACGTCGATGACCGCGGTACAAATGTGTTTATCAATATATTCACGCTTGTTTTCTCTAGGCCAAAGACAATCCGATGACTGACAGAGAAGGTTGCTAAAGATGAAACTGTTTGTTAAAAGAAGTGTTGATTCAAGCATAGTTGCAAACTCTTCTGTACTGCGCGTCGATCCAGACACGTTTGCTGAATTAGTAGAGTTGAACAACGACCTTTACTATTTCAATTTTTCATTTAGCATTTTCTTAAAATCACAAAAGAAAAATCCGCTGGACTACGATAGGGTTGTAATCAAGGTATTGAAAACATCGTCTGGTATGCAATCAACACAAGCGACAAATGCGTATAAGCTTATCAATGATTCTAATAATGATAAATTTGCAAACGTTGCAAATGCCTTGCAACCACGATCAAATAACATCAGGCTCCAACCCAAATTTAATCAGAAGCTGAACGACAAGATATTCTCTAGCGTGCAAGCTTTTAGCGATCTACAGAATAAAGACGAGGATCTACTCGCTGCAGTCGACGTCTCGATTGGCTCTCAAATAGCACAAGCACTACAAAGCTATTTCACATTAACAGAAGTTTATGCCCCTGAATACAAAATTAATCCAAAAAGTCTAAGAATCGAATCAAAGAATTTTAGGATGAATCAGTTACAAAGAAACATGAAGGGTGATGTGGCACAGGGAGCTTCGGGCGCTGATGCATCAAATCAACTTGATCCTCTACATGTAATCAACAGAATGAATCATGATTTAGTTGATGTCACGTCTGTTGTAACAGACTCGGTGTTGTCTCATTATACTTCTCAGACTGATTTAGACAACCCAGCGTATAAAAAACGCGTATTGGATATGGGCAAAAAAGAACTGCAATATGAGTCTATAAGATATCTTCTGGACTACATTGCTTCTTCACCCGAAGAGAACAAGATGGCCGTGTATGAGAATAGAGTTACTACCAAACAGCTGTCTGATGTTATTGTTACATCCCAGGTACAGATAAAATCTGGCAACAAAAATGTACCTTTGATTGCAAGGTTTGAGTTATACAAAAAGAATGGTTCGATACCCGAAGAAAGCGTCGATGTTGAATTTACACCACTGAACCACGTAGAAGCATTTGACACGGTGTTGACACCGCCCGATGTCAACGTCCAGATTACGCATGCTAATTCAAAAAAGCTAAATACATCTCAGTATACGGCTGTCGTTACTGATAAAGATACTTCGGGACGTGTAAAGAAATTCAACATTTATCTTAAGGACATTGACACTAAGGGAAATTCTGGGAGATATGAGAAGATAGGCGTCTTAGAGAACGGTTCTGTAAATCATTTTAGCTTTTTGGCTAAGTCTAATCTCTCTATTCTAAGAGTTGTGCCTGTTGATCTGCATAACAGGGAAGCTTATGTTTACACAAACACGGTCGTCGGCGCAGGTCATGATGCCGTGTGCTCGTTGGCAATAGTCGTTAGTAGCTTTGTGAACTCAAGGACAAGAATAGACGTGTATGGAGTTCCTGACAATGCTTCTTCTTTGACGCTATATAGACGTGACTGTACTCAACATGTTGACGAACTCTTCCAAGTTATTGACAGAATCGAGCAAGTCGCAAAAGGCACTTCTAATTTTTCATTTACTGATCGCTCATCGCAAGTCGGAAGAGTTTATGAGTACTATTGCATAGTTGGCGTGAAAAAAGGCAATAACGAAGTCACTATTCCATCAAACTATGTTTTATTTCAAAACATACCATATTCAGCTGACAATAGCAAGGCAGTGAACGTTACTACTACATCTCCATTCAATGCAATTGACAGCGGTGGAAATCGATTTTGCAACTTTCAGATAAACATCAGCGTACCATCATCTGAAAAACAAAGTATTACTGATTTTCTTAAAGAGCAATTGGGCGAATTATACGAGCAATACTTGAATCCTGCAAACAACTTGTCGTCACCCTTAGGTGACGACGGTGGCATACCCGAGTATGCTGATCTTTTCTTTCACGAGGTAGTTCGTACAAACCTAAACACTTCAGAAAGAGAAGTGTTTGCGTTGGTGTCTAGTGGAGCTTTTTCTGATAACACAACTACGCAAAAAAAGTCTAACATCAAGCCGATAAACCCTCTGCATGATTACATTTACAGCGTTTTTACGTACAGAAAAAATCCGATTGAGTTATTCAAAAACTTTATAGCTAAAGGTACTGATTCGCACGGTATTGAGTGGTTTTATTCACCCTACAAGTGGAGAAATTCATCAGCTAAAGCAGGGTATCTATACGCTGACGATCCAAGCACCAATATCCCGTCTATAAGTGCATATGAGAATTTTAGATCTGAGTGCTACGGATTGACAGCATCAGTAATGTCGATGGGGTCAAAAAAATACTCTGAATTGACACAGGTTGTAGCTAACAGAATTAATAAGAGCGCTGTGAAGATCTCTTGGAGCGTTCCTGACAACAATATCTATGATGCTTTTGTCGTTATGAAAGTTGTCAATGGTGTCAGGAGCTTGGTCGGAAGATCAAGAAAGAATTTTATCTATCACTCGATTACGCCCCAAGACATTGGGACAGTCTATTATATTGTCGTGCCGATATCTTCCAATTTTGTTATCGACTCTCCTGGGTATACAAGTTCAATACTGATATTGCCCGACATGATTACACCTCGGACTGTAGCATTACCCAACAACACTAATGTCTTGTAGATGTTTGACGATGGAGCATTATGAAATTTTCTAAATCTTCTACAGGAAACCCGACAAACCAATCGGCGGTCGTGTATCACTCAACCCCTGTCTCTAGCAAAAGTGATCCAAAGAGTGCTGTGTATTCATTGGCAAATCCAGTTTTAATAAGCACTTACAATGCTGTCGACAGGCATCTTGATGCTCCAACTGAAGCAGACAACATTGAAGTCTATTCACAAAATACGGGCATGCCACAGGACAGGCCAATCATCTTGCTTCTGTCTGACTTTTCTCCACTATACGAAGGTGATGCTAGATCTAGCGTGGGAGACGCAGTCTTTCACAAAGAGGTTTCGAAGCTTATCACAGCCCGTGCAGCATGCTCAATGTTAATCAATGAAGAATCTTTGAATTTGGTCAAAGACAACAAGCAAGCGCTGCAGGATTTTGTATCTACTGAGAAGTCTTTTATACTTCAACTCAATAAATTGATGTCGGATGCATTTGACAGTCTCAACATCTTGACTTACAAAGATGTTTCTATCATCCCGGGATTTTATGGAATTCTTGCCGGCGCGGGGTATAGAAAATCTGACATACAAGTATATTCTGCAACCAAGCTTTGGCAACAGTCATTGCTTGAGTTGAAGTATAAGATACTGTCCCACACCCGACAGCTTCTGGTCGACACTTTCACACGCAACAATGTGATAACTGACAAAGATCAATATCAACTCTCTGACGTAGTTGTCGTATCCGACAACGTCAAGCGCTTGTGGATATATGACGCTCAAGACCTGGGATTACCAACCGCTGCTGCCCTGAGTGACAACACATACTCTGCAAATAATCAGATTAAGTTGCTGAATGACTTCTCTAACAGTTATTTGATCAATATTGCAAATAGAGGGACAAACAAGGAATTTCTTTCCAACTCGTCTCTTGATGCTTTTCAAGCGTCCGGCAGAGACATAAGTGTCTTGGCAAATTGCCTCTTCAAAGAGTTCAGTTTCTCAGAATATCTTTCTAAGAAAGAAAATCGCGATAACCTCATGGACGAATATGGTTACTCATATTCGAGTAAGGGAAATCATGCTATCTTTGATTACCTTATCGGCAATTTCAACAAGTCCGTTCTCTTGCCTGTAAAAAAGCCTGTTGGAAACGGAAAGTCTTTGGTTGGTCTATCACAGGACTACGTCTCCACAGATAAAAACACGTTCTACAACGTGTTGACGTTTGAAAATACGTTTAATGATGAGCTTAAGATAACGCCTGGTTCTTATTACTATATCGATAGCTCTGTTTCTGTCGTGGGTGGGAATAGGTTTGACACCAGTCGAATTACGAAGCTGGTTGACAGATGCAATGCTTCCCATGACGCACTCGCTACTATGGTCGATATGTTGGGTTATGACATGAACCCGCCGACCACTACGGCTCTTCTTAGCAATGGATTCAAAGCAAAGGACTCATATGTTGCTAAAGATCCCAACTCTTTGTCTTTGGGATCTGTCAAGAACAGTCTTTCTTTAGTCTCTAAGCTGTATTCAAAACTGACCACTGTTTCAGACGGATACCTGTCTGGGATTGATCCTCAGCTAGTGAAGTCTAATGTTCCTCTTGGTGAACAAAATTCCGTTAGACTTGCTGCCATTATCTGCAAATCGGCAATTGAGCCACACACAAATTACGCTTCTGTTTCACAGACACTCAAGTACTACCTGTTTGCTTCGATAATGTCTGTTGTGTCACAGCAGGTTGATGGAACCAACAATTCCGTGCAAATCGATCAGTTTAAGGGAAAGATTGCAGGTCTCTTGCAGAAAGTTCTTGCTTCTGTCAGCCCTGATGATATATCTTTAGCTGCTTCAGAAGGAAGAACAATCGTAACAATTGCAGGCACAGCACCATCTGTCAATGAAAACGTGTACAACTATTCACAGTTCAGTGATATAAAACTTGAAAGCAGGGATGACGAACTTGGATGGTCTTGGACATCTCCCAATAAGACCTCGTACTACCAGCTTTTTGAAAAAGTCATGGGTCGACCGTTTAACCAAAAACAAGACGCACCCACCCGGGATCCAGACACTAATGAAATTTTGCTTCCGTTTGTTGATGAAATGAACGCGGAGATATCACAAGAGCGTCGTCAAGCTTATTTTGCATATACTGGTGCGACGTTGGCACGAACGTTTGCAATAGACTTTGATCGAGGTCTGTGGAAGTCTTTGGTTGACTGCATGAGTACTGTCTACAAAAGCCCGATATACGACGGTGAGCAGACTTTCTATTCAGGCATGAATAGAACAGCTTACATGTTTGCATATTTCGACATGTTGCTACGAATTGTTGCGGCTCAAACTCCCGAAAATCTTGCTGGTTTTTATACAACTGATTACAATATAGAGTCTAACTACATCACTGAAGATCCCAACGGTAGCACATTAACAATCCACAATGAGGCGGGTTATCTTATCGATAGCTCAACTTCTGAGCAGGTAAATGAACTTTTTGAATACTCAGTCGGAGTTCAAGACACCAGTATCACACTTTCACCCAAGCGTGTAACATCTGCTGTGGCACAGCTCGATGCTAGCCTACATTCAACACTGAAAGACATTAGCCTAATAAGAAACTACGTCAATAGCGCTAGCAAAAAGCTAAAAGCTTTCAAAGATTTCCTAAATAAGTCATTTCAGACGCACATTGGACAAATTCAGCCGCTGTATGCATCAGACAAATCACTCACTGAAGACCAAAAGAATGCTCTCATAAATCTGTCACTGACTGAAGAGCAAATAATCCAATCACAGTTTATTGGATCAGAAATATCAGATCGTCTGAACCCTGCAAGTGATCTTGAATCAAAATTACTTACAACTCCATATTACGCGAATTTCCCTACTAAGTTCACTGATTATGTGAGCGTCAACGACATTGACACAATTTCATATCCGTTGCTTTCATCTTATTTCAAGAGCGCTGATATGCAAGGTGTGCCTGCGTATAACAAGAAGATCATGTCCATAGGGATGCCACAGCGTCATTTGAGAGCTCTTCGAAGCATAACGGGTAATTTGACCAGCGCCGAGTCTGCCTTCAATAACGTAATCAAGCTGTATGTTTACAAGATAGATTGGCGTCATCCCAGCATCGTCTATTCACCAAAAAAGTTTCTTTTTGAGACAAGAAGATTTCCAACACGTGAACTTGTCAACTGGAAATTAGAGTTGCTCGATAGTAATGACACAAACCTGCTTGACATACCCACGAAGTTATTCACTGTCGATTCAGGATTTGTAACGTGCAAAGATTTCGATAGTGCATTTCCCACAAGTGTCTATGGATCAAACAACTTCTTAAGTTTAGCTGAGCGCCAAGAGATCATTTCAAATCATGCAATGAGCTTTATTCTAGATGAATATCTCAGGTGGTTTACTGACGCAAAGTTTGATGAGACGCGCTATACTAACTTTAGTCCGTTGTCTCCAAACATCGAAAAAGTAGAAATGCAGTATGAATCTTTTGTGAATTCAATCCCAAGGAACACGAACCCTAACAAGTCGGGAACAGCCATCGCTCTGTTTGAAAAATCTTCAAAACAAGTGATCTTGTCACCTGACAATCCACCTTCAGTACCTGCAGCTAATCAGCCCAACGGATCGCCCCCAGCACAAAATTATGTGATTCCGTCTGACTCCATTATTAGAGACCACTTTTACTATAACGACACGCTTCTATTAGATGTTGATTCATACAAGCGTAGAATGTTGTATCCAAAGAAGTTTGATAGAGTTTTCAACATTCTAATAGACCCTGACGATTTTTATGTAGATATTGCTAGCTCAAATTCAACCGAAACAGGTATTACTGAATTGAAGACGCTGATTGATGAAGGTGTTCTTATCAACATCAGTGAAGACCCCAACAACCCTCAATACAGGCATAGAGACACTAGTGACTCTGATGTCAGCTTAGATGAATATTTCGTTTCGGTAGTGAATTACGATTATTCAACACAATACGAGATATAACATGCCACAGTTTCCCAACGCATCTAATCCATCGAAATCTTTTGATGTTGTGCATGTGCCACCAGTCAAAAATTTCTCTACTAAGTTTGTATATAACTTTTATGTTGATGATGAGAGACTGTCAGCTCCAAGAGCAATCGATTCCAGAGGCAACAGGTTACCGCTTTCAAAAATTGCACGATACATAACCCTGAACTGGTCCGCGCCTTCTTTGTCTGATTTCGAGCTTCAAAAACAAAGCGTTAGCAAGGTTGACAATTCATCAGAATTTTCAATTCGTAATCAGCACGAAAAAATACTGTCTGAAGTTGATTTTTTCAATTCAGGATTTGTGTCTGTGGTGTTTGCTGACCCTACACTCGTAGAAAAGTCAAGTGATAACATTGAGACAATCAGCCGAATACAAGCGCACGGTGTTGAAAGCATGTCCGCAATGGCCAAGGCACAATTGAAAGATATATCGACTCAATCAACTAAAAATGACAAAAAATATACTGACGCGCTAGATGAATTGAGCAAAGCTTATTTGCAGCTGGCTGATTCTCCAAGAAATGCTCTCGGTCTCAGGATCTATGACGACCGCGGCAACGCAAAAGACAACGATGATTTTTTAAGATCAATTGCAGACAATCTTTCCCTAAACGTCAGAATCAACTCTAACGTCATACCTGATGTATTGGGAGAGTCTAATCAAAAATTGAATAGTGGGTTTAGAACGCTTAACAGTGCATATGCTGCATCTTTAAATGCAGCACAGTACAATTCTGAAGGTATGTTTGCAACCCCCATTTTTTATGACAAGAATGCTTCAAATGCCCTAAAAGTCCCAGTGCAGTTTGTGGGGTACATCATAGACAGATACAGGTATTCTTCAAAGACAAGCTCGTTTTTTCTAGAAGAGACTTTCTATATTGAAGATCCACAGACCATGGGCATGGATGACACTTCTGTGCTCTATGGAGAGACATACGTTTATTCGATTAGATCTATTGCAGCCGTAAGGTTGCTAACTTACGTTCAAGACAGCACAAATTCGTCCGTGGGCGTTTATTACGTGAGTTCAAGAACTGTGTCAAGTTCTGCTGAGTGCTTTGAATATATCCCACCTCCCGAGCCGAATGACATCAGATTCATATTCGACTATCTAAAGAGAAGTCTACACATCGTGTGGGACACACCCGTCAACCCACAGGGCGATATAAAACAGTTCCAGATCTTTAGAAGATCTAGTATCAAGCATCCGTTTGAATTGATTGCACAGATAGGATTTGACCGCACAAAGTTAGGTCCCGGGACCGACGGAAGATACAGGACGGGCGAGCTTGTTGATGCTAATAATTTGCTCGGTACACCCGCAGACTTGAAGTACTTGATTAGTGACAACGATTTTGCGCAATACTCTTTTGTTGATGAAGACTTTACAGTTGATCCTGAGCTTTACATCTCTTCGGATTACATTTACGCGTTATGCTCTATTGACGCCCACGGGATAATATCAAACTATTCAACGCAATATCAAGTCACTTTTGATTCGTACAAAAACAAGATCGTGACCCGCACTGTGTGTGATGCGGGATCACCCCGTCCGTATCCCAACATGAACTTGCGCATGGACGCATTCAAAGACGTGTTGTCGCTGCAGGGTGATTCTACAAAGCAAGTCGATGTATATTTCAGCCCGGACTATTTCCGTGTTAAAGACAGCTCAGGACACGTGACGGATATAGTTGAGGCCCAGTACGATTCAGCTCCCTCAAAATCGTATTATGTCATGCAGCTTATCAATCTTGATAACCAAAAGACTAATCTTGTACAAATTTCTATACGTGATCCCGAGCGTTTAACAAACTCAGCTTGAGCAAATCGGCAGTTTAACGCGCACTGATATGTCATACCATGTTCTAAAGGTTGTCAAAAAAGTTTTGTTTCTGATATTTGTATGTTCAGATAGCGAGGTTCATCGATATGGGTTGGTTAGATCATTCAACTAATAACATCATTCTAGATGCTGTTCTTACCGATTACGGTCGCCAGCGCTTAGCAATGGCAAACAGCGCTTTTAACATCAAGAAATACGCTTTGGGAGACGATGAGATTGATTATCGTATGATCAAAAAATACGGTAGAACAGTCGGAAAAGAAAAGATCGAAAAGAACACACCCATATTCGAAGCACTTACTAATCCGTCGATCGCGCTCAAGTATAAGCTTGTGGGCCGTGATCCACCCGGCAATGCTTCAATTTCGACAATCTACATGCCTGTCTTGACATATGTTAAGTCGCCCGCTTTGACCACGTCTACACCGTCTGATACTGTTACAGTGAATCTTTCTTACAACAATTCGCAAAATATTCCTGCTGAGTTAGCACAGACAGTGTACAAGATAAAGGTATCAGATCGGTTCTTCACGATCGATTCTCCCACCAACGGTACTTTGACTTCAGTGGATTCAGCGGCATCTAGTGTTAGTGCGGGTGACCCAAACAGGATTGCCACTTATACTTTCACGACTTCTTCTGGCAAGATTGTCACGTCTATTTCTTTCAAAGTTTCTGCAAGATCAATAGACAACACGACACTTTCAGTGTATGGCAGAGCTTCAAGCTCAACAAACCGTCAAATAAATAGCTATATCACAGTAACCGGCGAAAGACACGGCTGCAGCGTTGATATACCCGTGACGTATACAGCAACACTTTCAACCTGACGGATCTTACATGGCTACAACTAAAGACATATCAGAGAGTGACAAGAAGACAACTCGATCATTCCTCAATCAGCTAATCGATGTACTGCAACAGGATATTAGCTCTTCTGTTTCAAGAAGAAAATATCAGGTTTTCGTTACAGGGGGCGTCGGTCCCGGAGTAACGTCTTCCCTTTTTCAAACAGTATACGATCAAGATTTCACGCTTCAGACAGCTAACCCTATATTCGATATCACTTTTGGATTGGCTGCACCCGATGCAGCCAAAGGGACTGATAACCCAGTCAATAACGCTGGTACTCCAAACGCTGCGGGAATAGCTGGTGTTGCATCAACCGGCAAGGACGTAACAGGCAAATATCTGTATCGAAGCAGCTCTCTTATGATGAGGGAGAAGACAGACATCTATAGCCAATTCTCCCAGATGCTTTTGGGGAATAGATCTAGAATGTTTAGGTTGCCCAAAGACGCGACTTTCACCACGGATATAACAAACCAGGTCGATATTGACGCTGCGGTGTTCATTGCCTTTAAGAGACTCTTTGCAAGAGATCAGATCAAGAGAGAGACTTTTGCAATGAGGTTCTATCAATCAGCGTCATATGTTGATAAAACCTTCAAGGGCGGCACTGGAAATGGCGATGAACCCTCATCCAATGATGCTGACAACGTGCCCAATCTATTTTTTACTTCAACGACAGGATCAACGATATACACAGATATCGGTTCTTCAGACTCTAGATTCTTCGAAGTGGGTGGTCAATACGGGTATCTAGTTGACGCTTCAGCAGTTAGCAGAGCTGTCGGCCTCATGTTTTATGACAGCGGTATAGCAGTCCTTGATGCTAGCAGGATAACATCAGGTTCTCAGTTCATCTCTGGCACGATATCTGCAATGCATCCACTGGGTAAAATTAATCTTGGCGGCCCGGGCACTGAAACTGCGTTCAAAGCCAAGGTCATACCCGACCTAGTTGTCTCCGCTTCTATAGATGACATAGTTGATCACTTTTGCTATGCGAGGTTCGGTGACTCAAATCTCACGGCAATAACTTTCCAAAATGTCACCAACATCAATTCTTCTCTCGTGTTCTGTAGAGCCCTGCCTGATGACTTCAACTATTCATCAAATCCAACTTACATCGATTCAAAGACAGACTCTTCAACATCAAGCGTTAAAGGCCGCCTGACGATCTACGATCCAGCACTGCCTGAAGAATCACAAGATACATTTACTTACATAACGACAATAGGACTCTACGATAACGACAATGGTCTTCTTGCCGTCGCTAAATTAAGTCGCCCTGTCGAAAAGAACCCAGGCAGAGATCTGACGTTCAGAGTAAGACTTGACTTCTAGTCAGCACACCTGGGTAACGTGCCGGGACTGATGAGATATTTTTGTCGAGTCAACGTTCTGGCACCGTCTTATAGTTACGTGTAGCATGTCGATCGTCAGAATCATACCCGCCAACGATATAGAGACCTTTACGCTGGTCACAACTGCGCATAGAAGCTATATCTCAAGCTCAACTCTGGGTGTGACTGGGTCTATAAAGGTCAGGCCCCGACAATCTACTCTCGAGCGTGACACTGCAAAATCATTGCAGTTTAATGACATCAACGGTCTTGTAGTCGTTGATTCCTCCTATGATAAAACAGCCGAATCGTTGGTCAACAAGGCAAGGACACTTAGGGCTAGCGGTCAACCAATCACTTCACAAGCTGAAAAATTCGTTAGTTTGGCTAATGCAGTATCTACTCGAGAAACCGCTGTTCTTGATGTAGAAAGATTCACTCCAACGACGAGAGTTACCAAAAGGACTTTTCAAAAAAACAACGTAAAAGACATGCTAATGCCACATTACAGGGTTGAATACCCTCATGCGCATTGGGCATACACAAATTACAATTCTTTGAATTTTTTTACTTCGCACAGCGGAGCAAAGCAATTAGTTCCTGACTCTTCTGTGCTTCTATTTCCAAACGCAGTTGACGCCGATGTGCCGGGACAAGACGGATATGTTTCAGGGTCATATTGTCTTACGGGAGGGTTTAGCTTTGATTTCTACATCAACCCGAGATATACCTCAGACAGCTCTGACAAGAACTCATTCACTGCTGGCACGATATTCCATCTATCATCAAGTTATGCACTGTCTCTTGTTACAGGATCTAAGAAGGACTACAACGGTGTTGCGCAAGGGTACCGCATGCTATTGCAACTCAGTCACTCTGCGGATATAAAGCCCTCCGCTGCCTTGCCGGGCAACTACCCAAGTGACTTAGTTTTTCTTTCTGAAGACAATAGCTTACTGCATAACAACTGGCATCACGTCGTTGTGAGGTGGGGCACTTCTACCATTAATAACGGGACAGGTTCTTTTGTTGTCGATGGCGTCAATAGAGGAAATTTTGTTATACCAAGTGGTACGATCATGCCCCGTAAATTTGCAAATTCTCTTAATCCTGATGTCCTCAGCGTGGGCAATTACTACGAGGGTAAAAACCTAGGAACATCCGCACAAAGTATGTTCTTTGCTGCACGTACCGCTGAAAGAGAGGGTCTAGTTCAATTAACGGCTGACAACCTGCAAGATGAACCCGATCATTACACTTTTGCCCACCCTCTTAAGGCTGAGCTTCACGACCTATCAATCCGTCGACACTATCTTTCTGACAGTGAACTTGATTACACTGGATCATTTGGTGTGGGAATTGCAGCATTGGATAAGCAAGATTTTGTGTTCTACATGCCGCCGTTTTTCGTGCAGTCATCTCCCATCAGAAAGTATGTCGGTGATCACGGAGGCATACTACAGACTCCTTTCTTTGAGGTCGACGGTACAACTTCAGATCCCTTCAACATTGCGATGTCGTTTGGTGTTGGAGGTCATTACATCAACCTTGAAAACTTTACGAAGGATTTTGCAACGGGCCGTTTCCCTCGGTTGCTTAATCTGACGGGCACTGCAATCGATCACACGACAATTGCTCGAGAAGCAAATGCATTTTTGTATGATGACGGCGGCGTCGCAAAAAGAAATCTTACGATACTGCCCTGTGACGACGGCAACTTTGTACCGAACTATTCACTTCTTGCCATAGAGACGTATTCTGATAGGTTCACTGACTCCAACGGCGCACCCGATTACAGTTACATCAATCTTGAGAACATGCTCACTGGTGCTGTTGCACTCGATGCTGCGGGACTGGGTCAGCTCGATCCCGACAGCGCTTCGACCGATGCTTTCTTACAGACTCTGATCGGTCCGACACCTGATAACCCTGGGTTGGTCACGGGAAGCGCATACTCAAATGCAATCAAGAAGATCCAGAGTGCAATTGATTCGGGCGATTACACAGCAGGAATCGAAAAGGGCGTACCGCTCACAATATTCCAGCGCACTTTAGATCCATCATCTAATCAGGTCACGTTCTTCAATATCAGCAACTTGTACTATGGCCGTAGAATACAACCTGGGTCGTTCATGATTAGAGATGCATCGATCAGCGGATCATACGGTGCAATGTCGATCACCCTAAGGGATGACTACATGGGCAACTTGTATCGTGCTGATGCTACGACAACCCACTACAAACAAAGTACCGTCGGCAACATCTTCTATGATGAAGGCATCGTCGTCATAAAGAATCCACACTTATATTTCTTTGGCAAAGAGCAGTATGAAGTGTCGTTCAACGGTGTTCAAAATCTATATACCACGAAGTATGAGATTCTTGCTGGGTCTGGGCTGTTGAATTCTTCATCTAACCCAACGTATATCAAGAACGTCGATTCACTTAAACCGTCTCCCTCCCCCGTCGATAATGAGCCCTTTATCTACATCAGCGGTCTTAATTTTCACGATGAAAATATGAATATAGTTGCAAAGGCCCGCCTCGCGCAACCCGTAATAAAAAGAGAGGGTGATAAGGTCCTCTACAAGATAGCTTTTGATTTTTGATCCGACGCTATGCCTCCTAAAAAACGTAAGAGACAAAAGAGAAAAGGTCGCTATCATCGAGGCGAATACGTCTCTATCAAGACAGGGCAGGTTTGTAAGTTTCGTAGCGGGTGGGAAGAGAAGGTGATGGTTCACTTGGACGCTGACCCCGGGGTGGAACTCTGGACCTATGAGCAGACAGTCATCGAGTATCTCTCTAATATTCGGACAAAAAAGTTCCGTAGATACTACCCAGACTTTTATGTCAAATATTCAGATGGTCGTGAAGAGATCGTAGAGGTAAAGCCCAAGAGAAAGCTTGGGCAGATCACCGTGAAGAAGAAGGCTAATGCTGCTCGAGAATGGTGTGCATCTCGCGGTATAGCTTTTAAAATCATTACAGAGGTCGAGTTGAAAGAGATGGGACTCTTGTAAGCATTTACTAGTGTGCAATCTGTTGGAGGATTGCACACATGCCACGGTTGATTTTAGGGTTAGATGTTTCTACTTCTTGCACAGGGGTATGCGTCATTGATTCGGATGTGCAACCCGACGACAAAGGAAGCCACATCATCTACCTTGATCGTATAGAATTCAAGGGATGCAACACACTTTTTGAGAAGGCCGATCGCATCCGTTCTATCTTACAAGAAAAGCAATCTTCAGGATGGAAGATTGACTTGCTGGCCTTAGAGGAACCTCTCATGGGATTTCAAAAAGGCATGTCTTCCGCCGCAACTATCACCACCCTCATGCGTTTCAACGGCATCACGTCATACATCGGCCGTGACATTTTTAAAGTTGATCCAACTTACATCTCAGCTGCTCATGCTCGCAAGCTCTGCGGTATCAAGATGCAGCGCACTTCAGTCGCTGGGATGAGCGGCAAGGAGCAGGTCTTCAAGCACATGTCTGAACACGACCTGAAGCACGTGGTGTGGGCTACGAAGAAGAACGGTTTGCCCATCGATGCTTCTCGAGATATGACTGATGCGTATGTGATTGCAAGAGCGGCATCTTTGATGTGAACCGCATACTTATAATCATCTCACAGAGAAGAAAATGAAGATAACAGTAAACCAGCTACGTAGAATCATCAAGGAAGAAGTAAAGAGATCGTTGCTCAGAGAGATGGAAGAAGAGGCAGATGCATCCTTCGAAATTCCAGAGATCTCTGTACGTGCTGAAGGCGCAGACATGTCTGTTCATGAGTTCGTTGGCATGGTCAAGGGAATGGCAAAGAAGTACAAGTCCATCACGTTCGAACCGGCAAATGCCCTCGACAAGGGCGATGGATACTCCGCGGAGTATGATTCCCTCCTCTCCTACGGTAGCAGGTCTGAACTCAAATCTCTTGCTCGTGACCTCGATGAGGAACTCATGGGTGGTGCACAATCGATCAGTGATGAGGACAGCTTCACCAATTACGTCTATTCTGCCTAGAGGCAAATGAGCATGAGAATCACGGTCAATCAGCTTCGCAGAATCATCAAGGAAGAAGTTCGACATGCTACGCTGAGAGAGGCTCTCGCCCCCATTGATTTCAATGTCGGTGATACCGTCCGCACGAAGAACAATCGTTATGCGGCGCCTCTCTACGGTGTGCGATCGAACGGAAGCCCAGACATGAGGGGAAAGATTGGTGAATTGTCTCCCACTGACATCGCCACGGTCGTATCCTTCGATCCCGCCGAACCCAATCAGGTGCTTCTCAAGCTTTCAGATGGCTCTGATGCATTCGTGTTGCATTATACACTTTTAGCTCCTGCTACAGGCCCAGCAAGAATTGCTCCTATTGGCAACGAGTACTACGTCACATATTATGACAGGGTAGGCAATTCCCGCAACAAAAAAATTCTTGCAAAGGATTTAGCAGCGGCTGAGATTGAAGCTCGGCGCCAAGCCAAACGTGGCGAAGAGATCGAAATAAGCGAAATATAATCTTCATGATGTATGAAGATTGAACAAGTGAACACTTGACTCTTCCCGTGTTACGTTTGGACCGTGGCCATACGCTCGGTCTCCGATAGCATAGCGTTTTACGAGTCTGTCTTTGGAAGGGGGCGCATATCTGCGAACGGCATCAACTTCGATGTTCGTTGCCCAATATGCGCCCCTTCCGATCCGTCAAAGAAGAAGCTGTCGATCAGGACCGACACTTCGGCAAATCATTGCTGGGTGTGTGGGTTCAAGTCACGATCGATCGCTCCACTGATCAGAAAGTACGGGACTCAATCACAGCTCTCTGCTTTCAAGGAGCTGTTCGGATTGAACGATCAAGCGTCCCAGCTCGTCACGGGCGAACGTGAGGACGAAAGAAGGGCAGTCTTGCCACCTGACTTTCAACTGCTCACGGTAGCACCAGTCTCAGACCCCGACGTCAAAGCTGCCTGGCGGTACCTCGTGGGGAGAGGTCTCACCGAGAAAGACGCGTGGTACTTCAAGTTCGGTCTGTCCAACGAACCGAGATGGAAGCGAAGGATTCTCATGCCCTCCTTTGACTCGTCCGGCAACCTCAACTACTTCACTGCTCGTGCAATCGACAAGGACAGGAAGCCGAAGTACGACAATCCCGACGTCGACAAGAACCCCGTCGTTTTCAACGACATCAATCTTGTCTGGACGAAACAGGTCGTCCTCGTCGAAGGTCCCTTCGACCTCGTGAAGTGTCCCGAGAACACCACAGCACTCCTCGGATCTGAACTGGACGAGAGGCATGAGATCTTCAACAAGATCTTGATCAACAACACGCCCGTTGCGTTGGCCCTCGACGGTGACATGTGGGACACCAAGACTCCCAAGATTGCCAAGAAGCTTGCAGAATATGACGTCGATTATGTGGTGGTAGACGTCAGGGCTTGGGGCGATCCAGGTAGCATGTCGAAGGCTGAGTTCGAGAAGGCCTTGGCGGAGGCATCACGTCCCACTTGGGAAGACGAATTCAGCAGAAAGCTTAAAAGAGCAGGACAAGTTAGTTTGCGTCTCTAAGATCATGATATTTAGCGATCATGAAGTCACCCCGCGCTAAGAAAAGACCCCAGATCACGGAATCACAGCTACGTCGTATTGTTAGGAGTGAGATTGCGTATAGAGCACTTGTCAACGAGGGCTTTCTAGAAAAGCTCAAGGGTGGACTAAAGAAGATCGAAGGCTCCGTCAAGAAAAAAATTGCTGAGAAATCAAAAGAAGTTCTTACCAAGCTAAAAGACGGAACTGAGAAATTAGAAATTCCCGAAGGTATGAAGGAGTTCTTAGAGCAGATACCCAAGCAAGAAGGCGGAGAATCTCTTGACAAGATAACTGCTCAAATTTCTGGGTTTAAGGAAGCCAAAGCCAAATTAGAAAAAATGGCATCTGTCGATCTATCTGCAGTGATGAGTTCAGGCGGCGGCAAGCCTAAGGCTGAGTCAATAAATCGAAGTGAACTTAACATGTTCTTCATTCTAGAAGAAGAGCGACTTGCTCAGAAAATATATGAAAATGATCTTCGGTTGGCAAGAATTTATGCTAAATCAGCAAATCTGATTAAGGAAGAGGTCGTTCTTGCTGCTCTAGCTGCTTGGTTTACTGCAATCAAGACTGTTTTTGCTGTTCTTGGTAGTTTTATTTTGGCATCTAAGTTCATGAAGTGGGTCTCAGGCAAATTGGGATTTGAAAAAGCTGAAAAGTTTTTTGAGCAATCAACTGAAGTGCTAGAAGAGTGGGAAAAAATGTTTAGAGACAAGGTCGCATTCCCACAACCGCTGCAGTATGCAGCATACAGGGCTGCCGCAGCTGCCAAGGGACTACTGGGCAAAAAAGAAGACATACTTTCATACGACGATTTTGAGGGGTCAGACGCTCAGAAGAAGGTCGGAAAAACTCTACACTTTGCAGTTTTGATAGTCGGGTTTGTTGAAGCTGCTCATGAGCTTGGCGAGCACCTGCACGAGCTCATTGAAGATTTTGCTGAGGAGACTCTGAAGCATAGTGCGGGAGCTGCTGCGGAATTTGGTAAAGAGGCAATTGAGACAGGTGGCGAAGCAGTCAAGTCTTTAGCAAAGACTGCACAGGGTTGATACAAGCCCACAGCCTAAGATAATAATCGTATGGATGCGTATTGCTCACACAGCTGACATTCACATTCGTGCTCTTTCCCGTCATGACGAGTATCGAGAGACATTTCAAGACTTTATAGACGATTGTCGATCTCAGCGTGTGGACCACATCTTCGTGGGCGGAGACATCTTCCACACAAAGACTACAGGCATCTCACCTGAGTACATTGACCTTTTGACCTGGTGGCTCAAGTCGATGGCTGAGGTTGCACCTGTGCATCTGATACTCGGAAATCACGACGGCAATCTTGTGAACGCGTCCAGACAAGACGCTGTGTCTCCCATTGTCGATGCATTGGGTGATGACAGGATCAAGCTCTACAAGAAGAGCGGAGCCTACGAGTTGCAGCCCGGATACAGCCTCTGTGTCTTTTCAATCTTTGATGAGGACGGGTGGAAAGATGTCAGTCCCGTCGACGGCTCGGTAAACATTGCTGCATATCACGGACCTGTCTGGGGTAGCCAGACAGAGACTGATTGGCTTGTTGAAGATGGTATGCGGACGGGTTTTTTCGACAAGTACGACTTCACCCTGCTCGGTGATATTCATAAGAGACAAGATCTTCTACTGCGCGACGGGCGCCCGGTCATGTGTTACCCAGGTACCCTGATCCAGCAGAATTATGCAGAAGAATTAGTCCACGGGTATCTTATCTGGGATATTCAGAGTTCTTTAGACTGGAACGTCGAGTTCAGGAAACTAAAGAACAGGAAGCCCTATGTGACTATTGATTGGTCTGGAAGCGTTGATGATACATTCACCGCTGCAAAGAGATATCCTAAAGGAAGTAGATTTAGATTCAGATTTCATGAACATGTGACACAAGATGATGTCCACCTTCTGTCAGAGAAAGTAAAGACTGCACTTCATGCTACTGAAGTGACGTATAAGTCTGATGCCCCTCCTGAGTCACGTGTGTCTCTACTAGACTCTGACAGTGAGGACTTTGCAGAAGACATTAGGTCACCCGATGCAATTGTCAAGCTTATCAAAGAGCATCACAGTGAAAAAGAGATAAGTGATGAAGACTTACAGATCATCACTTCTCAAGTCAAGACTTGTCTCTCTGCGGCTTCTACGGGGGAAGAGGTAACAAGGGGTGCAAAGTGGACCCTGAATCACATGAAGTGGGATAACGTGTTTGTCTATGGAGAAGACAACACCATCGACTTTGATAAGCTCAAGGGTATCGTTGGGATATTTGGGCCCAACCGTATAGGGAAATCTTCGGTCGTTGGTACCATCATGTATTCACTATTCAACACGACTGATCGTGGTCCCATGAAGAACTTGCATGTGTGCAACATGAGGAAGCCGTACTGTTCTTCAAAAGTGATAATAACACACAATGGAACACCTTACGTGATTGAGAGACAGACGACTAAATCTACCAACCGCCGCGGCGTGACATCGGCTTCAACTGATCTCAATTTATACCGAATTCGAGAAGACGGAGAATTTGAAGACATGTGCGGCGAGCAGCGCAATGACACAGAAAAAACAATCAGAAATTTGATTGGTAGTGCTGATGACTTTTTACTAACTTCCCTCTCTGCGCAAGGCGATGCAAATGCATTTATCTCACAGGGGTCATCGAAGCGCCGTCAGGTGCTTACTCGTTTTCTTGACCTAGATGTATTTGATCGTATGCATGACGTCGCAAGTAAGGACCTAAACCTTCTAAAGGGTCAATTGCGAAATTTCCCTGAGCGGGATTGGTCGACGCTGGAGAAGGGCAACAAGACTGAGCTTGCAAGTCTGACTGACCTACTTGACAGAATCAACAGTGTATTTGAAGAAAACCAAAGTCGACTTACAATGTTGCGCTCTGAAATGTCGACGCACAATGCTAAACCCGTGACCCAGCACGATGTTGAAGTGCAAGAAGAGAGAGTTTCTACTCTTGAAAAGAAGTCAGAAGACTGTACAGAGTTAATTGCAAACCTCACTGCTGAGAAGAATGATCTTGAGACGAAGCTCGATGCAATTGAGACTGTGATATCACGATATGATGTCACCGCCTTAAAAAGAAAGCAAGATGCTCAACGCACGCTTGAGAAAGCAATAGTTGAACTTCGCCATTCTGCTGATCGTGAATTGACTACTCTAACTCAGCAGAAGAAGTCTCTAAAGATATTAGACGAAGTTCCATGCGGAGACGATTATCCTACGTGCAAGTTCATCAAAGACGCTCATGGTATTAAGCTGAAGCTGTCTCAACAAGAGCAAGCTGTGACTCGGGCACAGGATGCCTTGAAAGAAGCTGAGACTGCAGCTGTAGCAGCTAAAGATGATACGATTGACGATAAATTGTCAAAGCATGCTAAAGCTTCAGATCTTGCAGCAAAGTTGCGGTTAGAGATATCACGCAAAGAGACTGAACTTGAGCGCCAGAGATCTACTTGTGATTCATGCGGTTCTTCGCTCGATGAGGCAAAGAAGACGCTTGTTGCACTAAAGTCTGCCTTGAACGAGAAGGAGAGCAAGATCGTCTCAAGGATTAGGATCGAGATGGACGAGATATCACGCAAGCTTAAAGCACTAGAAGAGAAGAAGATCACGGCAATCGACTCTCGTAGTAAGCTCAAAGCAATGATTGACAATCTGCGTGTCGAGAAAGAAAGACGAGACGAGCTGCTTGCAAAAATGAGAGTCCAAGAGCTTGTCTCTACTGCTTTTTCTAAGAAGGGCATCCCGATGCTTATTACAAAGACTCAGCTGCCAAGGATCAACGCTGAGGTTTCTAAAGTCCTTCAAGGCATTGTTGACTTCACAATTGAGCTTGAGAATGATGAAGAGTCTGATGCTTTGGAGATTTACATCAATTATGGTGACTCTAAGCGGGTTGTAGAGTTGTGTAGTGGCATGGAAAAGACGATTGCTTCAATCGCCCTCCGTGCGGCCATGACCAACATCACCACACTTCCAAAACCTGACATCTTCATTATTGATGAAGGGTTTGGCACCCTGGACAATGCGGGCGTCGAGTCTTGTAATCGTCTTCTTGCATCGCTGAAGAATCAATTCAAGACTGTTGTAGTGATCACTCATGTCGATGGGATAAAGGACGCTGCTGATCACATCATTGAAATCACAAGAAATGAGAAAGATTCAAGAGTCGAGATAGCGTGATGGACTGGAAACCATACCTTAAAGATAGATTGATTGCAGAACACCGTGCTGGATTCTATGTAATAAAGCCCAAGTATGAACTTTCACAATCGCAACCCGTCTTCTGTCCCCTGTGTGAAAGAATCATGAATTCGCATTATGACAACGAGGCATACGAAAAGTTCTGCGTGTGCGATCTATGTTCTTCAAAGTGGGCCAGACCCGACCCAGCAAGATGGGAAAGCGGATGGAGACCCGCAAAAGAAGACCTAATTAAATCCTGACGCTTTATATTTATGTAATGCAGGAGTCTCATAATGCCTAAGACGATCAACATCAACGCCCTTGGCCAAGCCATCGATACGACCTGGGGTCGCTCTTCAACACCACACACGGCTTCATACTCAGTAAAGTTTACACTGTTGGGTGGTGACAGGATGCTGGCGTCTTACCAAGTGGTCACCAATTTCGTCTCTGAGAAAGAAATGATCCTTATGAAGCGTCAATGTCAGCGGGAGTCTGATGACGTCATCGCAGAGCATGTTAAGGCTGTCAAAGAAACATACAGGCAGCTTACAGGAGATAGTCTCACCGTCAAAGAAGATAGCTCCACTGATTCTCTAGAGATCATTGGTTTCAATGTCCACAATCCAAAGAGGACGGCATACTTTCGTAAAAAGACTGTATTTGAGCTTGTATGAGTAGCAATCCGCAAGCCTCACCACCCATGTCTCGGCAGGCAATTGTCGCCGAGATCTTGAAGTGCGGCAGGAATCCTGTGTACTTCATGAAAAAGTACTGCAAGATCCAGCACCAACTTCGAGGACTAATACCCTTTGAGACCTATGACTTCCAGGATGACTGTGTCAACCAGTTTCAAGAGCATCGATTCAACATAGTCCTCAAATCTCGCCAGTTGGGTCTCTCCACTGTCACGGCGGCATACTGCGTCTGGTACGCCATCTTCAAGAAGGACAAGAACATCCTCGTCATCGCGACGAAGCTTAACACGGCCATCAACTTCATCAAGAAGGTGAAGACGATGCTGGACTCTCTCCCGCAGTGGCTTCTTCTCACTAAGTTCGAACCCACAAAACAGTCAATAAGATTCACCAATGGGTCTACCATCACTGCAGTCCCAACTTCACCTGATGCAGGTCGTTCTGAGGCATTAGCACTGTTGATAGTAGATGAGGCAGCTTTTATTAGAGATTTTGATGAGATCTGGACGTCACTATACCCGACACTATCAACCGGTGGTTCTGCAATCATCCTTTCAACTCCGAATGGTGTGGGAGGACAATATTACAAATTGTGGATGGAGGCAGAGAGCGGCGCAAACGACTTCAATCCAATAAGATTGTCATGGAATGTCCACCCAGAGCATGATCAGGCGTGGTTTGAAAAAGAGACCAAGAACCTGCCAAAGAGGAAGGTTGCCCAAGAGTTTCTTTGTGACTTTATATCATCAGGTGACACGTTCCTACAACCCGGCGAATTTGAGAAGCTGAGGGGAATGCTTAAGCCACCCATAGAGAAACGCGGCCACCAAAATGGTGTGTGGGTGTGGTCTAAGCCTGAAGTTGGTAGAAAGTATGTTTTGTCAGCCGACGTCGCCCGCGGCGATGCTGCAGATTTCTCAACTTTTCACATCATCGACTATGATACATGTGAAGTTGCAGTCGAGTTTATGGGCAAGATACCTCCCGATAAATTTGCTGATATACTCAGTGAATATGGCAAAGAGTATAATGACGCCCTAATATGTCCTGAACAGAATACGTTCGGATATTTTGCTTGTGTGAAGCTTCGAGATATGGGATATCCAAGGCTATATTACCAAAATCACACAGGTGATGCTTATGAATATCACTCTATCAATCCCGACGCAATCCCTGGTTTTTCTACACAGACAAAGACCCGTACTCAAATTCTTGCCAAGCTTGAAGAGCTTGTAAGAAATGGGAAATTGCGCACCTATTCACAACGACTTTTTGATCAGCTTCAAGCGTTTGTTTGGAACGGATCAAAAGCCATGGCTTCTAAAGATGCTCACGACGATCTTATCATGAGCTTAGCGATCGGTACGTGGATCGTTGCGGGTGATAGTTCATACAATGAAGCAGGTATGAATATGGCGTATGCAATCCTCAAGGCAACGCAGCGTGACAATAGAGGCGTCGAGACTCTACCCGGTGGCATCAACGATGTACGACCCGTACCAAATCCGCACATGCAAGGGATGACTCCCCAGAGTGTTTCAAGACCTCGACCGTCTGACCAGGCTGGTCATTACGGAAACATGACAGATTATTCTTGGCTCTTAAAGTGAGCTGCATACATATACTTAGAACGTTATAGAGGAAGACATGCCACAGATCACACTAAAGAGACTTCAACAGATAATTCGCGAAGAGCTCAGCCTCAACGAAGGAGCAGATCATGATTCTGCTGCTAAAGTGATGAGCAGCGCAACGAAGCTTCTCAAGGCAGTCGAGTCGTTCAAATCTGCTTCATCTGAGAAAGCTCGCTCTGAGATGGGCACTCATCTGGATGAAATTGAAAAGATTCTTAACAGGGTTGTTGGATCACCCATGCAATATGTTGATGCAACGGAACCCGCAATGAAGAAGGTTACTTTAAAACCTGCCAAGGACGAAACAACGATGTAAAGTAAGCACCCAAGGGCTGCACCACCAATTGGGCAGCATACAACATGGCAAAGAAGAACGAAAATCTATTTCAAAAGCTTACAAAGCTCTTCAAGAGCGGACCGGTAGTAAAGAGGAAGATACGCAACCTCGATACTACCGTTGCAGTTCCTGATCGCACAAAGAGCTCTGGTGCCCTGCTCTTCCAGAAGTCGATGGCGCCAACTTATGCTACCATCACTGCAAACGCTTATAACCTCTCTGAGCGCCTGATGAGATACCAGGACTTTGCAGAGATGGAATACACAGCTGAGATTGCATCTGCAATGGATATCTACGCGGATGAAACTTGCGCACAAGATGATAAAGGGCGCGTCCTTCACGTCTACTCTGACAATGAAAAGGTTAGAGAGATACTTGAGGAACTTTTCTACAACACGCTCAACGTCGAGTTCAACCTCCGATCATGGGCGCGCAACCTCCCTGTCCACAAGGACACGGTGATCCCACTTCTCAACGGGACTGAGATCACGATAGAGAATCTCTCGAAAAGGATGAAGGAAGACCCAGCCTGGGTTCCGTGGGTTTACTCCGTGCAGGACGGGACACACAGGCTGGTGCCCGGCAAGGTGACCTGGTGCGGCCTCACACGGAGAGACTCGGAGCTCGTCAGGGTGTGGCTGGACGACGGGTCGTACGTCGACTGCACGCCGGATCATGAGTGGATTCTTCGCGACGGCAGCAGGAAGAAGGCCGAAGATCTCGTCACCGGTGACAGCATGATGCCCCTGTATAGGGACGTCTCCTCGAAGAAGAAAGGACATCGTCTCGAGGGATACGAGAGGACGTACGATCCTGGTACTGGAAAGTACGAGTACACGCACAGGTTGGTGTCCGAGTCCGCAGTGCCGTCTCCCGAGAACTGGCACGTTGTTCATCATGTCAACTTCGATAAGCGCAACAATGCTCCCGAAAACCTCAGGAAGATGACATGGAAGGATCACAGCCTCCTCCACATGAAGTCGTCGGATACCCTCAAGCGCCCCGACGTCGTCGAGAAGAGGATGTTAGGCATCGACAGGTGGCTCAGGTCCGAAGAACACAGGGCGGTAGCCAAAGGACAACTAAAGAAGCTTCAAGCTGCCGGACTCATGAAGACGTCGTGGTCGGAGTACAACAAGTCTTCCCTCCACACGGATCACAACGCTGTCAGGTCGAAGTCGATGAAGGCTCACTGGTCGGACGAGGGAAAGAAGGCCCGATGGAAGGCGTCTCTAACAATAAAGTTCGATGCACGATGCATCGACATGTTAGTCGATCGCCTCGAGCGTCTAGGAAAGTACGTCAGCCCTGTTGTCCTCGGGTCTCTCCTCAAGGAGGACGAGGAGTTCATGGCCCACTTCAGGTCGATCAACGTCGCGACGGGCAGGGACCTGACCAAGTCACTGTCGAGCCACGCCGGAATCGAGTCCCTGCTCATGAAGGTCGGAGTTAGTTCTTATATCGGCCTCGTCAAGGATAGGCTTCCCACGATCGCGTCCACACCATGGTTCAAGCGAGCGGAGCGGAAGAGCCTCCGGATGACCGGCAAGGCTCCTGGTATGAGGAGCCGTCGATCGTCCCGAACGAAGGAGACGTCACCCGAGCCAGCCTATATGAACCACAAGGTAGACAGGGTAGAGAGACTGAGCAGCACATCGGACGTGTATTGCATGGAGGTGCTGGGGCCGACTGGGGAGCATGACAGACATAACTTCATGGTGCTCACACGTTTCTCCGACGGCACAACCAACCTAAATAGTGGAATTTGTTCACAAAATTGTAAGTATGGTGACATGTTCCTCTACAACGACGTCTCTCCTGATCACGGAGTGATCAATGCATTTCCCATCCCCGTCAACGAGATCGAGCGGGAGGAGAACTACGATCCGAACGATCCCATGGCCGTTCGCTATCGTTGGGTCACCCTCGGCAACCGCACCCTGGAGAACTGGGAAGTCACGCACTTCCGCCTCCTCGGCAACGACATGTTTCTCCCTTATGGATCCTCCATCATCGAACCCGCCCGACGTATCTGGCGCCAGTTGATCCTCATTGAGGATGCAATGTTAGTGTATCGTGTCGTCCGTGCCCCAGAGCGCCGCGTCTTCTATATTGACGTAGCAAACATTCCTCCTGAAAATGTGCCGATGTACGTTGAGGAACAGCGGAAGAACCTCCGCTCTTCTCAGGTAATCGACAGGACTACCGGTCGAGTTGATCTTCGCTATAATCCCCTATCTGTAGATGAAGACTATTTCATACCTGTCCGCGGCGGTGAGAGCGGCACAAAGATTGATACGCTTGCCGGTGGTCAAAATGCTGCAGCAGTTGAGGATGTAGCGTATATCCAAAAGAAGCTATTTGCTGCTCTTAAAATTCCCAGAGCGTATCTTGGATATGACGAGGCGCTATCGTCAAAGGCAACTCTAGCTCAAGAAGACATAAGGTTCTCGCGTACCATCAACGTCATCCAGAAGACGATCATTTCAGAGCTTAACAAGCTTGCAATCATCCATCTGTACGCTCACGGATTCGATTCTGAGGACCTACAGAATTTCACACTTCGGCTTTCGAACCCGTCGACTGTCGCACAACAGCAGAAGCTTGAGTTGTGGAGAGCAAAGTTTGAGATTGCAGGCAGCGCTCCCGAAGGTCAGGTCTCGAAGGAGTTCATCCGTAAGGAGATCTGGGGTCTCAATGAAGAGCAGTGCAAACAGCTCGATGATCAACGACTCAAAGAGAAGCTTGTCGATGGAGCAATCGAGAATGCCAAACCTGATGAGGGTGGCGGTGAGGCTGCTGGTGGCGGTGAAGAGGCTGCTGGTGGCGGTGAAGAGTCGGGTGGCGACGAGGGCGGGGGCGATGATCTCTTTTCAGGTGATGACATCTCTCAGAAAGAGCCTGGTCTTGATCTTATTACTGCAGGGGATGACCCAGGTGATGATGAAGACTTCCCGGTCAAGTTCTCTGTATCAGATATTGAAGTACCCGTCAAGGCACAGCGTCAACTTGATAGAGCTCTTTACAACAGGTCGAGGATCAAACACAACGGTGCATCTAAGACCCACATGCCTGATTTCTTGAAGATGACGACCCAAAGTCGTCAATCGGATAATGATCCATATGATAGTGACTGGGTTTCTTCATATGTTCGTAATCCGTTCGGTGAATCGGTAGAGAGACGCACTGAGGTCTATAAGACTCCCATCAGCAATGACGTTATCTCAGCGTTGAGGATGATGAGCCTGTCTAAGAAATTCCAGAACCTACCGCAACAAGGTCAGCCTGATGCCCCTGCTTCACAAGTCTTGAATGAATCTATAGAAGAAGCAGATGCAAAAGAATTCAAGGAAGTATACGTGATAGATGAAGACGACGATCGGAGTGACGAAACATGACTACGAAGACCCATAATAAGAAGAGAAATAGCCTTCTCATGTACGAGTTTCTTGTCCGTACAATCTCAGAGTCTTTGATCGATGGCAATAAGAAGAAGTCAGCAATTGCGCTGCGGATATTGCGTCGCCATTACAAGCCTGACACAGAGCTATATAGAGAATTCAGGTTGATGAATGCTCTTGCAAAGACTACAGTTACTTCAGAGCATGTAGCTGCGTCTATACTCAGCGAGGCAAGGGCAGCAGCTATTGCACTCGATGAACACGCACTAGACCGAGAGAAATCTTTATTAATCAGGAACATAAATCATAGTCTGAATGATGAGAATTTCTATGATCAACACGTCAATGAATACAGGACACTTGCTACCATACAGACTCTGATCAACGAGTGGCGATCAAGTGACAAAGACATCCAGCGTGTCGCACAATTTGAAGACGGGCTTATGAGGCACCTTATGTCTGAGAAGACACAAGGCAATGATTCAGTGATATCAGAGGATACAAACGGCACTGCACGCTTGTTGATGAAGGTCATGACTAAAAAGCTCAACGAAAAATATTCTGATGTCCTAAACGAGCATCAGCGTAGTCTCATCAAGGCGTATGCTTACTCGACTGCCTCTTCGGATCAGACGTCGATACGCATGAAGCTTCAAGAGATCAAGGGTCAGCTTCTTGGCCTCATTGATAATTACGCTCAAGAAAATTCAACAGACTACGTTAATCCAAAGCTCCGGGAGACAAGGGATGAGTTGGTGTCTGAGGGATTTGACGTTATCGATGATGAGACGGTAACAAGATTCATGCTTTATTCGCGGCTCGCAGATGAGCTGTCATCCAAGGAGTGATACAATGGCACAGGACCTTAGACTACTCAATTCGTACGAAGTCTTCGATTACACTCCTGACATGATCAGGGAATCGAGGGAGAAGAACAACGGAAAGGTTGTCATGCGTGGCATCCTACAGAAGGCCGACACCCTCAACCAGAACGGTCGCATCTATCCAATTGCCGTCCTCGAGAGGGAAGTAAGGAACTATCAGAAGTTTATTGCTGAAAATAGAGCACTAGGCGAATTAGACCACCCAGACTCCTCAGTTGTCAACCTCAAGAATGTTTCTCACATGGTCAGAGAAGCCTACCTGGAGAAGGGCGTCGTCTACGGATCTGTCGAGCTTCTCGACACACCCAGCGGCAAGATTCTGCAGTCTCTCGTCGAGAGCGGTGTGAAGCTTGGTATCTCATCGCGCGGAGTTGGATCCACCAAGAAGCAAGGTGATTACCACGTTGTACAGGACGACTTTCAGCTCATCTGCTGGGATTATGTCTCAGAGCCTTCGACACCAGGTGCGTTCATGCTGCCTGAAGGCAAGCAGATTAGTTCGCACGAGCTGAAGGCAATTTTCAACAAGAGCGATCGTATTGACCGTATTGTTAACGATATTTTTGCCTCGAGGAAGCGATGAGAACGACAAAGACTGAATTAAAGCAACTCATCAAAGAGTGTCTTGTGGAGATATTGGCAGAGGGACTTGGGCCAACTCTGCAAAATGAGGTAAAGTCACCTAGGTTATCAACAAACACATTTTCTAATAAACCCTCGACACCATCTCGTGTTCCCGAGCCCCGCCGTCCGACTCCTGCATTACGTGAGGCCATCCGCCGGGAGGCAGGCGGCAACAAGGTCATGGAGTCGATCTTTGCTGACACCGCTGCGACTACACTCGCAAGTCAATTAGCGAATGGAGACGTATCGCCGACTTCGACATCCAAGCAATTAGTCCAGCAGGAGCAGATCAGCGGTACACCTGAGCAGATATTCGGCGAAGAGGCTACCTCAAAGTGGGCAAACTTAGCTTTTATGGATTCGCCTACAAAGAAATGAAAATTTCTCTGCAACACTATATTTACCGGGTAGACCCCCAGTGAGGATTACAATGAGACTAACAAACAGATTGCTACGTAGAATCATCGAAGAAGAAGTTGCCAAGTTTGGTGACATGCAGGATGTCGAGAAGGTCAAGGCCGACGAGACTGATGCAGACGAGTATGCAGATGCACTCGAGAAGAAGATTGATTACATGAAGGCACTCAAGGTTGAGGAGTCACGTCTTCGTCGCCGTATAGCAAAGATCAATGAGACCCGTCGTCGTCTAACACGCGGTCTATGATTATTTAATTTAAATTACAAAGGAGAACGCCATGAGTGGACCAGGACAAGGAAGATACACAGCGTATGTTCCAAATGCTAGCGATAAAAATAAGATGCTTAGCAAGCTCTTTAACGAACGTTCTCCCAACGGACGTGGCGAAATCTATGGTGCAGCGTATCAAACAGATCCTGCTGCTGCAGCCAAGTCTACTGTTGACAGGGCTATCGCAAATGTCACCAATGGAGTCGGCGGAGTGATTCCTGCTGATGGAATGCAGACAGGTGACATCAACATGTTTCCCACAGGTGTCAACCTCAACTTTGAAGGCGGTCCAAATACCGGTGACGTCAAGTGGCAAAATCCAGGTGATCCTGCAAACGGTTACGTGCCTGATCTTTCGTCCCCCGGCGCCGGGCGCACCGACCCGACGCAGAAGGACGTTGATCCTGGTATCAAGCCTGCCGATGTCAAGCCCAATTATGTAGCGGGTACCCTTGGTTCAGGCACGCAGGCACCCAGCGCTCTTAGCGTCAAGTCGCCCATTGGGAAAAATTTAGTGATGGGTAAATCTTCAGTCTGATTAGAGAAAGAACAAAAAATGACTAAGCAACTGTATGAAGAAGCACTAGCAGACGTCAAGAAGCTCAAGGAGGTCGCCGAGGACAATGCCAAACGAGCTCTGCTCGAGGCAGTGACTCCTCGTATCAAGGATCTCATCGAGAATCAGCTTCTCAACAAAGAGATTGCTGTTGACGACGATAATCTCTTGATGGATGAGATTCCCGTTGATGCATCACCTGGCTTCGGCGATGCTGATGCAGCTGCTGATGCAATCTCCCTTCCCGACGAGGAAGGTAAGGTGACTCTTGATCTTGACGCTCTCAAGGTTCCGGGTGCAGATGAGTATGAACTCAGCATGGAATCTGCTCGCTCACTGGGTCTATTACAGACCGAAGGTAGCAACTTTGAGCGTAAGTTAGCATTTATACAGCGTAAGATAAAGCTGTTTGAATCGACGGGCAAGTTAGTCCGTGAGTCAAAGGGCTTTAATACTACTGTGAAGTCAACTATTTCTGAAGTGGAGCATATGTATTTCCACTTGCAGGACAAAATGAAGGACTCCAAGCTCAAGGGCAAATACGAGTCCATTCTAGAAAATTATTACTCAACCCTAAATGAGCTCACGGAGCAGAACATGAGAAGAAGGAATCTTTCTGAAGCAGACGTTACACTCAAGCTAACTGGCCTACCTGACGAGATCGATCTCGACTCTGTCGGCGTCGACCTTATCACTGGTGAAGGTGGTGAGGAAGGCGAAGGCGACGAAGAGGGTGGTGACGAAGACCTCGACCTCGGCGGTGAAGAGGGCGAAGATGAGGGTTCCGAAGAGGGCGCCGATGAAGACCTCGATCTCGGCGGCGACGAGGGCGAAGATGAGGGTTCCGAAGAGGAATCAGAAGAAGGAAGCCAGATGGAATCACGTAAGTTAAGCAATAATCTCGTTGTAGAGATCGATGAGAACATGCTCCGTAGAGAGATCAAGCGTATGCGTACTCTTCGTGAAGCCGACGAGACGAAGCCACAGTCCTGGGGTCACGGCGCCGGCGAGGTTGCCGATGGTTTCGAGGACGACGACATGGGTGATCCATTTGTCGACATCGATCTCCGTGAGGATCAGGACAGAGATCAGGCGGACGAGGATCAGGACAACATGGACGAGCAGGAGGACGGTACTCTTACAATGGATGAGGCCGATGGCATGGATCAGGACAACATGGACGAGCAGGAGGACGGTACTCTTACAATGGATGAGGCCGATGGCATGGATCAGGACGATGACGATCTTGATGAGCAGCAGATGGACCAGATGGATCAGGCCGAAGACACCATGCAATACGGCGGCCGTAAGGGTCGTCCCGGTGAGCAGTCCAACAAGCAGTCACGCCAGCCTGGCCAGACCGTAGAGTCTATCCGGCGCCGCCTCGCAGCTGAGGCTCGTCTGCAGCTTGAGGCCAAGAAGAAGGCCCAACAGGCAAAGAAGATGCAGGGCAAGAAGCAGCAGGAAGCCCAGCAGCAGGCCAAGAAGGGCCAGAAGAAGGGCGCCCAGCAGAAGAAGGCTCAGGCCAAGCAGATGCAGGAGGCCTATAACTTCTACGCACGTAAGTTCAACGAGTCGGTGCGCCGCAGCCGCCGTCTCCAGGGTATGCTCACAGAGGCATCCCGTAACGGTCGCACCCTCAATGGTGCACCAGCAAGGTCCGCGGCAGAGACCTCAACACTCCGCAATAAGTTGGCAGAGACGAATCTGTTCAACGCGAAGCTACTATTCACGAACAAACTCCTCCAGAATGAGTCACTCACCAAGCGCCAGAAGGCCGAGGTAATCGAGCGTCTCGACGAGGCAAAGTCTGAGCGTGAAGTGAAGCTCGTGTACGAGAGCCTAGTGAAGACCCTGTCGAACAACGGCCGTTCATCGGTGAACGAGTCGGTAAACCGCGGTGTCATGGGCTCATCAAGCCGCCCACAGACCTCAGCAGCTGCCACCCTCAACGAGGGCATCGAGGCAGACCGCTGGGCACGCCTGGCCGGCATCGTGAAGTGAACAAATTCAAACAACTTTAGGAGAACTACAATGAAGTATTTTAGTCTAGATCATCTTGCCGCAGGTATCCGCGACAAGCACGTCGGCGCCGAACGCGCCAGACTCACGGAGAAGTGGTCCCGCACGGGTCTTCTCCGCGGCCTCGACGGCACCCGCCGTGAGACCATGGCCCAGCTCCTGGAGAACCAGGCAGCACAGGTCCTCAAGGAGAACTCTGCTCTGTCCACCGGCGGTGGTAACCTCGCCGGCTCCGGTCAGCTCCAGGGCTTCAGCAACATCGCCTTCCCGATCGTCCGCAGGGTGTTCGGCGGCCTCGTTGCCAATGAGCTCGTCTCGATCCAGCCAATGAGCCTCCCCTCTGGCCTCATCTTCTACCTCGACTACACCTACGGCACGAACGTCGGTACGCCAGCAGGCGGCTCCGGTTCGACCTACACCAAGGGTCAGTCGGTCTATAACAACCCAACCGGCAAGGGCGTCCAGTCGGGCTCACTCGCAACCGGTGGTATGTACGACCTCGTCAACACGGGCTACTCCCGCGTTACGGGTTCTGCCACGGGCCTCACGGTCACGGCGTTCGGTTCTTGGGGCGGCGCAAACGCAACGTCCTGGGTCAACGGCCAGCTCCTGACCTCGGACACGGACTTCTCCGGTTCGAACGCCCGCTTCGCAGACTTCGACTCGCAGGTCCAGACCGCACTCGCAAACGATGACCTTGATGCAGCATTCGCAGTCATCCCGCTCTCTTCCCTCACCAACATGGACAAGCTCGCATTCAACCAGCTCTCCGTGTTTGCCGGCACGTTCGCAAACTGCACGGCATGGGGCGAGACCTACCAGGGTGGCACGGGCGTCCTCAACCTCCGCCGCCTCAACAAGCGCGGTAACTGGTCGGCCGGCGTATTCACCCCCGATGCACTGAACGGTACCCACGTCCTAACGCTCGTCAAGGGCGCAAACAACGCGGCAATCTCCGGCACAGTCGCCAGTGTCGCATACTCGATCTCCACGTCCCTCTCGGTCGACGGCAACGTTGGTTCGACCATCACGGTCCCATCGTTCGAGTCTGACTTCTCGACCAACCCATCCCCCGCAATCCCCGAGATCGACATCAAGATCGAGGCAATCTCGATCACGGCCGAGACCCGGAAGCTGCGTGCAAGGTGGAGCCCCGAGCTCGCACAGGACCTCAACGCGTACCACAGCATGGACGCCGAGGTCGAGCTCACCTCGATCCTCTCCGAGCAGATTGCTCTCGAGATCGACCGCGAGATCCTCAACGACCTCGTCTCCCAGGCAAACGGCGCCAACTACTACTGGAGCCGCAGCCCAGGCCGCTTCGTGGACAAGGTCACCGGCGCACGCCAGAACATGTCGAACTCGTTCCAGATCGGTCCGCAGTTCACCGGTACTGTCCGTGAGTGGTACGAGACCCTCATCGAGACCGTCATCGACGTGGCAAACACCATCCACCGCAAGACCCTCCGCGGCTCCGCGAACTTCATGGTCACGGGCCCAGACGTCTGCACCATCCTCGAGGCTTCGGTTCTCTACAAGCCCAAGTTCTCGATCGACGGTGAGGGCCAGGTCGCCTCTCCCTTCACAGTGGGCGCCGAGGCAATCGGCACGATCAGCAACCGCTTCACGGTCTACAAGGATCCTTACTTCAGCCGTAACAAGATCCTCGTGGGCTACAAGGGCGGCAGCTACCTCGAGACCGGCTACGTATACGCACCATACGTGCCGCTCATCGTGACGCCAACAATCTTCGCACCTGAAGATTTCACACCCCGCAAGGGCGTAATGACCCGGTACGGGAAGCGTACTGTCCGTAGCGATTTTTACGGGACCGTCACCGTGCTCGACATGAACGTGATATAGTACAATAATATCAACTACTTAGGTTGATCTAGAAGGAGCTTCGAAAGAGGCTCCTTCTTTCTTTTAATCACTTTTTAGTAAATGGTATATAGTTATTCTTATGGTGCCATGCAAGGTTTGCAACAAAGAATTCGAGAACAACAAAGGGCTCTCGTATCACATCAGTCAAGTCCACAACATCAAGTTCTGTGACTATCTTGTGGAACATGAGCTAAATGGTGTATGGCCGCTATGCTCCTGCGGTTGCGGAGAAAAGGTCAACTTCTTCGGAGGAAAGTTTGCCAAACACATTGGAAGTCACGGTGTCATAGGCCTAAAGAGAACCGCTGAGACACGCAGAAAAATATCTGAAATACAGCGTGGTAGGAAACTAGCAGAAGAGCACAAGAATAAAATTGGTGCAGGTGTAAGGTTGCGTCTTGATGCAGATCAAACGATTGTAAAAAAGATAAGCCAAAAGCTAACAGGTAAAAACAAATCAGAACAGCACTGCAAAAACATCTCAGAAACAAGAAAGAAGCTGATTGATGCAGGAGAAATCGTCATAAACAGAGACAAGATCTCCGCCGCCATCACCCAGCGCTATCTTGACGGTGGATTCGAGTGGTCCACGGGGCAATATACCTCCAGCAAGACAGGGGCAACCTGCAATTACCGCTCCTCCTGGGAGGCGGAGCTCATGGAGCTGCTCGATAGAGATCCTCGTGTGGAGATGTGGCACTATGAACCACTGACAATTCCATACATCCATGAGGGAAAGACCCGACGATATATTCCTGACTTTCTCGTCGTTCTTGACGGGCAGGACGTGTTGGTGGAGGTGAAGCCACCGTCCCTTACAGATACCGAGATGAATGCGCTAAAGAGGCAGGCAGCAATGGAGTTCTGTGACAAGAACGGTTGGAGATATTTGGTTTGGTCTCCTGAGAATGGCATGAATTTTGGGGCATAACATGGACTGCAAGATCTGCGGACATTCTGACGAAGACCTCAAGAAGCTCACTAATCACATCAAGTCGGCTCACGGACTCAGCTCTGAGGAGTACACAATCAACATTTTCCACGGCGGCATCAAGCCATCCTGCGCCGAGTGTGGAGCACCGACTCGATACGTTTCTTTTTCCTTTAAACGTTACTGCAAAGACCACGCTAAATTGGCAATGAAAATCGGCGGTTCAAAGGGAGGATTGGCAGAAGCTTGGAACAGGGGTAAGTCCAAGGAGACTGACGAAAGATTGGCCGCACATTCTGCCAAAGTGACAGGTGCCAACAACCACTTCTATGGAAAAAAGCATTCTTCTGAGACCATCCAGAAAATCAGTTTAAAGAAGACGTTGGCAACATCATCTATTGAGGAAAGAATATTCCAGAGGCAATCTGAACTACGTCTTCTGACACCGCTTGATGAGTATTATTCTCGACAGGCACAGTATCTGCAATTTGAATGCGTCAAGTGCGGAGAGCGGCAACCAAAAACACTTCAGGCATTTGAGCGAGGCAGTCGATGCTATAAGTGCCATCCCATCGGAAAATCCAATTGGGAACTGTCAGTCTACGAATTCGTCAAGTCTATTGCTTCAGACGCCGTCTCGGGAGATAAGAGTCAGTTGTCACCCAAGGAGATAGACATCTACGTTCCTTCTAAAAAATTTGGAATCGAGTGCCACGGCCTCTATTGGCACAGTGAAGCCGCATCTTCGGACGAACACTTCGACAAGAACAAACACATGAACAAATTCAAGTTGGCCGAAGAGAAGAAAATTAATCTTTTGCAGCTGTTTGAAGATGAGTGGAGAGATAAAAGAGCCATCTGTGAATCGATGATCAGGCACAGACTTGGACTTGACCCCGAGAGATGCAAGACTTGGTCCACGACAGTCGTAGAACTCAGCACTGATGAGGAGAGAGAATTCTTTAATGCCACACACATCTCCGGATATACTCCCTCCAAGATTTGCTGGGGTCTACGTGACAGAAGCGGCAGAATAGTGGCCGCCCTGTCTCTTCGTGTTCCCCGTCACGCCTCCAAGTACAATAATTCAATTGAGATAGCACGATTCAGCACAGCCCGAGGTGTCAATGTACCCGGAGGTCTATCTAAGCTTTTAAAGCATGCTCGGACGTGGTGCTCAAGTAAGGGATTTGAATCAATCATGACATATGTCGACCGCAGAATCGGCGCCGGGCGAGGATATGAAGCTGCCGGATTTAGTTTGACAAGTAGTACCGCGCCAGATTATTGGTACACAGACGGTGAACTTCGATACGACAGATTCAAATTTAGAGCCCAAGAAGGAAAACCAGAAAAGATCGTAGCAGCCGAGGCCAAAGTCTTCCGCATTTGGGGTTGTGGCTCTCAGGTCATGATATTTACCATCAACCAAACGGATGGAGAGCAATATCTCGAATAGGTGAATCGCACCTTGTCTTCTAGGCAGTAAGCCTGATAAGATTCCACGACCGTGGGACGAGGCCAAGTGGGAGGCCGCGGCGCGCTTCTGTGAGGAGAAGGGTTGGCGGTTCGAGGTACTCTTCGAGGAGGAGTCATAGGGCTCTGTCAGAGAAACTCTTGGAAATACCGTGTGTGGAACAAGGGCGACATTCTCTGATTATTGATTACGATACGGTCATACTTATTCCCCATGAAGATCACAGTTCGTCAACTTCGCAGAGTCATCTCAGAAGAAGCCAAGCGCGTCTTCGAGGCGGCGAACACCGTCAAAGACGCGCTCTCGGACAAACTCGCCCTCGCCGTCGTCGCCGGCGATCCAAAGTCCTTCATACTGTACGATCCAGAGCTGCTGATCAAGATAATCGAGGCGGACGAGGACGACGACAGCAGGGCATACAAGGCCATATACGCCGTGGTCATGGTGAATCGAGACAAAGAGGCTCCTCAGTGGGGTGCGAAGACTGTCAACGCCACTGCTGCCCGTGACGGATACGGACCGCTTCTCTACGACATTGCGATGGACGAATGTGGGGGTCTCGTGTCAGATAGGTCGTCTGTGTCTCCCCGGGCCAAGGCGGTCTGGAGATTCTACAGGGACAATCGGGAAGACGTGGTCAAGAAGCCCCTCGATGACATGGAAGATCCAAAGACTCCAACCAAAAAAGACGACACCGAAGAGTTACATCCCGGTGGCGCAAAGAACCCGTTGAACTACGCGTATTTCATCAATGGCGGTCCCAACACTTCGCGCTTAAAAGCTAACCATGCTGCTTATGCGAAGCAGTTCCGAAGGCTGGGCATCACTCAAGATCGACTGAGTTGGATTGCTCAGGAATTCTTCGATCGAAACTACTGACACGCCGTTCTCAGCAAGGATACTTACTCCCATGAAGATCCGTCTATCCCAACTCCGTTCCATCATCCGCCAGACCATCCTCACCGAAGAGAAGGATCGCAAGCTCAAGAGTGCCTGGTGGATCACACCGACCGGCGTACCCGAGGAGTTCGCCGAGGGCTACTACCACACGGACATCGGCACCATGTGGGCTCTCGGTGAATACACCGACGAGGAGACCAAGAAGCTCGCCTACGATACCGACCCTGACGAACCCGACTACGAACCCGACGAATACTCCTCTATAGACCACGAAAAGATGGAGACCGACATGATGAAGACCAAGGGCTTCGCCAAGGCCCGCCTGTGGAAAAACGGCCGCCTCACGCTGGGCGCCTGGACCGTCACCGACGAGCACCTGGCGGGCCTCAAGTCGATTGCGGCCTCGTCCGGCCTCCGGGGCGATGCTCCCGTTGAGATCTCACAGGAGTCTCCCGGAAAGGCCGTGCAGCTCACCGTCAATGACGTCAGGCGGGCATATTCCGCTGCTGATTTAGACTGGTGAGTCAAGATCAAGCTTGAGGACATATTTACCCACCATGAAGATCCGTCTGTCCCAACTCCGCCACCTCATCCGCGAGGCGATCGTCTCCGAGATCTCCCGCTCCACCCCTGAGTTCGCAGAGGGCACCAAAAAGTTCGACGACATCACCCCGTTCGGCCACTATGGGGTCCTCCGTCCGCCCCAGACTGAAGAGGAGCGGGCGTTCGATGCCGAGTTCGTGGACTTCGCCGTGAAGAAGTTCGATGAGGTGTTCAAGACCGGCGGCTTCTACACGGCGAAGTTCCTCTCCCGCGGCCAGAAGGGGTTGCTCGTCCTGTGCGCCGACGACTACATCGACGAGGCATTCGGCGGGGACGTGGTCCACGCTCTGCTCCACGAGTCCACCATGAAGGGTGCCCACCAGCGCTTCAAGTTCCAAGGCCGTGATCCGGACCGTCCTGAGATGAACGACAACCTGTATGAGATCCTCGTGTACTGGGTGCAGTCGGGCATGGACCAGGCGAAGAGGGTGGGCGCCGACAACTCCAACATTGCTGTCTCGATCGCGCATCGTCTCCCCGCGCAGCCCAAGCCGACCCTTGAGGTCGTGAAGGACTTCTTCAACCGCTACGGCTCGCAGTTCGAGGAGAGCCTCATCGACCAGTACTTCCCCGACATGATCGACGAGCTGGGCGGCAATGAACCCGGTGCCCTGCCCCGCAACGTGCAGGAGGAGTGGCTCGCCGCGATGGACAACACGGTGGGCCGCATGGGACACGAGGGACGAGAGGGCAGGACCACGGCCCAAGCCTTCATCAACGAGGTGCTCCGCCGATTCATGAAGACTATGGGCGGTGATCCTTCTCTCGGCAAGGGCGCACGGAAGGACTATACCTCAGAGTCCCATGCCGGGGCACTGATGGCGTGGTACAACCAGCTCCGCCTCAAGACCCAGGTCCTGTCCAAGAAGTACGGGATCGAGCTCACCGCGGTCCGCAGAAAGTTTGATAAGAAATGAAGCTAAGAATCTCCGACCTCCGTCACATCATCCGAGAGGTGCTGGAGGAGCAGGGTCTCACGTTCTACCACGGCACTCTGAAGGATGCTGTCCCATCCATATTGAGGACAGGCCTCCGTGCTGGACAGGGTTGGGGCGGCGCCGCCAAGCCGGGCGTCTTCTTGTCGACATCACCTGACTCTGCCTTATACTGGGCGAAGATGTCCTTCCTTACCCGGCACGGCCTACCAGCAGAGGAGTCTTCCTTCGATCGGGTGGACCCGTCGCAGCTCGTCGTCCTGCGGGTCGATGTTCCGCCCGAAGAGAGGTCCAACATCGTGCCGCGGCAGAGGAGCTACAACCTCGCAGGAGACTCTCAGTACGTGGGAAGCGTCCCGCCTGGGTGGATAAGCGTCCTATAGTCTCAGAAAGTGTATAGTTATTATCCATGATCGATCAGGAGTTGAAGTCTTGAAGGTGCTGCTGGTCTCCACCACGACCAACGAACGACGGTCGTCCTCCCGTGCTGCGCTGGCGCTGGTCGAGCGAGCGCTGGAAGGCCGCGGCCACGAGGTGAAGGTGATCGACGCCAACAAGATACACATCGTCAAGAATCTTTCCTGCTACGCGGACGGCGGCGAGCAGTGCGGTGACCCAGAGTCCGGTCCCTATCGATGCTGGGCACACAAGCACGCGGAAGAGGAGCCCGACAAGTACGGCGGCAAGGATGAGATGCCGCAGATCTATGACGGTCTGGCCTGGGCTGAAGCCGTTATCTTTGCCACCTCCGTGCGGTGGGGCAGCCACTCAGCCCTCCTCCAGACGATAATTGAGAGGATGAACACGCTGGAGAACCGCCACACAGTCTACGGTGAGCCCAACCCCCTGTGGGGCAAGAGGTGCGGCGTCGTGGTGACCGGTCAGCACTGGAAGGCTTCCGAGGTGGCCAACCGCCTCATCGAGGTGTTCGACCTCTACGGCTTCCACACATCACCCTCCGCGGTGCTCTCGTGGCAGCACGTGTCCGACATGGACGAGGAGCTAGAGGACAACAACGTCGATCCATTCCGCCGCGAGATGCGTGAGGAGCGGTGGCTCCCAGTACTCAATCTGCTCCGCGCTCTGGATCTGTGATCACGTGATTTTATATTTGTGGATCACACACCATATATAAACTATAGATAACGGAGATTTTTCATGAGAAAGAACCTGAATGAGAGTCGCTTGCGTAGCATCCTTCGTGACGCTGCCAGATCTGCCTTGAAAGAGAATAGACGCCGCCGCATGTTTGAGGATGCAGATCCCAGCAAGATCGATTCGGATAAGTTTCCCAACAAGCTGAGCGCCGTCGATCGCTCCACCGCGAAGCAGCTCGCCTCGGGAGGCCTCGAGGACAACGATAAGAAGGACGACATCGCGGGGGCGGAGAAGGTTTCCCTCGCCGCCGCGGCCCTGAAGGCCTCGCAGACCACGATGGACTTCGGTAAGTTCGTGGGCATGGCGATTCAGATGATGGGCAAGCTGGGCAGCTTCTCAAGCGGCGCCGGGGGAGACCTCGGGGCGATCATATCGTCCGACAATCACATCATGGACGGTCACCATCGCTGGGCCGCCACGCTCATGGTGGATCCCAAGGCCAACGTCGGGGGCCTGAAGGTTCAGCTCCCGGGCGAGAAGCTGGTGGGCGTCCTCAACGTCTGGACCGTCGCCCACGGCGGCGCCGGCAAGCCCTCCGACACGGACCTTGCCTCTCTCACGAGCGACTCCGTCGCGGAGAAGTTTAAGGAGATGGCCTCGAAGGGCGGCAAGTTCCTTCCGTCCCCCGAGGAGATGCTGTCGGCCTTCAAGAAGTCGGGATTCGACTCCCTCGACGCCGCGGCCGCCCACGTCAAGAAGAACTGGGACGCCACGTCCAAGGCGCGCGCCGTCCTGGGATGGATGCCCGCCAAGGTCGACATGCCCGCCATCGAGCCCGATCAGCTGCCACAGGTGGCGTCGGACATTGCCTCCGGCAAGATGGACATCAATCCGCCTTACGCCGCGGACACAAAGGGTCAGGCGAAGGCCTCTTCGTCGGAGAAGGGGAGCGAGGCCTCCGTACAGAAGTCCGGATTCGACCGCGGCGGCGCCGTGATGGTGGAGCGCTGGCAGCGCCTCGCCGGTATCATCAAGGGTTGATCAGGTGTCAGATTGACGAAGGGCTGCAAGGGTGGCCCTTCGTCCACTCTTCCAGTAGCATTTTAGCAATATTCAAAGAATAGTTAGATCATGTAACTTTAGACAGGCTAGCTTCAGCCGACGCTGAGATCCGCACGACGACTCTTTTTATCTCGTGCTCTTCTGGCACTAACATCGACTATCAGGTGTTTTGTGGTCTTACCACAATTCCCGCAAATAATTTTCTGCTTCTTACAGGATCAAACGGACATCCCGGCGTCGGCTGATGAATTATATTCTTGGGCATGGAATCTTTGCCCGTTGTTAACGATAGACCCTGTGGTCCCTGCACGGGCTGCTGTGAGGGTTGGCTCTCGGCCGACATCAAAGGCCACCAGATGCATCCAGGACGTCCATGCTTCTTCCTCGCTGAGGGCAAGTGCACCGATTATGAGGGTCGTCCTGCAACGTGCAGGACGTACAACTGTGCCTGGAAGGTAGAGGCATCCGTGTTTCCCACCTGGATGAGGCCCGACTTGAGTGGAGTCATCATCTCAAAGATCATCCTGCCCACCCGCCCGGATCTCGCGCACTACGAGGTCGCCGAGGCCCGAGGAAAGCTCGATGTGAAGACCCTCAACTGGCTGGTCCAATGGGCTCTGGACACGGGGAGCAACCTATTCTACCAGATCGACGGCAAGCACCACGCGATCGGATCTCAGGCCTTTAAGTCAGCCATGTCCGGGAGGTAGTTGAGATGAAGAATGTGTTGGTGACAGGCGGCGCCGGATTTATTGGATCACATCTTGTGGACCACCTGCTCACTCTCAGCGATGTTGAGGTGGTCGTGTGCTATGACGCAACCACATATGCAGGATCGCGCTGGAACGTTTTTGATGCCTTCAAGGATCCACGATTCACATTCATCGATGGTAACATCTGCGATAAGCATAGATTTTTGGAAGCCCTCCGACGCTTTGGCATCGACACCGTCTTTAATTTGGCTGCAGAGACCCACGTTGACCGCTCAATTGCCGGACCGTCAACATTCGTTCAGACCAATGTTGTGGGGACGCTTGCCGTCCTTGAGTCTATTCATGTACACACCTCCGACGGACGACCGTGCCGATTGATCCACGTCTCGACTGATGAGGTATACGGGACTCTTGAGGTCGGCTCCTTCAACGAAAATTCAACAATCCAGCCCAACTCTCCGTACGCTGCCTCAAAGGCTGGCGGAGATCACCTTGTTAGGGCATACAATGTCACGTACGGCCTGGACACCGTGACGACACACTGCTCCAACAATTACGGTCCCCGTCAGTTTCCAGAGAAATTGATACCTCTTGCAATCTCTCGTGCCGCATCCATGCTTCCCATTCCTATGTACGGAGATGGGCAACAGGTTAGAGACTGGATCCACGTTTCTGATCACTGTGCGGCCCTTGTTCAGGCTGCACTCAACGCTCCTTCCGGTTCAACCTACAACATCGGGGGCAATTGCGAGCTCACCAACAAGAGCGTCCTGAGTACAATCTGCGGCGTATTGGATCAATTACGACCCCAGCCTTCTCCATACAGCAGGTTGATCGCGTCTGTGCCCGATCGCCCCGGCCACGACCGTCGTTATTCAGTTGACACTTCCAAGATCAGCGCTGACATGAGGTGGATGCCTCAAATGAAATTTGAGGAGGGGATAGCTTCGACAGTCCTATGGTACCTGTCACACCCTCGGTGGCTTCTTGAAGTGTCAAAGCCCGCCGCGGACGCCCGCACCCGGAGCATCTATCAATGAGGGGTTTGATTCTCGCCGGCGGCAGCGGAACTCGACTCCGACCCATCACACACACAGGTGCCAAGCAACTTGTTCCGGTTGCAAACAGGCCAATAATCTTTTACGTGATCGACTGCCTCGCGGCAGCTGGCATCAAGGAGATAGGAGTTGTTGTGTCGCATGAGACTTCCGCGGAGATCCAAAGCACAGTCGGCGACGGATCTAATTGGGATGTTTCCATAACCTACATCACACAATCGCGCCCTGGTGGTCTTGCCCATGCAGTCCTTGAATCAAAGGACTTCTTGGGAACCGATGATTTCTGCATGTTCCTGGGCGACAATCTTGTCGGGGATCAAATGCTCGCCACCGCTCTTCGCTTTGATGCCGATAAGTCTGTGTCAGCGTCCCTCCTGCTTAAGGAGGTCCCTAATCCAACCGCGTACGGGGTCGCAGAGGTCGACAGGTCAGGCCGCATCGTCGGCCTTGAGGAAAAGCCGAAGCATCCCAAGAGCGATCTTGCTCTAGTAGGAATCTACTTTTTTAGGCATGATATTTTCGACGCCATAGCCAAGATAGGCCCGTCCCGCCGAGGCGAGCTAGAGATTACAGATGCAATCAACGTGCTGATACGTGATGGCAAGAGGGTCGAGTTCAGTGTTCTTGGATCCTGGTGGCTTGACACCGGAAAGAAGGATGATCTCATCCTTGCCAACAGCACGGTCCTCGATGACCGAGCGAGGAGATCCGTGCTCGGATCAGTCGATTCAATCTCCTCTATATCCGGCAGGGTCACTATCGATGCCGGTGCATTGGTGGAGGGTTCGATCATCCGCGGCCCAGCCGCCATAGGCCCATATTCCATCATAAAGAATTCGTACGTTGGACCCTATACATCCATCGATTCTGGCGCTTCGATAATCAACAGCAGAGTTGAAAATTCAATCATCATGCAGGGATCAGAGGTGGTGGGAGCCAACATTGCCGACAGCGTCCTCGGCCGCAGAGTGTCCGTCAGACCTGCAATGCAGAAGCTCAGCAAGTCTCTATGCCTCATGGTTGGAGACGATTGTAAGATTGAAATTCCGGAGGAGTGAGATGAAGACGTTGATATTCGGGAAAGGCATGCTGGGGAGGAGGATTGCTGATTATCTACCCGGCTCAGTTCTTTCTTCTGAGGACATCACGGATCCCATTGCTATAACATGGGAGATCATGAGGCACCAACCCGATGCCGTCATCAACGCCGCGGGCAAGACCGGACGTCCCAATGTCGATTGGTGTGAGGAACATCGTGAAGAGACCTATCGATCAAACGTTGTTGGACCGTTAGCTCTTGCAGAGGTCTGTGCCCACAAGAATCTTTACCTACTTCACATGGGCAGTGGCTGTATCTTCTATGGAAGATCACCCGATCCAGTTGGGTGGAGAGAAGAAGATTATGCAAACCCCGTTTCTTTTTACGCACGGACCAAGTATTCAGCAGATTTGATCTTATCAAAATTACCCAACATTTCGATCGTTCGCATAAGGATGCCGATCGACTCGTTACCTGGGTCCAGGAATTTGATCGACAAGTTGGTGCAGTATAAGAAGATCGTCAGCGCTGATAATTCAGTGACTGTCGTTGAAGATCTATTGAAGGTTATCGAAGGAGTTGTTAGTCAGAGGGCTACGGGTATATTTCATGCCACGAACCCAGGTGTCATGAGGCATGAAAATCTCTTGGGCCTCTATAAGCAGTACGTTGATCCATCACACACATGCGAATTTACGACTCCTGAGGATCTTTTAAGAGAAGGTCTCATCACCAAGGAGCGATCTAATTGTATTCTTTCTTCTCGACGCTTGGAAGAATTGGGGCTGGGCATGAGACATATCAGTGTTGCACTACCTGATGTCGTTAAGAAATATGCCGCGGTAGTTATTGGAACTTAATTCAACACATATATAGACTATAGATCAGCAGGAAAGACAGACATGAGACGAACACTCACGCCCAACAGACTCAAGATGATAATGAAGGCAGCGGCAAAGCGCACATTGCGTGAGGCTCGTGATCACTACGTAGATCTTGTCCTTGAAGAGGAGGACAAAGCCCCAGAACCAGAGGGTGGCTCAGAAGAAACACCTGACGTCGAGCTCGACGTTTCGAAGGGTCCTTCTGCTGCTGTTGCTTACCTCAATGGTCCCGGAGCTGACAAGAGAGTCAGGGCTTTGCTCGATGCAGGAAGGGACGACGGATCCGAGGACGATGAAGCAGCCGCAGTTTCTGAAGGATCTGCAACGATCGGCGATCTCGTACCCACCCAGGTCGAGATAGAGTTGACCAAGTCCATTGCCTACCCCCTTGCAAACTTCAAGTCCATGAAGAAGATGATCAGCGGCGGCGTCCAGAAGATCGCCGACACCATGATCGTCAAGTCAGGGAAACTCATCGTCGACGGCCACCACCGTTGGTCCTCCCTCTTCTCTGTCGCTGGTCCCAAGGGAGTGATCGCGGCGGTCGACATCTCGCTGCCCGAGACCGATGCTGCATCGGTCCTGGCCATCGTCCAGACAGCGATCGCAGCGACAACCGATGGCCCTGTCCCGAAGGCCAAGGCGGGCGGCATGAACATCCTCGGTAAGAGCAAGGACGAGCTTGTCAAGCTAATCACGTCGGCTGTCGGTCAGAGCGGTGAGGCAGGCGAGATTCTGTCTGATGATTACGTCTCCGCTTGCCTGTCGGATCCCGCTGTTTCGAAGCACTTTGGTCTTGCAGGCTCATCCGAGAAGGAAGAGACAAAGGCAGAGTCCCGCCGCAGAGGCAAGCTCCTTGAGGCTCAGGGCGAATCAGACGAAAAGATCGAGCAGGCTCGTAAAGCAATCATTGAAAAGGTCGCAGACAACCTCTCACAGATGAACCAGCCCGCCGAGGGATCTCCTCCACGCGTCGACATGCCGCAGCTCGACAAGGCAGGCAAAGGCGCCCAGGGCGTCTTCGATGCGCTAAAGTCCGGTGAGGTCAACTACAAGGCTCCTTTCAAGGCTGAATCAAAAAGCCGTAGCGGTCAAGTCATGGTCGAGCGCTGGCAGCGTCTTGCCGGCATCATCAAGGGTTGACATGCCCACGCCTCGGTTCAGGGATCTGACACCCGAGGCTGCAGTCTCAGTGGTGGATGCCTTCCTCGGGGAGGCATCACCTCTTGAGTTCACAGAGAAGTTGGCGGGTCAGCATCTCACTGCCGTCATTCATCCCGACGGGTCTATCCGTTATTCGATCAAGCGGGGCTCCGAAGGTAGCGGAGGTTATTTCCCTGATGTTGAACGCGCGCTAAATTCATATCATCCACCCATTGATGCACCGCTCAAGTATCATTTTGAGATCCTACAAAGAGATCGTCGTCCTGATTACATAGACTATCCCCTCACCTCTGATGTCACTGTCGTTGAGTTTGGTGGGGAGATGAAGGCATCAACTGCTCGAGCCCTCAACTCCGCCCAGGACCGGGTTAGGTTCATGACTCGAGATGAGATACACAAGTCACTGCATGGCGTGATTAATGACCCATCAATCCGTGGGAGACTTCTAGCGTTTAGGGAGCTAGCATCTAAGGGTCGGGTGCCAAAAGCTAGCATGATTGAGATCGAAGAGATCTTGATGGATCAAATAGACAGTGGCCGGATTCCCTCCACACTCGGCGGACCGAGGATAGAAGGGTTGTTTGGGTCGTCCCCCGCTGCGGGGACATTCAAGATCCCGTCACGTTCGTATGCTGATGTCCAACGTCGCCAGTCAAAATTCTATGTGATGGTTCGTTCTGGTAAATCTAGCAAGATGCCCGAGCGATTCACGGCAGCTGTGGACGACCCGTCGGGCGATCAAGCTGTGGCAGACGTGTTGGAGTACATCGACTACGTTTCTTCGACTGGAATACCTGCTGGATTCAAGGTGTTCTTCTCACCCAGCGAGATGCGGGATCTCAAGTCGCTCGCTGATGAATACAGATCTGGATCGGCTTCCGCCGGCGATTCACTTGCCCGTAGGTTCTTCACTCGTGTCAAGTCCCGAAATGGCTGGGTGTCTTCTAGCCTCAAGGAGTCACTCAGGGACAATCAGAGAATATCTCGAGATAATCGGAAGAGGATATCTGTGGAACAATATCAGAGTAATACCCTGAGGCTCATAAGATCGTATGTGAGATTGTATATCATCGGTGGGTGAAATCTGGTGTACCGGTAGTGTAGTGTAGAACTACATGTGGATCTTTACTAATTTTGGTTTCTTTTCAACCGTCCGCCACCGCACAGACAAAGATAAGCTTCTCGTGAGAGGCAGGTCTCGAGGTGACATGATGGCGTTGATTGCCCGTTACGGCGACACTCTAGGGCTCAAGGAGTCTGACGTGAAGCAGACCCCAAGCGCTGATTATCTCTATCGGTTTACGGTTCTTGAGCACCGTTGGGCGGC
>Ga0214923_10000376_pt1 | contig 69166 bp, 73 predicted proteins | sample LL1510_MetaG_FD_177993 | JGI IMG/M metagenome (GOLD analysis project Ga0214923, IMG submission 177993) | Freshwater microbial communities from Lake Lanier, Atlanta, Georgia, United States - LL-1510 | ecosystem: Environmental > Aquatic > Freshwater > Lake | place: USA: Georgia | collected...
CAGATCGCCGATCTTGATGCGCGGCGTGGTGTCGCTGTTATCCTGCCAGATGAGCAAGTTGCTGGGCTTCAGGTCGTTGTAGTAGAAGCCTCGCGTCTTCAGGCAGCGGAAGATGGAGACCAGCTGCAGGAAGATGCCGACGACGTCGTCGGGTCGGCGTCGCGGGTGGCTCTGCAGCCACTCCGTGAGGTTCTGAGGATACCATTCGTAGAGCGCGTAAGCGCAGCCTTGACGGAAGGTCGTCGCGAGCGGCAGGCGCAGCATCTCTCGGGGAGAAAAAGACGGCGCACCCCGTCGCCAGATCACGTCCGCCGCCTCGCAGGGCTCCAGCGCCGCCACCTCTCGGGCGTTGTCGCTTTCGCGCTGCGATTTTTGCAACGCGTCTTCCTGATTGCAGTAGCTCACCTTGAGAACGAGGTAGCCCAGGCTCTCGCTGCCGTAGAGGCCCACCGAGCCGCTGCCCCCGCGTCCGATAGGCTTCTTCAGGGGATAGGCCGTGCCTTTGTAGCCCACGGAAGCCGGTAGCTTCGCCGCGGCCATGAGCACCGAGACCTGTTTGCCAGAGGAGCAGACGCAGCAGCCCGCCACCCCTCCGCTGGCCGTCCCGGCGCCGGCGGCGGGGTTGGCCTTGAAGAGCGAGCTGGTCGGCGCCGCGGCCACCTTCGCCGTGCCGGTATGCATGACCCTTGCGGCGCAAGCAGCCCTGGTCAACAACCAGAGCCTCAACGTGATCCTGGCCGTCATCGACGACGACGCGCCGCTGCCGCCGCAACCGACGACGACGACGACGGCCCTCCTGGCCTCTTCGAAGGACCAGGAGGGCTCTGGAGGCAGCCAGCCGGGAGAGGAGCAGCGGGGGCAGGAAGAGGAGCGCGACCCGCGCCAGGCGCGTCGGCGCAGACCACGCGGCGGTAAGAAGCATGGGCGCCACGGCAAGGCGTCCCAAGCCGAGGCCACCGCCGCCGCCGCCGCGCGGCCGGTGACCTACCAGGACGTCGAACGACTGCTGGAGCACGGCACTGCTGCGGCGCAAGAGCGCGGCAAGCGGGAGGAGCGCGTCCAGCAAGCCTGTGGGATCCTCCGCGGGAACCGTCAACTGGCCGGGCAATACGCCGCCGCGCTCCGAGGCCGGCTGGATCGGCTGATGCAAAGCCGCGCGGGCGTGCAGCTGCTGGCGGAGCTGGTGGCTGCGCTGCCCTTCGGCCGCGGCGTGCGGGCGGACGGCGACGCCGCACTGTTGCTGCAGGAGCTGGTGGACGCTCTGCCTCGACAGGCGATGCAGCCCCTGGGCAGGCTGGTCTATGGCGCCTTCCTCAGGCGATGTGCCAACGAGACGGGACCCAGCTGCCAGCTCTCCCGCGCGCTGGCGGAGCGGCTGGCTCGGCACGTGCTGCCGCTCGCGCTCTGCCAGTACGGTTCCTCCGTGCTGCTGGAGGCCCTGGAGCTCGCGTCCATGAAGGGCTGCCTCGAGGGCGCCGTCTGCAAGAGCATCGAAGATGTGTGCAGCACGCCGCAGGGCTGCCGCTTCCTGGACCGCCTCCTGGCGCTGGGCTCCCAGGAGGTCGCGATGGCGCTCCTGGAGTCGCAGGGGTGCCTCCGCAGCCTGCGGTTCGACCGCGAGGGCTGCGGTCTCCTGCGCCGCGCCGCGGACTTCGGCGCCTCGCATCGGGCGCAGCTCGCGGAGACGCTGCGTCGGAGCGGCCTGGAGGTCCCCGAGTCCGTCAAGGTCGCCGCGTGCTGGAAGTGATGCAGCCGCGGGAGCGTGAGCGCGCCCGCACGCGCCTGCACGCAGAGAACTCGATCCGGAGCTAGTCGGAGCCCACGCTCAGATCACAGCCTCGCTGAGCGGCATAAAACTTATAGCCTTGCCATCCCGTGCGCAGGGCCACCAGGCAGAGCGCGAAAAGGGCCAGCAGGGCCGTGATGAAGTTGCCCGCCACGAGCACTTTGCTGCTCTGGCGTTCCTGAAGTTGCTTGAGCTCTGGGTGCAGAGCAACGACCTTGCCGACGAAGCCGCCGAGCACGAAGGTGTTGAGGCTCGTGAGCACGAGCAGCGCCAGCAGCAGCAGCAGCGCGAAGCTGTTCGACCACGGCAGTCGCATCAGTCTTTCCAGTACCCACGACGGCGTTCGTTGTTCAGGCAAGCGGTGGTGGATGCAGCACCAGCGCCAACCAGGGCCAGAACGTCTCATCGAGGGGCGCCGGCTCCTCGTCGGCGTCTTCTCCGACGTAGACGTCGCGGAGCCGCTGAAGAAATTGATCCAGCTGAGCCTCGAAGTTAGTTGGCACTTGAGCTTTCAGCACTTCTTCCTTCCATGTCGGGTGAGTCGACTCCACGTTTTGCGCCAGCCAGCGGAGCAGACGATCCGAGATCTTGCCTGAGGGGTTTTCTGCGTGGGTTTTCATGTTCGACATCAGATTTTCCAAGAAGCCTTTCGACAGCAATTTGAATTTTTCCGCCATTTCTAGCTCGGCAAGCTCGCGCCAACTCTGGGAGGCTCGTGAGAGTCCGTCAAACTCTGAGAGTCCGTCAAACTCGCGTGCTTTGACCGACCAGAGCTGCTGAAAACGTTGAGCTGCCTTCATGGAGTAGGGTCTCGACGCAGTGTTTTGGAATCCAGATCGCGATGGAGGTCGAAACGTCCTCGCACCCAGTGGTTTGGGCGACAAACTCGAAGATCTGTCCGCCTGTTCCACGGACTTTGGTCTGTTATTCGCAGTTTGGGAGCTCGACCTCGTCCTTGGAGATTGTGACAAGATACTATTGCTGCCTTGAGATGTCATTTATCAGGAGAACAGAACATCAGGCGCAAGATGAGCAGCGCTTCGCCGCAATGGGTCGAGGCACGGGAGCCATGCGCTGCACTGACCGAGCGAGCGGCGCCGACTGCGTCGGCAGCGGCGTGCTGGCGGTGCTCAGCGCGCCGCGATTCTGACTCTGCGTGGCCGCCACGATGGGGCCTGTTGATCGGAACGATCGGAACGTGCTTTTCTGCTGCTGCTGCCCTGGCCCTTGGCTCGGCTGGTCTTGCTGCTGCTGCTGCTGCTGCTGCGCTCCGAACCCGAAAGGGGGGCGTGCCGTCACGGCCTGGGGCCAGGCGGCGGTCTGAAAGCGAGGCCTGAAGGAGGACATCGATCGATGCTTTTCTCCTTGAAAGGAAATGAACGACCTCGGCGGATACGCGCCTCAGCTCAACTTCGCAGTGGGGGCGTCTCTGCACCAGAGCGCGCTGTTGCCCAACAGCTGCAGCGGCCCCGTCTCGGGCCCGCCCAACCCCGACGGCCAGTGCGTCTTGGGCGGCCGCGTCAACAGGGCCGGGGGCTGCGACGCCACGCCCATCTTCGTGCAGAACATGGTGCCCTACACCACCGGTATGGTCTCGGGCACCAGGTATCAGGTGCTCGATAGCCTCAAATATTACACGAAGCTGAATCAGGCCGCGCTGCTGACGAACCTCCACCGCCCCGGCTCCTCATAAACAAAAACGTCGGAATGACGACGAAGACGGCGCCCGCGCCCTCCGCGCATCGCCTCTGCTGCGAGTGCGGCGAGGCGGCAGGACGACTGCGCCGCTGCACCCGAGAGCTGCTCTGCGACTTCTGCAGGACGCTGCCGGAGCGGCGCATCATGACCGCAGCGCAGGTGAAGAGGCTCACCGGGCTGCCGGAGGCCAGCTTCTTGCACCTCCGCGTCGGAACCGTCGTGAACCCCAAAAACGTGTGCCTGCACCGCTGCGGCGTGTACTACTGGAAGGACGTGGCGCAGCTCTGCCTGGCGCAAGGCCTCGAGATGCCGGAATGACTGCGCCTGTCAAAGGAGCTGGATGATCACGAACGTCTCAGAGGACATGGTGGCCAAGGGCTTCGTCATCACGACCCCCGGCCACTACTTCCTCGCGTCCAGCCTCTTCGTGGGCGTGCCCGCGCTCCCCTCCGCCTCGAACTGGAACGTCTTCGCGGGCGGCCGACCGTGCGCCATCGACGTGCGCGCCGACGACGTGGTCCTCGACCTGCAGTCCCACCTGCTGGCGGCCTCGACGGAGCACTCGCAGGGCCTGGTGCTGGTGCACGTGGCCGCGCAGACGCGGAACGTCGTGATCCAGAACGGCCACCTCATGACCTGCGCCGTCGGGGTGCTGCTGGAGCAGGGCTGCCAGAACAGCACGTTGCAGAACCTGATAATCACCAACTTCCTCGAGAAGGGCGTGCTGGCCTACTCGCCCCAGGGCCTCAGCATCACGAGCTGCGTCGTCGGCCCCAACCTGAGCTCCTTCTACACCCTGTCCCAGGAGCTCTACACGCTGGTGCTGTACGGCGCAGCCCTCCGCCCGGCGGACGTGCGGGCCTGGAGCGCCTTCTCGGACAACCTCTCGCTGGCGGAGACGTCGCACGTCGCGGGCATTGCCGTCGTCCCGGACGCCGCGCACGAGGCGCCCTACCCGGTGGCGACCGACACCGGCTCGGGCGTGGTGCTGACCGACGTGGACGTGCAGGAGCTGACGATGAACTTCCGCGAGCACAGCCTGCTGCTGGGCCTGAGCCTGGCGACGGGCGCCGCCCGCAAAGCGCGGGGCATCCTGGGCGAGGTGCTGCCGGAGTGGTACCTGCTGCGGCGCGAGGCGGCGCGGCGGCTGCAGCTGGGCTTCTATCCGTCGCTGCTGCCGCCGGCGCGGCCCTTCATCACGGACGTCGGCGGCTTCCTGATCAACACCGGCGACGAGCCGGCGGACCTGCAGGCGACGGCCTGGGTGCGCGGCGTGGACCGCGAGGGCAACGCGGTGCGCGGCGTGCAGGCCGTCCTGGTCGTGGGCGCGGGCACGCCGGTGCTGACGAACGTGACGGCCGCCACGCCCGTCTTCCGCGAGCTGCTGCCCCGCGTGCTGCTCCCGGCGCCCCGGGGCGTCGAGAACACGGACCTGGCGGTCTCCAGGCGCGCCTCGGGCATCCTCGTGCTTCCGGCGCCGCCGCCGGCGCCCGCCACGAGCGCCAACTGCTGCTCGCGGGCCGGGGCCGCGGCCCAGTTCTCGCAGACACGCGTCCGCTTCAACGTGCAGCCCCAGGGCAACGTGAACCCCCTGCTCACGGGCAGCATCTCGGGCGTGAACGCCGTCGCGAACTTCGTCTGAGCCGACGGGGCGCGCGCGCGTGCGGGGAGGGCGGGGAGGGGTCGCCGCGGGTTCATTCGGAGGCTGCTGGTGCCGGCCGGGGCCATCAAATGCGCGCGGGCGCGGCGAGCGCGAGACCCCGGGCGGCGCCGGCGGCCTCCGCGGGCGGCGGCAGCTGGCAGGGCGCGGGCCCCGGCGACCTCTGCCTGCTGGTGCTGCAGAACCGGTCGCGCGAGGGCGTGACGGTGACGGCGGAGGCCCGGACGCCCAAGGGCAGCAGCTTCCTCGACACCATGACGGCGGACCTGGACGTGGGCGGGGCGCTGACGCTCCTCGCCTGCGCGGGCCACGACCTCCACCTGGACTGCTCCAACGGGCTGCAGAAGCTGTCGCTGCTGCCGGGCGGCGAGCTGCGGCTGCTGCCGGGCCTGGGCTTCCGGCAGAAGCTGGTGCCGGCGGGCGCGGCGCTGCCGGCGAAGTACATCCTCTACGCGGACATCGAGGACCTGGTGGCCTCGCACGAGCACCGGCTGCCGTCGCTGGAGGAGCTCTTCCGCGCGCACCCCTACTGCGCCGGGCTGCGCGCCGCGGCGTCGGCGCTGGACGCGCTGCCCTCGCAGTGCACCGTGCTGGCGCCCAGGACGCTGCCGCAGGAGCTGGCGGCGCTGGAGGCCGAGGCGCTGCTGAAGCACCTCGCGCTGCCCGTGGCGCTCTTCTGCAGCGAGCGCCGAAGCGGCGTGGAGCACACGCTGGACGGCGCGGCGGTGCAGGTGCAGACGCTGCCCTCGGGCATGCTGGTCTTCTCCATCGAGGCCTCCGCGACCGCCCCGGCCGTGCGGCTGCACTCCAATCTGTCGCCGCTGCGCTGCGCGGAGCGCTTCCAGCTGGTGTACGCCTGCGATTGAAAAAAGATGCGAGAACATCTTTTCATGCTTTCGTGAAATGAACCTGCGGGACAGATTGGACGCCATATGTGAGGCGCACGAGTGTGAAGGTCACACTGGCAAGTCTGAGTTCTCTGCGTCGATCGAATGCTTGAAAAATGCAGTGAAGTCCGGAAAAAAAACTGAGAATAGCAGAGATCGGGTTCAATGCGGGGCACTCTTCTGAAACACTCCTCTCCAATTCTTCACAAGATTCTACGTTGCACAGCTTCGACATCTGCACTCACCCGTACGTTTCGGAAGCGGAAACTGTCATCACGACGGCGTTTCCCGGACGCTTTAAGTTGACATGCGGGGATTCTGCAGCGACCGTGCCCGCATTCGTCGGAGATAAATTCGATGTCGTTCACGTGGACGGAGGTCACAGTTATGAGCGCGCGTACGGTGATATTATGAACATGAAGAAGCATTCGCACGCCGGCACAAGACTGATCGTCGATGATTGCAGTCCCAACGGAAATGCAACCTGCTGTCCAGATGTACAGAAGGCTTGGGATGACGTTGTTTCTCAGGGTCACGTTCGAGTCGACCATTGTCAAGGTTCCACGAACAGCTGCGCCGGTTACTTCATTTTTTGATCGCGCGCCGCCTGCTCGGCTCGGACGAGTGCGGCCGGCGCGAGCGACCCGCCCGAGTCGGCTCGAGCGGGTCGGTCGCTCGGGCGCGCCGCCATGGAGAACATCGAGGAGATGGTGCGCCGACTTGAGGAGGCGGAGGCGGAGGCGGAGGCGGCGGCCGCCGAGGAGGCCGACCACCTCCACGCCGCGTGGTGCAGGCCGCCGCTCGTGTCCCAGGTCGCGACGACGCTCGACGCCGGCTGTCCTGATGGCGATGCCGACCCCGACGACGTGCTCGTGCTAGTGGAGGTAAAGGATGACTTAAAAAAATGAATACCAAGGCGCCTTTTGTGGTTGTGGAGGCGCCGGCGCTGGTCGGCCCGGATCCGCACGGGATGGCCCGCAAACTTCTCGACACCGAGAAGAGAGAGCGCTTGCAATGCCTGGTGCACGCGCTCGTGCAGAGCTTCGCGGCGCTGCTGATGGAGAGGACTCCGATGCCTCCAAACTGGCCCATGGTCGTGGACGTCTGGATGACACCCCAGTCGCGGGCGGTGCCGAGGCTTGACAAGCTGCGGCTCCAATTCACTTTTTACGGGCGTTACAGAGCCGAAGTCCGCTTGGTTGCAGAGGGTGCAGCGGATCGCGCGGGCCGGATTGTGGAGCTGCAGGCCATTTATGACCGGCGGCCAGAGATGCCGCGACCGCCCCGGGCTCCCCTGCCACCATTAAAAAAAGTGGTGCGCATCGTCGACTGCGAAGAGATCGAGTTCCAGCAAAGAGACGGTCGGGAGCAGCCGGTGTCGTTAGGGGGGTACGACATCGACAAACTGCTGCGCGGCTTCTGGAACCTGCAGGGACTGGCTCTGCAAGGAGGCGCAATCATTGTGGACCGCGAAGGACGGACGGTGGCCGAGTTAGATCGCCTGCGTCTTCGCCTGGTCGCGAGCGACGACTGTCCCGAAGACGTGAAGAGGGTGGACGTTCGCCTGCCGCCATTTGCGTTCGACAGGCCGATGAGCCGCTCGCCGAGGCGCGCCGCCTGAGCCTCCGCCTCCCCTGCCCCCGCCGCCCCCTCCCAACCCCGGCCGCCGCACGCTCCTCCTCTCCTCCTCCTCCTCTTCCGCTCTGGCTCGAAGAGGCGCCCCGGCCGCTCGCCGCCCTCGCGACCGAGCCATGCAGGAGCCGGGACCGCCGCTGCTCTCGCAGGCCGAGGCCATGCGCTGCCTCGAGAGCTGGATGGCCTACCGCGGGCTGGTCTGCCACCAGCTGGAATCCTTCAATCGCTTCCTCGGCTCCAAGTTGCAGGAGATCGTCCTCGAGAACAGCGAGCTGAAGCACCAGGTGAAGCGCAACGGCGTCGTGACGGCCTCGGCGCGCTGCAGCTTCCAGAAGGTCTTCATCCGCAGCCCCTGCGTCCGCGAGGCCGACGGCAGCTACCGGGAGCTCTCGCCGCAGGAGTGCCGCATCCGCGGCCTGTCCTACAACCTTTCCGTCTACGTCAACATCCTGCAGGAGCAGCTGCTGAACGGCGCCGCGACCACCAAGCTCTACAGCGAGGTGCTGCTCTGCCGCCTGCCCTGCATGGTGGGCTGCCTGGCCTGCAACACCGTCTGCGGCGCCACGCGGGCGCAGGCGGTCGCGGGCGAGTGCCCGCTGGACCCGCGGGGCTACTTCATCTGCAACGGACAGGAGAAGGTGGTGATCGCGCAGGAGAAGATGCGCACCAACTTCGTCTTCGTGAAGCGCAACGGCCCCGTCGCCTGTACGGCCGAGGTGCGGAGCCTGCACGCCTCGAAGGCGCGTAGCACCAGCACCCTGCTCGTGCAGCTGAGCTCGCGGGCGGGGCAGCTGGGCGAGGTGCTGACGGTGCAGCTGCCCTTCGTGGAGGTACCCGTGGCGGCCACGGCGATGCTGCGGCTGCTGCACTTCGAGGATCTGGAAGCTATGCTGGCTTTCTTGGAGCCGCACGTCTGCGAGGGTCCGGGCCACGCGGCGGCGATGCAGATCCTGCGGCGCGCGCTGAACGTGCCCGAGGCGCTGCTGAAGTCGCGTGCGGAGCTGATGGAGGAGATCGGGCGCCACGGCACGAAGGAGGCCACGGTCGAGCGGCGGCTGCAGTACATGGAGCACCTCGTGGAGAACGAGTTCCTGCCGCACCAGGGCATGGACCCGAGCCCGGAGGTGCTCCGGCGCAAGTGCACCTTCTTCGCGCTGGTGCTGACGAAGCTGGTGCGCGTCTTCCTGGGCCTCCAGCCGCCGGACGACCGCGACGACTTCGCGCTGAAGCGGGTGGAGTCCACGGGCCAGCTCTTCGCGCTGCTGACGCGGCAGCTCTACCGGCAGCTGCTGAAGAGCATGGGCACGCACGTCAGCAAGGCGGTGGAGCACGGCAAGCCGCTGGCGGTCATCGACTGCGTCAACGCCAAGCGCATCACGGCCGGCGTGAAGTCGGCGCTCAGCACGGGCCAGTGGGGCATCATGAAGGCCACGTCGCAGCACGGCGTGGCGCAGATCCTCTCGCGCATGAACGGCGTCTCGGCGCTGTCGCACCTGCGGCGCGTCAACACGCCCATCAACCGCGAGGGCAAGCTGCCGAAGCCGCGACAGTTGCCGCTGAGCCACTGCTACATCCTGGACTGTGTGGAGAGCCCCGAGGGCCAGGCTTGCGGCCTGGTGGAGAACCTTTCGCTGGTGGCGCACGTGCGGCTGGGCTGCGACGGCGGCCCGCTGGTGCAGCTGCTGGAGCAGGCCGGCGAGCTGCGGCCCCTGGCCGAGATGCGACGCGGCCACTGGAAGCTGCTGCTGAACGGCGCCATCGAGGGCGTCTGCGAGGACGGCGTCGCGCTCGCCGAGCGGCTGCGCGCCTGGCGCCGAGCCTGCGCGCTGCCCTGCGACGCCTCCATCTTCGTGGAGGAGCGGCTGCGCTCGGTCTTCGTGGACATGGACCCGGGCTGCCTGCTGCGGCCCATGCTGCGCGTGGGCGAGCTGGAGCGCTTCCGGCGGCTGCTGGCGACCTCCCCTCCCTGCCAGCTCTGGGAGGACCTGCTGGCCGCCGGCGTTGTGGAGCTCATCGACAAGAACGAAGAGCGGCACATCGCGGTGGGCGCGACGCACGTGGACCTGCACGAGTGCTGCATCCTGGGCGTCTGCTCGGGTATGATTCCATTCCTGAACATGAACCAGGCGCCCCGCAACATCTACGAGGCCGCCATGACGAAGCAGTCCATCGGCTCCTTCTCGCTGGCGCTGGCGGACCGGGTGGACACGGTCTCGCACGTGCTGCACTACCCGCAGCAGCCGCTGGTGCAGACGCTGGTGCACGACGTGGTGGGCACGGCGGACCTGCCCAGCGGCGCCACGGTGGTGGTGGCGGTGCTGGCCTACACGGGCTTCAACCAGGAGGACAGCATCATCGTGAACCAGGGCGCCATCGACCGCGGCCTCTTCCGGAGCAGCATCTTCAAGTGCTTCAAAGACGAGGAGAAGGGCATCGGCGCGGACGTGGAGCGCTTCGGCAAGGTGGCCGCGGCGGCCGTGGGCTCCAGGCAGGCCAACTACTGCAAGGTGGAGGAGGACGGGCTGCCGGTGCTGGGCTCGCTGGTGGACAGCGGCGACGTCATCATCAGCAAGCGCATGGCGGCCGCGCAGCTGGGCGCGGACCGCAAGAAGAAGACGGTGCAGGTGGACCATTCCACGGTGCTGAAGAGCGCCGAGCCCATGCGGGTGCGCAAGGTCTACCTCTCCTCCAACAAGGACGGCGCCCGGCTCGCGCGGGTCTGCCTCGACGCCGTGCGCGTGCCCGAGATCGGCGACAAGCTCTCCTCGCACCACGGCCAGAAGGGCGTCATCGGCATGATCCTGCCGGAGGCCGACATGCCCTTCACGGTCGACGGCGTGGTGCCCGACCTCATCGTGTCGCCCCACGGCCTGCCCTCGCGCATGACGGTGGGCCAGATGCTGGAGTGCCTGCTGGGCAAGCTCTGCTGCATGGAAGCCCGGTGCGGCGACGGCACGCCCTTCTCGGGCGTCACGGTCGAGGAGGTCGGCCGGCCGCTGCGGCAGCACGGCTTCCACGACCGCAGCAACGAGCTGCTCTTCCACGGCGGCACGGGCGAGCCCCTGGCCACCACGGTCTTCGTGGGGCTGGTGCACTACCAGCGGCTGAAGCACTTCGTCCGCGACAAGGTGCACGGCCGCAGCCGCGGGCCGCGCAGCCTGCTGACCCGCAGCCCGCTCGAGGGCCGCAGCCGCGACGGCGGCCTGCGGGTCGGCGAGATGGAGCGCGACTGCATCCTGGCGCACGGCGCCTCCGCGATGCTGCTGGACCGGCTCTTCCACCAGGCCGACGCCTTCGACTTCCACGTCTGCCGCCACTGCGGCCTCGTCGCCGAGGCCATCGCGCCCGAGGAGGCCGCGCCGGTGCACGCCCGGCTCTTCTGCCGGGGCTGCCGGCTCGGCGGCGCCGAGAACGTCGCCCAGGTCTCCATCCCCTACGCCTTCAAGCTGCTGAGCCAGGAGCTGGCGGGCATGGGCGTGGCGATGCGCGTCAAGGTCAGGCCCCTCGAGGGCGGCGGCGGTGGCGCGTCCGGCGGCGCGCCCGGTCCGTAGGCCTCAGGGCGCGTTGGAGGAGAAGGTCAGCAGGTTGAAGAGGTCCAGGAAGATCTCGACGCTCTTCAGCCAGGGCGAGCCGCAGGGCCGCGCCGCGATGTCGTGGACCGTCCAGACGGCGAAGAGCGCCGCGCCGGCCGCGGAGAGCAGCGCCTGCGAGGTGGCCGCGCAGGGCCAGAGGATGCTCGTCGCCAGCGAGACCAGCAGCGCCAGCGTCAGCAGCGGCAGCGTCGTGCGGGCCGCCGAGGCGTAGTAGCCCAGCAGCGGCGCCGCGGCCGCCGCCAGCAGCAGCAGCGCCCCCGCCTGCAGCAGGCCGCGGCGCAGCGCGCCCGTGTCGTGGCGCGCGAGCTGCAGGCTGAGCAGCACGCCGCCGGCGGTGAAGCAGAGCCAGGCCAGCGGCTCGCAGCGGCCGCCGGCGGCGGCGGAGAGGCCGCCGACGCCCAGGAGCATCAGCAGCAGGCTGGCCAGGAGCCCCCGCCAGGAGGCCGCGCGGCGCAGCAGCCCCGGGCGCCGCCGCGCCAGCGCCTGGCCGGCGAGGACGGCGGCGAGCTGCAGCGCCACGAGGGCCATGGCGCGGGCGTTGCAGCCCCCGGAGTCGGACCTGGCGGGTGCGGGACAGGCGGGATCGATCATCGCCGCTTTGCAGAAGCAGCAGGGATCGTGCAGAGATGTACGTAGCCATCGCCCATGCCTGCGGTCCAATTGTCCTTTGGGATGCATCCAATGGAGAGACCAGCCTTAGGCTGACCAGCGAGCGTAGCGCCTTCGGGCTTTTCGGGGCAGCTTCCTTTTCCGTCTTTATACCAGCTTGAAGAAGCATCTGTGCACAATCCTGTGAACTTCGCGCCATCGGCAGAGTTGTATGCGAAGCCGTTTGGCCAATTTTGTGGTGGTTGATCTGAGGGACTCGGACTCGGACCCGGGGCGTCGCCGACGCAGATCATATTTTCGTCACACCTGTCTGCTATCTTGCTCTGGGTTGTGCAATCGCATGTACCCTGTTGTCCTGGTCCATCCTGCTTGCATTTCAAGCCTGGATATTTCGTAAAGTTGCAGTCCGTGTCTGTCCTGCAGGGACTGTTGTGACCACCATCCGTGTTGAACACGCAGTAGCCGTTGTCATTGCATTTCAGATTAAGCGTTGGATCACATGCCCCATGGATATCACAGACGTCGCCATCCTTCTTGCCGTCGCCAGCCGTCTTGCAGGTCCTTGACATTTTGATGCAGGGCAACGATTTTTCGCTGATCAATGGTTATTTTTTTCTTGACAACACACCCTTGGTCTTGCCGACAGACCGACCGACGTTAAAGTTCAAACGGAGATAGATGGTATGTGTGAACTGTCGATGTCGTCAGCCGCCGCCTACGCCGTCGCCGCCTACGCCGTCGCCGCCGCCTACGCCGTCGCCGCCGCCGCCTACGCCGTCGCCCCCTGGGCCGTCTCCGTCGCCCTCCCAGCCCGACGCCGACGCATCGAAACGTAAAAAGATCTTCATCGCAGTCGGGGTCGGCGTGGGTGCGTTGGTGCTCCTGGCCTTGTTGTTCCTGTTGCTGTGACGCGTCTGTAATAAAACAAAACGCCTTCATGAAGACTCAGGACTCTTCGAGCTTCCCGCCTCTCAAGCCGGCCTCGCTGGGCGGCCTGAGCCCGGGGGACGAAGCCTCCGAGCCGGACCTGTCGGAGACCGAGAGCTCGGCCGCCTCTTCCGAGCTCTACTCGTCGAGCGGCGTGCCCGACGGCGACGACGGAGGGTCCGCCGCGGGCGCCTCGGATATTTCGGACTCCTCGGACTCCTCGGCGGAGACGAGCCTGTTCCGCGAGGACGAGCTGCCCGAGGACAGCGGCGGCAGCGACTCCGAGAGCGACGCAGAAGAGGCCGCCGCCATCGAGGCTCTCCGACGCCGCCGCGCGAGGCGGCAAGCTGCGGACGCGACGACGTCTGAAGAAGAGGCGGTCCGAGATGGCCCCGGCGAAGACAGCGACGGCTCCGCGGAAGCGATGGACTCCGCCGCTTCCCAGCCCCCTGCGCCATCCACCCCTTCCTCATCCTCCTCTTCTTCCGAATCCCCGTGATGCCACCGCCGCCGCTCCGACGCGCGGGGGAGATCATTGGCGAAGATGACTGCTCGTCGGACGAAGACGTCGCGGAGGCGGGGCCGAGGGCCGTCCGCTCGCCGCCGCAGGACGTCGCTCCCTTGGACGCCGGGCTCCTGATCGCCCTGTCGCGACCCGGCGAGCAAGAGCTGCGGCGCTGGGTCCTCGAACAACCCGGGGCCTCCCGCGACTGCACGGAGGCCGCTCGCGAAGAGCTGCTGAGGCCCTGGGTGGAGCGGCGCTGGGAGCTGCTTCAGGCCGGCGTCGACGAGCTGCTGCGGCTGCGGGGGCACGTGCAGTTGCTGGAGGCGGAGCTGGACGTGCTGCAGGAGCGCAGGCGCAGCGAGTGCGAGGAGCTGGAGACGCTGCGGCGCTACCAGGCCACCGCCGACGTGGACCTCCTGAAGGCCGTCAACTACCTCGTGCGCTGCTCGGAGGCCGAGCAGGCCTCCGCCTCCGCCGCCGCTCCCGCCGCCGCCGCCCCCGCGGTTGCCCTCGGCCCGGGGCGGAACAGATACTCCCACCACTGAAAATGGGCTCATCATCCGTCGCGAGGCTGCAGGCGATGGCCTCTCTCTTCGTCCTGCTCTTCGCCGCGGCGCATCTCTTCCACTCCGCCAAGAGCGACGAGCTTTGCAACGGGGGGTACTTCGCCACGCTGACGGTCTGGACGCTGGTGGCGACGGCCTACGCGCTGGTCGCCGGCGGCCCCCCCGCCTTGCTCGCCGCGGTGCTGGCCGTGAACGCGCTGGTCTGCGCGCTGTACTACGCCGTCGTGAACCAGGGCGTCGTCGCGGGCACCTCCTTCCTGCTGCACGGCGGCTGCGCGCTGGTGCTGGCGGCCTTCGTGGCCTGCGGCGCGCTGCACGCCAGGGGCTCGCCGGCCGCCGCCGCCGCCGCGGCGCTGGGCTTCCTGCTGGCCAACGCGCTGCTGCAGTGCTGGCACGAGGGCCAGGTGCAGGCGCCGCTCTACCCCTCGGCCGGCCGCCGCTTCCAGCACCCGCTCTGGCGCTTGGCGGTGCTGCCGCTGGTCGGTGCCGCCGCGGCCGCGGGCCTGACCGCCGCGCTCTGACGGCCCCGCGTTTTTGCACCCGGCAGACAAATCATGCCGGGCGAGGCCGCAGAGGCTGCCGAGGCCGTCGAAGACGACCTGGCGCCGCTGCGCCGCCTCGCTGCGACGGCCCTGGGCGCGGAGGAGGCGGCGCTGCAGGTGTTGGCGCGGCGGCGCTCCAGGCAGCTGCAGCAGGCCGTCTTCGCCGTCCGCTCGCCCCGAATCCCGGCGGCGGCGGCGAAGAGCTTCTTGCTCCGGGGGAGTTCGCCCGCCACGCGGCGCCGCGTGCGCCGAGAGCTGCTGCTGGCGCGCTGGGCTTCGGATCGGGGCCTCGGCGCGCCGGTGCTGGGCTCGGAGTGCGCCGAAGACGTCGCCGTCTTGCTCATGGAGCAGGCCTGCGACGACCTGGAGCGCTTCCACGCCCGCAGGTCGCCGCCGCCCTTCCCGCTGCTGCGCGAGCTTTGGCGGGCGGCCTTCGCGCTAGTGCGCGACGGGCGCCTGGTCTCGCAGCGGCTGGTCTGCGCCGACCTCAAGCCTTCGAACCTCCTCATCTTCGCCGAGGCCGGCGCCGCCGACGCAGCCTCGCAGGACGCCCGCGCCTTGCCCGTCGCCGCCGCCGCGGGCGACATCGCGGCGGCCGTCAAGCGGGGCCGCGGCGTCCGGTCGCAGCACGACGCCGCCCTGCGCCTGCGGCTCGCCGATTTCGACCCTCGCTTCTGGGCGCGCGTGGAGTCGCAACAGGCGGCGGCCCGGCTCAACGCCGTCTTCCTGCTGGCCAACAGCGTCTTCTGGCGGCCGCAGAGCAGGCTCGGGCCCTTCCTGCCGCAGGAGGCCCTGGAGCTCGCCGCCGCCCTGCGCCGGCGCGAGCCTTCGCTGCTGGCGCTGCTGCGGCGGCACGAGGGCCTCCTGCGCAAAGGCCCGATGCACTACTACGGCGCCCGGACGGGCGTCAAGTGCGCCAGTCTGGAGCAGCTGCTGCTCGCCCTCGACGAAGCGTTGAGCTGCCACGCGCTCCCGCTTCCTGCCAGGCAGTAAATGGCAGGGGGCTCCGGGTGGCGGCTCTGCTGGCTGCTGCTGACGGGCTGCTGCGGCGGCCGCAAGCCGCGAGGGACGGATCTGGACTTCGCGCTCATGACCGAAGTGGAGGAGCGTCGCCTGTTGGGCGGCGGCAGCAGCAGCGGCAGCGGCGGCGGGGGTCCGGCGGCGGGAGGCCGTTGTTGATCGATGCCTGCCTCGCGCTTCAGGCGGCGGCCGCGTCGGGGAAGAGCGCGGCGTATTGCTTGTACACGCGCGTGTCTTCGGGCCACTTGTCGGGCGTGCAGCCCTCGGGGGACCTGTTGGAGCCTCCCTCCAGCGCGCCGATCGAATGAAAGAAGCAGCAGTCGTAGAGATCTCTGACCTGATTCAGGGGGCACTCGTCCGAAGGCACAGGCTGCGCCGCGGCCTCTCTGTGGCCGTGGTGGCGGCTGTGATGCCGTGACGGCGAGGACGCTCGGAGCACCGGCAGGCACGTCATGCGGTCGTAGCAGGCCTCTTTGCCCAGGAAGTGGCTCTGGACGATCTTGCTGTTGAAGCCCTCCGGTTCCGGCCGGCGGGCGCGGTGGCGCGGCGAGGCGGGCGCGGGTGCCTTGTCGGGCAGGAGCTGGCGCGGCTCCGCGTCGACCTGCATCCGTGCTCTTTACCAAGGCGGTCGCCTCGCCACCTTCTTTTCTTGAGGGGAGGGGTGTGCGCGCGGCGAGGGGGGCGGGGGCAGCCATGGCCGCGGCCCCGCAGCCGCGCGAAGGCCCCGGTGCGCTGCTGGAGCTGCAGTGCTCCATCTGCCGCGACCTCTTCGACGACGCGGTGCTGGCGCGCGACGGCTTCCCCTACTGCCGCGGCTGCATCGTCCAGTGGGCCGGGCACGGGGAGAGGGAGTGGAGGTCGCCGCGCACCAACGAGGCCCACGAGGGCCACCCCGTGCTCCGCGGCGACGTCGAGCGCGACTGCAAGGCCCGCGAGCTGCGACTGGCGCAGGCCATGCGTGACCTGGAGCGCGACCCGGACGGCGTCGGCGGCACCCTCGACCTCACGCACGCCGGCCTGCCGCTGCTGGGCCGGGGCGAGTGCTCGACGCTGGTGTGGTACCCCAAGGTGCTGGCCGCGCCGTTCCTGCAGCTGGCGGCGCTCTGGCGCGCGGAGCTCCTGGAGCTGCTGCCCGACGAGAGCCTGCGCGAGCTCTGCCGCATGGACCGCCACTGCGTGAGGCTGCCGCTGTTGGAGATGGAGGTGCTGCGGCGGCTCCTCCGGGAGGCCGTGTGGCGCTGCCGGCAGGAGCGCGACGAAGAGCACGCGCAGCTGCTGCGGCTCGTCAAGGACCACTTCTGCTGGCGGGCCACCATGACGGACGCCGTGGAGCTGCCGCCCTCGGCCCTCTACTCCCATCGGAACTGCCGGCCCGGCACCGAAGGCCTCTACTACCGCGCCTGGGTGCAGAGCTGCCCGCAGCGCCTCCTCTTCGTCAAGGGCCAGGCCGTGAACGAGCGGCGCGTCTTCCTGTCCGTGCCTCTGCGGAGCGACAGGCTGCGAGGCGCCTGCGAGACGCCCTTCCTCACGCGCCTCTCCCACGAGCCCCCCAGGGCACGCGAGCCCGTCGCGCAGGAAGAGGAGTCCTTCCTGGGCTGCTTCGGGTCGGAGGCGCTGCTGGCGCTCGACAGCGGGCACTGGCGGCGCAGGCGCGGCGGCCTCGTCTTCCCCGACTCGCGAGGCGCGGGCGAGAGCGACGACGAAGACTGGGAGGAGACCGCGCCGGAGGGCTGCTCCGCCGTGCTGCAGCGGCAGCTCCGCCACCTCCCCAAGGGCTTCCTCTACCACGCCTCGCTGGAGGACAACGCCCACTTCTACGAGCAGAAGGCCGAGCTAGCCGCCGCCATGGAGGTGCTGCTGGAGCTCTGCGAGGAGGGCGTCACAGCGCCCGCGGAGGGGCGCAAGCGCGCTCGGGTCGAGAGCGGGTGAGCTGCGCACCTCCTCTCCACCCGCACCGACCGCTGTTCCGCTCGTGGCTCCCAGCGCCGTCTCCGGCGGGCCCCTCGCAAGCCATGTCCCAGGCGACGCCGCCCCCTCCCTTCGCCGCCGTCTCCTGCTCCTCCTCCTCTTCCTCGGCGCCGGTCGGCGCGGCGCAGCCGCTCCTTTACAGATGCATGGCCTGCAAGGAGGAGATGCCCCTGCAGGAGAGCGGCACGCCCCTCTGCCACTGCGGCTGGAGGATCTTCACCAAGACCAAGAGACAGGCCGTTCGCAGTTACTCGACCGACTGAGCGCCGTCCGGCCGCAGCTGGCCGCGCGCCTCGCTGAGGCCGCCCTGCCCGTGCTGGAGGCGGAGCTGCTGCCGCGGGCCGCCGAGGCGCGCGGCGACGGCCGCTCGCTGCGCGCCCGGGGGCCGCGGTGCCTGCTGCGCTTCGCGCGCGGCGAGCTGCTGCGCGTGGAGCTCGCGGCCGTCGTCGTCGTCGCGCCCTCCGAGACGAAAGGCAAGAAGCGAAGCCGGGGCTGAAGAGAAATGGACGTGCTGACCGCCCTCCTGCCTGCGGCGCCGCTGGCCGGGCGTAGCGAGCGCAGCGTGCACAGCGTGCGCTGCGGCGGCCGCAGCGCGACGAGCTGCCCGACCTTCGCCGAGGGCTGCTTCGACTTCAGCCCGATGTATTGCTCCGAGGCCTCAGCGCGGCCGGAGGCGCCGCCGCCGCCGCAAGGGCCGCCGCCGCGGCGGCAGGCGGAGCAGCCGGCCGCGAGGCTCTGGACGGACCCCGGGGCCCCGCGCCTCGGCAGCGCGCTGCCGGAGGCGAAGCAGCTCTGCGTCCGCGGGGTCTGCGACGCGCTGGCGCCCGCGGAGGCCTCGCTCTGCTACTGCCGCGGCACGGCCGCCGAGCCGCAGCAGTGCGACCCCGCGCTCGGCAACGCTCAGGCCGCCGCCGAAGCGGCCCGGGCGCTCTGCGGCGCCACGAGGTGAGCCAAGTGCGCTTACGGGTCCCGCTCCTCTTCCTCCTCGTCCTCCTCGCCGCCGCCGAAGACGGCCTCGAAGGCTGCGGCGGCTGCGGCGCCGTCGTCCGCCGCCCCGCCCGGCGCCTCGTCGACCTCCTCGTCGGCCGGCTCGGCCTTCCAGCCGCCGCGCCGCAGGAACGGCAGGCCCCGGACGACGCTGCGGCGCGCGGCCTCGAAGGCCGCCGGGTCCGCACCCAGCTCGCGCAGGGCGGCGGCGAGCTCCTCGCAGCAGTCGGCGACGCGCGTGATGTGGCGGCAAAAGGAGCCCACCGGCAGCAGCTGCTTGAGGTCCGCCAGAGCGGCGCCGTAGGACCAGCAGAGCACGGCCGCGGTCCAGTCGCGGTGCGTGGTCTCGAAGCCGGCGAGGCCGGGGGCGACGAGCGCCAGCATGGCGTCCGCCTCCAGCAGGAGCACCGGCAGCAGGCCGTCGGGCTCCACGCGCCTGCTGCCGTCGCCGGCGCCCGCGCCGCCGCCCTCCTGGAGCACCTGCGACGCGAAGGCCAGCGCCCGGGGCGCGTCGAGCTCCCCCAGCGCCAGCAGCCGCTCCAGCACCCGGTGAGGCTCGCGGCAGGTCCGGATCTCGCAGGCGGCCAGGCCCTGCGGCGTCAGCTCGCCGCCGCGCACGGCCCAGCCCTCGAGCGCCCTGGCGGCGCGGGCGAAGTCCTCGTGCAGCGGCGAGCTCGCCAGCGCGCGCTGAGAAGCCCGGCAGCGGAAGCAGACGCTGAGCACGCGGGCGTAGAGCGCCGGGTCCACCTGGCCCGGCGGCGCCTCCAGCAGGGCGCGGGCCGCCTGCTGCAGCTCCAGGAGTCGGTCGACGTCCTCCCAGGGCAGCCGCGTCGCGGCGCCGCGTCTGGCTTGCGTCAGCGGCACCAGGCGGCCACCCGCCGGGGCGGCGGCGGCGGGCGGTGGCACGCGCACCACCACGCCGCCGTCCGGCTGCAGCAGCAGTTCCCTGGGCTGCGGCGCCGCGACGCGCGCGAAGGGCAGCAGCGCGGCCGGCGCGGCCAGCAGCAGGTGCGCGGCCTCCACCTGGCGTCGCACCAGGCTCTTGGCGGCCGCGTCGTCGCCCAGCAGCGCCAGCGCCTCGTCCAGCAGCGTCGCGTCGCGCGCGGCCCGCAGCGCCAGGCCGTGCTCCTCGGGGCAGGCCAGCGCCTGGATCTCGGAGAGGAGGCAGCGGCGGTCGCGCAGCGCGCGCAGCACGTCGCCGGCCGCGAAGCCGCTGGGCGGCAGCACGGCCGGCAGCGGCAGCTGCATCAGCGCCTGCGCCGCCGGCCGGTCGGCCTCGTTCTTCACCAGCAGCACGCAGTGGCCCTCGCGCTCGTAGCCGGGCCGGCCGGCGCGACCCACCAGCTGGTGGAAGAGGAGCGGGTCGATGTCCTCGTGCGCGAGGCTGCCGTCGCCGCCGCGGCGCGGCACGCGTGCCGAGAGCAGGCACAGGGTGCGCACCGGCAGGTTGATGCCCGCCGAGAGCGTGGAGCTGGAGAAGACCAGGCGCAGCGCGCGGCGTTCGGCCAGCCAGCTCACGAGCTCCAGGTAGGGCGGCGGCGCGTGGCTGTGGTGCACGCCGACGCCGCGGTCGGCCCAGAAGCGGTAGAGCGCGAAGAGCTCGCGGTCCTCGGCCGGCACGCCGCGCAGCAGCCGGGCGAAGCCCGTGGCGATCTGGCGCCGCGCGGCGCGGTCGGGCGCGGGCGCCGCGGCGGCCGCCCAGTCCGCCAGCTCGTCCAGGCGGCGGCAGCTGAAGGCGACGAGCAGCGTTGGGTGGCAGGCCTGGCGGTCCAGCTGCGCCAGGAGGCGCAGCAGGCTCTGGCGGTCGCCGAGGCCGCCGATGGCCTGCGCGCGGAAGACCTGCCGCCTGGGCGGTGGGGGCAGCGGCGCCAGCCGGTTGCTGTTGCAGCAGTAGCAGTGGAAGAAGATGTCGACGGGCCGCCGCTGCGCGCCGATGACGAAGGTCGGGAAGTCGTTGAGGCGCGACAGGAAAGCGGCCAGGTCCGCGACGTTGGGCAGCGTGCCGGACAGCGCCACCACGGAGCGGCGGTGGGGCGCCGCGGCGTGGGCCAGGATCTCCTGCAGCACGGGCCCGCGTTCCGAGCCCAGGAAGTGGAATTCGTCGAGCACGAGGCGCGGGCAGCCGTCCAGCCGCTCGGGCTCCTGCGCGGCCAGCCGCGCCAGCACCTCGTAGGTGCAGACGGTGATGCCGGCGCGCTCGGCGTCGCCCTTGCGCGCGGGCCCCGTCAGCATGCAGAGGTCCTCGCTGCGGGCGCCGCCCAGCCGGGCGTAGATCTGTTCCACGAGCGCGATGAGCGGCTCGGCCACGAAGACGCGCTCGCCGTGCTCGCGGGCCAGCGCCACGCAGGCCTCGATGAGCCGCGTCTTGCCGCTGCCGGTGGGCGAGGCCACGAGCAGGTTCTTCGGCGCTGGGTCGCGGAGCAGGTCGAAGCCCACGCGCTGGTAGGGGTAGAGGCCGCCGTCGTCGCCCGGGCCGGGCGTGAGGCAGTCGGGGAAGCAGACGCGGTCGAAACCGTGGCCGCTGGGCGGCGCCCGTGCCAGCTCGGCCTCCAGGGCCTCCAGGGCCTCCAAGGCCTCAAGGCTTGCCGCCGCCTCCGCTGGCGCGCACGAAGGCGGAGAGGCGCCGCCAGAGGGCTCCGACATCCTCGAACTCCTCGATCTTGAAGGCACCGCGGTCGGCCGCGAGCTCCAGCAGCCCGACGAGGCGCTCCAGGTCGCCCTGCGCGAGTTCGGGGCCGCGCTCAGTCCGGGACGTCGCGGCGGCCTCGCGTTCCATGCGAGTCGTGCTTTTCCACAGGCGCCGGGCCGACTCCGGGGCCGTTTCAACGCGCGGCGCGGGCGGCGGCGCAGAGGCGCAGCGCGCTGCAGGCCGCGCCGACGACGCAGAGGCAGGAGAAGAGCCGCAGCAGCAGCAGCCAGGACGCCGCCCGCTCCAGAACGGCCCCGTGGCGCGGCGCGAGCTCTTCGTCGCCTCGGAGCTCGGCGACGAAGTCGGACAGGGCCAATTGCGCGCTGCCCACCACGGCCGCGCCGCAGAGCGTCAGGAAGAAGACGCCGCGATCGCAGCGCCCGGCGGCGTCGGCGAGGGCGAGCCGCATCTGCGAAGCGTTTAATACGGGGTGCCGCCGTAGCCCCGCGTCATCTTGCTGTAGACGAGGCCTCCCGAGACGACGAGGACGGCCAACACCAAGACCAGTGGCTTCCATCTCTGCTTGTAGTCGGTGGCCAGCAAGGCGTCGCGCTTGTATGCATCGGCGGAGAAGAGGTCCATGAGGACCAGAACCAAGAGGTAGCCGGAGGCCGCCAGGATGAGCAAGGCCAAGGAGACGCTCTGCCACGTGCCGGCTTCGTTGAGCCCGAAGCTGGCGGAGAGCAGGGGTACGCCCAGCATGCCCATGGAGAAGAGCAGCGCCATGAGCACCGTCACGATCAGGGACGCATCCCGCAGCATCGACGTCGTGAACTTGGCCGTCATGGTGCGTCGGTTTACTTTCGCTGGTTTTTTTTTCTCGTGCTCCCTCGACCGTGAGGGATCTTCGGAGAAGCAAATGGACCTCCCCAGCAGCGTGGCCCTGCTGCTGCGCGGCTTCGACCGCTGGGTGGTCGAAGCCAAGCCGAGCTGCGAGGACGCCACGCGGGTCTTGAGGTGTCTGCAGCGCGCGGCCGCCCAGACCAAGCGGGTCAGCGGCCAGACCGTGCCCTCCATTCCGGTGCTGCTGCAGAGCGAGCGCTTCGGCCGCCCGGACACGCGCAGCTTCGCCATGTCTTCGCTACCCACCGACGCCCTGCTCTTCTGACAAGGAGCCTCATCGGAGCGCCTGCGGCTCGAAGAAGCCGTTCACTGCGCAGATGGCGCGCACCAGGGCCTGCCGCTCTTCCTCGTCCTCGTCCCGATGTCGCAAGCCCATCTCGGCGCGCAGGTCTCCCGCGAACGTCTCCAGCGCGGCCGCCTCGCCGCCCTGGCACGCCTCGTCTCCCCCGGCCTCGGCGCCGGTCGCGGCCGGGAAGTGCCGCGCGAAGCGGACCGCCCCCTCGGCCAGCGCCTTGGCTTGGGCCGTGAGTTTCTCCTTCGAACCGAGCAGCGTCAGCAGCCGCGCGGTGTCGCCCCCCTGAGCCAGTGGCGAGAGCTGGGCCTTGACCTCGAAGAAGAGCTTCTCGGCCGGCCGGACCTCCTCGGAGGCGAAGGTCGAGAGCAGCAGGTTTGGCCGGCGCCCCGAGGAAGGAACCAGGAGCTCCAGGACGCGCCGCAGCGGCCCGAGCCCGAAGCCGAGAGAGTCCAGCAGCCGGTGCAGGCAGAGCAGCCGGTAGAGCTGCACGTTTTCCAAAATGAAGCCGGACCCCACCAGCAGCGCCGCCAGCCGCACGGCGTCGCCCAGCGCGTTGTAGGCCGAGACGCTGGCCAGCAGCAGACGGTAGGCGCAGAGCAGCCGCAGCCGCTCGAAGAGCAGTCGCTTGAAGACGTCGGCCAGCGTCCGCTCGAACGCGGCGAAGTTGGTCGTCGACGCGGCGGCGTCCGCCTGCTCCTGCCGCCGCTGCAGCTGCGAGAGGAGCTTTTCCTGCCGCAGCTTGACGTCGCGAAGTTCCTTGGCCGAGGCCTCCCTGTGCAGCGAGTCGATGAAGGCCTTCTCCAGAGGCTGCTGGAAGGAGTTGATCGTACAGGCGTTGCCGAGCTCCAGCAGGCTCCAGAAGAAGGCGTGGCGCGCCTCGTCGCCGGACAGGAGCACGGCGAGCGACTGCAGCGCCGCCTCCAGCCGAGGGAGGTCCATGCGCAGCACCGTCTTCTGTCTCACGATGCCCTGCAGGGGTTCGGCCTGCTTCTGCTTGTCGACGGAGGCCAAGAACTTGGTGTATTCGAAGTCGACGACCAACCACTCGCCGCTGCGCTCGCTCCTCCGGACCGTGTGGTCGGCCAGGTCGCGCAGCAGGGAGGGTTCGACGTGCAGCGCTTCGAAGCAGTGCAGCAGCCCGGAGCAGGCGGTCTCCTCCAGGACGAGGCCGGGGCGCAGCAGCTGCGCGCCCAGCGTCAGCACCGTCAGGGTGAGCAAATCGTCACGCGTGAAGGCGTCGACGCCCACCAGCAGCAGCGGCGCGACGAGGCCCAGCATCGTCACAGAGTCGCGCAGCCTGGAGATGATCAGCTCCTCCTCGGATCGCAGCAGCCTTGCCAGCACCTCTTCTTCCTGAGCGCGCGCGAGCCCCGCCTCGCGCAAGCGACGCTCCTCCGCCGCGCGACGGCTCGTTTGGCGCCGGGCCCGGAGCTGCTCGAAGGGCTCGCTTGCATCAGTGCCCTGCGACGGCGCGCCGCGGCTCTGCGGGCGACTCCTTCTGCCGCCCCCGCCTTTGGACTTCGACTTCGGCGAGCGCTTAGGACGGTCTCCGCCGCGCTTCGACCTCGATGAGCTCTTCGAGGAGGAGGAGGAGGAAGAGGCCCCGCCTTTGGCTTTTGACTTCGGCGAGCGCTTAGGACGGTCTCTACCGCCCTTCGACCTGCTTGAGCTTTTCGAAGACTTGTCGCTCCCGCTGCCGCTGTCGCTGCCGCTGTCGCTGCCGCTCTCGCTGCCGCTCTCGCTGCCGCTGCCGGAGCTCGAGGAGCTTGTCGAGGACTTGCCGCTCTCGCTGCCGCTGCCGGAGCTCGAGGAGCTTGGCGAGGACTTGCCGCTCTTGCTGCCGCCCTTCGACCTCGATGGGCCTTTCGAGGAGGACTTACTACTCTCGCCGCCGGCCGCGCCCGCTTCGGATCGAGCCGCTTCCCCCGCTTCCTGCGGCGCCGATGGCGACGGCCTCCGACCACCTGCCTCCACCGACATCCGATCTCTCTTTCCTGTGGGCGACGCTCGCGGCGGACGTTGCTGCGGCCGAGCAGCGCCTGGCCCACGAGCGGCACCTGGAGCTCTCCTTCCTGCTGCGGCTGAAGAAGGAGCCGGAGCGGCTAGGCCTCCAGAGCGGCGCCGACGTGCACGGCGATCGCCGCCTGGAGGCGCAGCTGGCAGTCGAGCGGCTCCGCCGACGACTGGACGTCGCCGAGGCCGCGCGGCTCGCCGGCGCGGCTGCGCGGCCCGGCCGACCCGAGCCCCCGGGGCTACTTCTCGACGGGCGGCAACAACAAAGATGAACGAGGGAGGTCTGCCGGTGGGAGGAGGAGGAGGAAGAGGCTCGGCCATGGGCCCGCGGGCGACGGAGATGAGCTGCTACCTCAAGGACGGCCGCCTCGTCTGCGAGGTGCGGCCGAGTGGGGGGTCGCCACCGCAGGACGACCGCGTCGGCGAGAGCGCCCTGGCGACGAGACCCGGCGCGCTCGGCGACGGCCGCGGGGCGCGCGCGCTGGGCTTCCCGGAGCCGCCGCGCCTGGGCTTTCTCATGCAAGGCCTCGAGCGGCCCAGCCCGGAGCGAGGCAGGCGCTGGGAGGCCGACGGCGCCGGCAACCAGCTGCTCCTGTCCCGTAACCTCGGCGCCAGGCCGCCGCGCGCCTCCGGCGGCGCCGTCGAGAGGCAGCTGGCGCCGCAGCCCAGAGTGCTGCCGCCAGTGCCCACCGTGGCGGCCCTGACGTACGAGAACTGAACCGCGGCAGCGGCGTCCGCGCCCGGCCGGCGGCCTGCTGCAAAGCCATGCAGGAAGCCAGTGCCGCCGGACGGGAGGAGGAGGAAGAGGATAAGGACACGGAGGAGCAAGAGCTGCTCGCCCTGCTGCGACCGGCCTTGCGCCGGGCGCGCGAAGCCCTGTCCCCCGCGGAGCTGCAGCTGCTGCTGCGCCGCTGGACGGAGCCCGCGAAGCTGGTGGGTCGCGTCGTCGAAGAGCGGCCGGACGGCAGCCTCTGCGTCGTCCGGGGCGGCTCCTGCTTCCTGCCCGCCGAGCGACTCCCCGTCGGGGAGCGCGTGTGCCTCCAGGTGCTGCCGGCGGCGGCCGGGCTGCCGTGGGCCTCCTGGGCGGAGGCGCGCCACGCCGTGGAGGAGGGCTGGGAGCTGGGCGCCGCCGGCGCGGCCAAGGGCAGGAGCGCCAGGAGCCGCGGTGAAGAAAGCGCGCCGGCCCCAGCCGCGCCGCCGCCGCCGCCCGAGAGCGGCAGGCGCCGCAGGGGTGGCGGCGGCGGGGGCCGCAGCTGAGGATGCCCTTCGGCGGGCCCAGAAGGAAATGACAGACCTGGCCGAGGCGCAGACGCTGGCGCTGCACCGCGCCGTGGAGGCCGAGGCGCTGCAGTGGTACGCCGTCTCCGAGGCGCCGCTCTACGTGAAGCAGCTGGTGTCCCTGGAGGCGGTGCGGACCGTGATGCACGGCGTCCGGTGCGTGCTGGCGGAGCTCGACCTCAAGCCCTCGGCGCTCGACGGCGTCGCCGTCCTGGATCTCTCGCCCTACTGGGGTGAGCTGCTGCGTCAGCTCTACGCGCAGGTCACGCTCTGGGCGCCCGTGGACATCGCGGACTGCACCGAGCAGCTCATCCACCGCATCGCCTCCGGCGTGCACAGCATGTTCTGGGAGCGACTGCGCTACCGCCACTTCCTCCTCAACGGCGCACCCGCCGGCGTGGCGCAGCTGCCGCTCTACGTCAACCGCGACGGCCAGAAGGTCTACGGCGTCAACAACGCCTGGTGGTCCGTGCCCGGCAAGAGCTGGGCCCAGTACGCCTCCTGCACGGCCAACGCGCCGAGACGCAAGCAGCAGCTCCGGGCCAGCGGCTGCGCGCCCAACGACGTCTTCGAGCCCAGGGCCTTCGCCTGAGGCCGTGAGCGTTCAGGCCCCCGGCGCGCGGCAAGTGTGCCCAGGGAAAAAAGGCGCCGCGCCTCCGCCATGGCCAAGACCCGAGATGAAATCTTCCCACCCATAGACTGGGTCTACAAGACGAGCCCGCGCTGGAAGCGGCGCGTCATCATCCAGCAGTATCGAGACGCCTGGGAGAAGCAACAGCAGGAGACGGCGGACTGGTACGCCGCCCAGGCCGCGCCCTCCGGCGCCGAGCCCGCGCCGCCCGCGGAGGCCGCCGGCGGCGGCGGCGACGCGGCGCAGCGGCCGAGCCGCTCCGGCGGCCCGCGCAGGCCGCCGTGAGCGACGGCGGCGCAGCGGCCGCCGCGCTCAGTCCAGGAAGCGAGACGGCCGCTCCGGGAAGCGTTCGAAGCTGGTCGGGGGTCGGGTCGTCGTCGCCGCGGCCGGGCTCCCATCTGCTCGCGGGGCTCGGTCCGCCGGCATGAAGAAGGCGAGGCGCTGCTCCTCCACGGAGCTGCGCAGCGCCAGCTCGGCCAGCCGCTGCAGGGTCACGGGGCCTCTGGTCCAGGCCGCACCCTCCATGGCGCAGAGCACGTAGTCGAAGCCGCCGTCCGCCTTCTGCACGAGTACCGGCGCGTGCGGGAAGCCGTCCAGGAAGGAAGCGCAGAGGGCCAGCGCGGCCTCCCCGCGGGCCGTGTGCAGGTACTCCACGCCCTCGCCCTCCAGGGGCGCCAGCACCGTCACCATGAGATCCACGTCGCGGGCGGCGGCGCCGGCCGGGTCGGAAGGCGCCGACAGGAACTGCAGCAGCAGCGGCGTGTCGTTGCCGCCCAGGTAGAACTCCGAGGTCTGGGATGCGATCTGGAGGATGAAGCGCGTGGCGGCCCGGGCCGCATCCGAAGCCGGCTCGGCCGCCAAGGCCCCCTCCCAGTCGAAGGTCTTGCCTTGCAGGATGGCACGCTTCCACAACATCGCGCTCCTTTTTCACCGTTCCGCGCGCCGCTTCGGCTCGCAGGGAACGCGGGCTCCGCGCCTCCCTGTCCGCTGCGCCATGAACCTTGGCGACGCGGAGGCCTTCAGGGATCACTTCCGCGCCACGCTGAAGCTGCTGACTCGCATCTGTCCCTGGACGCAGATCAAGGCGTGGGTGCAGGCGCAGCAGCATGAACTGGACGCTGCTCCCCTTATCGCCGGAGGAGGCGGTCTGGGACGAGGAGCCGGAGGCGGCCCCGCAGCGGCAGCGGGAGCGGGTGGCGGCGATGGCGCCGGCGGCCGCAGCCGACGGAGCGGCGGCGGCGGCGGAGGCCGCGGCCAGGGCGGCTGCGGAGAGCCTGAGTCAGGCCGTGGCGGAGACGCTGGCCGAGCTGACGGCCAGGGCTCTGGCAGACCTGGTCATGGAGCTTCTGCTGCGGTCGCCGTGCATCCTGCCGGCGCCGTCTTCCAGCGCAGCCGAGCCCGCCGGCGGCCGCGTCTGGACCTCGCGGTCAAGTCGGCTCCGGCAGCTGGCCCTGGCCAAGGAAAGCGGAGCTCCGCCGAGCAGGCGCGCCGGCGCGGACACCGAGGCCAAGGGGGGCACAACAAGCGGCGCCGCGAGGAGCAGCGAAGAGGCCCCGGTGGCGACGAAGGCGGCGGCGGCGGCAGCCGGAGCCGGGGGAGCGGCTGTGCAGGCTGGCCTCGGGTGGCCGGCGGCGCCGACGACGATGGGCGCCGTGGCCTCGATGCAGCCAGGCTGCCTCTCTTCGACGTCGACGACGGCGACCTCGGCGACGCCTACGGCCGCGGCACCGCCAGCCCCACCAGCCCCTCCGACTGAACTTCAGGAGGCGGCGGCGACGGCCGTGCAGGACGACAACCCTTCAGAGCTCGGCACCAGCCTGGTCGACACGACAGATGGAAGCGAACCGCTGGAAGAGGACGACGACGATGGCGAAAATCGCAGTCAGCCACCGCCGGACCATGATGACGAGGACACGGGCCTCTCTGACGGCGAGGCGGGCGAGGCCGCGTCGTCGTCGTCGTCCCTCGACTCCGACTGGGAGAATCCTCCGGTCCTGCAGCCTTGGACGCGCTTCGCGGCTTTCGCGACTTTCATGGAGCCCTGGCACGCCCGAGCCTGGCTCGGTCTCGCCGCCTGGCAGGAGGCCGCCGCGCCCTGGCTGGCGTGCGTCAAGGACAGGAGAGCCATGTGGGGCTCGCTGGTCTTCCTCTCGATCCGCTTGCGCAGCTGCCGGCGCCGCGCCTTCCGCAGCCTCCGCACGGCCTTGGGCGTTACGCTGAGCGCTCAGACGACGCCCCTCCTTCCGAGCCAGAAGGACTCTGCTCGCTCTTGAGCTCGCCCGCCGCTGCGGCGACGTCCTCGGGCTCCTCGGCCTCCTCGCGCACAGAGAGCGAGTTGCAGTGCCAGAGCTCCGGTGACTTGCTGACCACGACGATGCTGGGAAAGTTGGCCAAAAAGAGGTTCAGTTCAGCGATCTCGGACCGGTTGTATTTCGAGCACTTCCAACACTTGTGCTGCTGCTTCTTGCACTGCTGACGGAGGGTGCGATAGAGCGACGACGCGTGCAGCCTCTTTTCCGGGATGAGCACCACCTTCTCGTTGATGCTGCGCACCAGCGCCGGGATGGACTGCCCCAGCCAGGCGGGCATCCGGCGCTCGCACTCCCAGAGGCAGTAGACGTGTCCGTGGCTGATCTTCTCTCGCATGATGGAGGTCAGCTGGATGCCAGCGGGGCAGGGGATGATGTACCACTGATCCCCGTCTGACATGCTCTTTTGCCTATTCATATTTTTTCACGCGACCGCGGACCGGGGAGGCTCGGGAGTCCGGTCGACGGCGGCCTGGGGGACAGCCCCTCGCGAAGCTGGCAAGGAAAATAGAAAGCGGCTCTTCGGACGGAAGAGGCGCATAAGGCGGGCGCCTGTGGACGGTTTTGTCACCGATGGAGGTCTCCCGACTCGCCGCGCCATGCAACGCCGATGAGCCTCTTCGACTTCATCGGCGAGGCGGCGCCGCCGAAGCTCCTCCTCCTCCCCACCTGGCTGCTGCAACCGCCCCGGCAGCAGACGATGGAGCGGGCCGACGCGGCGTCGCCCGCCGAAGCCTCCGAGCTGATCCCGGCGGCGCAAAACTCCGGTATGGCAAATGCTGCGTAGAAGCTGCATCTGCATGCTGTTGAGCACCGCGGTGGTCTTCGCGCTCCTGTGGTGCTTAGGTCTTCTGGGCAGCTCTCGCCGGGAGGCAGCGGCGATGCTCCTGCGGCCCCGCTCCCGTTCCAAGTGCATCGCGGTGCTTGCCCGCGGCGACCCCAAGGGTCGTTACGAGCTCTTGCACCGCCGTCAAGCGGCGCTGGACAGGCTGCCGTGGACGCGTTCCTGGGACCGCATCATCTTCCACGAAGGCGACATCGACGAGGCCAGCTGCGGCATCGAGGCGAGGTACATCGACGTCTCCGCGACCTTCAGGAAGGTCAAGCCCACGAAGGACACGCTTCGCACGGGCGTCTGCAAGGAGATCCCGAACTCCGTGTGGCCCGTGGGCTACCGAGCGATGTGCCTCTTCTGGTTCCACGATTTCGTCGAGTACCTGGACGGTTACGACGAGGTGATGCGCATCGACGACGACTGCTACCTGGACCCGGATCAATCCGAACCCTCGCTGGGCGACCAGGACGTCTTCGCCACTTCGCTGGTGCAAGGCTGCGACGAAGCCGAGTACACCGACGGCATGGTGGAGCTGTTCAAGTCCTTGGACGCCAGCAAGGACTTCGATCGCTGCAATCACCCTTACACGAACGTCATGTGGGTGAACCTGGTCTGGGACCGCGCGATGAGGGCTCGGAAGGCCCCCGTCCTGGAGACCCGCTGCATCGATATGAATCGCTGGGGAGATATGCCGCTCTGGGGGTTTTACCTGGTCCTGCTCGGACGACGCATCAGCCCGTTGAAGCTCTCGTACGTGCACGGCAGCCACGGCGATTACCGCGTGCGTCCGAACGTCCTCTGATCGAACAGTCGCGTACGTCGCCCGCCCGCGCGGGAGCTGCTGTCAAATGGCCGCCCCAGAGAGCGACCTGCCGCGCGATGCAACGATGATGAGCCTCTTCGACTTCATCGGCGAGGCGGCGCCGCCGCCCAAGCTCCTCCTCCTCCCCGCCCGGCTGCTGCACCCGCCCCGGCAGCAGACGATGGAGCGGGCTGACGCGGCGTCGGCCGCCGAAGACTTCGAGCTGCTCCCGGCGGCGCAGTTTCGAGCGGAGGCGCAGGGCTGGACGCTGCTCCTCCGTTAACGGCGGCGGCGCAGGTGGCGCAGGTCCATGAAGTGGACCCTTTGCGGTCGCAGGTCGATGCGCCGCAGGCTGGGGTCCGACTCGGCGTCGCCGGCCTCTGACTCGGTGTCGCTGGAGTCTGACCCCGCATCCCGGAAGGCAGTGAGGTCGATGACGTCTTTCGCGGCAGCAGCCGGGGTCGGAGACCGAGCCGGACGCAGCGGCAGCAGATTCAGCTCCTCTCGCGGCAACGACGTCAGTGCGGCGTTGAAGGAGGCGAGCTTCTCCCGCTCGGGCGGGTCGAGACCGTCAGCCCAGGCGTCCAAGGTGCGAATGAAGCGCTCGAACAAGGCCTTGCACCACTGGCCTTGTTTCTCCAGACAGCTCTTGTACGCATCCGCGAAGACCCTGTTCTTCTTCCAGAGGAAAAAGAGAAGCAGGCGGTGGCTCTCGCGCCTGGCGCTGCCCTTCGGCACCCAAGGGGTCAGCAACGCTTCGACCTGGCTCAGCAGGTCCGCGAGGTCTTTGCCCATGAGGGTCGCCGCCTTCCTGGCCTCCGACGGCAGCATCGTGAGGTCGTCGTAGCCCAGGAGCAGTGCCCTGAGCTGGCCGTTCGGCGCGCACCGCACCGCCAGGCTCAGCGGGCCGATCGCACCGTGCGCGTAACCTGCCAGGTGCAGACAGTACAGCGCCGAGAGGGCGTCGCGCAGCAGCTGCTTCAGCGCGACGAAGGTCAGCCCGTGGGTGGTCAGAGAAGCGCCGCAGGACGAGAAGCGCCGCCGAGCTGCGGCGACGTCCTTCATCGCCGCCTCCAGCGGCAGGTAGTCGCCCTCGAAGGCGAGCTCCACGGTCTTGGACGACGACGCCCCGGTGCCGCGGCGGATGCTGACGCCTTGAGGCTTCAGGAACAGCGCGGGGCACTCCGAGCGCTCCGTCGTCTGCAGCCGGTCGAGTTGCTCTCTGAGCTTCTTCAGCTCGAAGAAGCCCTTGACGTGAGCGCTGCTGCCGGGCGCCAACGCGCCTGGCCCAGGATCTCTTTTGGCTCTGCGAAGGCAGCCGAAGAGGGATCGCATCGGCCTTTCTTTTTGAGATCGTTTCACCGTCTTCACTGCGCCAAGGGGGCCAGCCGGGCTGACGTGAGCGGCAACGAGGCCTCGCTGCGCCCCAGCAGCAGCGCGGCCAACACGGGGCCGGAGAGGCCGGCCTCGGCCGCCGCGGCGTCGAGGTCCTGCGGCCGCGCGGCCCGCAGGAGGACCTCGTCGCCCGAAACCCGCTCGAGCACCGTCGTGACGGCCAGCTCCTCGCCGTCCGGGGAACGCCACGTCAGGCGATAGGGCAGGCCGCAGGTCGCCGTCGAGGCGTGACCGGGGGGCAGGAGCAGCGAGAAGAGCGGGTACGTGCCGTGCAGCTCCCGCAAGCGCAGCATGGTCTTCTTCTTTTCTTGGCGCTGTCCTCCGAGCGAGCCAGGGCGGGGCCGAGCGCGCGGCGGATGAGGAGACGTTGGAAGAGGAGCAGGAGGAGCTCTTGGCCGCGTGGGACGGGGAGGGTGCGTTCGCAGCGCGGCCGCGCGGAGGCGCCGCCTCGAGACAAAACCATGCTGCATCGAGGAGGTCACGTCGCACTGCTCTTCGTCGGCCTCGCCAACGCGGCGTCCCGGGAGGCCTGTGGAGCGTGCACGACGGTGGTGCAGAACCTCCTGACGGAATGGACTGCGCTGGAGCCCACGCTCGCCGCCGAGCTCCCTGCGCGGCTCTGCGCCGGCTGTCCACTGCCAAGCAGCTGCGAGACGCTCGTCGCCGAGGGCATCCAGAGCCTCGACGCCTTGCTCAACGCTTCCACGGCTGAGGGCCTGTGTGAGCAGCTTGGAATTTGCAACGTCACGGGAGATGAGCGCCTGCAGATCTGACGCCGCTGCAAAGCCGCATGCTTCCGCAAGCGGAGCCGCCCAAGGCCCAGCCGCCGCTGGACGTCTGGGCCGAGCTGTTGGACGGCACGGAGCTGTCTCCGCAGGCCAAGGCCGTCGCCAGGGCGCGGGTGGTGACCTTCGCGACGGCCCTCCGGCGGCGAGTGCATCGGCTGCATTGGCTGTACAGGGCGGGCAGAAGCGCCGTGACCCTGGGCGCCTTGCTGATGCCCGCCCTGACGGGTCTGGATAGCCAGCGGGCGGCTCCCGAGGCGACCTTCTGGTTGGTGTGGCTGCTCGGCCTGACCACCGGCGCCAGCAACGCCTTCCTGTCGCTCTTCGGCGTGGATCGCAAGTACTTCCTGCTGAAGGAGCAGCTGGTGCGGTTGGAGAGCGAGGCGTGGCTCTTCCTGTCGCTGTCAGGGCGATACCGCGCCGGCGAGGGGCATCAGGGCCAGATGCAGGCCTTCGTCGAGAAATGTGAGCTGATCTTGGATCGCGCCACTCGGCTTCAGGACGGAGAGCGAGGGAAGGCGTCGCCTCCGAACGCGGCCTCGAATGACCCGACGCCTCCGGTGCGGGAGCAAGAAAGTCCGTCGCCTGCGAGCGTGCGAGAATGATCGCCACCCCGGCACTTCGGCACCAGTTTGAAGGCTCGAAGGCTCGCGGGAGCGCGCCATCCTCCACCCCAGATCTCAGACCCTTCCGCTCCGGGGGAGCCATGACGAAGCCCGTGCAGCCTCCTGACAGGTCGTCTGGAGCGGCGCCACTGGTGTACAAGAAGATGTTCGGGCAGTGCTGGGACGACGCGGTCGGCAAGGTGGTCTTTTCCGCGTCGTGCCCGGACGTCGCCTTGGGTCGCGTGCAGCGCGTGCAGTTCGGCAACCTGCGAGGCGCCTTCCTCGCGACGGTGCACTTCGAAGACGGGAGTCGGCGAGACTTCCCCTTCGGACCAGAGTCGCCGCTCTTGGCCGTCGCCGAGTGAGAGCGAGCATCGAAGGCTTCACCGGAACGAGAACCCCACCGCGAGCTCGAAAGTACAGGCGGAACGATGTGGCCAGCAAAAAAAATCTGATGATAAACGATGGCCCAAGAACCGGCCGTGCACGATGCGGCCTTCGTCTGCCGCGAGAACAGACAAACAGGACTTAACACCTTCGAAGAGGGTCCAGCGGACCCGTTGCCCGAGTGCGGGAGCAATTGCGACGTATACTCTCAGCTGATGCGAGGCGCCATCACGAAGGGCTTCAATATCGGGCTCAACTTTCCGCAAAGCAAGCCTCTCAACGTCGAAACGTACAACCAGGGCTGCGCCGACCCCTGGGGCTGCGTCGACAACCTGGGCTTCAGCTGCAAGGGGGCGGTCTCCCGCTTTGGACCCTCCATGGACGCTCAGTTCAAGAGGCTCAACGCAGCCTACGAGCCTTCGGGACTCGAGTACCACCCGCCCGCCTACGCCATGGGCATCAAGAACGGGACGGTGAACTCGGTCACGGGCTGGAGTCGGGGCGCCGGCGGTCGACCCGCGTGGGAGAGCCATGCCACCACGAGGCTGCCTTGCCTCCAGAGATGAATGGCCGCCTCGAAGAGATGCGTCGCCTGCCTGATGGTAAAGGCGGCTGCCAACATGAACTGGCCACGCTGGCTGCTGGCTGCGGCGCTGGGACTAGCGTTGCTGGTCGGCTGCCTCGCCGTCTTGACCCTGCCGCCACGCTGCAACTCCAAGAAGGGCGTCTCGAGCATGACGCCCTCGCAGGGGCCCTGCTCGCCGACTCGGCCGTGCCGCTGTCCGCGCACGTACGCGCCTGCCGAAAAGCCGCATCGCCTCCGCGTGGGAGCCAAGTGCTACGAGGTCCTGACATGCTCGGCCGAGTGCGCCGACGAGCTGCAGCGCCTCGCCGAAGCCAGCGAGGCGGCTTTCTTGAGCAAGTACGAGGTGTCGGGCGCCGCCGACGCCCCCGGGCTTCATCTGCATCATCATGTCACGCGGCGGCCCGCCCAGATCGCCGCGGAGGTGCCCTGCGCCTGCGACGACGGCTGACGGTGATGCTCTCGTCGCCTCCCCTTGGCCCAGTGCTTTTTTTTTCGGGAGCCGTTGGGATGCGATGTCGAGCCAGAGCCTCCATAGCGTCGAAATCCCCGCGCACAGCGTCAAGGACTTCCTGAAGAACCTGGAGCGGCGATGCAGTCCGGAGCAGCCTCCGACGTCGAGCGCGCCCCTCTGGGAGCACGCCGGCGGCTTGGAGGACGAGGGCGAAAGCTCCGGCTGTCCTTCCTGCTGGGTCCCGCACCTCGGTCGGTCCGCGTGGCTGCATGACGGCCGGAGCTTCCTCGTCGAGTACTCCGAGGAGGGAGCGCCCGTTGCCAGCATGCAGGGGGCCCATTACTTCCGCCGCCTCACGCTGTCGGGCAAGGATCGAGCCGCCGTCGAAGCCTTCGCGGCCGCCATGCTGAAGATCGAGAAGGCTCCGGACCCGCTCGAGCTCGGCAGGGTGCGAACTTGGAGCTCCACCCACCACGGCAGCTGGAAGAGCAAGGGCTTCGCGCCGGCGCAGAGCTTCGACGACCTCTTCCTGCCGAAGCAGGCCGTCGCCGACCTGCTGCGCCGCGTCGACGACTTCGTGGCCTCCGCCGAGCGCACGGCCAGGCTGGGGCGGATGCACAAGCTCAACTTGCTCCTCATGGGCGTGCCGGGCTCCGGCAAGAGCAGCCTCGTGCGCGCGCTGGCCCGCAAGTACCAGCGCGACCTGTACCTGCTGACCCTCGGCCGTCGCATGGACGACGAGGTCTGCGAGGAGCTGCTGATGGAGATGCGCGGCGACGCCATGCTGCTGGTGGAGGACTTCGACTGCTTGGGCTTCTCGCGCTCCGCCAAGAAGGAGAGCTGCAAGGACGAGGACATCCACGCCGTCACCCGCAGCTTCTTCCTGAACATGCTCGACGGCGTGCTGCGCCCGCCCACGGGCACCCTCGTGTGCCTCACGTGCAACAGCTGCACCGGCCTCGACAAGGCGCTGGCGAGGCCGGGGCGCGTCGATGTCGTGGTGCGCTTCGGCCCTCCGCAGGAGCCCGAGCTGCTGGCCGCGCTGCAGCGGCTCACGCGTCCCGCGGGGGACGAAGAAGCCCGGCAGGTCCTCTTCTCCGCCTTCTGCGCGAGGCTTCGCAAATTGGCCAAGGACCTCGTCTGCATGGCGGGTGTGGTCGATCACCTGCACCGACACCCGGTGGACTTCCTGGACGCCTTCGACGAGTTCCAGCAGCGATGCCTCCACGGCGCGGAGTTGACGGAAGAGGGCCCCCAGCACATGTACATGTGAGACCTTCGCTGACACGCCCACCCTTCTTCAGCGGGGTCGCGGCGGCGGCCGTCCTCGCCCGCCCCGGGGACTCCTCCAAAGAGGCCATGTGGCGCGATCACGACGCCCTCTTCCTGTCGGGCGGCGGCCTGAAGGTGGCCTCCTTCCTGGGGGCCCTGGAGCTGTACGACCTGGCGAGCTGCCGCGAGGTCTACGGCGTCTCGGCGGGCTCCATGCTCGCTTGCCTGTTGGCGGTGGGCTACAGCGCCGAGGCCGCCCAGCGCAGGTTTCGGGAGACGCCCTGGCCCAGCATCTTCTTCGAGGCCTGCACGCTGGGGCGCCTGGCCCGGGGCATGGCGCTGCTGGACCCGGCGCGGCTGCGCGCCCTGCTCGAGGGCTGGCTGCGAGAGGCCGGGGTGCCCGCCGGAGCCACGCTGGGCTGGCTGAGGCGGCGGCGGCCCGCGGCCAAGCACTTCGGCTGCATCGTGGCGGACGCCGACGCCGGAGAGCTGCTGCTGCTGGGGCGGCCGGGGGACGCCGCCCACGCCCGGCTGCGGCTGACGGAGATGGTGCTGGCCTCCATGGCCCTGCCCGGCGTGCTGGACGCCGTGGAGCTCGGCGGGCGCCGGCTCGTGGACGCCGGCATCGTCAACAACGCCCCGCTCTCGCTGCTGCCGCCCCGGCGGCCGGGGCGGCGGCTGCTGGCGCTGGTGCTGCGCACGCGGTTCCCGCGGGAGACGCTGCTGACCTCGCCCGCCGCGCTGCTGTGGCTGAAATGCAACTTTCTGACGCACGCCGAAGTGCTGGCCGCCGAGGCCGCCGCCGTCACGGTGGTCCAGATGCCACAGCCCCCGGAAGAAGTGGGGCTGCTGCGCGTGAGCGAGGCGGGCTTCGCAACACTGCTGCGCCAAGGCCGCGCCGCGGCCGTGGCCTGGCGGCTGCGCGCAGAGCTGGCCGGCTGCTGCGTGCTGCTGGCGCTGCTGGCGCTGCTGGCGCGGCTGGCGCCGAAGGCCGGCAAAGAATCGCGTCGCTCGTTTCCGTCGCCCGGCTCGGCTCGCCTGCAAGGGGAAAGGGGTGCGAATGGCCACGGGGCAGGGCGCGGCGCGGCAAGAGCGGGAGCAGGCGCAGGAGCAGGAGCAGGAGCAGGAGCAGGCGCAGGAGCAGGAGCAGCAGCGCGTCTCGGGGGCCATGGCGGCCCTGGCTGCCGTGATGAGGCGCCGGGAACACTGCTGGCCCGATGTCGAGCGCTGGGCCACTCTGCTCTGGCGACCCTCGTCGGCCTGGTCGGATGAGGCCGTGGCGAGCTACTTCTCCTCGCGGCCGCGGTCGGCCGAGTCCGGCCTGCTCGAGCCGACGCTCCTGAAGGTGCTGGAGCACGACGAGAGGATCAAGAGGGAGACGAACGAGGAGATGTGCCTCTGCCTCTTCGCGAGGAACCCGAGCACCTGCGCCGGCGGCGCCAAGACGGCGGACGAGGGCCGTGCCTTCCGCGTGCCCTACCTAGACCTGCTGCTGAACCCGGCGCACGCCCGGCAGCTGGCGGCCTTCCTGCAGGCGCGGCCTCGCAAGCGGAAGGCGCCGGCGGTCACGCCGCCAGCTGGATGCTCTGCGTGAGCGAGGCGAGCACGTCGCAGGAGGCCAGCACCGCGGCCAGGCGCTGCTGCACGGCCACGAGGCGCAGCTGCTGCCGCCTCAGCCGCATGGCGGTGCGCAGCTCGGAGAGGAAGGCTGCGACCTGACGGTCCTGTGCGGCGGCCTCGGTGAGCAGCCGCGGGATGTGCACGGCCGGGCAGGCGGCCCAGTGGCGCTGCTGGCGGCGGCGCGCCTCGGCGCTCCAGGCCAGCCAGCTGGCCACGGCGGCCTCGATGCGCTGGTGGGCCGCGGCCGCCAGCCGGCGGCGCTGCTGCTCGTCGGCCGAGGGGAGGCGCAGCGCCTCGGAGATGGCGCAGAGGCAGCCGTCCGCCGCGTCCGCGACCACGGCCTTGAGGGCGGCGGCGGCCTCGCGAGCGAAGGCGCCGGCCTCGGCGAGGTGCGCGCAGCTGCGCTCCTCCTCGTCGAGCAGCTGCTGGAAGGCCTCGCCGAGGCGCTGCGGCCAGGAGAGCACCTGCAGCGCCGCCAGGTCGGCCTCGCGGCGCTCGCGCTCGAGCCGCACGTCGCGGGCGCAGACGGCCAGGGAGTCGCGCAGGTCCGCGGCCTGGCCGGGCGAGGTGGCGCGGGCGTCGAGGGCCAGTCGGTCGCCCAGCAGCGCGCGGCGCACGAGGTTGGCGACGTCCTGCACGATGCTCACTTCGGCCACGTCGGTGCGGCGCGCCAGCTCGAAGCAGGAGGCGGGGTAGGCGGTGCGGATCTCCTCGTCGAGCTCGGAGAGGAGGCCCTTGAGCTCCGCGCGGAGAGCGTCGGCCGCCGTGGGCGGCTCCATGGCGACGCTTTGTCTCTAGGCCTCGCCGGCCGCGTCCGCCCCTGCGCCGCCGGCGCCGCCGCCGCGCTTCTGGTGGTGCGCCAGCACGAACTGCAGGGCGAAGTCCTGCAGCCGCACGGCCTCGGCCGCGCCCCCGCCCGTGGACAGGGCCAGCGCGTCGGAGAGGTAGAGCGGCCTGCGGGGCGCGTCCAGCTGCGCCTCCCGCCAGCCGCGGCGCAAGCAGGCCAGGGCCTTGCGCACGTCGGCGATGGAGAGCGCCGCGGCGGCGTGCTGCTCGGCGAGCTGCTGCCCGGGCCGCGGCGAGGCCTCCAGGCCGGCGCAGGTCCTGGCGCAGAGGCTCATGGGGCGCTTTGAGATGCGCGACCGCCTTGCTCCAGCTTTTTCTCACGCGGCCGCGACGCAGACGGGGCAGGCCAGGCCCGGCAGCGGCTCGCGCACGCAGCAGGGCAGCATGGGCAGCCGCGGCTCGGCCTCGCGCGCCACGAGCGTGAAGGCGGCGCCGGGCGCTGCCGCGGCGACGCGGCGCAGCTGGCAGCACAGCTCGTTGCGCTCGCACGCCTGCAGCGGCGCCAGCACGTAGACGTCCGTGACGCCCTGGAAGACGGCCCAGTCGACGGAGAAGCAGCCGCTGGCGGGGTCGAGGAGCAGCGCGCCGCGCTCGCAGGCGTGGAAGCGCTGCAGCGTGGCGCAGAGCTGCCTGCAGCTGCCCCGCCAGGCCCAGAGCTGGCTCAGGCCGCCCTGGCGCCGCAGCGTCGCGGCGACGCGCTCGTGCAGCTCGCCCCAGGACGCCAGCAGCAGCGCCCGGCCGGGGCGAGGGCCGCCCCCGGCGGCGGCGGCGGCCGCGGCCGCACCGCGCCCCCGCAGCAGCTCGCAGAGGAAGCCGAGGTAGGGGCAGACGGGGTCGGGCCGCGGGCGGCTGTGCACGACGTCGCGCGGCAGCAGCGGCACGCGGCAGGCGGGGCACCTGCGCTGCGCGGCCAGCGACTGCTGCAGGCAGGTCTCGCAGAAGCGGTGGCCGCAGCTGGTGAGCACGGGCGGGTCTGGTTCGAAGCAGACCGGACACTCGGCGGCCGCCGCGGCCTCGCCGTCGCGCGGCTGCAGCTGCGCGCGCGCGAAGGGCGTGGGCCGCGCGCCTTGGGCCACGAAGTGCTCCAGCGCGTCGGCGCCCTCGGGCAGCGCGGCGAAGGCCGCCTTGCCGGAGCCGCAGAGGGCGCCGAAGAGCAGCCTCATCTGCCGCTTGGCGCCGTGGAAGGGCTGCAGTCGGGCCTTCTCGGCCTCGTCGGGCGCGGGCGCCGAGCGCACGGCGTAGCGCAGCACCTCGGCTCGCCCCCAACCGCGCGCGGCGGCGGCGGCGGCGGCGGCGTCGCCGACCTCGCCGGCCGGCGAGAGGTGCAGCACGCGCCGCTGCAGCGCGGCGTGCACGGCCAGGGGCTCCTGCAGCCCGGCCTCGCTGAGGCCCAGCAGCAGCGCGGCCGTGCCGGCGTCGTAGCCGGCCTCCTCGAGCTGCAGGCTCTCCGTGAGGGCCAGCGCCAGGTGCGTGCGGTAGCTGAAGGCGAACTCCATGAACGTCAGCTCCTGCGTGACGTCCGGCCAGCCCACGCTCACGAGCCGTGCCCAGGGCCGCTGCGCCAGCGCCTGCAGCTCCGGCTGGACCTCGCCGTGCTGGCAGAGCAGCTCCAGCGTGACCAGCACCACGCGGGCGCGGGCCAGCCGCGCGGCGTCCAGGTCACCCAGGGCCAGCAGGCAGACCGGCGACTCGGCCGCGGCGAGGCCCCGCCGCAGCGCCGCGGCGGCGAAGGGCGCCGTGGAGCGCTCCGTGACGACCAGCGTGGGGCCCGCGTCGCCGTCGTCGGTGGCGAGCAGCGCGGCCAGCAGGCCGAGCAGCCAGTCCGCGCGGTGCGCCGCCACGAGGCAGCCCCGCAGCACCTCCGTGGGGAAGCCGTTGGGCGGCACGCCCAGCTGCACGCAGTTGGCGCCGCCCCCGCAGCGGTAGGTGAAGCGCGACGTGCCCAGGCGCTTGGCGTCCTGGCCGTGGAAGAGCGCCGCGTTGCAGCGCGTCTCGGTCTCGCAGCCGGCCACGAAGGCGAGCGCTCGCTGCACCTCGGCCGGCAGCGCCTCGAGGGCGGCGCCGGGGGAGCCGCCGCAGCCGCGCTGCAGCTGCAGCAGCCCCGCGTTGCCGACGCAAGGCGGCAGCGAAGGCCGCACCAGCGCCTCGCGGACGCAGGCCGCCAACTCGCTCTGCGCCAGCGTCTCCGCCACCACTGCGGAGAGCGCGCGGCAGCTGTCCCGGGTGGACCACACGCTGTAGCTGAGCGGGTAGAGGAGCAGACCGCTGTCGTTGCCGCCGCCGCCGCCAAAGAGTAGGACGCCGGTGCTCCAGGTCTCGAGGCCGTCGCTGAGGCAGTGCTGCAGGAACTCGGCCTCGCCGTGGTCGCAGAGCAGCCGCGCTCGGCTGTCTTGCAGCTGCACGCTCCAGTGCTGCGAGCTGGTCGCAGGGGCGTCCACGGGCACGTGGCGCACCCAGCCGCTGAAGCAGAGCCCCGACTGGCACGGCAGCGCGGAGGGATCGCGATAGGGGCGAAATTCGCCCAGGAAGATGAAGTCCGAGTGGAAGGCCACAGCGGTCATGCCTCGCGCGTCCGTGGTTTTTGAGAGGCCGAGAGCTGGCGGCCGGCCAGGTCGGAACGCGGCGAAGCCCGCGGGGCGGGGCGGGGGCGGGCCATGGCCGCGCCGGCGGTGCAGGTGGAGCGCCTCGCGGAGGACCGCTGGCACGTCTGGCCGGCGGACGAGACCTGGCTGGGTCCGGCGGTGCAGGAGGCGCTGCGCCTCGGCGGCCCCGAGGCCGTGGCGGCCGTGGTGAAGGAGCACCCCCAGCACGAGGGCGTGCTACTGCGGGGTGAGCTGGAGGGGCTGCGGGCGGGCGTCGCGACCGTGCGGCGCCTGGTGGAGCGGCTGGCTGCGCTGGGCGAGCGCGCGCTGCTCTGCGAGGACTTCGGCAGCGCCAACCTGCTGCGCCGCGCGCTGCTGACGCGCCCCCGGGTGCTGGCGGCGGACGCGGTGCACTTCACGGAGGCCGTCGAGGACGCGGAGCACGAGCCCGTGGCGGCCCACCGGCTCGGCCAGCTGGTGCTGCAGCTCTCCGAGCCGGGGCAGAGCGACGGCGACGCCGACCCCCCGGGCCTGCGGCCGGCCGAGGCTCGGCTGCTGGTGCCGCCCGGCGAGCACGCCTTCGCGCGGCACCTGGCGCTGCCCCCGGGCGTGGCGCTGCTGCGCGGCCAGGAGAACGTGGCGCTGGGCGTGCGGGCGGTGGCCTACCGCGCGCCCGAGGAGCTGGGCTCGGCCGGCGTGCCCCCGCCGCCCCCGCCCCCGACGCTGCTGCTCGCCCGCGTGGAGCTGCGGCCCGGCTCGGTCTTCTCCGACAGACACTGCAAGTTCCGAGCCACGGGGCCCGTGAGCTACCGGCCCGAGGTCCGCCTCGAGCGGCCCTTCCCCCGGAACGCGGCCGAGCTGCTGCGCGGCGCCGGCTTCTCCTTCTCGGCGGCCACGGGCGCCGTCGGCGCCAAGCGCTTCCCGGTCCGCTCCGAGTTCGTGCAGCAGCTGCTGCCCGAGGCCGTGCTGCGGCCGCCCCGGCTGATCCAGCTGGACTTCGAGCCGCTGGCCTACGTCGGCCGCGCGCAGCTGCTGCGCGAGGCGCTGGCGCAGCTGCTGCTGGAGATGGACGCCGTGGAGCGGCAGCTGGACCGGCCCGTCAGAGCATGCGGTACGGCTTGACGCGCTCGAAGCGCCGCACGGGTCGCGCGGCCTCCGGAAGCAGCACGCCGTGGCGGGCGAAGAGCAGCCGCGGCTCGGCGCGCGGCTTTCCCAGCCGCTCGTTGACGGCGTTGTGGAAGTCGAAGACGTAGCGGCTGGCGGCCTCGACGTCGCGCACCGCGGCCTCCGGCGGCTGCAGCTGCTGGAACTCCTGCACGTGCTGCCGGCACTCCGGGCAGGGCAGCGTCTGCGGCAGCGACCGCAGCAGCTGCGCGAAGGCCTCGGGGCTGTCGAGGTTGGCGGCCGCGGTGTGCAGGAAGGTCCAGAGCGCAGGCCCCCAGACGGAGCGCTTCAGCTCGGACATACCGTCAAGGTTTTACTTTCTTCTTCATGAAGACGCTCAGCGTGCCCGGAACGGGCTGCTGCTGCTGCGCTTCGGCGGGACCGGAGGCGCCTCCGCCCGAGACCAGCGCCGCCGCGGCCGAGCGCTTCTGCCGCACGAAGGCGCCGAAGAGGCTCGGGCCGGCGGCCGCCGCGCCGGGCGCCGCCGTCGCCGGCCCCGCGCCGGCCCCGCGGCCGCCGCCGCCACGGGGCAGCGGCGGCGGCTCAGCCGCGGGCTCGCAGCGCTCGTAGACCTCCGGCGTGGAGATGAGCGGCGGCGAGCACGTGGTGCCCAGGAAGACGTGCTCCCGGCGGAAGGCCGCGATGTCCAGGTCGCCCCCGAAGATGCGCAGCCGGTGCCGCGGCGGCGCCGGCGCCACGGGGCCGCCTGTGTGGCCGAAGTGCTTCACGGCCAGGAAGTGCAGCAGCATGGTGCGGTCGCCGGAGCCGAAGGCGCAGTGCTCCATGAGGTAGGCCTTGGCGCACTGCAGGCTACAGAAGAAGCCGAAGACGTGGAAGACCTCGCGGCGCCGGTCGTAGGAGTTGGGGAGACACACCGGCGCGGCCGGCCCTCCGTCCGCGCGCACGCTCGGGCAGGCGTGGCAGCAGTGCCAGCACAGCACCTCCCGCCAGTGCGGCGGCGGCCAAGCTAGCGCCTCCTCGTAGCCGAAGAGAGGATGGCGGAAGATGGCGTCGCGGGGGGTCATCTCGGAGTCCAAAACGTTACAGCACAGGATGCGCTCCACCGGGGCGGCGGAGGCCTCGGCCGCCATGAGGTCACACACGGCGGGAGAGGCGCAAGAGCGCGACCCACCGCCGCCGCCGGGCTCGATCAGCTAGCTCGGAGGCTCTCGCTCGCCTCCCTCTTTGACAGGCAGGGCCGCCCCGCGCTCCCGCGGCGCCGCGCGGCAGCCCGGCGGCCGCGAACGCGCGCGGGCTTTCTGCAAATGAAGCGCACGGCGGCACGCGCCGAAGGCCCCGCGGGCGGCGGCGGAGGCGGCGGCGGCGGAGGCGGCGGCGGAGGCGGCGGCGGAGGCGGCGGTGCGCGCTTCAGGCGAAAGAGGGGCGAGGGGACGGCGCTGCAGCTGCTGCCGCTGGCGCAGCTGGCGCCCGAGAGCCTGCAGCTCGATGACGCCATCACCTACCCCAAAAACCGCTTCTTCGCGCCGCAGCTGCTGCTGGCCGCTCGCCAGCCGGGCGCCCCGCGGCCGCGGCCGCTGCTGAAGCTGGACGGCTGGCTGGGGCTCAAGTTCGGCGTGGACTGTCGCACCTGGGACCGGGGCGGCGGCGGCGGCGCGACCGCCGAGGCCTCGACGGCTGCCGCCGCAGCCGCCCCGCCGGAGGCCGTGCGGCTGCAGGTGCAGCTGCCCGCGCCGCTCGCCGCGCAGCTGCAGGCGCTGGACGCGCGCGCCGAGGAGCTGCTGCGCCCCTTCGTGCAAGACGAGCAGGGTCGCCCTCTTGCCTGGCAGCCGCTGGTCAAGCGCTCGGAGCGCAGCCCCGAGCCCCACGCCGTCGTCAAGGCCTACCTCGTCGCTCGACAAGGCGCCAGCGTCGCACCGCTGACGCAGCTGAAGCTCCGGCTGCCCGGCGGCGGCTGCGTCCGCGGCGCCGGCTGGGACTTCCTTCAGCGGCATCTCTGCCGCTACGACCAGTTCCGAGACGGCCGCTGCCGGCTGGCCGTAGAACTCCAATATTGGTGCATGAACGGCAGCGCGGGGCTCACGCTGCAGGCCTACGCCTTGGTGCTGGAGCCCTCCGAGGATCTCTGCGACGCCGCCGACGGGCCTTCCGTGGACGACGTCTTCCCGGAGGCGGAGCTGCAGCAGTCGGCCTGAAAGGCCGGCGGGCTGGCGCGGCCGCCGAGCCTTTAGGTGCACCGCGAACACACCGGAGAAGACAAAATGGAGCCGTCTTATCTCAGGGACCCCTTCTTCCCCATCTGCAAAGCGATCTGCCCCACCTGGCAGCAGGGCAGCGCGGCTATGCTGGATACGCAGTGCCTCGCCACCTGCAACTCCGTGATGACGCAGGCGGTGAACAGCGACGAGGGCCTGCAGACGCTGGTGACGGCGATCCAGCAAGCGCAGCAAGGCCAGCCAGCGCAGCCCCCGGCGGCGGGCATGGGCAACCTGGCCACAATGGCGCAGACGCACCACAAAAGCACGGGTATGGGCATGGCCAAGATGGCGCATTCGCCCCGTGGGGGCATGAACAAGATGTGAAGGGTCATCGCAAGAGGCCGCTCTCCTTCCTGCGGTGGGCCTCGTACAGGCCTGCGTAGAGCTCGAGCGCGGGCGCAAAGTGCAGGGCCTGCTTCGACGTGGCCTCCGGGATCACCCGCGCGACGACGCCCGCGTCGGCGGCCTCCTTCCAACGCCGTGCGCAAAGGCACCAGCGGTCGCCGGGTCTGAGACCCGAGAGGCGGTTGCCGCGCGCGTCCGTGAAGTCCAGGAACTCCCGGGAGAGCTCGGCGCAGACCAGGTGGTTGCCCGAGTCGCTGGAAGCCGGCCGGCAGTAGCCGTCTCGCAGGAAGCCCGTCATCGGCTCCCGGGAGCAAGACTCGAGTGGCTCGTCGAAGAGGTTGCGCTCCTCCGCCATTTGCTTCACGGAAGAACGCCGCCGCTCGCGCGTCGGCTCCGGTGGAGCTTCCCTTTTTCCCTTCCTTCTCCTTGTGGCCATGGCGCCCAAGAAACAGCCCGAGGCCGCCGCCAAACGCAAGCGACCCGCCGACCGCGGCGAGAGCCCGCCGGCCCAGGCCAGGCGCACCGCGGGCGGCGGCAGCGGCGGCGGCGGCGGCGCCTCCGCGGCCGCCGGGCCCTCGGCGGCCTCCACCCGTGAGTTCCGGTGGCTCTCGCCCCAGGAGGCGGTGCTGCACCGCCCCGACGCCTACGTCGGCGGCCTGGACCCAGTGCCCGGCGAAGGCTGGCTGCTGGATCCGGAGCTGCGGCGCGTGAAGCGCAGCTGGCTGCTCTCGCCCATCTGGCTGAAGATCTTCGACGAGGCCGTCGTCAACGCCCTGGACCAGAGCCGGCGGGACGCCGAGCTGAAGCGGATCGGCGTCCACTTCTCTCGGGAGGACGGCAGCATCACCGTGGAGAACGACGGCAGGGGCATCCCCATCGAGTTCTTCCCCGCGAAGGACGGCGAGCCGATGGACCGCTACGTCCCCGAGGTGCTCTTCACCGAGCTCTCCGCGGGCAGCAACTTCGACGACTCTCAGGAACGGCTGCTGGGCGGCCGCAACGGCGTCGGCATCTCCTGCACCAACATCTGGAGCACGCTCTTCGAGGTCGAGGTGAAGGACAAGCGGCGGCTCTTCAGGCAGAGCTTCAGGAAGAACCTCACGGAGCGCGGGCCGCAGGAGGTCCTGCCGCAGCCCTGCCTGGCGGGCCTGGTCCGCGTCCGCTACGTGCCCGACTACGCGCGCATGCAGCTGGACTGGGCCGCGCAGCCGCAGCTGCTCGAGGAGCTCTTGCGCACGCGCACGGCGGAGGTGGCCATCTGCGCGCGCAAGGGCGTCAAAGTCTCCTTCAACGACCGGCCGCTGCCTTGCGCGGCGGCCCACTTCGCAGCCGCGCTCTTCGGCTCCGAAGAAGGGCTGCTGGTGGAGAGCTTCGGCCGCGCCGAGGGCGCCGGCCTGGAGCTCACCGTCGGGCCCCGCAAGGACTGCGAGCCCTTCTCCGCCTTCGTCAACGGCATCCGCTGCGACGGCGGCACCTTGGCCGCGCACCTCTTCCACAAGCTGCACGAAGCCGTGCAGGCCGTGGCGCAGAAGCAGAAGGCCTCCGTGGCCATCCGGCTGCAGACCGTCAAGGACCACCTGGCCATGCTGGCGCTGGCCCGCATCGACAGGCCCCGCTTCACCAGCCAGAGCAAGGAGGCGCTCTCCACGCCCGCCAAGGACTTCGGCTTCGCCGTCGAGCTGTCCGAGCGCTTCGTGGGCCGACTCGCGCGGCTGCCGGCCGTGGAGGCGCTCATCCGCCAGGAGGTGGAGCACGAGCTCGCTCGGGACATGCGGAAGGTGCTGCCGGGCAAGAAGACGGCGGACGTCAACATCGAGAAGTACGACCCCGCGCTGGACTGCCGCAGGGCGCCCCAGCAGTGCACGCTCATCCTCACGGAGGGCGACTCCGCCAAAGCGCTCGCGGTGGCGGGCCTGGCGGTGGTGGGCCGCGAGCGCTTCGGCGTCTTCCCGCTGCGCGGCAAGGTCCTCAACGTGCGCAACAAGCCGCTCAAGACGGCCATCGCCAACAAGGAGATCGCCGCGCTGCTGAAGATCCTCAACGTCGCGCCCGGCGCCGGCCCGGAGCAGCTGCGCTACGGCCGCGTGGCCATCTTCACCGACCAGGACTCCGACGGCGCGCACATCGCCGGCCTGCTGCTCAACGCCCTGCACTGCTTCTTCCCCCGCATCCTGGAGGCCCGGCCCGACTTCGTCTGCCGCATCGTCACGCCGCTCATCAAGGCCACGCCAAGGCGAGGAGCCGGCGAGGTCAAGGAGTTCTTCAGCGTGCAGTCCTTCAACGCCTGGTCCGCGGAGGCCGACCTCGCCGCCTACGGCCTCAAGTACTACAAGGGCCTCGGCACCTCCACCACCAAGGACGCCAAGGAGATCTTCCGCCAGCTCCAGCGCCACACCATCGGCTTCAGCTGGGACCCGCAGGCCGAGGCGCGACTCGCGGCCTTCTTCGACGACAAGGCAGCCAACGAGCGCAAGCGCATCCTCACGGAGGACTACTCCACGGAGCTCGCCGTGGACTTCGCGGCGCCCCTGCTCACGGTGTCGGACTTCCTGCAGAAGGACCTCATCCACTACTCCATGTACAGCACCTTCCGGGGCATCGCCTCCGCCATGGACGGGCTCACGCCCTCCCGGCGCAAGGTGCTCTACTACTTCATGTCCCTCAAGGGCAGCCAGGAGGTGAAGGTGGCGCAGGCGGCCGCCGGCACCGCCATGAAGACCATGTACCTGCACGGCGAGACCTCCCTCGTCGAGTCGATCGTCGGCATGGCCCAGGAGCACGTGGGAACCAACAACGTCGCGCTGCTGCTGCCGCTGGGCCAGTTCGGCAGCCGGCTGGACCCGCCCAGCACCCACGCCGCAGCGCGCTACATCTTCACCAGGCTCAGCAACATGGCTCGGGCGCTCTTCCCCAGGGCCGACGACGACGTGCTCGAATACCGCAGCGAGGAGGGCGAGCTCATCGAACCCAAGCACTTCTGCGGCGTCGTGCCCCTCATCCTCGTCAACGGCGCCGCCGGCATCGCCACGGGCTTCAGCAGCGCCGTGCCCTGCCACTCGCTGCCCTCCGTCGTCGCGGCCTGCCGAGCGCACCTGCTGGGCCAGCCGCCGCCGCCGCTGGAGCCCCATTACGAGGACTTCGAGGGGCCCGTGACGGCCACGGCCAAGGGCACGGAGACGCGGGGCGTCTTCAGCCGCACGGGCCCCGCCTCGCTGCTGATCACCGAGCTGCCCGTCGGCCGCTGGACGGACGTCTTCCTCACGGAGCTCAAGGAGGCGGGCGAGAAGGCCAAGTTCCCCCTGGCGCAGATCGTCAACCGCAGCACCGACGCCAAGGTCTGCATCGAGCTCCACTTCGCCTCGCCCATCCAGGACGTCGAAGACGAAGCGCTCCTGAAGGCCCTCAAGCTCGTGGAGAGCACGCCCAACACCTTCATGTGGCTGCACGACGCTGACTACAAGCTGCGGCTCTTCAAGGACTACGGCGAGATCGTGCAGGAGCACGCCCGCGAGCGGCTGCGGCTCTACGAGCTCCGCAAGGCCCACCTGCTGGCCCGCCTCGGCCGCGAGCTGGAGCTCGCGCGGGGCCGCGCCGCCTTCGTGCAGCTCGTGGTCGGCGGTGTGCTGAAGCTCACCGGCAAGCGGCGCCAGGCCCTGGAGGAGGAGCTGCGGGGCCACGGCCTGCTGCCGCTGGCAACCGCGCAGGGCGGCGAGGCCAGCTTCGACTACGCGCTGGGCCTGAGCTTCTCCGTCTGCACGGAGGAGGCCATCGCCAAGCTGCGCGAGAGCAGCGCCTCCCTGGAGCGGCAGGTCGCGGAGCTCCAAGCGAAGACGGCCGCGACGCTCTGGCTCGAGGAGCTGGACGCGCTGCTCGCGGCGCACGCCGAATATCTGAGGCTCCGCCGCGACCGCAACGCCAGGGAGGAGCCCGACGACGCCGAGGCCGCCGGGGACGGCGCCGGGTCCCAGGCCAGGGCCAGGGCCAGGGCCAAGGCCAAGGCCAGGGGCAAGGCCGCCGCGGCCAAGAGCCGCAGCTGAGCGTCGTCGCGGCGGAAAAGATGCTGGAGCTGCACGTCAGCGGCGCCGGCGTCACCTCCGCCGCGGTGGCGGCGCTGCTGCTGCGGCTGCGCGTCGAGGCCTCCGTGGTGCCGACCCTGAACGTCAGCAGGGCCGACGAGAAAAGCGAGGCGCCGCAGATCGAAGACGGAGTCGTGATCATCTTCCCCAGCTGCGAGCGGCAGCAGTTCTCGGAGGAGGTCTGGCCCGAAATGAAGCGAACCTTCGGCCTGCGATGCGGCTGGGTCGACGCGACCTCCAGGGGCTTCCGGGGCTGCACCGAGAATTTCTGCCGGCCCTCCAGCTGCCCGTACGCCGTTGCGAAAGGCGCTCCGAGCCGCCCTTGCCATGGAGCTGACGCTGGTGCTCCCGTGCCTGACGACTGCTGAGCAGGCGCGGCTGGGCTGCGTCGAACGGGCCGTCTGGCCTGCCGCGCGACTGCACCTCAAGGCCGCCCTGCTGCAGCGGCACTTGAGGCGCCTGCGGCAGCAGGCCTGGATGAACGAGGTGCTGAACTCCGCGAAGAAGTTCCACGCCTTCGTGAACCGGCTGCACATCAATCTCACGGAGCTCCAGGGCTTTCGCTGCAGCAGCCTCGAGGGGATTTCCTTCGCGTTGCGTCGCCGCAGGGACGTGCGGCTGCAGGCGCTGCGGCTCTGCCCGCAGTGTCGCGTCAGGCCCGTCGATGCGGCCTGCTACATGGCCATCGGGCACAAGATGGTGGGCTCCACGCCGTTCCTGACCTTCAGCTGCAAGGACTGCATGGGCGCGCCGGCCTCTTGGCACTGCGATCTCTACCAAGCGCCCGTGGTGACGCTGCGGACGGCCCGCTGGCAGCGACCGGTCTGGACGCCGTACCAAGGCGACGCCGGGAGCGACGTGGACGACGTCTGAAGGACGCCGCAGGATGCGAAGCAGGACGGAGGCAAACAAAAACAGAGTTGATTAGCAACCGAGCAAGCCGCTGCAAAGAGACGAAAAATTGTCAAATCGACATTTGCGGACGCTCGTCCAGATGGCGCCGGTCCAGACGGGAGGCCGTGCGAAATGGCGTCCGACGCTCTGCTCTTCGTGACGGCCGTGTACGACGTGTACGGGCCGAATTCCACGGCACCCGAAGCCAGCAGGCCCGAAGCGCTCTGGCAGCGCCTCGCCGTCATCGCGCCAAGCCTGACGCCGCGGCTGCACGTCTTCTCGGACCGAGCGAATGCACCGGCGGTGCTGCCCGAGGGCGTGACGGTGGAGGCCCTGCCGCTGGACGAGACTCTCACCTTCCGGGCCCTGGCGGGGGTCACGGGGCTGCCCCCCCTGCGCAACGGGAACAAGGACACGGCCGCGTACTTGAAATTGCAGTGCGCCAAGGCCGAGCTGCTGTGGCGGGCCTCCGAGGGCCGTGGTCGCTCGGCGACGCTGCTGGTCTGGCTGGATGCCGGCGTCAGCAAGGTTGCGCCGACGGAGGCCGTGGCGCTGGTGGAACGGCTGGTGTGCGACGCCGCGGCGCTGGCGGCCTCGCTGGCAGCGCCGGGCGCAGCGAAGGGCGCTTCCCTGATCGTGCCAGGTTGCTGGCCTCGCCATCCCGGCGGCTTGGCGGCGGCACACATGGCGGAGGCCGTGAGGTGGCGCTTCTGCGGGGGGCTGTGCGCCGTTCCTCGTCCCTTGGCTGCACGCTTCGCCTCGCAGCTGCTGCAGGCGGCGCTGGACGTGGCTCGCGCGACGAGTCGGCTGACGTGGGAAGTCAACCTCTGGGAGCTGCTGGAGAGCGAGGGGGCGTTGCCCTTCGACTGGCGTGCTGCCGACCACGACGGAAGCCTGCTGCGCTGCCTGGGTGCGCCGGCGCTTCAAGGCTCACAAACAAGCGGACTTCAAGGGGCTGCCGCCTCCGCGTCCGCTGCCGCCTCCGCACCTGCTCCCGCGGCCGCCTCCGCTGCCGCCTCCGCTGCCGCCTCCGCGTCTGCTGCGGCGGCCGCAGCCGCTCCGGGCAGCTCGCGCAGCGGGAAGGCGTCGACCGCCAGCTCCACCAGGTAGCTCTCGCGATCCCAGACGGAGAGGAAGAGCTGGAAGCGGTCGCCGTCGTCGCACGACACCAGCGAGGCGCCCAGGCAGTACTCCACGCCGCGGTGGTGCAGGAAGAAGGGGTCGCTGTGGCGCAGGGGTCGGAAGGTCGCGGCGTCCAGCACGACCCACACGAGGTAGTACTGCCGCGGCTGGGCCGGCGCGACGACGTGCGTGAGGACCCAGAGGCAGCCCTCGCGCTCGACGGGCGGCGCCGAACCGCGCAGATGCCGGAACCAGCGGGGCGTGGAGTGCGAGAGCTCGGGCAGCAGCCGGAGCTCGGCGGGGCCGTCGTCGGCGGCCGGCACCACCTCGCCCATCAACAGCGGGTGCCAGGCGTAGATGACGCGGCCCGCGCCCGCCGGCAGCCAGTTCTTCTCGCAGGCGGTCTCCCCGGAAGGCGGTCGGACGGGCGCGAAGACCAGGCTCGAGCCGTCGACGCGGCCGTGCACCATGCGGTTCTGCTCGCAGTAGGAGAACTCGCGCGTCGTGGCCGTGAACTCCTCGCCGAAGAGCCGCACGTCCTCCAGGCCCAGGACGAGCGGCTCGTCGCGGCGCCAGCGCGCCGCGCAGGCCTCCGCAGGCAGCAGCTCGCGCCAGTCGGAGCAGAGCCGCTCCCGCGGCGACCAGCGCAGCGCGAAGTTGCGCGTCTCCACCTTGCCGCTGGGCATGAGGTAGCTGCCGTCGGGCGAGATGAGGTAGGAGACGCAGCGCACGCAGAGGCGGTCGCCGTACACGGAGACGCTGCTGGCGTAGAAGCCCTCGGGGCAGTCGAAGGTCAGGCGAAAGAGGGAGAGCAGCGGGGGCATGCGCGCGTACGAGGCCAGCGACTTCAGGCAGGCGTCCTGCCAGGGGCCCTCGTAGCTCAGGCAGAGGAGCGCGCCCGCGCCTGGCTCCTCGGGTCGCACGAAGAAGTGCAGGAAGGCGTGCTCGAACTGGAGCCGGTGGCCGTAAGCCTCCTCCTCCAGGAAGAGCGCCGACGCCGGCTTCGTCTTCGAGGCCGCGATCATCAGGAACTCCCAGGCCTTGGCGTAGTGCGCGCGCTCGCGGAGGTGCGAGACCAGCAGCAGCGCGGCCTCGATGCGGTCCGGCTGCAGCGGCAGACTCTCGCGCACAGTGCGCTCCGCGTCCTCGAGTCGGTCGAGCTTGATCTGGTTTGCGGCGATCATGTAGTGGCTGTACCAGACCTCCTCGTCCCAGCCCCCGGCGGCGATGCGCTTCCGGTACCACTCGATGGCCTTCTCGGGCTCGTTCTTGCAGTGGTAGGTCTGAGCGAGGTAGAAGATATAGCGCTCGGACGTGGGCTGCTCCGCGAGGCCCCGCAGCAGCAGCCGCTCGTCGCGCTCGAACTTGTCCTCCTTGCTGCCGCCGTCGCCGAAGTCCTCGACCCACGCGACGGCCGCGGGCAGCGCCGCCGCGTCGGCGCCAGTCCAGTATTCGTGCGTCAGGCCCTCGCAGCGCCAGGGCTCGGACAGCCGCAGCAGCCGGGTGTTGTAGTAGCTGAGGTCGCCCAGCCGCTGCAGCAGCTGCACGCCCTGCAGGGGGTGCTCGGCCAGCACGGCGCGCAGCTGCTCCAGCGAGCCGCGGAGGCACATGTCGGCGTCGAGCACCAGCGCGTAGCTCCGCTCGAGCTCCCAGCCGAGCTCCTCTGAGGCGAAGCGCCGGGCGTGCTCCAGCGACTTCGTGCGATTGGAACCGAAGTCCTCCCAGGCGTCCTCCACCAGCTTGCACGGCCGCTCCGAGAAGGCCCGCGCCAGCGCCTGCGTCTCGTCTTCGGAGCCCGTGTCCACGAAGAGCACGGCGTCCACGGCCGGGGCGGCCGCGGAGAGGCAGCGCTGCAGGATCCTGGCCTCGTTCTTGATCATCAGCACCAGCACGACGCACACCGCCATCGGCGCCGCCTCCGTCGTCTCCTCTTCCGTCATGGCTCGTAGGTTTCTTGTTGCATCCCCCGCGGCGTGAGGCCGATATTGACGCGCCGTCGCCATGGACCCGGAGGAAGAGGACGACGCCGGGCCGCCGCCGCCGCCACCCGGCTGGGGCGGGCGCGGCGGCGGCGGCGGCCTGCAAGTCGACAAGCACGAGTGGGAGGCCATCGAAGCGGTGCCGCCGGCCGTCCGCCGCGTGGGTGCGCTCTTCCAGGCCGCGGCGCGCGAGCTGACGGCGGCGCGCGCCGACTTTCCCAAGGGCGGCGAGGCCCCGCCCGAGTCGGCGGCGCCGCAGCTGCCGCGCACCCGCTCCAGCGCCAGCGCGGACTCCGTCGCCAGCAGCGCCGCCTCGCAGGCCTCCTCCTCCTTCGACCGCGAGGCCTGGGCCGTGGTCGCGGGCGAGGCGAGCGCGGCCGCCCCCCAGCCGGCGGCGAAGAAGAAGGGCGAGCAGCTGCGCCGAAAGCGGCTGGAGGAGTCCCTGCGCGACGACCTGAGGCGCCTCGAGGAGGACCGGCGCGAGGACCGGCCGCCCAAGCTGGAGCGCTACGGCAACCGCTTCGAGAGCTTCCTCGGCGCCGCCCTCGCCTGGCTGGAGCGAAAACGCCGCCCCCGCGTGCTGGCCGCCGTCACCGCGCTGCGGCTGCGGGACTTCGCGGACAGGCGCTACGGCCCCGGCGCGCTGCCCGAGGGCGCTCGGCGCCGCCTGGACGGCCTGGTCGACGGCCGCGGCGCCGACCCCAGCAGGGCGCTGGCGGAGCTCTGCCAGAGCGAGGAGCAGCTGGCCGGCGCGCCGCTGCTGCCGCAGGAGCTGGCGCTGCACCAGGACCAGCGCGACTTCGCGGAGCTCGTCTGCGCCGCCTGCCGCGCCGGCGCGCCGCCGCTGCTGCTGCGATACCAGACGCCGCCCAGCGGCGGCAAGACCTCGGCCACGGCGCTGCTGAGCGCCTGCCTCCAGAGCCAGAAGCGCAGCCACGTCATCTACTGCTGCTACTCCAGGCCCGTGCGCATCGACGTCTGCAAGCACCTGCTCGCCGCCTCCGTGCCCTTCGCCATCGTCGTGCAGGGCGTGGCCTCGCCCCACAACTCCTGCTTCCACGGCCGCCCCGGCGCCGGCGCCGCCGCCGGGCCCCCGCCGCCGGAGCCGGCCAAGCGCGCGGCCTGGTCCCTGAGCCTGCTGAGGCGCTGCGACCGCTTCCCGGTGGCCCTGATCTGCGACCTGGCCTCGAGCCTGCTGCTGCTGCAGCAGCCCGGCGGCCGGCACGTGCTGCTCTTCGACGAGCCGACGGCCGACGTGGCGCCAGGCATGCAGGCCGAGGTGCGGCGGCTGCTGCGGCGCTGCCCCGCCGTCACGGTGCTGATGTCGGCCAGCGTGCCCCCCTTCGAGGCCATGCCCGCCTTCGTGCAGCTCTTCCGGCAGCGGCACCCCGACGCCGAGCTGAAGACCGTGGCCTGCGACCGCCTGCCCATGAGCATCACGGCCCTCGACGCGAGCGGCGCCGTCTGGGCGCCGCACCACCTCGGCGCCACGGCCGAGCAGATCCGCGCCGACGGCCACCTGCTCCGCTTCTACTCGCCCCGCGTGCTGGCGCAGCTGGCGCGGCAGGCGCCGGAGGGCGAGGGCGTGCGCTTCGAGGACCTGCTCAGCTACGCCGCCGTGCGGGCCGCCTGCCTGCGGCTGCTGCCGGCCGAGGGGCTGGCCCGGCCGCGGGACGACCGCGCGGACGAGGTGCTGCGGCTGCCGCTGCTCTGCACCTCCCAGGCCTGGCGGCTGCCCGGCGCCAGCCTCGTGATCTTGGACGCTGCGCGGAGCTTCCTGACCGAGGCCCTGGCGCCCAACCTGCAGGACGCGCCCTCGCTGCGCCGAGTCCTCAAGGCGGAGGGGCGGAGCCAGCGACCGAAGCGGCCCGGGCGCGAGGCCGCGGAGGCGGCCGGCGACGACGCCGAGGAGGCGGTCGCCCAGGAGCTGTGGCCGCGCTGCTGCCTCGTCAACTCCGCGGAGCATCTGCGGAAGCACGCGCCGCCGGCGCTCGTCGCCGAGGGCCACTTCCCCGCTCAGTGGCTCCGCGCGTCGCTGCCGCTCCCGCCTGCGGTGCGGGACCTGAGCGGCACGGACGTCGTGGAGGCCGCGCTGTGCGGCGTGCTGCCCTTCGGCCTCGGCGACGCGCTCTACGAGGCCACGGCCCAGAGCCTCGCCGAGCAGGCCCTGGAATCCTTCGCCGTCGCCGACAAGCAGCTCATCTACGGCCTCAACTTCCCCGTGGAGCGGGTGGTCGTCGCGACAGGGGCGCCGCTGAGCTACTTGGAGATGAAGCAGCTCTGCGGCCGCGCGGGCCGCACCGGCCGGTCGGCCAAGGCCGAGGTGCTCTTCCTGGACGCGGCGGCCTTGCGGGCGGCGCTGCTGCCGCCGTCCGACGCGGGCGCCCTGCTGGTGGAGGCGGCGAGCAACTTCGCCGTGTGAGTCCGGTCGTGAGGTCGCAATCAAACAAATGCGGGAGACTGCGGCGGCGGCGAAGCTGCTGCTGCTGCTGCTCGGCCTCGTGCTAGTCGTCCTTGGCGCGGCGCTGCTGCTGCTGCTGGACCGGCGACGACGTCGCAGCGGCTGTGGCAGCCATCTGGGAGCTCACGTGGAGCTGCTCGGCCGGCCCATGCGCATCGTGCAGCTCTCGGCGGACCCGGTCGTGCGGCTGGTGCGCGGCTTCGCCTCGTCCGAGGAGGCGCAGGAGCTCATCTCGCGCTTCGAGCCTCTGCTACAGCGCTCCACGGTGTCGACGCAGGGCGGGGGCGACACCGCCCACCACGAATCGCGTACCTCCTGGTCCGCGTTTCTGCCCGCCGGGAGTGGCGACGACGTCATCCAGAGGCTTGAAGACCGCGCCGTGCTGCTGACCGGCAAGCCTCGACAGATGATGGAGACGCTGCAGCTGGTGCGCTACGCGGACGCCTCACAATTCTACAAACCGCACTTCGACTGGTTCGTGGGCGAGCCGGAAGCGCAGAGGACCACCACCATCTTCTTGTATCTGAACGACACGCATGGGGAGGCCCCGACGCATTTCCCCCGGCTGGGTTTGTCGGTGTCGCCCGAGTGCGGCGCCGCCTGCATCTGGGAGAATGCCTTTTTGCACGGCAGAGGGCTGAAATGCGATGAGCGGCTCGAGCACGCCGGCGTGGCGCCTCTGAAGGGCCAAAAGTACGGGGTGAACATCTGGTTTCGCTCGCTGCCTTTCCGTACCTGAGCGGCTCATCGAGGGAAGGTCAGGTTCTTGAGCAGCAAGGAAAGACATGCGGAGGGTGTCGTCGCCGCGACGCTTCGGCATCGCTCAGGAGCGGGTTCTCAGTAGGGTGCAGGCGAATGATGCCAGGGAAGTGTTTCTGAGCGCCGCGGCGGACGCGGTAGCGGCGTCGGACGTCGCGGCGGCGCAGGAGGCGGCGCAGGAGGCGTTGCGGGAGCTCGAGGCCTCCGTGGCGCTCAGGGAGCTCAGCCAGGCCGCCGCGCGCGACGCGGTCGTGCGCGCCCTTCGAAATATCTTCAGAGCACCAGTCGCCACCAGGAAGGCCAAAAAGGTGGCGGGCCTCTTGAAGAACTTCGCGGATCTGAAAAGAGAGCAACTTGGGAAATTGATCAACGAGGAAGGCGTTTCTCAGGCGTGGAAAAATGCCTTTAACCACGCAGAGTCTTGGGCTCTCGATAAGTTGGCTGCTCGCGAGCGCGCCGTCGAGCTCATGCGAGAGAGATACATCCAGCCCTTCATTTTGGGTCCGCAGCCTTTCCACCCTGTCGGCCTGATGCTGGGCTTGGGGCTCTGATGGCGGGCGGGGATCAGGTGCCAGCAAAGCTGAGGCGTCGAGGCGTTAGAGGCTGATCTGGAGGCCGATAACTTGCGGGCCCAGGAGACGAAGGGCTCTTTGTGTCAGAAGAAGCCAGAACAACAAAGGGGTTGCGACTGGAAAAGGAATTCGAAGAGGCCTTGGGCCAGGGCGTCCTCGGCGGTGCTTCCGCGGCATCGTTGGTCTTGGTCTTCGAGTCGATCTGCTTAAACTTGCGCTGCTCACGTATCCGTAGGAGTTCCGCATTGCACTTTTCACAGGCCTCGAAAGCCTTTTCGCGCATGTTGGCATGTCCTCGGTCCTCGCCCTTGAGACCGATTCCAAATACAGTCTGTGTGAAAGCGACCATGGCGTGTTGCGTCCGGAGCTCAGCGCACCGACAGAGCCGTTCGCAACAGGACTCGGGGAAGGGGTCCGCCCGGCAGCGTCGGAGATTGCGTTCGACGTTGGGCACGACGTGACGGCAAGCGAACCAATAGGGATAGTTTTTATTGGCCTCGTCGAGCCGCCGCTGGGCCTGCTTGGATGACATGGTATGGTGTGTTATTTAACTATTTAACTTTTGCCATCGCGATGGCGTGGCGGCCAGTTCCGAAGCCTCATGACCGTCGGCGGGGCGCCGCCATCTGCACGGCCGTCAGCAGGCTCTGGCGGTGCACATCATTCAAGGCCGCCATCACGCGGGCTTTGGCCTGGACCTGCTGCAGCAGGCCGCGCAGCAGCTGCTTGTCGCCGTGGCGCAAAGCGAAGCAGCCCTCCGCCGCCGCGCGCATACAGACGGACAGTTTCAGGGAAGCGAAGGCCAACGCGAACAGGTCGGCCCGCACCCTTCGAAAGAAGAGAGAGACGCGTCGGCGGAGGATGGTCGAATTCCGCTCCTTCCTCACGTAGGGCGGCTGCAGCACGCGGTCGAGCTGCCGGAAGGCGGTGGCGATCTCTTGGACCAGAAGGGCAGCAAGCACGCCGACGCCCAGCGGCAGGTGCTGCCGGCGGCACAGCTGGTGCGCGGCTTCCTGCGCCGCCTGCAGTCGAGCGGCCGTCTTGATCTCGTCGGGTCGCAGATCGACCAGGACATGATGAAGCACGATGAGGACGCATCGCAGCGCCTGTGGATCCGAGATGGTTTCAGACAAGATCAGCGGCATCGCGGCGACGTCCTGAATGAGCTTGGTGAGCGTGGCGGCCACCGCGCGGCACAGCGGCTGACCTATGCGGTCGCACATGTGCAAGGTCCGAGCGAGCTGCTGCTCGATGTGCACGGCGCTCTTCAGCAGCCGCCGCGCCGCGCACAGAAGACCGGCAGTGACTTGCTGATCCATGGTGGGTGGGGATCTTTATTACAGAGGCTGTCTGAAAAGTCTTAGAATGCATCTGAAACGAAAAAGAAAAAGTAAGACTTCTGAAAGGCATGTTGATGCCTGTGGCTTGCAAAAATGAGCTTGTCCACCTCATCTTTCGACATGATGTTGTATCAAAAACAGGTCGGCCAAGAAAACTCTCAACCATTCAAGCATTGAATTGCATCTTTTTTATCTGCAGAACAGGTTGTCAATGGTCGGAATTACCTTGCCCACGAGGCATTCATTTTAAAACTGTTTACCATCGTTTCCGTACATGGACTCGGTTGAGAGTGTTTGAAGATGGGTTTTATAACTTGGTTGCAAAATATACAGCTCAAACTAAACTCCCTCTTGTCGCGGACACATCATACGTGAAGAATGTTCACGGTCGTGATGTATTGGGGCGTAATCACACTGACCGCGGAAGAAAGGCAACAAAGGTGTCACTTGTCTCGGACTCAAAAAGTGTCCCCCTTGCATTAGCATTTCATCAACGAAACCGAAATGATTGTATGACCCTTGGACATCTCCTGGGAGTGGCAAAAAGAAAGGCATGCTGTATCAAAGAACATCATGTTTTGCATGCAGATAAAGGTTATGATACCATATCCTGTCGTAATGCATGCAAACATTTCGGTCTACAGGCTTTTATTCCACATAAACGCACAGACGAAAGCTGGAATGACATTAGATATGCAGTCGAAGTGACATTTGCTCGATTTGACAATTTCAGACGCATCATCTTACGTTTTGACTTCTCGATTACAAGTTTTAAGTCATTTCATTTCTTTGCAGCGGCTTGCTTGGTTGCTAAAGAAATATGATTTTGTTTGCATGTTGGGGTTTGGCCGGGTAACCGCTGCCAGTGCGTTCAAATAATCATCCGCGCGTTCTTGCTCCAAGAAAAACCACCACCACCACCACCACATCCGAGATGGAATGTCAGAGGGATGCCGAGGACCATCTTCGGTGAAACTTGCACTCGGACGCCTTCTGCCTTCGACGCCAATCCGAACGCAGATTGAGCGAGATGCGCAGACCATCCAGGTTTTGGCGGTTCGCGGCTCTCTGGTCGCCACCACGGTTCTCCTCAAAACTTTGAGGAATGGCCATGCATGCCCTCCTGTGCAGGATCCCACATGGTGGCGCAATTGCATATCCGTCTGTGGATACACGCATGGAAGACCACCTTCTCAAACTGAACAATTGGTGGCTATACAAGATGTCGCCAAGGAGCTGTTTGGTTATGAGACATATCAAGTGCCTTCGAATGAAGTTCCAATTGCATCTGCAGTCCATCCGCCACTTTGCTGCGATTATTTGTGCATGCAGGTGTCAGCACTTGTCAATGAGATGCAGACGGCTTGCAAGAACATGGTGGCCAAAACGTTTCACAAACAGCTTGGCCATGCATTTCAAAGAGAAATCTGTCTTTATCTGCAATCGACTGGTGCAAACCTGTCGACGCAAATGCAACGACACATCGTCAGAGCATCGTGTCATCATTGCACAGGCCATTGGACTCCTCAAGCATTTCCAGATGATTGCCCTGCCGATCTTCGACAACATGTATTGGACATCGGGGCATCATGGTCTGCGAAGCACCAAAGCGCCTTGCCTTGCCCGTACCCGTCCTCCATCGAGATTGACACGAAGATGACCAAGCTTGCTTCGCTGCTGCATTGGATGTACGATCTTCAGGAGCATCGCATCGATTGTGTGCAGCGTATGGCCTATTTGCTTCCGGTACATCTGCCTCGTCCAGGTCGTCGCGTCGAGTCATTCTTCTCACATAGAAGTGCCAAACCGCAGGCCATCCTGCCTCTTTTCAGTCCTGAAGTACGTCATATTCAAATCAACCCATCCACATTGGCCAGCATGGTGAATGGGCTTGTGGGTCGTGGCGAACTACCAGATGCAGCGCGCATCAAGACAGCCACAGCTTCACAGGCTGAATTTTTGAAGCACTTCCCTGGACTCAAGACCTTTCAACGTCGCTCAAGGTATCGAGATGGCGATACGTTTACATTTCAATCATTCAGGACTGATGGGGTCAGCGCTTCTCTCTTCTTTGCGTCCAAACGATGTTATGCAAAGCGATTTTCACCAGATCAAGCCGCAACCGAATCTGTCAAGAAACGGAGGAAAACTGCAACAGGCAAAGTCAGTGAAGCTCATGGTGCACCTCCAATTTCCATGGCAGGAAAACGAGTTGTCTGCATTGATCCAGGTCGCAACGACATGGTCTACGCCGTTTATGGTACCGAAATGGCAGTGGAAGGACGGTTTGCAGTACCCACGGCCGAGTTCCGTCAACGATGCCGTACTGACAAGGCGAAGCATCTTGGAGAGAAGCACCTCAAGTCCGTATCACTGAACGATGGTCGTACGCTTTGGTCTGCCATGAATTGTTTACCGACCTCTCGCGACATCTTTCAATGGGATGATTTTCTCGCGGCATACCTTCCATTGCTTACTGACATCATCGTTGCCAAGCGAGCGCGATGTCTGCGGCGAACCAGATTCGAGGCTTACATTCGTCGAGATCGAGTTCTGGATCAGATAATCAAACAGATACTTGGAGGTTCTCTACGTCCTTCTGCAAAGGAGTCCACAGTCGTGGGGCTCGGCGATGCGAACGCCTGCTCAACAGGTTTTGGTCACGCCGCAGCACCACAAGGACGCCTTCGCTTCAGGATGGAGAAGGTTCATCGAATCTCCGTCACCATGATCGACGAGTTTCGAACGAGCCAAGTCTGTTCAATGTGTCGAAGTGCCAGGCTTTACAAAGCTAAATTACACGGCAGGAGATCGTGGATTTTGGAGGCTTGCCCGAATTGCAGAAACAGGACGGCAACTGGTCCGCAAATCCTCCACCACGATCTTCATGGCGCCATGAACATCCGACACTTATTTCTTGAGCAGAGCGTAGGACGTCCAAGACCTGCGTGTTTCACTCGGGGGACGGATAAATTATCCAATCGTCCTTCTGATTTTCACGAGTTGAAGCCTCGATTGAGGCAATGGGCTGTGGGCGTACGCATGCCTGATGCTGAATAGCAAATGATGGCATTCATCAACCCCAGTCATTGGGAATGTGGTGTGATGATGCTGTGAGCATGGGCTCACTTCAAGCCACAGTTCCTGTTACATAGCTGTCTGCAAATGAGTCCTAGCTCATCGGGACGTCCATGTTTGCGACTACGGTTGTAGTTGCATCATATTAGTTTTCAGACAGCCTGTATTACGCTCTCAAGCTGCGTACCTGTCTCGCTTCGCCATCTCCCTGACGTCGGGATAGCGCTTGGACGACAGCGTCACACCCTCGTCGTAGTGTCGCTTTGCACCCGAAAATGCAGAAAAGCGGTTCTCGTAGGCTCCGGCCAGGGGCTTCATCCTCTTGAGGAGGTCCAGCTCGGTGACGGAGGCGCAGCTCCTGGGCACCAGCGTCGGCTGGGCAAAGAGATTCATGTCCCAGGGCTTCCGCGGCGCAGCTTCCGCCGTAAAGAGCTCTTGTGGGAGATACTTCAACGCGGAATCCTTGCAGCCTGGGTTCGAGCTCACCTGTCCCCTGCCCTGCAAAAACGACTCCTGCTGCACCTGCTTGGGCGCGAAGCGGTTCGTGTCAACGCTGGCGTTCAGGAACGCGCTGCCGAGCTGCAGTTCGCTCGCATAGCTGGGCAGCCACATGATCTGATCGAAGATCTGATCCTGTTCCGCAGAATACGTCTCGACGGCGCAGGCGTCTGAGCGCAGGGTATCCTGGAAGGAGCTCTTCATAGCCGACTTGCAAAAGGAGCTCCCTGCACCACAGCCGAGTTGCTGCGCGTTCGCTTCGAAGGCGGCGGAGCTCATCTTTGCTTTCTTGACGCCGAGAAATTCTCCCAACGCGTCGGATCGTCGGAGTCGACGGCGAGCAGACCTTGCATCCAAGACAAAGACTCCATGAAGGGCTTGCTGGGCGTCCTGCTCGGCGAAGACCCGCGGCAGCGCTATGACCCCCACAAATTCACGTCCTCGAGCTCGGCGCCCGCGTTGCCGCTGCAGGCCGCCGCGGCGGCGCCCGCCGCCGCGCCGAAGGCCTCGCCGCCCCCCCGGCCCCGCCCCCCCCCGCCCCGCCCCGAGCCGCTGCGGTCTCTGGCGGCGCCGCAGCCGCTGCCACCCGCCCCCGAGGCGGCGCCGAGGCTCTACGGCAGCGGCAATCAGGAGCTGGCCAACAATCCGTCCGCGCAGTCGGAGCCGGTGCCCTTGGGCTGCTGGATGGTCTCCCAGCCCGGCTCCCTCTACCCAGTGAGGCAGCAGCTCAAGCAGGACACCATCCCGCTCACGGCGCGCGTGCAGATCGCGGCCTGCAACCCGCCCATCGGCCGCCGCGGCACCGCCGCGCTCTACGAGCCCGAGAGCTTCATGAGCCCCATCGAGACGACCCAGCCCGTGGTGGCGACCGGCTCGCTGATCAACACCTACACTGGCGAGGTGACGGACCTCTTCGAGGACGCGATGCCGCCGCCGGACAACGGTCGCGACGCCGGCGACGCCGTACGAGAGCGCAGGCAGGCGCAGCGGCGCCTGCTGGCCGCGGAGGGCAATGTCAATGCCTCGCATCGGAAGAGAGAGCAGCAGGACCCGATCCAGCCGGGCGACGCGGGCGTCTCCACCCAGCTGGCAAACTTCCAGATCAGCGCCGACGTCGCCACGGAATGGAACGAGCGCGCCAACCGCGACCTCTTCTTCAACCGCAACGAGCTGGCGCCCACGGAGCTTGAGATGACGCGCAACCCCTTCGGCTTCGAGGGCTACAACAATCGTCTGCGCGTCTTCCCCTACCTCTTGCCGACTCAGGAGCTCGACGACAAAGACTGGACCGCCAATGCGACGCTGCTCCCCGGCGGCGAGCAGCGGCCACAGAAGCCCTCACCCAAGCTGCGCAAAGACCGCCCCCGCACCGACTACTTGGGCCAGATCTCGGGTCAGCAGCCCGGCGCCGACGGCCGCGGCCCCGTGCGGCGCTCGCAAGCTGCGCGGGACGAGGAGGGGCTGACGCAGCCCGGCCGCTGCGTCAACGCCCAGGCGCTCTACGGCGAGGCGGCGCCCGTCGCCACCGGCGAGCTGCGGCTCTCCGCCTCCGACAGCCGGGACGCCAAGGGCGGCGCCGGCCGCGCGGGCCTGGCGCCGCAGCTGCAGGAGCTCGGCGTCGTCACGGCCGCCAGCCTGGCCGCGACGCTCCGGGGCGGCGCGCGGGGCGAGGCCGAGGCCCTGCCGCTGGCGCACGCGCTCGACGCGACGGCCTGCCTGGGCGCGGGGCTGGGTTCCGCTCAGAAACAGGCCGCGACGCCTGGCCAGGGCGCGCGGGGGCAGGCCGAGGCCCTGCCGCTGGCGCACGCGCTCGACGCGACGGCCGGCCTGGGCGCGGGTCTGGCGTTCTCGCAGAAGCAGACCGCGAGCGCGCGCCAGGAGGCCCGCACCGTGGACCCCGCGAGCCTCTTCTCCAGCCTGACGGGCGCCGAGGCCGCCGGCCTGGCCAGGGCGCAGCGGCAGCAGCTGGGCGCCCGCGACGCCAGCGCGCTGCTGCGCACGGCCGCCGGCGCCGCCGCCGAGGAGGGCGCCGCCCGGCCCGACGTGGCGGCGGCTGAGGCGCCCCGCGGACAGCAGCTGCAGACGGACCGGCGCGACGGCCTCCGGGCGCCCGCCGGCGCGGGCCTGGCGGCGGCGCAGGGCACCGAGGCGGCGGCCCGGCGCGTGCAGCTGGACGACCATGGGAAGCTGGTGGTGCTGCAGGGCCAGCTGCCGCCGGCGAGCGGCGCGCACGGCGCCTTCGGGCAGCTGCGGCTGCGGGACGTGCGGCCAGAGGGCGCGGAAGAGCGCTCGCTGGGGAGACCGCACGCCGAGACCGGCGCCGCCGAGCGCAACAGCCGCGTCGCCGCCAGCAACGCCCGCGGCCGCGTCCTCTCCGGCCGCGTGGAGAGGCAGAAGGTCGGCGGAGACGTCGACTTCCAGAGGCGCGCTGACCTCGCGGCCCGTGAGTGGAAGCGCGAGCTGCTGGCCCGGCCGGAGGCGCGCCGCAGCGCCGCGGCCGAGGGCGACCGCTGCTCGCTGGCGGCGGCCTCGGAGCCTCGCCGCGTGCGGGCCGCCAAGTCGCCCTTCCGGGCTCATCCATTGAGGGAGCAGGGCGGCATCTCGAGGCTGCTGCCGGAGTCTTTGGAGTCGCGCTTCGAGGAGGCGTAGCCGGCGCAGGGCTGCTGCGGCCTGGGCGGGGGCGGCGGTCCGCTTCGGCGAGGGTGACGATAATAGGTCTGCGTCGTCCAGGCCATCTGCGACGCGGCGGCGGCGGCCTCGTCGCCGCCGGCGGGCCTCGCGGGGTCCGGTGGCGACTCCAGGCTCTGGCCATGTGCGATGCGGACGAGCTTGGGCGAGAAGCTCAGCACCACCACCTCGGTGACCCAGTCGTCGAGGCCGCCGGAGTCCCTGGCGCAGGGGAGCAGCAGCAGGGCGTGCTGGAAGAGGGCCCTGGCCGCCTCGGCCTGGAAGGCGTGCGGACGCAGGGGCGCGACGCGCACGCGGTAGCGAAAGCGAGGCACCAGCTCCAAGCCCGGGCTGCCGTCGGGGCCCGGGCCGCACAGCAGCTGCAAAGCCACGCCGTCGTCGGTGCAGACGCTGACCTCCTCGCCCTCGTCGAAGCACCACCGGAAGCAGGATGCCATGCTTTGCCTCTGACGAGCTCGCGCCCGCGCGAAGTTCCAACGGGCGATCGCGTGCGAGTGCAGACCTCCGCCCACCGGTCGCCTCGGCGCCGACGTCATCCATGGATAAAGCCGAGCATGGGTTCTGACATGACGCTATTCATCCTGACTTACAACGTCTGCTGGGGGTGCATGACCGGAGACGCAAATGACCGCACCGCATCCAAGCTCGCGGTCCGATGTGGACGCGAGCTCGGAAGACAACCCACGCAGTGTCTCTTGCAAGTGGCCCGAAATATAGAAACCATCGTAGAGGACTTCGCCCCAAACGGTTACGATCTGGTTGGTCTCCAGGAAGCGAGCAATTGGCGGGATCTGCTAAGCCACTGCGCATGTCTGCAATCGATGCAAGTCGTCGAAGGCAGGGTTGGCAGAGAAGACATGGTCTTGTTCTACGGCGCGAAGCTGCAACTCCAGTGGCACAGCCTCGGGAATGTGTCCCGAAGACCCTTGCAGGTTGCGCTCTTTCACGCCGACGACCGGGAGCTTCTCGTCGTGCACCTGCACAACGGCCATGGAAAAAAGGGCACAAAGGAGGTCATTCAGAGCAGTCTCGCGGCGATGGATCTGCACGATAAGATAGACGCCCTTTCGGACGACTGCGTCATCATCTGTCTCGGAGACTGGAACGACCCCAATGAGACGATCCCGGACTTCGCCCCGTTCGCGAACTTCGACAACTCGAAGATCCAGAAGAAGATTGTCCGATTCCAGGGGAAGCTGCCCAGAAGCTGCTGTTCGACTCGAGAGAATGACGCGCGCAGACCCTACGCGGGAGATTACGTGCTCTCCAGCAAGCCAGCCGATGCTGCGGTGAACATGATACCCCTGGAGTCCTTGCTGCAAGCTGGCGACGTGCAGGACGCCTCGGACCACTTTCCTGTCTTGGCCACGGTGTCTCTGCCTTCTAAAAAAGAGACCGCTTCCATGGCAGGCTGGGTTCCCAACGGAAAGGTCTTTTGCGCGACGGTGGGTTACGTCAAGAGTAAATATATCGACAGAGATGGCACGCTGAATTTAACGCGACGGCTGCGGTTGCAGGACGACGTCGCCGACCCGAACGATAAACCGTGGCTGAACGGTGCGCCGCATCGCGGAAGGCAAGTCGAAAAAGGAGCGCCGGTCATCGAGCTCGCAAAGCCATCGCGCCGTACGGGTACGGGCTTGTCATTGATTTTGGCACGTTTCGATAAAGGGACTTGCCAACGCAAATGACGCACGACGAGCTCCCTCAGCGTGCGTGAGAGACTCCCCTCCCCCGACCCCCTCTGTCGGAAGCCCTGCCCTCCTCGCCCGCCTGGATGGGGAAGGCTGCCGCGGCGGCGCCGCTGCCGCTGGTGCAGGAGCACGCGGGCGTCTACGCTGTCTGTGACGAGGGGCGCCGCTTCCTGGAGGGCCTGGCGCCGGAGCTGCCGCTGGCCGTGGTGGTGGTGGCGGGCCGCTATCGCACCGGCAAGTCCTTCCTGCTCAATCGCGGCGTGCTGGAGGCCGCCGCCAAGCGGGGCTTCCCCACGGGCGACAGCCAGCGGGCCTGCACGCGCGGCGTCTGGATCTACCCGGCGGTCCTGGCCGCGCAGGACGGCAGCTGCTTCGTGGCGCTGGACACCGAGGGCACGGCGTCGCTGGAGGCCAAGGCGGACCAGGACGCGCGGCTCATCGGCATCGCGCTGTCGCTGGCCTCGGTCTTCGTCTTCAACTCCACGGGCTCGCTGGACGAGACCTCGCTGAGCGACCTCGCCACGCTGACGAGCGTGGCGCAGCACATCACGGAGGCGCAGTGGCAGGCGCCGGAGCTGCTCTGGGTGCTCAGGGACTTCGCGCTGAAGCTGCAGGACGAGCAGGGCCAGGAGCTGGCGCCGCAGGCCTACTTGGAGCGCGCGCTCTCCGAGGAGCTCTTCGGCAAGGGCGGCGTGCGCGCCACGCTGAAGCACTTCTTCCGGCAGCGCGCGCTGCTGCCCATGGTGCGGCCCTGCCTTGACGAGACGAAACTGCAGGCGCTGAACGACCTGGGCAACTCGGCGCTGCGGCCCGAGTTCCAGCGGCAGCTGGAGCAGTTCCGGCAGCTGGTGAGAGCCGCGGCGGCGCGGCCCAAGGAGCTGGGCGGCCTCGCGCTGAACGGCCCCGCGCTGGCGCGGCTGGCGCAGGCGGCCGTGGCGTCGGTGAACGAGGGCAAGGCGCCCTCCATCCAGACCACCTTCGACTTCCTGCAGGAGCGGCGCGCGCGGGACTTCGAGGAGGAGGCGGCCGCGGAGCTGGAGCGGCGCTGCGGGGAGCTGCAGGCCCAGCTGCCGCTGCGGCGCCTGCCCCGGCTGGCGCCGCCCGAGCCGCCGGCCTTCCTGGGGCCGCTCCGGGAGCTCTGGGCCGGCTGCGAGGCGCGGCTGCAGGAGCGCTGCGCCCGGCTGCAGCAGCGCCTGGAGGCCGCCAACGACGCGGCCTGCGAGGCCCTGGCTCAGGCCGCGCTGGCCGCGCCCGACGCCAGCGGCTTCGAGGAGGAACTGCGGCGGCTGGAGGGCCGGCTGGGCAGCGGCCGCACGCTGCAGCTGGCGCCGCGGCTGCACGCCGCGCACGCCGCCGCGATGCGGGCCGCGCTGGAGGAGGAGGCGACCCGCGCGCGCCAGGAGGCCGCGGCGCTGCGCGAGGAGCTGGCGGCCGCGGCCCTGGCGCAAGCGGCGCTGCCGCCGCCGCTGCCGCAGGCCTCGCCGGAGGAGGTGGAGCGGCGCGCGGCGGCGCTGCGGCAGGAGGCGCAGCAGGAGCTGGGCGCGCTCTCGGCGGCGCGGGACGAGCTGGCGCGGGAGCTGCGCGCGGCGGAGCGGCGGCTCGAGGGCGCCGAAGCCGGCGGCACGGCGGCGGCCGCGCGTCACAGCGAAGAGCTGGCGGTCCTGCAGCGGAGGCTGGATGCGGCGCGGCAAGAGGGGCACGAGGCCGCGGTGGCGCAGGCCGACGGCGCGGAGGCGGCAGCGCGCGCGGCTGAGGCGGGGCTGGCGGAGCTGCGCGCGGAGTTCCAGGCCATCGTGCGCGGCTGCGAGGGCCGCGCCCGGCAAGCGCAGGAGCAGGCCCAGGCCGCGGAGCAGCGCGGCCGCGCCTCCGAGGAGCAGCTGGCGCAGGGCCGCGAGCGCGTGGCGGCGGAGCTGGCGGCGCTCCGGGAGCAGCAGGCCGCGGCCCGGCGCGAGCACGAAGAGCAGCGGCGGCGCCAGACGCAGGAGCTGCTGGAGAAGCGACAGCAGCTGACGGAAGCCTACGGCGGCGTAGTGCAGGAGGCGCAGCGCTCGCACGAGGCCGCGCTGGCGGCGGACCGGCGGCTCATGGTGGTGGAGGTGGAGCGCGAGAGCCTGAAGCGGCGCGTGGACGCGCTCGAGGCCGACGCGCTGGAGCTGGCGAAGACGCGGCGGCTCTGCGACGACCTGCGCTGCCGCCACGCCTCCGCGGAGGCCGCCGCCGAGGCCTCCGCCCGGCTGCAGGAGCTGCAGGCCTCGCAGCTCTTGCGGCTCGAGGCCGAGCTGCGGGAGCTGCGGGCCGCCTGGCAGCTGCGCGACCGCGAGCTCACGCACCGGGCCGCGGTGCTCGAGCTGCAGCTCCAAGCCCGGGGCCTCGGCGGCGACGCCCTCTGACGCTCCGACGGGGAAGCAAAGACAAAGAAGTTTCCGCCATGACGCTGTGCTCCTCCTCGTCGCCCCTCGTCCGCGCCGCGGCGCTGACGCTGGCCGTCTTCGCGGTGCTGGTGGTGCTCTCGCGCTTCAGCATGAGCGAGTCCGCCACGGGCGCGCACGGTCGAAAACAGTCGCAGCAGGTCTGCCGCAGCGCGCTGAAGCGCGCCGGCTTCTACGCGGAGGCCTCGGAGCAGGACGAGTCGCCGGTGCTGGCGCTGCTGCACGCCTGCGAGGCGCGCGCGCAGGCGCAGGCCGCCCGGGACCTCGCGGAGCGCACCGGCGTGCGGCTCGACGCCGACGCGCTGGGCCTCGTCGAGGAGCAGCAAGACCGCATCGACGCGCTGCTGCTCAGGCTGCAGGAAGTCGCCTGAGCTGCTCGGCGAGCGCCCGCAGCCGCTCCAGCTGCCGCGCCGCGGCCGCCAGCTCCCGCGCCACGGCCGGCAGCCGCTCCCGCCGCAGCGCCTCCAGCTTCGCCCGCGCGGCCGCGGCGGCGCGGGCGTCCTCCCTGACCACCTCGGCCAGCGCCTGCAAGTCTCGCTTGCGGTCCCGCAGCTCGTCGGCGTGCCGCAGCTGGGTGAGCTCCGCTGCCCGGCGCCGCTCCACCGTGGTCTTGAGCTTGCCGAAGAAGGCTCGCAGCTCGCGTACGACCGCCTCCAGCGCGGGATCGCAGGCCAGGGCGCCCGACCGCTGCAGCCGCGACAGCGCGTCGCTCAGTTTTAGCGCCGTCGTTTCTTCGGCGAGATCTTGGAGAAGCCGTCGCGCCAGCGCCAGAGCCTCGTCCAGGCTGGACCGCGCGTCCGCGCCGGCCAGCGCCGTGCCGCAGGGGGCGCTGAGCCGCGCCAGGGAGACGGCGGCCGTGGGGGCCGCGACGAGCACGGCGCCCCCCGGCAGTCGCGTGGCGCTGGGCACGCGGAGCTCCAGGGGCGCGGCCAGGCCGAGACCGCGCGCTGCCGCCTGCGCCTCTGCCGTCGGCACCACCGCAAAGCCGGGAACGGCCGTGGGCTGCATGGGGAAAACCGCCTGAAGCCCCTGCAGGTTGAAGACGCTGCCGGGGCCGCCGGCGGGCTCGAGCTCTGGCGCGGGGGGCTGCGGAGTGGATGGCGCCGCCGCCTCGGGGGCCGAAGTGGGCGGGGACGTCTCTTCGGGCTGCGGCGGGGTCGTCGCGTCGGGCTCCGGCGGGGTCGTCGCGTCGGGCTGCGGCGGGGTCGTCGCTTCGGGCTGCGGCGGGGTCGTCGCTTCGGGCT